>ERZ773060.265-NODE-265-length-21427-cov-4.1371_pt1 | contig 21427 bp, 23 predicted proteins | sample MGYA00580628_ERZ773060 | MGnify/ENA primary metagenome ERZ773060 (study PRJEB29015, sample SAMEA2738019) | human oral metagenome | biome: human oral; feature: human-associated habitat; material: dental | place: China | collected 2045 ... | reverse complement strand
ATGGTGGTTATTACAAAATCATGCTAATTATCTAGCACGCCATTCTGTTATTGTTATTTTTTTATATAGTAATTAACAATCGGCAATAAAATTGCATTTAACACTAGAAAACTAAATATTATTATTCCAATTAGCCTATATTTTGATTTTTTCCAAAGATAGTACGATATAACTAATAAAAATATTGCTATAAATATAAATATAATTGGAGAAATAATATACATTTCTCCTGCTTTCTGTAATAACCACCATAATACGGAAATAATGCCTCCTGTAACACCAAATATCTTATTAATTACCCAAAAGAGTGCACTGATAAATGGGGTAATAAAAAACACAAAAAGCAGATTTTGCCAAAATATGCTACCAGTGATTCCCAATTTTGAAGACAATTCTGGCGCTATTTTATCAAAGATTTTCCACTCTTTTTTATAAGAAAAAATAGCAAAAAATATAATACATACAGTTGCAAGTGGGTCGTATGTATAAATCGTAAGTAAGAAATTTATTATTTGTTCCATTGATAAATAACCTTATTTAAAAAATAAATTATTGCAAGTCATTTCGCAAGGTTGATGATTTTCCCATCATATCCTTTTTTAACCGTCTGAAAGCAGTTTTCAGACGGTTTTTTTGCTGGTTACACGTTAAAGCTGGTTACACGTTAAACAAGAAATGAATCACATCGCCATCTTGCACCACATATTCCTTGCCTTCGGCGCGCATTTTGCCCGCTTCTTTGGCTTTGGCTTCGCCGCCCAGCGCGATAAAGTCGTCATACGCAATCACTTGGGCGCGGATAAAGCCGCGTTCAAAATCGGTGTGGATAACGCCAGCGGCTTGTCCACGCGCGCACTTCTTTAACGCCAGCGGTGAAATAGGTTTGCAAGCCGAGCAAATCGTAGCCCGCGCGAATCAAGCGGTTTAAGCCAGGTTCTTCCAAGCCCATTTCGGCAAGAAATTCGGCTTTTTCATCGTCTGCCAACTCGGCGATTTCGCTTTCCAGCGCGGCGCACACGGCAACCACGGGCGCGTTTTCCTTGGCAGCGAGTTCTTTCAAGCGATCAAGATGCGGATTGTTGTCAAAGCCATCTTCCGCCACGTTGCCAACATACATCGCAGGCTTGGCGGTGAGTAAAAACAAGGGTTTGAGCAAGGCTAAATCTTCCGCATCCAAGCCCAGCGCGCGGATGGGTTTGCCTTCGTTTAAATGCGGCAACAGTTTTTCCAGCAGCGCTACCAGTTTTTGCGCGTCTTTGTCGCCTGATTTGGCTTTTTTGCCCTCGCGCAGCATGGCTTTTTCCACGCTCGCCAAATCTGCCAGCGCAAGCTCGGTGCCGATGGTTTCGATGTCGGCAATCGGGTCTACCTTGCCCGCCACGTGCACGATGTTGTCGTCGTCAAAACAGCGCACCACGTTCACAATCGCGTCAGTTTCGCGGATGTTGGCGAGAAACTGGTTGCCCAAGCCCTCGCCCTTGCTCGCGCCTGCCACCAAGCCCGCGATATCCACAAACTCCACAATCGCAGGCTGCATACGCTGCGGATTGACGATTTTCGCCAGCGCGTTCATGCGCGGGTCGGGTACTTCCACGATGCCGACGTTGGGCTCGATGGTGCAGAAAGGATAGTTGGCCGCTTCAATGCCCGATTGGGTTAAGGCGTTGAATAAGGTGGATTTGCCGACATTGGGCAGGCCAACGATGCCGCATTTTAAGCTCATGAGTTTGTCCTTAAATAAATGATTTTTGGGGAAAATGGAAAACGCGCGATTTTAGCATAAAAGGCAGCCTGAAAATGCGGGCGGGCAACGGCGGTTCACGGTGCGGCGATGGCTTGCCGCCCAATTTGCCTGACGGCTTTTCAGGCTGCCGTTGTGAAGCAAAGATCGCCAACGGATAAGCCCAAGCACAAAAAGGCAGCCTGAAAACGGGATGGGCGTTTTCAGGCTGCCTTGGTTTTATGGTAGCGGTTTGAATTATAAGCCGAATACTTTCAGGCGCTCTTCAACGGGCTGGAATTCTTTTTCGCCCGCAGGGGCTGCGATGCCGCCGAATACGAGCTGGGCGCGCAGCGTCCACGCGGCGGGGATGTTCCATGTTTTGGCAATTTCGGCATCGATTATCGGGTTGTAGTGTTGCAGGTTTGCGCCGATTCGAGCGGCTGCCAAAGTCGTCCAAATGGCGTATTGGTGCATGGCGTTGGTGTGTTCCGACCAGATGGGGAAGTTGGCGGCATAGGCGGGGAATTGCGCTTGCAAGCCTTGCACAACGGTTTGGTCTTCAAAGAAGAGCACGGTGCCCGCGGCGGCTTTGAACATATTGAGCTTGTTGGCAGTGGGTTCGAATTTGTCGGCGGGAACGATTTTGCGCAGTTCGCCGGCGGTTATGTCCCATACTTTTTCGTGTTCCGCGCCAAAGAGCACAACGATGCGGGTGGATTGCGAGTTGAAGGCAGACGGCGTGTGTTTGACCGCGTGTTTAACGATTTGGGCGACTTCTTGGCTGCTGACGGGCAGGTCTTTGTTTAAAACGTAAACAGAGCGGCGGGTTTCGGCGGCTTGTTGCAGGGCTTGGACGGACATGGTTTTTCCTTTGGTTACGGGTTGAATGAAAGGCTGGATGATGAGGGTTTGCGTGCCAAGAAACCAGCGGGGTGGGGATAAGGTAGTTTTTCTTGCGGGGAAAGCGGAGGGATGAGGCAGCTTGAAAACAGAAAATCAGCCGTAACACCGAATGCAAACGACCCCTAGCACAAGAAACAGCTCTTTGAACATCAAAGAGCTGTTGAGTTAATAAAGGGTTTATCCGCGTTGTTTATTGGCAATCAGTTTGCTAAGTGCCAACACCAGTTGTTCATCGGTAAACGGTTTGCAGATAAAGCCGCGTGCACCGTATTGCAGGGCTTTTAAGCCTGTTTGGCGGTCGGATAGCGCAGAGATAACCAAAATGCTGGTTTCTTTGCTCATGTCGCGGATGCGTTTGATGCATTCCAAGCCGTCCATTTGGGGCATGGTTAAATCCATGGTGATGAGGTCGGGCTGGTGTTCTTTAAACAGGCGTACGGCTTCGTCGCCATTGGAGGCGGTGGCAACGATTTCCAGTTGCAGGCTGCTTAGGCTGCGTTCAATGCGGTTTCGGATAATGACTGAATCGTCCACAATCATCAGTTTATACATACTTTTTCCTTGTATTTAGGATGCTTTGGGGAAATAGAGGCTGAATCGGGTGTAGCCTTCGGCTGCGGTGGATACGCCTATACGTCCGCCCATTTTTTGGATGGTGTCTTTAATAATATCCATGCCTACGCCGCGCCCTGCGTCTTCTGTTTCTTCGCTGGCGGTGGAGAAGCCATTGCTAAACATCAGGTTAATCAGTTGGCGGTGGTCAAAATGGGCGGCTTGCTCGGCGCTGGCAATGCCAAGGGCAACGGCTTTGTTGCGAATTGCCTCAAAGTTAATGCCGTTGCCATCATCCTCGGCAACCAGCAGCAATTTGCCATCGGGCTGTTGCGAGAGGGTGAGTTTCAATGTGCCCATTTCGGGTTTATTGCGTTGGCGGCGAATTTCGGGCGTTTCAATGCCATGCACCACGGCGTTGCGCAAAAGCTGGATGGCGATGTCTTTGAGTTTTGCCCATTGCGCATCGCTCAACGGATTGCTTTCAAAACCGCTTACCACAAGCTGCGCTTGTTTATGCGTGCGTTTGGCGATGTCGGCAACAAATTGTTTGAGGTAATCCGTTTGCACGGCGGCTTGATGACGCGATTCTTGCTCGGGCGTGTTTTCAGGCTGCATACTGCTCATTTGCACATTGGCTGTGCCACCGATGCGCCCATTATAAGTGTTGAGCACGTCAAACAGGCGATACAAGTCTTCCAGCATCACCACCAAGCCCAAGAAGTCTTGCCCCGTTAGGCTGGGCGAAGATTTCATGATGTTGAGTGCGTCTTCAAAGTTTTCACAAATATCCACCATGCGGGTCAGTTTCAAAGATGAAGCCTCGCCTTTGATAGAGTGCACCAAGCGGGCGATGTATTGCGCCTTGCTGCGCAACTCTTCGCGTTTGGTTTCGGGCGTTTTGAGCACTTGGTTGATTTCGTTCAACCGTTCCATGCTGCCTTGGATAAAGCTGTTGAGCACCGTTGGGTTGGTGTTCAAAATGATGTTCAACATTTCTAGCTCGCGCCCTTCTTGTTCTTTTTGGGCATCCAAGCTCGCTTGCAGCATCACCGATTCGGTGGTGTCGGTGGCGCTGACCAAAATGCGTTCAATTTGATCATCCACCCACACGCGGAAGAATTTAAAATCCACAAAGCGTTGCGCGCCCGTGTCTCCACTTGATAGCTGATTCGGTTAAGCGGGTTCAAGTCTTCAATCAAATCTTCCACCACCCAATCGCTGTATAGCTGGTCAATAAAGGTTTGGGTGATTTCCAAATCTTCTTGCGGCACGATTTTACTGAGCACTTCCAGCAAGTTGCGGTTGCCCACATCTTTTTGGTCAATGATTTCTTCCAAGCGGCGAGAATATTGACCACCAATGTTAAGGTCTTTATCCACCAAGAATAAGCCTTCGTTTACAGATGCCATGATTTCGCTCATCTCTTGGTGGGCGATGTCCAATTCTTTGTCGTGTTCTAACAGCGAACGCAACGCACCAAACACAATGCCCAAGAAGAGCAAGAACGCCATCACAATCCCTGCCAACTGCATATATTGCCATTGTTTACCGCGCAGCTCCGCCACGTCGCGGTAGGCTTGCGCGAAGTCCAACTCGGTGGATGCCATGGTGGCGTTATACAAACGGGTGTAGCGCACCAAAAAGTCAATCGACTCATAACGCACCTTGCCTTTGTCCACTTCGGCAAGGAAGGTATCAATCAAGCCTTTATATGGCGTCCACACGCGAATGGTTTCCGCCAAGGTTTTCTTTTCCACATTGGTGGAAAGCGGGCGCACATTTACGTCTTCATAAGTCAAATGAATGGTTTTGCCCTTTTCAAACGCTTCTAGTGTCTCATCAAACTGGTCGCGCGAAGTTTTCAAGTCTTTAATCGCTTGGATGGCTTCTTGCGGCAACTGGTTGATATCCACATAAGTGGTAACGGTGGGTTGCTCAATCACCGCAGGGGCTGAGGCAGCCTGAAAATCGGTATTGGCTTCGGCTTGGGGTTTGCCTACGGTTTCGGCAGGCTCGCCAACCGCCACAGCAGGCTCGCTGGCTGCGGGCGCAGCAACAGGCTGCAAGCCTTTTTCTTTTTCGTAGTCGTCCACATGGGCTTTAAAGTTAAACGCGGCGCGGGCAAATTGCGCCACCAACCGACCTTGGCGGGTAACCACCACCAACTCTTTACCTGTTTGCGTTTGTTGTACCGTTACCCACGCACTAAACGCCAATGTCGCCACGGTGAACACCAAGAACAAAACAATCATGGCAATCAAAGAGGTATAGCGGCGCAAGCCTTTTTTGGCTTCTTTTTTGGCTGCCGTGCTGGGCGCGGCGTTGTTTGGATTACTCATGGCTTTATCCTTATTTTAAGAATTCATCGACGTTTTTCGCGCTAATCCCCACAAACGGCGGATAAATGGTGCGCTCTTCCATACGATACGATGTAGGCAAGCCTTCCAGCGGCGGTTTGCCCAAGCCCAAATTGGCGGCAACGCGCACGGCATCATGCGCCCATTGCTGGTAGTCGCCGCGCGCTGTGCCTGCGAGCAAGCCTGATTTTACGGCGCGTAAACCCACTTCGCCGCCGTCCGAGCCGTAAACAGGGATGTTGATGCCGCGTTTTTTGAGTTCGTTGGCGATGGCGATGGCGGTGTCGTCGTTGTTGGTTAAGATGACTTCCACTTTGGAAAAGTTGGGATTTGCCAGCCATGCTTCTAGGTTTTTCAAGCCCAGCGCGGGGTCAAAGTTGGCATAGGAAACCATGACTTCGCTCACGGGGCGGGCTAACTCGGGGTAGCTAGACATGGTGGCAACCGCCCAGTCGGAGCGGTCGCGGGTAAATTCTGTGCCTTGCGTGGCTTTCATAAAGGCGTATTGAATGGTGCCATCGCCGTTTTTATCCATGGCAGGGTTGTCTTTAAACGCTTGGGCAACCAGCAAGCCTTGCACCACGCCTGCGGTCATATCATCGCCGCGCAAGTCGTAATCCAGCGGGCAATCGGCAAGGGCGCGTTTATCGGGCGATGCACCAAAAAACACCACGGGGATTTTTTTGGCGCATAGGTCTTTCATCAACGGGATAACGGCTTGGTTGTTGGCAATATTGAGCACGATGGCTTTGGCATCGGCAGCCGATTGCCCAATTTGTTGGATTTGCGCGTCTTGGTTGGGGGCTTGTTCTATTTTGAGTTTGACGGTGGGATAGTCTTTGCCTGCGGCGAGCACGCCTGCATTCATCAGCTTTTGGAACTCCAAGCTATCGGGCTTATCCACGGAATTGACGGTGATTTTGACTTCTTGGCTAATGGGCGCGGACGCTTCGCCATAGCCAGGTTTGCGCCGCTCGGCGACATCGTTGTTGCACGCGGTAAGCAGGGCGAGCATGAGCAGCGTGGTAAGCGTTTTTTTCTGCATAACAGTTTCTTCCTTTAAGAATGCCGTTGAGATGGGCTTTCTGTGAAAACATGATGTTCCCTGTTTCGCAGGAAGTCTATTTTTGGCTGATGGTGCTGCACAAACTGCCAAAAAATGCGCGACGGCATGATGGGTTGTAGGATGTTTTATGGCGAATAAAACGGAGCTGGGCTTGTAAATGGCACTATATCCCATTTCCCTTGATTCTGTTAAGTGATGTAAGCAAATTTTGTGCTAAATCATGCATTTTGTGAAGATTTGGAAACATTTGTTTGGAGCAGGGTGGATTGAGTGAAGGGAGGCAGCCTGAAAATGGGGGATGATGGTGTGGAGTTTTTCAGGCTGCCTTGGTTGTGGAGAAAGATAAGGCAGCCTGAAAACAGATTCTGCAATGTTTTCAGGCTGCCTTTATGCGTGATGTTTAGGCAGCCTGAAAACAAAAACCCCGTATTCGTGTTGATATGCATACGGGGTGGCTGCCATTTAACATCTGTCATCAAAACGTATCATCCAGCGGCGCAATTTGCCAATGTTTAAGCAATTTGTTGAGCTGGCGCACTTTGCGTTGGCGGATGGCGCGGGCAAGCACAACGGGGGCGTTGAGGGCGAAACGGCGGCGGGCAAAGCCGATGTCGATGACTTCGTACACCAGCATTTCGTTGTGTTCAAAGTGGATTTCGCCGCTGTCGGCAAGGATGCCGCGCCGGGTGCTTTGGTAGCTGCCGTCGGGCTGCTGCTGATAATGGCTGGCATCGCACCAGATGTGAAAGAGGGGGTCGTTTTGGGCGTTGGCGGGAACGGGGATGCGCAGTTCGGGGTAGCGGCGTTGGGCATCTTTGGCGTTGAGCCACAGGCAAAATAGGAAGAAGCTGCCGCCGAATGCGCCGCCGATGATTGCGCCGAGTAGGAGGGGTGTGGTCATTTTTTGGGCTTACGAAAGTGGGATTGTTGGTTGAGCCATTGGATGGCTTGTTGGGCGCAATCTTGCTCGGCGGCGCGGCGACTGTGGGCTTGGGCGTAGGTGATTTTGCCGAGTTGCCCGAGATCGCAGGATACGTCAAATAGGGCGGTGTTGCCTTCGCCTGTTTGTTTTTCTATGCGGTATTTGGGCAGGGGGAGGTGTTTGGCTTGCAGCATTTCTTGCAGTTGGGTTTTGGGGTCTTTGGCTTGGGTGTGGGTGTTGAGTTGTTGGATGCGCGGGGCGAATAGGCGTTGCACGGTGGCTTCGGCGGTGGCGAAATCGGCATCAAAGCTGATGGCGGCGAGCAGGGCTTCTACGGCATCGGCGAGGATGGAGGGGCGGTCGTTGCCGCCGCTTTTGAGTTCGCCTGTGCCGAGGTATAGGGCGTTGCCAATGTGCAGTTCGCGGGCGATTTCGGCTAGGGTGGCTTCTTTAACGAGCTGGGCGCGCAGGGGGGAGAGGCGACCTTCGGGCAGGCTGGGGAAGGCGTGGTAGAGCATTTTGGCGATGGCGTAATCTAGGATGCTGTCGCCGATGAATTCCAAGCGTTCGTTGTTTTGCGCGTGGTAGCTGCGGTGGGTGAGCGCTTGTTGCAACAGGGCGGGGTTTTTGAAGGTGTAGCCGAGTTGCTTTTGCAGGTGGGCAAGGTGTTGCTGGCGGGGGGAGGCGGTGGTCATGGTGTAATGGATGGTGTGGATGGTGAGGCAGCCTGAAAACGGGGGGTGGCGATTAGGGGGAATGGTTTTGGCTTCGCTGAAACTTGTTTACTTGTTTTGGCTTTGCCGGAACTTGTTTACCTGTTTTGGCTTCGCTAAAACAGGCTTCGCTCGTTTTCAGGCTGCCTTTGGGGTAATAAAAAAGGCTGGGCTAGAATTTTTTAAATTCCCACACGCTGCCGTCTGCATGGAAACTTAGATAATAGCGTGCGCCGTCGGCATCGATTTGGGCGGTGTGCCACATGAGCTTTTGCTGTTTGGGCAGCCAGACGAGGGCGACGTGGTAGGCTTGGGTTTCCACGGCGTTCACGCTTTGGGCTTTTTGCTGCCACGCTTGGGCGATGTCGGCGGCTTGGGCGAAGTCTGTTTGGGCGAGGGGTACGAGATGGCGGGCGTAGTTTTTGTTGGGGGTGGGGTCGGTGCCGACGGGGGTGGGCGCCCATTTGCCGTTTTCGTAGGTGTAGTACAAGATGTTTTCAGGCTGCTTGGGGTCTTGCAGGTCAATTTCTATGCGGGGGCGCGTGCCGTCAAAAAAGTTGATTTGTTCGTAGATTTGGATGGGCGCGCCTTGCAGCTCGGGAAGTTGGGCAAGGGCTTGTTGTGCGGCGCGCAGGGCTGGTTTGTCGCGCAGTATCCATTGCGGCGTTTCAGGCTGCGTTTGTGTTTGTTCCAGCACAACGGGCGTGGAGGCGGAGGCAGCCTGAAAAAGGGTGGGGCGGCTGCTTGGGGCGTGGACAACGGGGGTGTCCAGCAGCGGCAGCACAAACGGGATGATGAGGGCGAGCAGCCAAGCTAGCATGAGGTGTCCTTTTTTTCTTGCAGCAGTTGCCGTTCGTACACGGCTTGGGCGAGCGTGCCTGCGTCCACATATTCCAGCTCGCTGCCCAACGGCATGCCGCGTGCCAAACGGCTGATTTTATAGGGTTGTTCTTTGAGCAGCTCGGTGAGAACGTAGGCGGTGGCGTCGCCCTCGGCGGTGAACGAGGTGGCGATGATGATTTCCTGCACGGGGCTGTTGGCAAGCCGCGCGATGAGCTTTTCTAGGGCAACGTGGCTTAAATCCATGTTTTGCGTGGGGTTCACGCTGCCCATCAGCACAAAATACAGACCGTCGTGGCAATGGGCGGCTTCCATCGCGGCAACGTCGGCGGGCATGTGCACAATCATTAGGCGCGTGGGGTCGCGTTTTTCATCGGCGCAGATGGGGCATTCATCGCCCTCGCAAAAGGTGTTGCACTGGCGGCAGTTGGCAACTTGGCGCAGGGCGGTATTCAGCGCGGCAAGCAGTTCGGCTGCGCCATCGCGGTTTTGTTGCAACAGGGTGTGCGCCATGCGTTGCGCGGTTTTCGCGCCCACATTGGGGAATATGCGCAGGGCTTGGATAAGGGTGGTGTATGCGTCTTGGGGTTTGGGCATGGTTTTCAGGCTGCCTTTAACAGGTGGATGGGGTGGCGAAGCTGAGGCAGCCTGAAAACAGATGAACGAGGCTAAATGGCAGTTAAAAATGTTTTCGGGCTGCCTCAACGCAAGCGCATCACGCCTTGGGCAAGGTAACGCCCGTTTGCCCCATGTATTTGCCGTTGCGGTCTTTGTACGAGGTTTCGCACATTTCGTCGCTTTCAAAAAACAGCACCTGTGCCACGCCTTCGCCGGCGTAGATTTTGGCGGGCAGCGGGGTGGTGTTGGAAAATTCCAGTGTAACGTAGCCTTCCCATTCCGGCTCGAATGGGGTTACGTTCACGATGATGCCGCAGCGGGCGTAGGTGGATTTGCCGAGGCACACGGTGAGCACATTGCGCGGGATGCGGAAATATTCCACCGTGCGCGCGAGGGCGAATGAGTTGGGCGGGATGATGCAGCAGTCGTCTTCCACGGTTACGAAATTCTTGGGGTCAAAGTTTTTCGGGTCGACGATGGTGCTGTTGATGTTGGTGAAGATTTTGAATTCGTTGGCGCAGCGGATGTCGTAGCCGTAGCTGGACGTGCCGTAGGAGATGATTTTTTTGCCGTCGGCTTCTTTGATTTGGCGCGGCTCAAACGGGGCTATCATGCCGTGCTGTTCTGCCATGCGGCGTATCCATTTGTCTGATTTGATGGACATTTTTTATCCTTTGCGGTTAAAACATACAGTTATCAAATTGAATGCGGATTGGCTTGCCCTGCTGTTTCATGTTTTCGCTGTTTCATGTTTTCACGGTGAAATCCCGTTAAGATTGAGCAAGCGTGATTGTAATGTTTTCAGGCTGCCTTTGCCATTTGGAATGGATGAGGCAGCCTGAAAATTATCCTTGTTTTTGCCAGCCGCCCAAATAGCCCACCAATTCGCTGATTAAATTGCTGATGCTTTCTGCCATCAAAATCTGGCTGGCAAAGGTAAGGCTGGCGGCATCATCGCCGTGTTGTTCAGCTTCTTCTTGCAACACATCCAAATATTGAATACGTTTAAGGGCAAAGTTGGCATCCAGCACAAAGGCAATTTGCTCGCGCCACACCAAGCCCAGCTGGGTTACGGTTTTGCCGTCTTTCAAATGCTGCACCACTTCGGGCGCGGTTAAATCTTGCTTGGCGATTTTAATCACGGGGACGACATCGCCACTGCCTTTGATTTCGCAGTTGTCGTCCAGCTCAAAACCGCCTTGGCACGCGCCATTGAGCAGCCATTCGGTCATCAGGCTGTCGGGCGATTGTTGGGTTTGCGGCAGGCGCGCTTCCAAGCCGCCGAGTGCTTCGCGCAGCTTGGCGAGCAGGTTTTCGGCTTTGTTGGCATTGGCGTTGTTAATCAGCAAATAGCCGTGTTTGGTGTCGCAAACGGCTTGGATGCGGCTGCTGCGGGTGAACGCGCGGGGGAGCAGGTCGTCGGTGATTTGCTCTTTCAATTCCTGTTTTTCTTTGCGCCCCACGCTGCGGGCTTCGGCGTTTTGGATTTCGGCAACTTTGTCGTCCAAAATTTCGCGGATTACGCTGGCGGGCAGCACTTTTTCGGCTTTTTTCAGCGCGACGGACCATGTGAAATCGGCGGGGAACACCAGCTCGGGGCTGAAACCGTGCGGCGCGGCAAAACCTTCGCTAAACCAGTCTAGCCCTGTAATCGGGGCAAATTGAGCGGCAGCGAGCTTGCTGACAAGGGTGTCTAAATCGGGCAGGGTTTCGGGGTTGATGGGGTAGAAATTGAGTTGTTTGAACCACATGGTCGGGCGTTTCTCGTGTTGCTGAAAGGGGGGCGATTATAGCATTGGGGCAGCCTGAAAGTGGGTTTTGCGCTTTTAGGCTGCCTTGGGGATGGCGGAAAATCGTTTTCAGGCTGCCTATATCATAAAGGTGTAGTCGTCGGTGTTAAACGATTGTTCCATGTCTTCGGCGGGCACGTTGTGTGATGCGCCCACGGTTTTGGCGGGCACGCCGACCACGGTGGTTTGTGCGTCTACATCGCGGATAACCACGCTGCCCGCGCCGATTTTGGCGCAGTTGCCGATGCGAATGTTGCCAAGGATGGAGGCATTTGCGCCTATCATCACGCCGTCGCCCACTTTGGGATGGCGGTCGCCGCTTTGTTTGCCTGAGCCGCCGAGCGTTACGCCGTGCAGCAGGGAGATGTCGTTGCCCAGCACGGCGGTTTCGCCGATAACAATGCCTGTGCCGTGGTCAAACATGATGCCGTGCCCGAACACAGCGGCGGGGTGGATGTCCACGCCAAATACTTCGCTGGCGCGGTTTTGCAGAAAATAGGCGAGGGTTTGACGGTTATTGTTCCACAGCCAATGGTTGATGCGGTGCGATTGGATGGCGTGGTAGCCTTTGAAATAGAGCAGCGGCAGGCAATATTGGTCGCAGGCGGGGTCGCGGTCGTAGCAGGCGGCAACGTCGGCAACGGCGGCTTCCACAATGCTGGGGCTGCTTTCTAGCACGCGCATAAAGGTTTCATAGAGCGCGCGCGAATCCATGGTGCTGCTGGATAGTTTGCTGGACAGATGAAAGGCGAGCACGCGGGCGAAGCTGTCGTGGCGCAATACGGTGAGGTGCAGAAAGCTGGCGAGCATCGGCTCGGATTGGGCGGCTTGGGCGACTTCTTGGCAGATGGTTTGCCAGAGGGTGTGTTGGTTGATGGGCATGATGGCTGAGGAATGAAAAAGCGGAATGGTACGTTGTTTTGCGGGATTGATAAAGGCGTTTCAGGCTGCCTTTTGCGGGAGGAACGGATAAGGCAGTCTGAAAAATGGGTTTTCAGGCTGCCTAAAGGTTCAGCAAATCATGTTCTATGGGCATCGGATGCGCGTTAATTTCCAACGTGGCTTCACACAAGGCGAGGTTAAAGCGAAACACTACATCAGGCATCTCGCGCCCGCTTCATGCTTAGCTTACTAAGCAATACAGCTCACACGGCATGGCGTTTCCTTTTTGTTCAATTCATCAGCAAAATCGGCACAAAAAGGCAGCCTGAAAACGCTGTTTGCGGTTTTCAGGCTGCCTCATTACGCATTTAACAACTCAAACGCTTATTTTTTCTTTTTTTGCGGCGGCAAGTCGGTGCAAGTGCCGTTGGCTACTTCCGCTGCCATGCCGATGGATTCGCCCAAGGTTGGGTGTGGGTGGATGGTGCTGCCAATATCCACCGCATCGCAGCCCATTTCAATCGCCAAGCAGATTTCGCCAATCATATCGCCAGCGTGTGTGCCCACAATGCCGCCGCCGATAATCAAGCCTGTTTCCGCGTCAAAAATCAGTTTGGTGAAGCCTTCATCGCGGCCATTGGCAATGGCGCGACCTGATGCTGCCCAAGGGAACACAGATTTGGTGATTTTGATGCCATCGCGTTTGGCGATTTCTTCGGTAACACCCACCCAAGCCACTTCGGGATCGGTGTACGCCACCCCCGGAATCACACGCGCGTCAAAGTAGGCTTTGTGTCCCGCGCAGTTTTCAGCGGCAACGTGCGCTTCGTGTACCGCTTTGTGCGCCAACATAGGTTGTCCCACCACGTCGCCAATGGCGTAGATGTGTGGCACATTGGTACGCTGTTGTTTGTCCACTTCAATAAAGCCGCGCTCGGTTACTGCTACACCTGCTTTTTCGGCAGAGCAGAGTTTGCCGTTTGGCGCGCGACCTGCGGCAACCAATACCAAGTCGTAGCGTTGTGGCTCTTTGGGCGCTTTTTCGCCTTCAAAGGTAACGTAGATGCCATCTTCTTTGGCTTCCACGGCAACAGTTTTGGTGCCAGTCATGATGTTGTCAAAGCGATGGGCGTTCATTTTTTCCCATACTTTTTCCAAATCACGGTCCGCGCCTTGCATCAGACCGTCCATCATTTCTACCACGTCTAAACGCGCGCCCAGCGTGCTGTAAACAGTACCCATTTCCAAGCCGATGATGCCGCCGCCGATAATCAGCATGCGCTCTGGCACTTGGCGCAATTCCAATGCGCCAGTTGAATCCACAATGCGTGGATCTTCGGGGATAAATGGCAGTTTAACCACGCGGCTGCCGACTGCGATAATTGCGTTTTTGAAGGCGATGGTTTTTTTCTCGCCGGTTTGCGTGGCTTGTTCGTATTGAGCGGATTCGGTCAAAGAAACCTCAATGTGGTTCGCGCCGACAAATTGGCCGTTACCGCGGATGATGTCCACTTTGCGCGCTTTTGCCATGCCTGCCAAGCCGCCGGTTAATTTGGCGATGACTTTTTCTTTGTAGCTGCGCAAGCCGTTGATGTCGATTTCGGGTTCGTTGAATTTGATGCCGTTGGCGGCAAGGTATTTCACTTCGTCAATCACGGCTGCGTTGTGCAACAGGGCTTTGGACGGGATGCAGCCCACGTTCAGGCATACGCCGCCCAGTGTGCTGTATTGTTCAATCAGGGCAACTTTCAAGCCTTCGTCGGCTGCGGCAAAGGCGGCAGAGTAACCGCCGGGGCCGCCGCCTAATACAACCACGTCGTATTCGGCATCGGCAGAGCCTGCAAATTGTGCGGCTTGGGGAGCGGGAGTTGCGGCTTTGGGTGCTTCGGCAGCGGGGGCTGCTTTGGGGGCTTCGGCTGCGCCTGCGGCTTCCACCACAGCAATCACGCCGCCTTCTGAAATTTTGTCGCCCACTTTAACTTTAACTTCTTTCACTACGCCTGCGGTTTCGGCGGGTACATCCATGGTGGCTTTGTCTGTTTCCAAAGTAATCAAAGTTTGTTCTAGGGCAACGGTGTCGCCTGCTTTGATTTCCACGGCGATGATGTCCACATTTTCGTGTCCGCCAATATCGGGCACTTTCAGCTCAACTAAACTCATACTAAACCTTCCTTATCATGGTTTATCGTGTTTACAAAATGATTCAGGCGGCAGCCTGAAAGAAAATGACGGGGCGCATTATACGCTATTTATGGGCGATGGGTGGGCTCGGATTGGTTGATGCGTGTCAATTTTAGGCAGCCGTGCCGCTGGCGGGCAGGGGTTCTAAAACCCGTTTTCCATCATGATTTGCCCGGGGATTTTGTTGCGGTGCATGGCGAAGCCTTGGTCTAACAGGGCTTTGAATGTGTCTTGCACCATGGCGGGGTTGCCGCAGAGCATGAAGCGGCTGCGTTCTTTGCTGAACGTGAGTTGGAATGCTTGGCTGAGACTGCCGTTGCGCAGGCTTTCAGGCAGCCTGAAATGCAGCCGTTCGCGGTCGGTTTCGCGCGTGGTGATGGGCACAAAACGCAGTTTGTGGTGATACTCGCCCACCAGCGGATGCTCGGCAAGCTGGACGATGTAGTCGTTAAAAATCAAATCGTTGTTGTGCGATACGCTGTGGGCAAGGGCAAGCGTGTCAAAGCGTTGCCAGATTTCAGGCTGCTGGATAATGGAAAGAAACGGGGCGATGCCCGAGCCTGTGCACAGCATAATCAAATCGTTGCCGTCGGGAAAACGCTCGGGCAGGAAAAAGCCTTGCGCGGTTTTGTCCAACAGGATGCTGTCGCCTGCCTGCATGGCGGCGAGTTTGGCGGACATTTCGCCATCGGGAATCAGGATGGCGAAGAATTCGAGCGTGTCGGCGTATTCGGCGGAGGTGATGGAATAGGCGCGCCAGATGTAGCCTGCGTCTTGGGTAAAGCCGAGGCGGGCGAACTGCCCTGCGGCGAAGCGGTAGCTTTCGGGGCGGGTGATGGCGAAGGTGATGTGGGTGGGGCTGTGGTGTTTTACCCAGAGGATTTGTTCGCTTGTGTATTTGTTTTCTTGCATGATGTGGGCTTTGGGGGGGGGGATAGGCAGCCTGAAAGTGGGATGGAGGGTTTTCAGGCTGCCTTAGTTAGAAAAAAGTGTTATTACATCCAATGTTCTTTATAATTTAATAGCGTAGACTTGGAAAGCTGAATTATATTATGTTTAAAATCTACGAAGCGTTACGGTAGAAATTTATTTGATAAGGTTGTTTGTTGTGTACTCTTGAATTCCAAATGTAATTCATCATATCTTTTTTCTACTGTAAAAGACATTTCTAGCTTACACCCATTTAATTCGGGAATAACATCATTAAATACAAAATCTACTTTGTTTCCATACTGCTTTACGCTTTGTAAAAATGGAAAATCTTTTACGTCGGGTAGAACCAGCTTAATTTTAGCGGGATTAACAGAAAGATTTTGTTGAGGAGTGCGTTCATTGATTGAAATAATTAACGCCGTAATTCTCGATCGTATTACGTATTGAACACAGCTTTCAGGTTGGTATAAATCCTGAAAATGTGGGTGTTGTTCTGTAACATTCATGGTGCGTAATGTTGCTAACAAACCTAGTTCGCAAACTTTTCTAATATTACGATCACCTGGATATTGCTCTTTGATGCGCTCAGCCTCTTGTACTAGTGCATCAGCTGATTCAATATCAAATTGAGCCATAGCTGATAGCGGCATGAGAGTGCTCAGCACAGTTAATAGCTTAACAAAAGATAAAATGGATTGTTTTTTCATAAATTACTCGGCTTATTTAAATAGGTTTAATAACTATATTTTCAGGCTGTCTCATGCGTTATAGGCAGCCTGAAAACGCTTTTACGCCTGATACCAAGCCACCATCCGCTGCGCCGCTTCCACGCATTTTTCCACCTCATCCACCAAGGCAATGCGCACATAGCCTTTGCCGGGGTTGCCATGCACGGTGTCGCGGGCGAAGAAGCGTCCGGGCAGTACCTGCACGCCTGTGGCGCGGTATAACTCTTGCGTGAAGCGCAAATCGTCGCCATCGGGGATGGGCAGCCAAATGTAGAACGAAGCCTGCGGCATGGTTACGCTGAATTTTTGCCGCAAAATGGGCACCACGCGGTCAAATTTTTGCTGATAAGCGCGGCGGTTGGCTTCAACATGGGCTTCATCGTTCCAAGCGGCGATGCTGGCGCGTTGCACGGGCAAACTCATCGCGCTGCCGTGGTAGGTGCGATAGAGCAAAAACAGTTTGAGCAATTTTTCATCACCCGCTACAAAGCCCGAGCGCAAACCAGGGGCGTTGGAGCGTTTGGATAGGCTGGTAAACATGATGATGTTGTCAAACGAGCGCCCCAATTCGGCAGCAGCTTGCAGGCAGCCGATGGGCTTGTGTCCGTCAAAATAGATTTCGGCGTAGCATTCATCGGAAGCAATGATAAATCTGTATTTATCTTGCAATTCAAATAATTGCGCCCAATCATCGCGCGTTAGTACGCTGCCTGTGGGGTTATCGGGCGAGCAAACAAAAACGAGTTGGCAACGCGCCCATTTGTCGGCGGGCACGCTGTGCCAATCGGGCAAAAAGCGCGGCGCGGTGGTGTTGGCGTACACGATTTCGCCGTTGCCCAAAATCGTTGCGCCTTCGTAGATTTGGTAAAACGGATTGGGCGACACCACCACAGGCTTCTCGCTGGCAACAGGGTCTAACGCAGCCTGAACAAAGGAAAACAACGCTTCGCGGCTGCCCAATATCGGCAAAATTTGCGTGTCGGGGTTCAACGTTAAGCCATCGTAACGGCGATGCAGCCAATTGGCGCAGGCTTGGCGCAGCTCGGGCAAGCCCAGCGCGGCGGGATATTTGGACAGCTCGGGTAGCGCGGCAATCAGCGCATCGGTGAGCACGGGCGGCGTGGGATGTTTGGGCTCGCCGATGTAAAGCGGGATTTCGCTGATACCATCAGGTGGCGCAATGCCTTGCATGGCTTCGCGCAGGCGGGCGAATGGATAGGGATGAAGCTGGTTGAGATGGCTGTTCATGGATTATCCTTGTGGTTTGGGCAGTGCAGGATGGTGTTTCAGGTTGCGGCGTTTCAGGCTGCATCAAAAGAGACGGCATTATAAAGCGTTTTCGCTGTGCGGCTCTACTTCGCAGGGCAGGCAGCCTGAAGACCCGTTTGCATTATTTGTAAATAAATCGCTTGATAAACAACAATATATTGTGCTTGCTTGCTCTACAATAGAACGAACTCGCCATCCGCCATTTGGCAGACTGAAAATGAAAATGTGCGCCGCAAATTTGTTTTCCATATTTTCCGCAACTTAGCAAACATTCGTAATTTACGAATGTTTAAATTTGATGTACGTCAATTTTTGTGACCGCGATTAGGCATAAACTTCGTTCCGTTTTCACCCTAAATCCAATGGCTTTTAGGGCAATTTTTTACTTTGTCCTATTGTTTATTTTTATGGATGCAATTTGGCTTCACTATAAAAATGTGCCGTCTGCGCTGCCGCCGCTGCGCTTTACGCGCGAAGAAATTGTGTGGCAGGAAGTGCCTAATGAAGTGTCGTTGGCGTTTTTGCTTTCAGGCTGCCCTTTGCGTTGCGTGGGCTGCCATAGCGCGGATTCGTGGAAAGCGGGCTTGGGCGAAGCGTTGTCGGTGGATTATTTGCGCGAGCGGCTGCGGCGTTATGCGGGCTTGCTCACTTGCGTTTTGTTTTTGGGCGGCGAATGGCAGCCTGAAAATCTGTTGGCTTTGCTGCGGGTGGCGCGTGATGAATTTGGCTTGAAAACGTGTTTATACACGGGCTTGGAGCGCGATGAAGTGCCGCCGATGTTGTTGCCCGAATTGTCGTTTTTGAAAACGGGGCGATGGCTGCCTGAACGTGGTGGGCTGGATAGTCCGACCACTAATCAGCGGTTTGTGGATTTGCAAACGGGGATGGATTTAACGTCTTTGTTTTGGCGGCAGAAATAGGTGCAATCTTGGCGGGATTGCGGGCTGCCTTTAAGGGCGTTGGCGATGCGGTGCAAGCTGGAAGTTTAGGCAGCCTGAAAGCGTGGTACGCGGCAAGACGCGTGTTCTGGATAAATCATAGAAATGGTTTTTAGCTTCGCAACTCCGCTTCGCTACGCAGGCTGCCTGATGGTGTACTAATCAACAAAAATATTTTTCCCTGCTGCGGCTCTTTATCAGGCAGCCTGAAAAGGGCAGCAGCATTTTTTCAACCACTCACACATTGGAGAACATCATGCTTCGGCTGTATCCCGAACAAATCCAATCCAAACTTGCTTTTATTCAACACTATATGGCGGCGCACAACGCGGCGGACGGCTCAACCATGGATGCCAACGCCAACGTTACTCATAAAAACATCGCCACGCTGGAAAGCGAGCTGCTCAAAGACGTTTTCGTGCAAATTAACCGCGCCCAAGTGTCGCGCAAAATTGGCGAATTATTTGGCGACGATTTGGCGCGCGAATATGTGCGCCAAATTGAAGCGCACGAGATTTATGTGCACGATGAAACCAGCCTGAAACCTTATTGCGTGTCGGTAACCATGTATCCCTTTTTGCGCGATGGGCTGACTAAATTGGGCGGCGAATCGCGCGCGCCGCAGCATTTGGCATCGTTTTGCGGCTCGTTTATCAATTTTGTGTTTGCCGTGAGCGCGCAATTTGCAGGCGCGGTGGCAACGGTTGAATTTATTACTTATTTTGACTACTTCGCGCGCAAAGATTTTGGCAACGATTACCTCACTACCCACCGCAGCGAGATTGAAAACGCCTTGCAGCAAGTGGTGTACAGCATCAACCAGCCCGCCGCCGCGCGGGGCTATCAAAGCGTGTTTTGGAATATTTCGCTGTATGACCGCTATTATTTTGACGCGATGTTTGGCGATTTTGTGTTCCCCGATTTCACCAAGCCCGTGTGGGCAAGCGTGTCGCGTTTGCAAAAATTTTTCCTAAATTGGTTCAGCCAAGAGCGCAACAAAGCGGTGCTCACCTTCCCCGTGGTAACCGCCGCCATGCTTACCGACCACGGCAAATGCAAAGACGGCGAGTTTGCCGACACGCTGGCGCACGAATTAAGCGTGGGCAATTCGTTTTTTGTGTACCAATCCGACAACCCCGATTCGCTGGCTTCTTGCTGCCGATTGCGTAACCAAATTGAAGACCGCACCTTTTCCTATTCGCTGGGCGCGGGTGGCGTGGCAACGGGGTCAATCAACGTGATTACCATCAACATGAATCGCTTGGTGCAAGATGGGCGCGACCTTGCCACCGAAGTGGACAAAATCCACCGCTATCAATACGCCTACCGCAAGCTGATGGAAGAATATCAAGCCGCTGGGCTGCTGCCTGTTTACGATGCAGGCTTTATCTCGCTAGACAAGCAATTTTTAACCATCGGCATTAACGGCATGGTGGAAGCCGCCGAAAGCCAAGGCATTCAGGCTGCCTACACGCCCGAATATGTGGATTTTGTGCAATCTCGGCTCAAAATTATTTTTGAAGCCAACAAAGTCGCCAGCGCAAAATATGGCGTGAAATTCAACACCGAATTTGTGCCCGCCGAAAACTTGGGCGTGAAAAACGCCAAATGGGATAAGGCAGACGGCTATTTTGTGCCGCGCGATTGCTACAATTCTTATTTTTATATGGTGGAAGACGATAAAACCAACGCGCTAGACAAATTCTTGCTACACGGGCGCGAGTTAATAGACTGGCTAGACGGCGGCTCGGCGTTGCATTTGAATTTGGACGAAGCCTTGCCGCAATCGGGCTTTCGCGCCTTGCTGGACATCGCCGCCAAAACAGGTTGCAATTATTTCTGCACCAACGTGAAAATCACCATTTGCAACCAATGCGAACACATAGATAAGCGCACACTCACCGCGTGCAGCGCGTGCGGCTCGCCCGATATTGACTACGGTACGCGCGTAATCGGCTACTTGAAGCGCGTGTCCGCATTCAGCCAAGGACGGCGCAAAGAACATGCCCTGCGGCATTATCATCGCGAAGCGGCATAAGCGACATTGCTACCCACGATAAGGCAGCCTGAAAACCTTGTTATCCATTTTCAGGCTGCCTATTTTGCTGAACCCCTTTAAGAAAAACCCACCCCATCCAGCAAGATAAACGGGACAAAGCGGGATAAATCAAAACAAAGCGGGATGGGAAAATTGTAACAGCGTTGCACATTGTGAAACAAAAAGCGGACTGAAATATGTCCGCTTTTTGTTTGTGGGCGAGCTGCTTATACCCCGTGGGCGAGTGCGTCTTTGACCACGTCCAGTATGCGGGTGGCACCGTCGGATTGCAATTGACCGCTGGCGTTGATAGGCAGGTAGGGGCGGGGCGGGGAGGGTTACGGATTGCTTGCGGGCAGGCAGTTCGCCGTCAATGTACACGGGTTCGGGCGGGATGGTTACGGATTGCTTGCGGGCAAAGCGTCCGTTGCCCAGCGGTATCATCAGGTAGGGGGCGTTTTTGGCGTGGATGTCGCCACCGATGTGGTGGATGGCGGCGTAGATTTTGTTGCTGCCGATTTGGGCGCGCTGGTTGGTGGCTAGCGTGTGGATGCTGGCGGCGAGTTGTCCGTTCAGTTGCAGGATTTTGCCGCCGCGATGAGTGGGTTGCCACGGCTCGTTGCCCCAGCTTTCGCGCTCGAAGTTGTCTTCGGTCATGCTGAGCAACTCGGCGGCGATGCCTTGCATCATGGGCTGGCGGTGCTGGATGTTTCTCAATAGCTGGTTAAGCCCGCGTTCTACGTCTTGGCTGTTTAGACTGATAGTAAGCATGGTTTCAGGCTGCCTTCTTTATTGGTTCAATCCCAGTAATTCCGCCACCCATTGCAACTGCGCCAGCGTGAGCGCGTTGCGGAATTTCTCCTGCTTCATCATTTCTTTCACGGCGACTTTGGCAAGTTCGGGCGGGGCGGCTTGGTCTTTTTCCACCGCCATGCGGGCGGTGCGTTGCAGAAAGGTTTTGCCTTGGTTGG
>ERZ773060.264-NODE-264-length-21515-cov-5.16943_pt1 | contig 21515 bp, 20 predicted proteins | sample MGYA00580628_ERZ773060 | MGnify/ENA primary metagenome ERZ773060 (study PRJEB29015, sample SAMEA2738019) | human oral metagenome | biome: human oral; feature: human-associated habitat; material: dental | place: China | collected 2045 ... | reverse complement strand
CTGCACGTCGGGGTCGCCTTTCTTTGCTTACTTTCTTTGGCGAAGCAAAGAAAGTAAGTCGCCTGCGCCGCGATAAGGCGCAAAGGCAAACGCATCACCAATGTTTACCGAAACACAGCTAATGCTATTCTGATTTCACAGAACTTCGTTTCAAACTGCTCCCCAAAAGGTCTCCCCATGCACTTCCTTATCCGCGCAGACGCATCGCTGCAAATCGGCAGCGGACACATCATGCGCTGCCTCACCCTCGCCCACAAGCTGCGCCAACACCACCACCGTGTTGCCTTCATCACCCGCGCCCATCAAGGACACCTTGCCGATACCATCCGCCAGCAAGGCTTTGACTGCATCCTGCTGCCCTTGCCCGACCACGCAACAACGTCCGCCCAACCCCAAAGGCAGCCTGAAACCGCGTGCAACGAGCTTCCACCCAGCCCGCCCGCGCCCGCCATCCCCCACGCCGCATGGCTTGCCACCAGTCAAGCGCAAGACATCGCCGACTGCACCCCCCACATCCGCGCCTTAGCCCCCGACTGGATAATCTGCGACCACTACGCTCTAGCCGCCGCATGGCAAACCGCCGCCCGCGCCCTGTGCCACAGCAAAATCATGGTGATAGACGACCTACACGACCGCGCCCACGATGCCGACCTGCTGCTAGACCAAAACCACGCCCACACCACCGCCGACTACGCCCCACTCGTCCCGCCCAGCTGCCGTATCCTAACAGGCACACGCTACGCCCTACTGCGCGACGAGTTCGCCCAACACCGCACCATCAGCCTGCACCAACGCGCCACGCCCCCAGCAAGGCAGCCTGAAACCGCCTTGCCGCACAGCCAAAACATCCTAATCAACCTAGGTGGCGTGGACAAAGACAACCACACCCTAGCCGTGCTGCAAGCCCTATCCGCCTACGTTTCAGGCAGCCTGAAAGCCCTACCCATCCGCGCCACCATCATCATGGGCGCAACCGCCCCCCATCTCGCCCGCATCCAACACTACGCCGCCACAGCCCCCTACCCCAGCCAAGTCATCGCCAACGCCCCCAACATGGCAGAGCTGATGACCCAAGCCACATGGGCAATCGGCGCAGCAGGCAGCAGCTCATGGGAACGCTGCGCCCTAGGCTTGCCCACCCTACTCATCACCATCGCCGACAACCAACGCCCCATCGCCGCCCAACTGCAAAGCGCAGGCGCAGCCATCGCCCTAGAAGCCAGCCAAATCCCCAGCCCCGCATTCCAAACCGCCATCGCCCACCTGATGCAGCCTGAAAACCAACAACGTATCAGCCAAGCCGCCGCCCAACTCTGCGATGCCCACGGCGCAGAACGCGTCGCCCAATACATCGCCCAACTCGCCACCCACCCCCAAGCCCAGCTACGCCCCGCCACCCCCGCCGACTGCGCGCGCATCCACGCATGGCGCAACCACCCCAGCATCCGCGCCATGATGTTCCAACCCGACCCTATCCCCCTGCCCCAACACCAAGCATGGTTCGCCGCCCAACTCGCCAACCCCAGCTTCAAAATGTACGTTTACACACTCGGCGGCACGCCCCAAGGCTACGGCAGCCTGAAACGCATCGCCCCAACCGAATACGAATGGGGCTTCTATCTCGCCCCCGATTGCCCGCGCGGCAACGGCAGCATCCTCTGCACCCTGCTGCTGCAACGCGCCTTCGGCGAACTGGGCGCAAGCACCGTGCACGGGCAAGTCCTGCGCCACAACGCTGCCAGCATCGCCCTGCACCGCAAACTCGGTTTCAGGCAGCCTGAAAACAGCTTACACGACGACAACGTTGTCCAGTTTGAACTACACGCCAGCGAGGCTTGGCAATAATCCTGCTTCCCACCAACCCAAAGGCAGCCTGAAAACGGGATGACACACGTTTTCAGGCTGCCTTATCTCGTTTATTCCGTACCCATAGCGCAGAGATACCCATCGCCCCCAAAACCATCGCGCATGAAGCCCCCAGCCACGACAGCACACGGCTTGCCGGCAAGCCGTAATAAGCGCGGGGCAAACATTTTAGCAGCCCACCATTTGCGCCCGCGTTCAATAATAATGCCGCAGCCATTTTCAGGCTGCCTTTGTGCCGCAATCCAAAGGCAGCCTGAAAACATCAAAGGCAGCCTGAAACCTTTGCAAAAGTCCTGAGGCAGCCTGAAAAATAAGAAATGCCGTCATTCCCGCGCAGGCGGGAATCTCGTTTAATATTCAGAAATATTTGTAAAAACAAACTGTTGTTTATCCGTAGGTCGGGCATTTATGCCCGACAAACACAGACACATAAAAACGTCGGGCATAAATGCCCGACCTACTTAGGTTTTGCAAAAATTTCAACTCGTAGAGTGTGTAGCTTTGCCACGCACCGTTTAGCAAACGCTGAATGGTGCGTGAACAAGTTCACACAACCCTACACACCGAAACACATATTCCCATTTTCAGGCTGCCCATTGATAAAAAAGGCAGCCTGAAAACGCCCCCACGCATTTTCAGGCTGCCTTATCGCATCCATTCACTTATTTAAACTGCTTAGACACATCCAAAAACACCCGATGATTGTCATACTTATAATAAAAATGATTGCTGTCCACGTGCGACCACGTCCAGTTCAAACGCGGCTCAAAGCCACGCCACGCCAGCTTTTTATGCGACAGCGACAAGCGCGTGAAATACTCCTTCTCGTTGCGCTTGATATTGAAAAAATCCTCCGCGCGATACTTACGCTTTTGCACGCTACCATGCAGCGAAGTGGTCAAATTATGCTGGCTGCCCCATTGCCGATTCCAGCCCAAGCCCAAATTGCCAAAGCGATACGCCTCCGATTTATCCTTCGCCGAATTTTCCCCGCCGCCCCAACTCACCACAAAATACTGATAAGGCGACGTGCGATACAGCAACGACACCGTGCCCAAATGCGATGCGCCATCTAAAAACGTGCGCTTATCATGCTTTTTATAGCCCGACTGCCACGCCGTAAACACCTGCCATTTGGGCGACAACACACGCGAATAGCGCATCAGCCCGCCCGTTGTGTAGGAATAAGCCTTGCCGCCATACCAGCGTTTCTCATAAAACGGCAACAGCGAAACCTCCTGCTTCGCATCGCGCCACACCGGCCCCGCTTCCAGCCGCGTAATCAAATCATCATAATCGTGCGCATCCCAATAAAACTTGCCATACGCCGACGCATTCACCCGCGCCGCCCAATGCCCCTTAATCGGCGTGGTTTTTTGCGCCGATAGCTCATAGCCCACGCCATGCGCCGATTTTGGCTCGGCAAAACGCCAATAGCCATAAGTGCGCTGCTCGGGCGTGTGCCCCACATTGCTGTCTTGCAGATAATACGCATTGGCGTTGAGCTGCCACGCCTTGCTTTTTTGCAAATGCGCGTCAAACTGGTCAATATATTGCGCCACAGGCGCAGGCAAATCAGGCGTTTGTTTCAAGGTTTTCAATTCATTTGCCGCCTCGCGCTGCTTGCCGTTTTGCGATTGGCTCAACGCCAACTGCAAGCGCACAGGCGCGTAATCAGGATGTTCCGCCAAAATTTCGTTAAATAATTTCTCCGCCGCCTCGTGCTTATCATCCGCCATCAGCACCAGCCCTTCCGAATAGCGCGCCAGCACAGAATCCTGCTGCTCGGCAGGCAGCCTGCGATACAACGGCAGCAAAAAACGAATGTTTTCAATATTGTGCTGCGCATTTGCCGTGTCCAGCGCGTTTTTGAGCAAATCAGGGCGTTGCAACAGCTCTTCTTCTGTCATGGAAACCGATGTTTTTTCACCATTTTGCGCCGCTTGCTTTTGCTGATTTTGGCGTTCGGTTTGCTGGATTTGTTCCTCGGTTAAATCCGCCACAGGGTTAAGTGGCGTGGCAACGGGCGCGGCTTGGGTGTAAAAGGTTACAGTCAGCAATAAAAAAGGCAGATATTTCATAAAACATTCCATAAGGCAGCCTGAAAAAGGCAGCCTGAAAATAAAAAAATGGGAAACCCACTCGGTTTAAAACCAAGTGGGTTTATTTACGCTAAATTATTATTTTTTCGCGCCAAATGAACCAATCCATTTGAAAGTACCGCCACCAACTGGTGCAGGAACTTCTCCATTGAATACTCCGCCCATTTCAGCTGCTTGTGGACCATAGAAGCGACCATCGGTATGAACTCCCTCTGCTGATGTACCAGAGAATTGGTTGCCGTTGATGTTAGCAGTTAAAGGAACAGGATTAAAAGCACCAATAGTAACTGAGCCATTCAGTCTTTTCGCGCCAAAATCAACATTAAATGTAGATGTACCTTCTTGGAATGCACCACCACCAATTGGGCTACCTACTGCCAAACCATTGTAAGTAGCTGTGCCTGATGTGGGAACATCGGCAACAGGCGTTACACTACCCAATGCAAACGTATAAGATGGGTTTGAATCGGGATTGTTGTTGTGGTTGAAATCAGCATACGCACCAAAACGCATATGGCTCAAATATGTACCACTAGCAATGGTGGTTTCTGTGTTTTTTCTGATATTGGTAAATGTACGAGCAGTAATACCAGGTTGTTTTAAAGTGATGTTAATACCGTTTACAGTAACATTGTCTAGTGTGCTGCTACCAACTGCGCTAACGGGTGTATTAGCACCATTTTGGCTTTCTGCTGGAATAGCAACACCATTAAATGATGCTGATGGAGCAGGAGCAGGTGCTGGATTTGGAGCTGGGTTAGGATTTGGAGTAGGCGCGGGGTTGGGTGCTGGTTTTGGATTAGGTGCTGGATTTGGGTTAGGTGCAGGAGGCGTAGGTCTTGCACTTGCCCCCCCCACCAATCGTGCCACCATAACTTACGCCTGAATTACCACCGCTGCTACACGCAGTCAAACCAAACAATGCAGCACACGCCAATACGGTTAATTTCATTTTCATAGCTTTGTCCTTCTCATAAAAAAATTTAACAAATACCCTATTAGCCTTAACGACTAACTGCTCTATGATAGCAATTTTTAACAAAAATACAAGCTGTTATTTTGCCTAATTCCATCCAAAAAAAATAAAACAATATGTTACATCAAAATAAAAAGATAAGATTTTTTTAAAAACTGTTGTTTTAATGATAAGAATAGAACATTTTGCAAACAATTTTTTACGCTTCAAGCGCGATATATGTAACCGAAAATGCCCAAAAATCTGCAACAGCATAAGCAAGGTATACTGTTTAACCTGCAACGGCTGCGAGCGGGCAGGTTTATAAAAGGCAGCCTGAAACCCAAAAACACAAAACCCACCTCGCTTGCAACAAGGTGGGTTATTTCACGCTAAATTATTGTTTTTTCGCGCCAAACGAGCCAATCCATTTAAAATTCACGCCTGCATTGTTGCTGGGCACTTCACTATTGAACACGCCGCCCAGTTCGGCCGCTTTCGGGCCATAGAAGCGACCTGTGGTTTGATCCCCTCGGCGGATGTACCAGAGAATTGGTTGCCGTCGATTTTTGCCGTTAAAGAAACGGGATTCCAGCGACCCACGCTCACCGAGCCATTTAGTTTTTTCGTGCCAAAATCTACATTAAATGTGGATGTGCCTTCTTCATACACGCCGCCGCCGATGGGGCTGGCTAGGGCTAAACCTGCGTAGGTGGCTTTGCCTGATTTGGGCATATCGGCTTGGGGGGTAACGCTGCCGAGGGCGAACACATAGGCGGGGTTGGAATTGGGGTTGTTGTTGTGGTTTACATCGGTGTAGGAGCCAAAACGCATATGGCTGAGGTAGTTGCCGCTTACCACGGTGGTTTCGTCTCTTTGTGTGATGCGGGTAAACGTGCCTGCGGAAATGCCTTCTCGTTTTAGGTGATGTCAATGCCGTTTACGGTGATTTTGTCAAAATTGTTGCTGCTGATGGTTTGGGTGGGCGTTTTGCCGCCGTTGTCAATTTCCCCAGGGATAACAACGCCATCGTAGCTTTGCGATGGGCTGGGGGCGGGCGCAGGCGCGGGGGCGATGCTGTTGTTATTTGAACCGCCGCCGTTGTTTAAATTTGAACCGCCTCCGATGTTTGAACCGCCGTTGTTATTGGCATTGCCATTGTTTGCACCGCCATTGTTTGAGCCGTTGTTGTTTGAACCATTGTTGTTTGCGCCGCTGTTGTTGTTTGAGCCGCCGTTGTAATTCAGCCCGCCCGAGCCGCCGCTGCCACCGCAAGCGGTTAAGCCCAATAATGCGGCGCAAGCCAATACGGTTAATTTCATTTCATAGAATCGTCCTTTTCATCAAGCTTTAAAACGTGTTTTTAGCCGAAACGGCTGGGACGGTATGATAACAATTTTTTACAAATAAACAAGTTGTTGTCTTTGATTCTAATCAGAAAATCAACGGAAACAATGTGTTGCAGCGATGAGAAATGGGGATTGAGGCAAGCCGAGCGGTTTGCTTTTCTTTAAGGCAGCCTGAAATCTAAAAATGAAGCGGCGATGGTTTGTTGCTTAATGGCGTGTTTAATAGGTTGATGAGTTGGCAATGTTGCGAGGCTGGGTGCGGCATTGGTTGCTGGTTTGCCAAAGTTTCAGGCTGCCTATTGGCGTGGTGCAAATGCTTCAAACTGCGCTACGTTTTGTTTAGCAAAAGGCAGCCTGAAAACATGTGAAAATGCGTTTTCAGGCTGCCTTTGTTACCAAAAAATAGGGCGGAATGGCGAGCGATAAAATGGGCGAGGGAAAAACCAGTCATCGTCGTCGTAAAACATTTCTATGCGTTCTAGCCGCCGTTGGGCGAGGTAGTTTTGCCATGCCATTTTGTAGCAGGCTTGGAACATGGTGTTGTTGATTTTGGCTTGATAGCGTTGTTCAAAATCGCGCTTGACTTGTGCGCTGGGGTAGCTGCGCTGTTCGTATTGTTCGCGCATCAGCGCGGCGGTGTCGGCATCGCATTGGCTGGCGAGATGGACTTGCAGGGCTTGTTGCGCGCGCTGTTGCGCGGCGGCGCGGGCGGCTTGTTGCTCGGGGGTGAGGGCGCAAGCGGTGAGCATGAGGGCGAGCAAAGCGGGCGCGGCGATTTTGGCAAACATGGCAAACTCCTGTGTTGATGCGGTTTCAGGCTGCCTATTATTTCACAATTCGGGCGGAGAAGGCAGCCTGAAACGGCATTGCGTTTTTGCTTCGCGCAAGCGCGTAACCGTGTTTTCAGCCTGCCTATTCACTCGTAAACTGCGCCGCTGGGGCAGCCTGAAAATCAGCAATCAAGCGCAGCAATTCGGCGCGGCTGGTGGGATAAAGCCGCGTTTCGTTTTCCACGAAGCCGAAGGTTTCGTTTACATCCAGCAGGGTTAAAACAAAGCATTGGGCGTTGTGGTCGTACACGGCATCAAAAAGATAGCGGGCATCGGGCGATGCGCCTGCGATAAGCTGCGGCTGGCTGTATGCAGCGAAATTGGCGGCGTTGGGTTCGTCGCTTGGCAGGCGGGAAGTGATGTGCCAAGTGTTCATGCACGCTCCAAGATGTAGAGCGTGGTGATTTCGCGCTGGCGGGCAAAAGCGAGCGGGTCGCTGCGATCGCTGGCTTTGCGATGCTGCGGCGTGGTTTTCAGGCTGCCTACCACGCGCCAGCCGTATTGCGTGAACCAGTTTGCCAAATCATGTGCACCGCGCAAGCCAAGCAATTCGGCAAGGTTGGACATCACTAACCACACTTGCCCGCCCTGCGCCAAATGTGCCGCCGCGCCGCGCAAAAAGGCGTGCAGCATGGCGTGCTTGGGGTCATATAGCGCGGTTTCTACGGCGGAGGTGGGCTTGGCGGGCAGCCACGGCGGGTTGCAAACAATTAAGTCTGCCGTGTGTTCGCCAAACAAATCTTGTTGCAACACGTTGATTTGTGGCGCAAACCCCAGCCGCGCGATATTGGCTTGGGCGCAGGCGATGGCGCGGGGATTGGTGTCGGTGGCGATGATATGTGCCACGCCGCGCTGGGCGAGCAAGGCGGCAATCACGCCGCTGCCCGTGCCAACATCCAGCGCGGTGTGGGCGTTTGCGGGCAGCTTGGCTTGGGCAATCAGCGATAAATATTCGCCGCGAATGGGCGAAAACACGCCAAACGGCACATGAATCGCGCCGCCCAATTCGGGGATGTTTACGCCTTTTTTATGCCACTCGTGCGCGCCGATAAAGCCGAGCAGTTGCGCCAGCGGCAAAACAAAAGGCTCTGTGTTTTCAACGCCATACACATCGCGCAAGGCAGCCTGAACATCGGGCGCACGCGGCAAATCCAACGCAAAGCCCGCGCCGATTTCCACGCACAAGCTATTCGCCAAACGGCTGGCTTGCGATTGGGCGAGGCGGTGTTTGTGGAACGCGGTGGCGGGGTCGGCGTTTGCCGTGGCTTCGGCTTTGGGCTTGGGTTTCACGCGCTTTTTGATTGCGGCGAGCACTTGCTTGGCATTGTGAAAATCGCCGCGCCACACGGTGGCGATGCTTTGCCGGGCAGCCTGAATGATGCGGCTGGCGGAGGCTTCGTTTACAAAGACAAAATCGCGCGGCGGGGATTGGGTGGATTCGTTGCGGTAGTTCATGGGGCGTGGGTAACAGAGGCAGCCTGAAATGATTGGGCGAGGCGTTGGCTGTGTTGAAAAAGGGGCGGGAATGGTTTTCAGGCTGCCTTAGGTAACAGAGGCAGCCTGAAACGCGATTGGGCGAAGTTCAAATTATTTAGCCAGCCGTTTTTCTAGTGCATCGGCGCGGTCGGCGGTCATTTTGAGCATTACCCCATAGCCATTTGTGGCTGGACCTTCAAATTCTTTATCGCTGTCTGCTTTGCGCTTTTTCAACCATCGCGCTTGTTCGTGTTTGAGCTTGGATTGTTGCGCTGGCTTTTTTGCGTTGAGCTTGGCTAGGGCGGCATTCATGCGTTTTTCTTGGCGCGAAATCTCGGCTTGATAGCAGTCTTGTGCATCAAAATCGGCAAGGATGTTGTTATTGGCTTGCTCGGCTTCGTTAAAACATTGCGTCATTTTGGGATAGTCGTGCGGGTCGTAGTTGAACTCGGCATTGGAGGTGTTTGCCTGTGCGTTGTTTGTAATTAGGGCAAAAAATAAGGCAATGGTGGCGAGTTTTTTCATGTTTGCAATCCTATGTTTTGGACGTGTGGGATGGTTTTCAGGTTGCCTTAGGTAACAGAGGCAGCCTAAAACACTATTTAGCCAGCCGTTTTTCCAACACATCGGCGCGGTCGGCGGTCATTTCCAACACCAAGCCTGAACCGTTGAGCAAATCCATGGTGCCGCCTGTTTTGGTGTACTCTTTTTTGGCGGCGCGTTTCATTTTTTGCTGCCACTGGGCTTGCTCTTTTTGAATCTGGGCGGATTTTTGTGGATTTTGCACGATAAGCTGGTTTAAGGCGGCTTTCATGCGGGCTTCTTGGCGGCCAATTTCGGCGTTGGTGCAATCCAGCATGGCGGCGGTAACGCCGTTGGCGGCTTCGGGCTGCTCCATGCATTTGTCCATTTGGGGATAGCTGCGGGCGTGTCCTTTGGCGAACGCGGGAGTAGCGAGTGCGCTGGTGAGCAGTAATGCGGCGAGTATGGGGGCGGAACGGGTCATGGTGCATCCTTTGGGGTTGGGTGAAAAATGGTTGGGGCGGCGCGGAGTGGGTTTTCAGGCTGCCTTGAATGGGTTGATTATGCCGCCCTGCCCTAGCCTTTTTTGCGAACGAGTAACGGCAATTTAACAGCAACTGGGCGGCATTTGGGTTTTCAGGCTGCCTAAATCAGCAATTTAATCAACAAGGTAAACACCAGCAGGGCAACAAGGGCGATGCCTGTGTACAGCGCGAGTTTGCGCCATTGTTCGGCGAAGATGCCGTCGTCTTCCTCTTGCGGCAGGAAGGGCACATTTTCGGGCATGATAAGGATGTCGTCTTCCACGGTTTCAGTGTTGCCGCCGCGCAGCAGTTGCACGTCCAGCCAGTGCTTGATTTGGCGGTATTGCGGGGCGGGGTCGGTGTGGGGCAGCGCGCCCAGCGTGGTCAAGCCTTTGATACGCTGCTCGGCGATGGGGCTGCCTTGTTCTTGCGCGGCGATGAGCTTGGCTTTGGCGGCGTATTTCATGGCGGCGGGGGTGTCGTAGAAACGGCGCAGGGCTTGTTCAATGCGTTTGGGGTCGGTTTTGGGCATTTCGGCGTGCCATTTTTCGGCATCGGCTTGGATTTCGTTGCCGATTAAATCGCGGGCGGCAAGCGGCGCGGCAACGAGCAGTTCCGCCCATAAATGGTTGGCGCGCCAGTCTTTTTTGCCGGCGGCAAAGCGCAAATAATGCGCGGTTTTTTGCAGCGAGGATTCGGTGTGGATGCCTTGGCTATATAGATAGGCGAGATACAGCGCGGCGGTGGTGTTGCCCTGCTCGGTGATTTGGTGCAAGGCGGCGAACAGCTTTTCGCATTGCGCGGGGCTGAGTTTGGCTTGCACGGCGGCGGCGATTTTGGGCAGGGTGGGCTGGTTGAGCGCGGCGGCGTAGGCTTCGTTTTGCCAATCGGCAAGCAGCGGGTTTAAATCGGCAAGGCGCAGCTGCGCGTATTTTTGCACGCTTTCGCCGTAGTTGCTTTTGCCTTTGCTGCGCAGTTGCTCGGCGCAATCGCGGATTTGCGCTTCGGTGGGGCGTTTTTCTATTTGGAGCGGATTGAATGGCATATTGAATATAAAAGCATTTTTAAAGGTGTTATTCTAACGTAAAACATTTGCGGCGTTCTGAAAACATTTGCGGCAACCTGAAAACATCAACGGCAGCCTGAAAACATCAACGGCAGCCTGAAAAACCGTTTTCAGGCTGCCCCGTCCTATCAATCCGCTTATTCCACCGTTACCGATTTAGCCAAATTACGCGGCTTATCCACATCGGTGCCGCGTGCCAGCGCGGTGTGATACGCCAAAAGCTGCACGGGAACGGTGTGCACAATCGGCGACAACACGCCCACATGGCGCGGCGCGCGGATAATGTGCACATGCTCCGCCGGCTCAAAATCGCTGTCCAAATCGGTGAACACAAACAATTCGCCGCCACGCGCGCGCACTTCCTGCATATTGGCTTTCACCTTATCCAGCAAGCCGTCTTTGGGCGCAACCACCACCACAGGCATATTTTCGTCCACCAGAGCGAGTGGCCCGTGTTTCAACTCGCCTGCGGGGTAGGCTTCGGCGTGGATGTAGGTGATTTCTTTCAGCTTCAACGCACCTTCTAGCGCGATGGGGTAATGAATGCCACGCCCCAAAAATAACGCGCTGGTTTTCTTGGCAAATTTTTCCGACCACGCGGTGATTTGCGGTTCAAGGTTCAGCGCGTGTTGCACGCTGCCCGGTAAGGCGCGCAGTTCATCCAAATAAGCCTGCGCCTGCCCCTCGTTTACCCTGCCGCGCATTTTGCCCAGCGTAACCGCCAAGCCAAACAGCGCAACCAGTTGCGTGGTAAACGCTTTGGTGGATGCCACGCCAATTTCTGCCCCCGCGCGGGTGTAAAACACCAATTCGCTGGCGCGAGGCAGTGCCGATTCCATCACATTGCAAATGGACAAGCTGTGTTGATGCCCCAGCGATTGCGCGTATTTCAGGGCTTCCATCGTGTCCAGCGTTTCGCCCGATTGCGAGATGGTAATCACCAGTTGCTTGGGGTTGGCAATCACATCGCGGTAGCGGTATTCGCTGGCAATTTCCACATCGGTGGGGATTTTGGCGATGCTTTCCAGCCAATATTTGCTGGTGGCGGCGGCGTAAAACGATGTGCCGCACGCCAGTATTTTGATGCTGTCAATGTCTTGAAACACTTGCTCGGCGGTTGCGCCGAAATTGCTAGGGATAAAGCCGCTTTCAAGGAACACTTCGGCGGTGTCGGCAACGGCACGGGGCTGCTCGTGGATTTCTTTTTGCATGAAGTGGCTATAAGGCCCCAGCTCCAACGATGCCAGCGACAGCTCGGACGTTTTCACCGCGCGTTGGGCGGCTTTGCCTGTTTTGTCCACCAGCTTTTCAATGCCGTTTTCGCTCAGCAGGGCAACGTCGCCGTCTTCCAAATAGCTGATTTTGCGCGTGAACGAAATCACCGCGGAAACATCGGAGGCGATAAAGGTTTCGCGCTCGCCCAAGGCAACCAGCAGCGGGCAGCCCATGCGGGCGACCACCATGTTTTGCGCGTTGTCTTGCGCGATGACGGCGATGGCATACGCGCCGTGGAAGTTTCGGCAGGCAGCCTGAACGGCGGCAAACAAATCGCGCCCGTTGCGTTGGTATTCGTGGTTGACAGCGTGGGCGATGACTTCGGTGTCGGTTTGCGATTCAAACGCATAGCCCAAGCCTTGCAGGCGGCTGCGCTCGGCTTCAAAGTTTTCAATGATGCCGTTGTGCACCACGGCGATTGTGCCGCCCGAAATATGGGGATGGGCGTTGGGCTCGGTTACGCCGCCGTGGGTTGCCCAGCGGGTGTGCCCGATGCCGATGTTGCCGAACAAGCCTTTTTCTTGGGCGGCTTGCTCCATCAGGGCAACGCGCCCCACGCGGCGCACGCGTTTGATTTTGCCTTCGCTGAGCACGGCGATGCCTGATGAGTCATAGCCGCGATATTCAAGGCGTTTTAAGCCGTCGGTTAGAAAATCGACCACATTGTTTTGGGCGCGGATTGCGCCAACGATACCGCACATAGTTGTTCCTTAGTATCTTGTTTACAAAAATTCAGGCTGCCCGACTTTCAGGCTGCCTGAAACCAATCAGCGGCGGATTATACGCATGATGGTTTATCCGCGCGATAAGGTTTTCAGGCTGCCTCAATGTAGTTCGCAGGCAGCCTGAAAACGAGTTAGCTGTTGCAGGTTTTACAAAAATTTCAGGCTGCCTTGATATGGTTTCCCAAGGCAGCCTGAAAACAGATTCACCGCATCACAACGCCAACGCCGCAAAGCAATAAACCGTAATCCCCGCAATCAACACATAAGCCGCGGCATAAGGCATGGCGGAGCGCAAAAACGCGCCTTCTTGCCCTTGCTGCTCGCACGCCGCAGCAGCGATGGCAATGCTTTGCGGCGAAATGATTTTTCCGCCTGTTGCGCCTGCGGTGTTCGCCGCCGCCAGCCATGCTTTGTTTACGCCAATTTTATCGGCAACCGCCGCTTGCAGCTTGCCAAACAAGATGTTAGATGACGTGTCGCTGCCCGTGGCAAACGTGCCGATTGCCCCCACCAAAGGCGCAAACAGCGGATAAAAATTGCCCGTGGCGTTTACCAAGCCATCCGCAATCACCACAATCATGCTGCTGTGGCTCATAATCGCGCTCATCGCAACCAAGCTGATGATGGTGATGCCCGATGCTTTCATTTTTTTCAGCGTTGCGCCCAAAATTTGGAACTGCTTGCCCGCCGACACGCCTTGCACCAAGCCGCCGATAAACGCGCCGAGGAACAGCATCAAGCCCGCGTTAGACAGCCAGCCGAAGTTAAACGTTTTGCCTTCGGCGTAAATCGGCAAATGAATTTTGCTCACCAAAGTCGTTTTCAAAAACGTGCTAATCGGGCCAGACAGCGGGCTTGCCAACAAAATGAACACCAAAATAAAGCCATACACCGCCCATGCTTTGCCCATTTGCCCAAGGGTAAGCGGTTTGGCGTCGGGGTCTTTTTTCTCGGTCATTTTGGCGTATAACACGATAAACACAATGCACGCGATGCTGCCCAAAATGGCCGGCGTTTCTGCGCCGATAAAATACGCCGCACAAAATTGCACCGCCAGCGACAATCCGCCCACCACCGCCGCCAAAATCATATTGGGCACGATGTATTTTTTAGACGCATCGGTGAGCAGCAAAATCACAAATGGCACCAGAAACATCAAGGCAAACAGTTGGAAAATCACATTGCCCGCCAAGGCCTGCGTTTGCTGCGCGGTAACTTCCGAGCCAAACACTTCCTTTGCCAGCGTAATCACAGGCACGCCCACCGCGCCAAAGCCCGTTGCCACGCTGTTGCCAATCAACGAAACCAACGCCGAAAAGCGTGGCGAAAAGCCCAAGCCGATTAAAATAGCCGCAGGAATCGCCACCGCCGTGCCAAAGCCTGCCATGCCTTCCAGCAAGCCGCCAAAGCCCCACACAATCAGCAACACTTGAATCCGCTTATCGCTGGAAATATTGGTAAATTGCTGTTTAATCACTTCAATTTGCTTGCTTTCCAGCAAAATATTGTAGCTGAACAACGCCATCAAAATAATGATTAAAATGGGGAACACGGCTTTTAAAATGCCTTCCACAAACGCCCAGCCCACATAGCTTGCGCCGTAGCCTTGCGGCGGGGTGAAGCCGCTCACGTTTGGCACGGCAAAAATCGCAATCAGCACGGCAGACAAAACCGCCAGCACCGCGCTTTTGTCGCCCGGCAGCTTCACGCCTATCATCAAAACAATCAGTAATAAAATGGGGAAAATGGAGAGAAAAATGCTCATGGTTGTGTTTTCCTGAACTTTTGTTATCGTTATCTGCCTTATTTGAGGCAGCCTTGCCCCTTTGTCCAAATCTTTGATTTGGGTATAAAGGGGTATACCGCAGCGCAACGCGCAAGGTTGAAAATGATTAAGCCCACGTTTTGCAGCCACGCGGGCAAACTCCGCTGCGAAGTAGGCGCGTATTGTGTGTAATTACATGTAGTTTGTCAATTTATTTTGAAAAGTTTTGTTAAAATTGACTACCAAGCCAAAACTCAATTACAACACAACCATTCGCGCCACACAGCGCAGATTACCGCCTTATCCGCCCTATCGTTTCGCCCGCCCTATTCTGTTTACCCATTTCGTTTTAACAAAACATAACGAACGCAGTTTCATTAAATTACAACATTTCATTACAAAGGCAGCCTGAAAATGCCCACCGCCGATTTAAATGCCGATTTAGATTGCATCACCCGCCTACTAGACCACCTTTGGCTGCAAGAACGCCTGTCGCAAAACACGCTTGATGCCTACCACCGCGATTTGACCAAAATTGCCACACGGCTGGCAAACGAACACAGCAGCCTGAAAACCGCCGATGCCGTGCAACTGGCAGCCGCAATTTACGTTGCCCAAGAGCAGCCGCGCTCGCAAGCCCGCGCCCTGTCCGCCTGCAAACGGCTCTACGCATGGCTGGAAGAAACCGGGCAGCGCAGCGACAACCCCTGCCGCGATTTGCGCACCGCCAAGCAAGCGCGCACCCTGCCGCCCATCATCACCGAGCAACACATCACCGACCTGCTCAACGCGCCCGACACCGAAACGCCGCACGGCCTGCGCGACAAAGCCCTACTGGAACTCATCTACGCCACAGGTTTGCGCGTGAGCGAAGCGGTGGGGCTGCAATTAAACGAAATCAACCTGCAAAGCGGCATGGTGAACACCATCGGCAAGGGCGACAAACAGCGCATCGTGCCGATGGGCGAAGAAGCGGTTTACTGGCTGGAACACTATCTGCAACACGCCCGCCCCGCGTTGTTGAAAAACGCCCGCTGCGAAGCCGTATTCGTGTCGCAAAAGAAAACGGGCATCAGCCGCCAACTGGCTTGGATGGCGGTTTCGCGCTACGCCGAGCAAGCGGGCATGCCGCATATTTCGCCGCACGATTTGCGCCACGCCTTTGCCACGCATTTGGTGAACCACGGCGCCGATTTGCGCGTGGTGCAAACACTGCTGGGGCACGCCGACATTGCCACCACGCAAATCTACACCCACGTTGCCAACGAACGCTTGAAGCAAGTGGTGGACAAATTTCATCCGCGCTCCAAAGAATAGGCAGCCTGAAAACCATGTTTGCTTGGCAACCGCATCATGTTTTTCAGGCTGCCTTTGCCGCTTCTTTGCCATCACGCATCGCATAACGCAAAAACCGAAATAGGCAAACAATCGCGCCCGTTTCGGTTTTCATTTGCCCACTATCGCGCCGTTCAACAAAGCCAATTGGGCTGCAAACCAAGCCCCCCCTATCCACAGCGCAACGCGCAATCACAGCCGTTTTCAGGCTGCCCCAGCCCACTCCGTTATACTTGACTAAATCACTCAGAAATAGCACAATCCCGCCCCACCAAGCCACAAGGAACACGCCATGCGATTAACCACCAAAGGACGCTTCGCCGTAACCGCTATGGTTGATTTAGCCATGAACGCGCAAAACAACGCCGTGAAGCTCAACGCCATCAGCGAACGCCAAAAAATCTCGCTTTCCTATTTAGAACAGCTGTTTAGCAAACTGCGCCGCGCAGGTTTGGTGGCAAGCGTGCGCGGGCCGGGTGGCGGCTATGTGCTGGGCAAACCCGCCAACCAAATCAACATCGCCCAAATCATCACCGCCGCCGAAGACCGCCTAGATGCCACCCAATGCAACGGCAAAACCGATTGCCACGGCGGCGCGCCCTGCATCACGCATAACCTATGGGAAAGCCTAAACCACACCATCCACAACCATTTAAGCAGCGTAACCCTTGCCCACCTGATTGCCCAAGACCAAACCCCAAAAGAACACGTGGTAACGCTCACTCACATTCACGTTTAAGGCAGCCTGAAAACAGCAAAACAGCGTAGAATAAAAACTTCACGTCACAAAGGCAGCCTGAAATCTACTTTTTACATAACACAACCGCAAGGAAACACACCATGACCACCCAGCGCCCTATCTACCTAGACTACGCCGCCACCACCCCGCTAGACCCGCGCGTGCTAGAAAAAATGTTGCCCTATCTCACCGATAAATTCGGCAACCCCGCATCCAGCAGCCACGCCTATGGCTGGGAAGCCGAAGAAGCCGTAGAAGAAGCTCGCGCCCACATCGCCGCGCTCATCAACGCCGACCCCAAAGAAATCATCTTCACCAGCGGCGCAACCGAATCCGACAACCTCGCCATCAAAGGCGCAGCCCAGTTCTACAAAACCAAAGGCAAACACCTGATTACCGTTAAAACCGAACACAAAGCCGTGTTAGACACCATGCGTGAAATGGAACGCCAAGGCTTTGAAGTAACCTATCTGGGCGTAAAAGAAAACGGCTTAATTGATTTAGACGAACTCAAAGCCGCCATCCGCCCCGACACCATTTTGATTTCCGTGATGTGGGTGAACAACGAAATCGGCGTGATTCAAGACATCCCCGCCATCGGCAAAATCTGCCGCGAACACAAAATCGTGTTCCATGTGGATGCCGCCCAAGCCTGCGGCAAAACGCCTGTGGACGTGGAAGCGGGCAACATAGACCTACTTTCCATGTCTGCCCACAAAATCTACGGCCCCAAAGGCATCGGCGCCTTGTATGTGCGCCGCAAACCCCGCGTGCGCCTAGAAGCGCAAATGCACGGCGGCGGGCACGAGCGCGGTTTCCGCAGCGGCACCCTGCCCACCCACCAAATCGTCGGCATGGGCGAAGCCTTCCGCCTCGCCAAACAAGAATTAGACCAAGACATTGCCCACGCGCTGAAACTGCGCCAAATCTTTTTGGACAGCATCGCCGGCATCGAAGAAGTGTATATCAACGGCGATTTGGAACACCGCGTCGCCACCAATTTGAACGTGAGCTTCAACTTTGTGGAAGGCGAAAGCCTGATTATGGCGGTGAAAGAAATCGCCGTATCCAGCGGCTCGGCTTGCACCTCCGCCAGCCTAGAACCGTCTTACGTTTTGCGCGCGCTGGGGCGCAACGACGAGCTCGCCCATTCATCACTACGCATCACATTCGGGCGTATGACCAGCGAAGAAGACATCAAGTTCGCCGCCGAGCTGATTAAATCCAAAATCGGCAAGCTGCGCGAATTGTCGCCGCTGTGGGAGATGTTTAAAGAAGGGGTGGATTTAAACACGGTGGAATGGGCGGCGCATTGATTTTGTAAGTTTCAGGCTGCCTGAAAACAAGCGAAACGCGTTTGACCTCAACCAAAACCCAAAAACTTTATTCAACAACAAACCAAACAAGGAAACCAAAACCATGGCATACAGCGATAAAGTCATTGACCATTACGAAAACCCCCGCAACGTCGGCACGTTCGACAAAGACGACAGCGACGTTGGCACCGGCATGGTGGGCGCGCCCGCCTGCGGCGATGTGATGCGCCTGCAAATCAAAGTGAACGACCAAGGCATCATCGAAGACGCCAAATTCAAAACCTACGGCTGCGGCTCGGCCATCGCTTCTTCCAGCCTGATTACCGAGTGGGTGAAAGGCAAAAGTCTGGACGATGCGCTGGCGATTAAAAACAGCGAAATTGCCGAAGAATTGGAACTGCCGCCCGTGAAAATCCACTGCTCCATTTTGGCGGAAGACGCGGTGAAAGCGGCGGTGGCGGATTACCGCAAAAAGCAGGGTTCGTAATGTTTTAAGGCAGCCTGAAAATGCCTTCAATCCGTTTTCAGGCTGCCTTTTACCGTTCCATGAAAGGAAAAATCATGATTACCATCACCGAAAATGCGGCGGACCACATCCGCAAATTCTTAACCAAGCGCGGCAAAGGCGAGGGCATCCGCATCGGCGTGAAAACCAGTGGCTGCTCGGGCATGGCATACACGCTTGAATTTGTGGACGAAATCCAGCCCGAAGACCAAGTGTTTGAGCAAAACGGCGTGAAAGTGTTTATCGACCCCAAAAGCATGGTTTACTTGGACGGCACGCAAGTGGACTTTGCCAAAGAGGGCTTGCAAGAGGGGTTTAAGTTTGAAAACCCCAATGCCAAAGAAAGCTGCGGCTGCGGGGAAAGTTTCCACGTTTAAACGCAACGCGCTTTAAACATAATAAAGGCAGCCTGAAAACGCACTTAACGTTTTCAGGCTGCCTTTGTCATGCTTGCCGATTATACTTCTTTGCTCTCCGCCGCTTTCACGCGCAGGCGCAGGCTGAGTTCGCGCAACTGTTTCTCGTCCACGCTGTTGGGCGCGTCCACCAGCAAATCTTGCGCGCGCTGCGTTTTCGGGAAGGCAATCACATCGCGGATGGATTCTGCGCCCGCCATCAGCGTTACCAATCTGTCCAAGCCGAAGGCGAGGCCGCCGTGCGGGGGCGCGCCGAATTTCAAATTATCCAGCAGGAAGCCGAATTTTTCCTGCTGCTCTTCGGGGGTGATTTTCAGCGCGGCGAATACTTTTTCCTGCACTTCAGCGCGGTGGATACGGATGGAGCCGCCGCCGATTTCCCAGCCGTTGAGCACCATGTCGTAGGCGCGGGCTAGGCAGTTTTCAGGCTGCGTTTCCATCAGGTCTTCGTGGCCAGGTTTCGGGCTGGTAAACGGATGGTGCATGGCGGTGTAGCGGTTTTCTTCTTCGTCGTATTCGAACATGGGAAAATCGACTACCCACAGCGGTTTCCATTCATCGACAAAATAGCCGTCGGCCGCGCCGTGTTCCAAGCCGACTTTGATGCGCAATGCACCGAGGGCTTCATTGACCACTTTGGCTTTGTCCGCGCCGAAGAAAATCAAATCGCCGTTTTGCGCGCCGGTGCGCTCGATAATGGTTTTCAGGCTGCCTTCGGACAAGAATTTCACAATCGGCGATTGCAAGCCGCTGTCTTCGCCGTTGGAAAGGTTGGTTACATCGTTCACTTTGATGTACGCCAAGCCTTTTGCGCCGTAAATGCCAACAAATTTGGTGTATTCGTCAATATCTTTGCGGCTCAATTTTGCGCCATTGGGCACGCGCAAGGCGACCACGCGACCGTTGGGCATATCGGCAGCGGCGCGGAATACTTTGAACTCTTCCGTTTTCATCACGTCTGTTAGCTCGGTGAACGCCAGCGACACGCGCATATCGGGCTTGTCTGAGCCGTATTTAAACATGGCTTCGCTGTATGGCATACGCGGGAAGTCGCCCAAATCCACGCCCAGCGCGTCTTTGAACACTTGTTTTGCCATGCCCTCGGTGATGTCCATGATTTCGTTTTCGTTCAAGAAAGACGTTTCCAAGTCAATTTGGGTAAATTCAGGCTGCCTATCGGCGCGCAAATCTTCATCGCGGAAGCATTTGGTGATTTGGTAATAGCGGTCAAAGCCTGCCACCATCAAGAGTTGTTTGAACAGCTGGGGCGATTGCGGAAGCGCAAAAAATTCGCCTGGGTGCACGCGGCTGGGCACGAGATAATCGCGCGCGCCTTCGGGCGTGGAGCGGGTGAGCATCGGCGTTTCAATGTCAATAAAGCCTTGCGCGTCCAAATAACGGCGCACGCCCATCGCCACTTGGTAGCGCAGGCGCAGATTGCGTTGCATCACGGGGCGGCGCAGGTCAATCACGCGGTTTTGCAGGCGCACGGTTTCGCTGATGTTTTCATCGTCAATCATAAAAGGCGGCGTGGCAGCGGGGTTCAAAATCTCAATTTCTTTGGCGAGAATTTCAATTTTGCCCGACACCATTTTGTCGTTGGTGGTGCCTTCGGGGCGATGGCGCACGCGCCCTGTGATGCTGAGCACGAACTCGTTACGCGCGGAATCGGCAAGCGCAAAGGCTTCGGGCGTGTCGGGGTCTATCACCACTTGCACGATGCCTTCGCGGTCGCGTAGGTCAATAAAAATAACCCCACCGTGGTCGCGGCGGCGGTGCACCCAGCCTTTTACGGTTACGGTTTGGTCTAGATAGGCTTCGTTGATTAAGCCGCAGTAGTTAGTACGCATGGTTTTTTCTTTCTGGTTTGAATAAGTTGGGGGAAAAGGGGTTTAGCTTTGCAGAAGCTCGTAAAATCGCTTTCAGGCTGCCTTAATTAAATCAAATCGTATTCTGCAAGGGCATCTTCCCACAGCAAATGATGGTTGGCGGTAAGCGTTCTTTTAACAATTTGTTTGAACAATTCGGGTTCGGATACGGTTTCTTCAAACGCATAATGTTGCCAAATGCGTTTAATGGTGGCGCTGTCGTGGGCATCAAGCGCGATGGCTTGGGCGGTTTCTACATCGCAGCAGCCGTAGCCGTCAAATGAAATGCGCCGTAAACAGACGGCTTCGCCGTGGTTGATGAAGTCAATAAACGCGCAATCGCCCACGCAGAAATAATAATCGGCAGGGCGCGAAAGATTGTCATAACTGGGTTCTACTTGCATGGTTGGTCCTTTTAGGCAGCCTGAAAACGAGTTTGCGGGCTTCTACAAAGCGAATGGCTTATTCGGCTTTGTCAAATACACGGGTTAAATGCTGCGCGTAATCGGCGAAATAGCGCTCGGGCTGCGGGTTTTTGATAACATCGTTGCAGATAAAGGTGGGCAGCGGGCGCATACCTAGAAATTCGTTGGCTTTGTGAAAATGCAGATAAACGCCGTCCACGCCTGCGCCGTCAAAAAAATCACCCGCGCGGGTAAAGGCTTCTATCGGGGCATTCCATGTGAGCGAGAGCATATGGTGTTTGCCGTGCAGCAAGCCGCCTGTGCCGTAGCCTTCGGTGGGCGTGGCGCTATGTCGCCCATCGCTGGCGAATAATTTGCCTGCGCCTGCGGAAAAGACTTTGTCCATGTATTCTTTAACTGTCCACGGCTCGCCCATCCACCATGAGGGAATTTGCCAACTCAAGGCATGTGCCCATA
>ERZ773060.262-NODE-262-length-21623-cov-4.69037_pt1 | contig 21623 bp, 27 predicted proteins | sample MGYA00580628_ERZ773060 | MGnify/ENA primary metagenome ERZ773060 (study PRJEB29015, sample SAMEA2738019) | human oral metagenome | biome: human oral; feature: human-associated habitat; material: dental | place: China | collected 2045 ... | reverse complement strand
CGGCGGCTCGTCCGAGACTGCCCTACTTCTATTGACGCTCAGATGGAACGAAAAGTCCAGAGGGTTGAGGGGGTGATGGGGGTGAGAATGCGTCCTGGACAAGCCCCTCGGGTCATCACTAGGTACTTTGGCAGCGGTGCTGGTGCTGTCTGAGACCGCTTGTCAATATATGTTCTGTTTAGCACTCGGTCATGACGACTGTGGTTGATTCTTATTTCTGTATACAAGACTCCCCGCAGAAAAGCGGTATGTTCATATGTATGCCTAGTGATGAAGAGGTGTTTGTGTAAACATTTCTGTTCATGTAACGAAAGGATAACGTTTTCGGCAAGCTGACAACGCCCGTGCTGGTCAATGTTACAGTTCGTATAAGTCATCAGATCATCATTCTCATCGAGGCGAAAGGATGGATGATGTTTTGTTTATTGCGACGTCTTCGCTTGTCGCTGCTCATGGTGCTTGCGCTGCTGACTGGGGTATTGCTGCCACAGGTGAAAGCAAATGCCGATCCTCTCTTGCCCTATCTTGTTACCATCTGGTCTGATACGCGGCCCCGAGCAATGAGCGCAGGATCGACGCACGTTATCCTTGTGCGCTTCAGTAACGCTGGCGAGCAGGAGGAAATCATCAACTTCCGCATAAAAGCTTGGTGTTATTCTGAAGCGAAAGGAAAGATGGATTTCAACACCGAATGGGAGACCATCAAGATCCCGCGAGGAGGAAAGCGAGCTGGCCAAGTAGCTAAGACTCATGAGACCTCTCTCAAAGTGCCAACTGAGTGTAGTCCGCCGATGTCATTTGTGAAAGCAGCTAACGTATACAGCTCGTCTGTTGCTTTTGAGATGGTGAGTACGATTGAGGGTCGCTATCAGGGGCTCGATCCTTTCAATAACTATATCTACGGTCCATATACCAGTGAGTGGTATCGCTACAATTTGCTTGCTAAAGCACCTTACCCGACGACCACTGGAGAGTATCAAGCGCATCACATGCTTCCTCAGAAGTATGAAGCAAAATTCCAAGCTGCTGGCATCAACATCCATAACCCTGGCTTCCTTAGGTGGTGGTGTTCAACCAAGGGAGTAGCCACAAATCACCAAAGCCAGGCATACGCCTACAATCAGCTGTGGGAAAACTACTTTGCGAGTAATCCGCGCGCTAACTGGATGCAGATTATATTTTTTATGTATCGCATCCAGAAGCAATTCACCTACACCTGCTAGGATAGGTCTATGCCCTACGAAGTAGTTGCTAAATCCGACGAACCAAATGCCTGGCTGCTTCCAGCAAACCCCGGTCTTCCAGAGATTGGGCCATTCAAATTGGATGACGGGCGAGATATCTATCAGCTTATTGCTGACGGCGATATCGCAGATCTCGACTTCACTCCAACATTCCGCCACACTCAAGGGTCGCATTTTGGCGATCTACTCTGGGCAACTTGTGAAATGAAGGTAGCCTCAAGTAGGTTCATCAAAGCGCTTTCAGGTTTCTCAGGGTGGCGCTCCTTTGATATCCACCTCTTGGGGCGTGAAGGTGAAACTATAGATGGGTATAAAGGTTTTGCTGTGGTTGACGGATCTGTTGATGTCTTCCATACGATCGGGTTTCAATTCTGGAGCTTTGGCGTGAGTGATGACGTTATGGCAGCGCTGCGCGCTCATTCGGCTGATGATCTTGAGATCAGAAAAGTTCCATGAGTGAACATCGGTACGACTAATGCTCATTGAACGCTTACGAGCACGGAGTTCGCAAATATGCTCCGTGCTCGCAGTCCATGGAATCACTAATCCTCGAATTAGTAATCGGGTAAGCAACCACTGGGTACATCCAACAGTTATCCCGGTTGAACTATTTGTAGATATTGCTGGCGCACACGACTGGACTACTGCCGACCTTATCCCTCTTGAGAAAGAGTTGAGTCAGCTCGTCGACCACCCTATCCTTCTGGTTCCCGCGTCACATGCTGGATGGCTCATGGATGAAACGGAGCAGATGGTAAAATTAGAAGAGATGATTAATTAGAGGCTATTCACAGTCATTTTAAGCGCGCTTTGGCTAGGAGCTTCGTTGGTCGGGGTGGCGCTCGTGAATAAGTCTTTTTAGGAAAGGTAATCTTCGCTCCCTCCCTCTCACTCCACCCGTCCCATTACCCATACATCCCGCCAGCCGCCGTTTAGGCGGTAGCGCTGGTTCAGGGTTGCTTCGTGGGTAAAGCCGAGGGTTTCGAACAGTTGTCGCGAGGCGGTGTTGCCTGCCAGGATCCAGGCTTCCAAGCGGTGGAGGTTGAGATGGTCTATTGCCCAGTTGGTGATGAACCGAACACCGGCGCGGCCGTAGCCGTGGTGGCGGTCGGTCGGACGCCAGATGCAGATGCCGATCTGGGCGTGGCGGTTGCGCCAGTCAATGGCGTGGAGGGAGCATTCACCAACCAAGCGGCCAACGGGCAAGGCGGCGGAGTCACTTGCCGCGTTGTCGTGCCCTGCGTCCTCCGTCGCGATGACGAAGGCGTATTCGGTGGCTGGTTGCGGCCCGGCGGTAGCAGCGATCTTGCGTCGGAGCTCGGCGCTGCTGCGTGGGCGCCAGTACGGCGGGCCGAATCGGGCTAGCTCTTCCCAGTCGCTACAAGCAGCCAGGATGGCAGGAATGTGGGATTCAGCAAGGGCGTGGATGGTGGGAGCCATTCCAGCTTCTCCTTTCTGGGCTGCTTTCCTCCGGTGGTGATGGCGGTCTTTTCGCCCCTTGTTCTGGCGCGCCGCCGACTCTCAACGCTACGTATAAGTCTACTAAGTGATGTCCAGAGTTCGGCCCCGGTCTTCACCCCCACCCCTCCACCCTCCCCAAAACCCACACCAGCCGGCGCACGCTCTCTACGCTCAGGTCTAGGCCATGGCAGCCGTCGCCGATGTAGATCCATTCGTCGGTGTCATCCGGGTACTGGTAGCGGGTGATGGCGAGCTCTGTCGCGACGGCGTGGCGGGCGATGCTGTTTGGCGTTTCCCCTGGCGAGCGTTCGAGGGTGATGGCCCCGACTAGCCGCGTGTGGCCTTCGTGAAGCTGGTCGTCGGGGTCTTGGTCAGCGTGGTCGCGGACGCACCACGATGGACAGGGCGGCACTCCGCTGTGAGTGCTGGGATGGTTGCTACTCGTGGCGGCGGGGTCGGCGGGAGCGGTATCCATAACTGCCTCCTGGTCGGCTCAAGCAGTCAGGAAAGCTCGGGTGATGGGACGAAGTCCAGTGCTTGGGGTGGCTAGGGACGGAACTGCTCGGAGAGAACGAGCAGACTGGCCGGGAGGCTTACCCACAGACGGCAGCTCAGCCAGTGAAAACCTCGGCCAGAGTGCGCTTGGGGATGGCGGTGAGCGAGGCTTCTGAGTTATTTTAATTCGCAAGGTAACGGTGCAGATTGATGACTGCTCAACAGGCTCCAAGGAAAAGCCCCGGGTAGTACACCCGGGGCGAGGAAGCTCAGCTCATCGCGTGTTTCCGTCCTCACTACGCTTGATGTAGCGCAGGGATGTTATTGTACTCCACGTGAGCCAGCTGAATGCGGTGCCGATAGCGCCACCTGCCCAAGCAATTTGACCGGAAACGAGCAGCACATATGTGATGCTCAACGCCACCAAGGTAGGGAGGCCCATAAACAGCGCATTCTGGCGTGCAAGCTTCCTCAACTGGTCGCTGTTATTCATCGCAGCGACTCCTCTCTCTATAGATCAGGTCGCTGCGGATTACGGCGACCGAGGCGGGCTCTCGAACTAACAGCTAGCGTCGGCTGTCGCAATCTGATATGATTCTACCACAAAAGAATAGAAAAATCAAATATCTTCTGGAGGGGCGGATGACCGACAGTAATCACCCATGGGCATGGAACAAGGTCACGTCAAAAATTTTCGTAGGAGTAGTCGTTGGCGTCCTGGTAATCCTCATTACTCAATGGGGCATTCGATTAAGTTCTGGCGATACTCAAGGCCACGCTGAGGCTACTGTGACCGCAACTTCGACCGTTACTGCGACGGCGACAACGACTGTGACGGTGACAGCTGATCCAGGATCAAACGGTGACTCCTCGGATCCTTCTAATTCAGGCTCCCTCCCGGCTGGTCAGCAGTTCCTCGTTAATCTGGAACCCTCCAACTCCCCTAAAGGCTGGGTGGAAACGGATAAATCTCCGCGAATCGATGGAAAGATATATCACCATTCAATTCGCACTAACTGCAGTAGACAGTGCGTGGAGCAGCCCTCTTCTATTGAGTACGGCATCGGAAGTGAATACTCCACACTCACGACGACAATTGGCGTCGATGCCGATGACGGTGACAGTAGGCAGATCATAAAGTTTAACGTGTGGCTCATTGGAGTTCTAGGTGCCGAAGATAATCCCGCCGTAACGGAAGTCCGCAAGGCGGGTGAGAAAAAGGAAATTTCTGTTCCTCTCAAAGGAGCCAGTCGGATACGACTTGAGACTCTCTATGGCGGTGAAGATCCGAAAGAAGCTAGGGATATGGAGGTCGTTGCCGTCTGGGGCACCCCGATTCTTTCATAAAAGTCTAAGCGAGACGCAAGGCGTGGTTATCAAAACCGGTATTGTAATTCCAAGGCCGGGCTGCTTACCGTCTGACTCGGATATCTCATCTCACGCCGGGACAATCAAGTTCTATGTTCTAGAGGGTGGGTCAACCTCTACACGACGGAATACGGCGCGAGTTCGGGCGCATTTTTCCCGTTACCGCCCAAACGGCCAAGCCGACAGTTGGTTCGCATGGGACATAAGATGCCGGGGGTAGTTCCTACGGCGTCAACAGGTCGAGTGGGTCGAGGCCGATTGCTTCGGCGTAGCGTTCGACGGTGGCCAGGGTGAGGTTGCGTTCGCCGCGTTCAACGCCACCGATATAGGTGCGGTGCATGCCGACCAGCTCGGCGAAAGCTTCTTGGGAGAGCCCTTTGGCTTGGCGGTAGGCGCGGAGATTCTTGCCGACGATGCGCTGAAGATCTCCGATTGCCACGTCCCCAAGGCTCACGGGATGCTACTTGAGAATCTACAGACTTATAAGTAGCATCGGGGTACGTCGAGCGAAGAGGAGGTAGCCATGAGCGGCGGTGACTGAGCCCTAGCCCCTACTGATCAAGCTGCCTTGGGACTTTTGGCGTCACGAGGCAGCTCTTCTTCGAGCACCCAGACGAAGGAGAATCCAGATTTTGGTAGCAGCCAGCCTGGCGCGTCAACATGTAGCTCTCGACCGGTCGTCCCGGCCGGAGAATGAGACACGACAGCATGGGCCGCGATGGTATCGGTGGCATTGACAGAAGCGATGCTGGTGTTGGTGTAATCCAGCGTTAGCGACAGGCCGCGAGCTGGCTGCGGTAACTCAAAGAACACACGATGACCCCATGTCGGAGTAACCACCCGCGTCGTTTGACGAATACGCACTGGCGTGCCGGTGAGTGATGATGCATCGAGGGTGACGCTATAGGTCTGTCCGGTTTTGCGTGTGGAACGACGAATAGTCTGCGGACGCCCGTCAACCGTTAGTTCAAGCAGCTCATAGCAGTCGCGACTGCTGGCGTCTAGGCCGGGGCGCGGCGTCATAAACCAACTAGACGTAGCCGGAACATCACCGCGCAGCTCGTTGTACTCTGCCCTGTCAGATACGCAAGCAAACCGTCGCACCGGTCCAGCCGGTACCGTGGTGTATTCCCATTCCACCGTAAGGTCGAACAGAGGAGTACCAACGGTACTCCTCTCCAGTGCACTGGAGAGCCGAATGCGCACCTCGACATCGTGCCAACGCTCGACGGCCCGGATGGCTTGGTCGCGGATATCAGCGTAAATCTCGCGGGCGAACTGCTCATCACCGAGGCGCAGCGCCATGACATTGGCAGCGATGGCGTCCAACAGCTCAGGGTTGGCCACCCGTTTCAAGTCCTCAGGATGGATCGCAAACCCCTCGATCACCGCATCCCGCATCGCCGGCGCTTCATCGTGAATGATCTGGCGGAACTGGCGAGTGGTGGCAGCTTCCTGGTCTTTGCGGAAAGAGTACTCAAACAGCGTACCGAGGAGCCCAGCACCAAAGAGGGTGCCGCCTAGTTCCCCGAGCGGCAAAGCATGCAGCCACGACCAATTGCCCAAGGACAGCGTGGAAAGCCACGAGTTGAGCATGATGAGGAGGATGCCAGCTAAGGTCAACGCTGTCGCCAGAAACGCCGCTTTGGTTTTGCGGAGACGATGAGATAAGGAATCGGCTTTGATGGTATCGCGCGAACGAGTCATATGCTACGTTTAATTGTAGCAAAATAAGCATAGAGGGACTAGAGGGTTGCGTTGTCAAACTCAAATAGCTTTGCTACAGTGAATAACGAAGAGGCGTCGCCACCATGGTTCTGCGGAGGCCACGCCTCTTCTTTTTGGAATTTCACCTCCATAGGTTTATGTCATTATTCATAGATAGGTCTCCGCGTTTCCACTATTGCTCAAGGTGGCTATTTCGCGGTAAAATAGATACTAGAAAGGGGCGAATATACGATGCAAGATGGTTTACAAGAAATAAAGGAACTTATTACACGCGAGGTGGGTTCGCTTCGCGAGGAGATCGAGGCGGTAAAGACTGATCTCAAGGCGGAGATTAGTAGTGTAAAGAGCGAGCTCAAAGCAGACATCGGCGCCGTCAAGCTCGAGCTGCGGGAAGAAAGCGGCAAAACGCACGAGCGACTGGACAAGATGGACGAGCGGTTTGAAGACGTCGATGAACAGCTCGAGACGCTTACTACCTCAGTCAACGCGACGCAAGAAACGGTTCTGCGGACGCGTGATCATATGGATAATCGCTTCGAACGGGTGGAAGCGCGAATGGATCACGCCATCGCAGACCTGAAGGTAGCGCGCTCCGACATTAGTGCTCTGCGCCACGACCTCCAGATGGAAGAAGAAAGCCGGGGGCTTTCAGACGCAACGCTGTTCGTGAGCCAGCGAGAAACTAACCAAGACCTAGAAAAGCGAGTCGCCGCCCTGGAAGCCCAGTTCTCAGCACTGCGGGAACGAGCAGCGTAGGTTGGTAGGAGGTTTGGCCAGGCCCCATGGGCCTTGCCCTCTTACTACTCCAACCGCAGCGCCTCTTGCAACTGCTCCACCCGGATAGGTGCATAGCCTTGGCCGGGGATGCGAGCACCTTTGAGCAGTTTCATGAGCTGATCGACTGTTGCCTCATCCAGCAATGCAGCGTCCGACTCCAGCAGACGGTTGATGCCATCCGCGATCCGCTGGGTCGAGAGCTGTCGTATAGCTCCTGAGAGTAGTTCTACACGCTCACTATCCTCTGACTCAATACGGGTGCCCGAGAGCGCACGAATTTGCTCAGCAATACAGGCTGCGGCGTTGAGGATAGCGAAGAGACGCTCTTCCGCCTCTGCCTGGCTCATCGAGGTGCCGGGCTCACCGGAGAGAGCATCAACCTGGTCGACGAAGACCGTACACACAACATCCGCCTCCGTCAGCGGGAGGGCCGGAGCATCTGTAGTTTCAGCCGTTTCGTCCTGGAGCGAGCCCCGCTTACATCCCTTGCGCCGAAACAAGTTGCGGATCCGCGACTGCACAGCCGGCAACGCCCGATCGTTCCACGCAGGAATGATGCGGTCATTCCACCAGCTGACAACGTGCGGAGTAAATTTGACAGCGGCAGCGCCAAGCGCAATGCCACCAAGAGCAGCACCACCAACCAACACGAGGAGATGCGACAGGTCGGACTCCGTATCTTTGCCAGTGATGGGATGGAGCGTCGCGTGGGTGGTGAGGCTGTTGGTCTTGTCATCTCGAACAAGATGGCTGAACCCACCCGCTTCTTGGCGTGACTGCGACAAATGCGTCCCGTCTGGGTAATCAACCCACATCTTTTCGCGTGGCATGAGGGTATCTTAGCTGTCAGGAGCTAGGGGTCTGCGTGGAGGGGTCTATGCAGTTTATGAGACTGGGGATGCCTGGGAGATCATGAGACCTATTCACAGCGACATCTCAGTCAACGAAACTCTAGACCAGGATACATTTGAAGTTGGCGATGAAAATGGAACTTCTTGTTTCAGCTCATGTTAGTATCTATTATCCCGAAAGCTCTATAGTTATCCTCCCCCTTATCGGGAAGCCTAATGAGCTGCGACCCCATCCTAGTGGTGCATAGCCTACGAGGACTTCGACATTTATAACAATCGCTTTTATGGGTTATGTATGACAAAATATACATTGAAAATGCTCGAGCAGTAATGTAAACTGCTTGAAATAACATCGTGAATATGGTAATCGGCCAGAGGTGCGACGCGACAATAGAGGTAGGGATGCTTGCGATGAGGCATACTACCTCTGGGATACATAGTGCAATAAGCCAGTTGATATTAAGGCGTCTAGACTCTATGGAGAAGTATTTTCTTATGCGCATCCAAGAAAAGACAATCAATCCGAGTCGAACCATTGCTATCGCAACCGCGTGCCCCATTGGAACATCAAGAGATATTTGCATGAGAGCGGTGAAAATTGTCGCTACAACCGATGTAGATCCCCAGATTACTAGCTGGCCATTTTTTTGACGAAAATTGCGCAAATAGTCTAGACGTCGCGCATAATAGTTATTATATTTTTGCTTAGTCGCGTCCAAAAACACTGCCAGAATGATGCCGGACGTCAGCAGACCAAGGTTAAGCAATCCTATGGCAACTTGCTCAAATAGCGCGGCTAACCCTATGGCAACTAACTGCAGCAAAGTCCCCCATATCAATATGAGTCTATATGGCTCTAATAACCTGCTCAATAAAACATGTCTGGACGTTGAGGCATATGCCAATACAATAAGTGGGACTATAATCGCAATACCGCCGATCAGTGGGGCTTCAATGCCAGCACCACCCTGCGTCGGGGAATTGTTATCACAGTCATTCCTGTTAACAGGTAGAGAGATCAGCATGTGTATAAGCATGTAGACTTGCGATAGCAACCCCAGCGAGGTCAGTATTAAACCAGGAAATATTAGGTTTGCTCGCCTAGCCACGACATCGACCATCCCTTTACGAATCTCGATTCTTGAACCTCGAACTTTCCCATCGTCCTGGATTCCTTGTTTGTGATGTGCCCACGCACCATTTTCTTGCACCTCAAGACGGATTGGAGCAGATGGCGGAGCGGGAGGACATGGCGATTTAAACGTTATTGTTTCGCCGGATGGGGTAGGTGCAAATTGTGCGTAGTTCGGAGGGAGGCTTTTTATCATGTTGGCATCGGCAGGTATATCAACATTTATAGTTCTTCGAATGGTAAGATTCGCTGGATCTGCCTGTAGCCATAGTGCATCAGGTACGGAAGATCGAACTTGCTCGAAAGGATTGCTTGCGACTACTTCCTTAGTCTTAAGGATACTGATTCCGCTACTAGTAATAGGTATTTCTATAGCGCGGATGTATCCTAATGTAAAAGCAGCCAGGGTCTTCATGAATAGCTGATTCTCGCGAAGAAGATCCCATACCTCATCCCCGGTGCAGCTCTGGTTACATGTAAGGTCTTCATGAACTGGCCCTAATGTATATAAATAATCTGATATGCAGAATCCATCAAGCCCTTGCCTCAGAATCTCATTTGGAGGCATTTTAACAAGTTTTTCAAGTATGGTTTCTACGCACAGGGGTAGACTGCTAAAATTCTTCGAGGCTCCGTCTGCAGTCTCGTCCAATGCTGCGATTGCGATAGATTCCAAAATTGCAAGAGCTGATTTTTGACATATAGTCCTTGAGATGACATGGCTAGCCATCTCATCAGAGCAAGCATCTAGGGAAACGACAAGACCTTTAGGGCGCCACTCTATAGGGATAGCCGCTCGATCCCCGATTTTAATATTTACTGCGGACGAGATCTCCTGGAGATCGGCATCTAGAGTAGTCTTTTGCATGTAGTCGCCAGAGACCGCTTGAGAAAAATCATGAACAACCTGTTTACGAACTTGCCACTGCGGAGTCTCCCACAACATGACAATGTCATCGCGTCTGCGTTCTTGTCTGCTGGCTTTATAGCCCGACTGGGAGGTTTCTGATCTAGGCTTACCTTGTTTCTTAGAAGGACGCAATTTTACCCTAATAATTACACTTTGCAGATTGCTAAATTTAAACGCTCAGCTCGCTCAGTGCCGTCTCTAAATGTAGCTTAGCTGCCATTCCATGGGCGTGAGTAAACCATCTTCTCATTGCCTCTGATGGATTTTGTCCGCCGGCAAAGAATCCTCATTGCTGAAAACTATTCACAGGCGACCGTTCGCTAGTAAATCCCTATTTAAGGTATAGCTCAGAATGGCTATGAGCGCGTTTTACTGCAGAGGTTCATGAAATTTGGGAACTCTGGGGAGAGTGTTGTTCCTAGGCAATTCCCAATTCCCGCCGATACGTTCCCATTCGCCAAGATCCCATTCGGGAGAGAATCTATTTCGGATCTGAGCCGCCCTTTCAGGGTTTCTTCGAGAGAAATCACGTACAACTTCCTCGGGTGTCTCGAACCGGCTTTTTGACACTTTAGGCACCTCCTGTTTGCCTGTTTCCAAGGCCCTCTGCCCGAGCTCTTTCTTGTGCGCACGGGAATATGGCCGTCCGCATCCCTCGCACACTGTTTCCTCGTGAGATATTTCCCCCGGAGCTGCATCTACGCCAGGTATGGCCTCTGACTGCTGGGCTGCTGGTGGCTCTTGCTCTGATGGTCGGGGTGATGAACGCCATTGTTTCTCCATACTGCTTCTTAATATAGCACAGGCGTTCGAAAATTGGTAGATGTGGGCTCAGGCTCTGAGCGGTGTGGCGTTGCGCCATCCGCGTCACTGTCACTGTCCACGTCGCCGTGACCATGGGGGTATGAGGGCTCCTCGTGCATCTCTCTGGGACGAGTCCTGCCCGCTGTCGCTCCAGGGCTCGCGCCGGGCTTTCCGACGGTGAGAGATGGGTCGAGGGTAGCACCTAAGAAAATCCATATATTAGTCACCTCCAGCGGACAAAACCGTTCACTTGCGTTAGGAGGGCTTGCTCACTTTCGTCCAAGATGGGGTTAACTTTCGGGCAGATGGCCCTCAAGGCTGGCTTCTGCGGCTGCGTCAGCCATCAGTGCGTAATCCCTTTTGCTGTTCCCGCGCTCTGTCGTGCCGTCTGTCGTAGGTGCCGTGTAAGTCCATAGCGCTGGCGTTATGGCTTGTCGGCAGCCAGTTGCCACTTCCATCAGCCATACAACTTCTGCATATGGCGCGGCTGTGTTGCTGGTCGGGGGTAGTCCAGCACCTTGGATGCGCGGTGCGCGTCAGGAGTTCGGTAGTGGCTACTCCGTATCCACCACCGTCACCGCACAAGCCGCCCCTAGTGTTTGGCTCTTGATCATGTCAGCGTGGATGTTGCCGGTGAGGACGATGGTGAATTTGGGCCAGGTTTCGCCTCGCCAGACCAGCCGGATGGTGGTCTCGCCTTGGAGCTGGACGATGGTTGGCTCAGCCAACTCCTGCTCGTGCCACAGGGTCTGTGGTTGGGAGGTGGTGGTCCAGGCCGGGCTCAGGGGTGTGGGCTGGGGTTCGTTGTCTTGCCACAGGCTGAGCTGTGGTGGGTGCATGTGGATGTGGCGTTGGCAGCGGAGTTGGATGGTGAAGCCGACTTGGGTTTCGTCCAAGCCGATGAGGATGAGGGTGGCTTCGGGGACGGTTTGGGTGGTCCAGTGGGTGGAGATCAGTCGGGCAAGCTGGCGTAGGCCGCGGTCGCTGTAGCGGCGGGCTTGGCGTTGGTCGAGGAAGTGTTTGGCCCCGAATTCTTCGAGCCGGGCGAGGTGGGTATCGGCGTCGGTACACAGGCCGAGGGAGTAGCTGGCGGCCTCCACGGCGGTGATGTCGTCGTCGGAGTCGATGAGTTCCATGATCTTGTGGTTCAGCTCCACCAGCGCGACTTCGGGGTCGCCGTTGCCGAGTAGGTCGCACATGACCGGGCACTGGGCCATGGTCTGCGGTGACAGGCCGCCGGGGCGTTTACGGGCAGCACGGAGTTCCTGGTGGATGGCATCTTCGGCGGCCCGGCCACTCCCTTCAGCACTGTCGCTGCTGCTCATCCAGGCAGCCTAGTCGAGCACACCAGGGTTGTTTTCTGCGCGGGGAGAAGGAGCGCGCTGGTTTCTTGAGGGCTTGAGGGGCTTCGGGGTGCTTGGGGGGCTTGGGGGATATCACTTTCATGTCACGACAGACCCCTGGGTTGTGGGTTGGACTTGGGGTGTGAAGTCAAACCGGCTTCTAACGCGAGTGACACCGGTTTCCGCTGCTTGGTGGCGGCGGGCGGTGTGGAAGGAGTTATGTCATGTCCAATCTCATCCCTACTTCTGGGTTTGGTGCTGGATCGGCTTGGGCGGCTGGGTCTGGGTTGGCCTCGTCGGTGACCGGGTCGGGTGGACGACCGCGGGGGTTGGCTCGGGCGGTACAGCGTGAGCTGGAGTGGACGGCTGGTCGAGGTGATGTGGTCAGGGCGGTTGATGCGGCTCGGGCGGAGTTGACGAACCAGGCGATGGGCAATGTCGGCAATCTGGTGATGACGGGTCAGGCGTTGGTGCAGGTTGCGCCGGAGAGTGCGCCGTATTTGGAGGCGTTGTTGGGTGCGTATGCCACTGGTGCGGCGCAGGCTATTGCGAGGTTCCAGTGAATCTCTTTGGTGTCCTGATCACTGTGTTGGCGGTGGTGTTGCTGGTGGGTTTGGGGCTGCTGGCGTGGGGGTGGGTGGAGGTTTGGCGGGATGAACGGCGGCTGGCCAAGGAGCGGGCTCAGGCGCAGCAGCGGCGTATTGAGCGGGAGGCCAGCCTGGTGGCTGGGCGGCTCAGGCAGCAGGCGTTCCGGGTTCAGGGGGAGATGATGCGGCGGGTGGTTGAGGAGCTGCAGCGCCGGTCGTGATGGTTGAGGACGCGACCCCCGGCCCGCCTAGGGCGGATGGTTGTGGTGAGTGGCTGGGTGTTGCGTTTTCTACAATAGCGGTTTTCGTGTCCCTTAATTGCTGAATATGCCCTGCTATTTCTGTGGTGGGGCTGGGTGGTCGGGGTGTCCGATCGGTGGGAATTGTGGCCGAGTGGATGGTTGTTTTCTCGGGTTGAGTGAGTCGTAATACAAGTAGCGCCCCGGGCGGATGCCGTCTTCCGGAGATGCCGGGTTGAGACGAGGTATATCCGGGGCGCTTATACCAACCAATTGTAATGAAGAAGGAGGAGGTTGTATGCAGTATGCAGGTTGTGACAAGCAGTTCCGGACGGTGTTGGCGGATCCGCCGTGGCCGGGCCAGTCGAGTGGGACGCAGTATCCGGTGATGAGCCTGGAGCAGATCAGGCGGTTGCCGGTGGCGCGTTTGGTGGGAGCGGATGCGCATTTGTGGTTGTGGACGACGAATGGCCTGCTCCGGGAGGCTTATGGGGTGGCGGAGGCGTGGGGGTTCACGGTGCGCTCGCCGCTGACATGGGTCAAGTTCCGGCTGGGGCTAGGTGGGCGGTATTCCTTGCGTAATGCTACGGAGCAGTTGTTGTTTTGTACGCGTGGTCGAGAGCCGGTGAATTTCCGGTCGCAGCCGACGTGGTTCACCGCGCCGGTGCGGGAGCATTCCCGTAAACCGGCTGAACAGTTTGCGGTTATCGAGAGGGTGTCGCGGGGGCCGTTTCTGGAATTGTTTGCGCGTCGGCGTCCGGAATCGCGGGCGGATTGGTCGGTGTGGGGTAACCAGATTAATGCTGACATTGTCATCCCGGGGTATCCAGTGCCCAGTGATACCGGCCACAACCAGGGCGAAATGAAACAGCTTATGGAGGTACAGCGATGAAACGGATACGAGGAGGAAGAGATGTCTGGTGGTGGGACGAACAACCGATCTACGAAGCTACTCGCCGGCGCGCTATCGCTGCTGGTAAGCGCCGTATGCGTCGAGATGACGTTGTGCATTCTGGGCAGGATTTGGCTGCCCGTGATGCTGGTTGCCGGCGGCATCGGGCTCGTCGCCGCCGGGGTGTGGGGGCTGATGCGGTGGTGGCGAAACCGGTTCTGGTGGTGAAACGACGAGGAGGCGGGCATGGCACGGCGTGGACGTAAACGAGAGGTCGGCCGCGGTACGTCCCGGTCATCGCAGGTGCGGGTGGTGCCGTTGTGGCAGACCCCGATCTCGCGGCGTGAGCTGGCCAAGGCCTTGGCGATGTATCTGTTGTGGCGGATCGAACAAACCCCAGAAGCAACCACCGAAACCGACGGCCCTGCTGGGCCTGATCAGGCTGGCGGTGTCAGTTCCCCTGCCCCGGATGATGGAGGCGCGGGATGAGTAGCAAGCGGCGATGGTGCTGGCGTGAGTTGTACTGGCCGCGGCCGCTGAAATGGACGGTGGTGCAGCAGCTGATGCATCGGCTGGTGGCTGATCCTGGTCTGGGGCCGCTGGTCATTGAGACCCGGGCAACGAACGAGACGATCCGCTTTCAGATCGCAGCCGACGTCAGGTGTGTCCGCGTGGTGGAGTCGCTGCTGGGTGAGCTGGTTCCCGGTATACAGACGGTGACGGCCGGAGTGCGGCGGGCGGTGACCCGGGCGGCACGCATCAAGGTGACGCATCCGTTACTGGCGCTGGATACCAGCCGGATTGAAGCGGTGACTCGGGCGCTGCTGGCTGGTTTGTCGGGGCTCCGAACGGGCGAGCAGCTGGTGTTACAGCTGTTCATCGGCGGGCGGGTGGCGCCGATGCTGTCGCGGCGTCCGCCCCTCGAGGCGCGGCAGTCGTGGTGGAGTCTGCTCAACCACGGAGCCCAAGCCGCCAGCGGTGATGAACTCGCCCGGGTACGCGAACGCCGCCGACAGCACGGCGCACTGGTGAGCGTGCGGCTCGGCGCTGAAGCAGCCACACCCCAAAAGGCCCGGGCACTGATCCAGCGGCTATTCGGGGCGCTGTGCACCATCGAGGCGGCCGGGGTGCGGTTACGGTTGTGGCCCGAGGATCCCGCCAAACTCCACCAGATACGGCGGCCGTGGTATTACGGATTGCAGCTGAGCAGTACCGAGATCGCCTCCCTCACCGGCTGGCCGGTCGGCGAGGGAAACCTACCCGGCCTGCCACCGATATCGCCTCGGCAGATCGCGCCACCGAACTGGCTGGCCGGCACGCACCAACGACTGGCGAGGCGGATATTCGCTCACGCTAGCGCACCCGGCAAACCGGTCGCGTTGGGGATTCCCCCGCGGGATGCACTGCTCCACACAGTTCTGCTCGGCCCGACCGGGGCTGGTAAATCGACGGCGCTGGAGCATCTGGCATTGGCTGACATCACAGCCGGCCGCGGCGTGGTGGTCATTGACCCCAAAAGCGACCTGGTCACCGAGCTACTGGAGCGGATCCCAGCCGAGCGTGTGGATGATGTCGTGGTGCTGGATCCCACCGACCCCAGCCCGGTTGGCTTGAATCCGCTGGCAGCCGCTACAAGGCAGCCGGAGCTGACCGTCGATGCGCTCCTGGCGACTTGCAAAGCCGTGTTCGCCGACTCGTGGGGTATCCGCACCGAGGAAATCCTGACTGCCGCGCTGCTGACCCTCGCCACGGTAGGCGGCCCGGCAGCCACCCTGGTAATGATCCCCAGCCTGCTGACCAACCCCGCCTTCCGGCGCATGGTCACCCGCAAGCTTCACGACCCGCTCGGCGCATCAGCGTTCTGGGCAAAATTCGACGCCAAAAGCCCAGAGCAGCAAGCCACAGAGATAGCGCCAGTCCTCAACAAACTCCAGCAATTCGTCATCCGCCCGCAAATGCGCGCCGTGCTCGGACAAACCCAGCCACGCTTCCAACTCCGAGACGTATTCACCAACCGCACCATCCTGCTGGTCAGCCTCAACAAGGGGGTGATCGGCAGCGAGGCCGCCCGGCTCCTCGGCTCACTGCTCATCGGGCAACTCTGGCCACTTATCTTGTCCCGCGCCGCGCTGCCGCCAGAACGCCGCCACTTGGTCAGCATCTACGTCGACGAAGTCCACGATTTCCTCCACGGCATCCCCGGCGACCTGGCAGACGCCCTGGCGCAATCCCGCTCGCTCGGCGTGGCCTGGCACCTGGCGCACCAGTACCGCAGCCAACTCACCCCAGCAATGCGCGCGGCCATCGACGCCAATGCCCGCAACAAAATCTGTTTCGGCCTGGCCGCCCCTGACGCCCGCGACATGGCCGCCATGGCATCCGGCCTTGAACCACTCGACTTCATCCGCTTGCCGCGTTACGCCACTTACTCGACCGCGTGGGTCGACGGCAAGGAAACCGGCTGGATCTCCGGCATCACCCTGCCACCACACCCGAGCCGACGCGCCGCTATCGACGCACGCGCTGCCAGCCGCCACCGCTACGGCGTGCCCGCTGAGGAAACCGAAACCGCGCTGACCCAACTCGCCAGCCACCCCACCCCCACAGCACCGGCCAGCGAAACGACCTCACCGCCGGCGCCACCACCACCATCACTGGGTGAATTCGGCCGTCGCCCGGCCCCAAATAAGCGCCGCCAGAAGTGACCAATCGCCTGACCAGTCGCGTCACTGAACCAACCAGCCTTCACCCCGTCAACTGGCCCTCAACTACCAATTACGGGACACGACTGTCTACCTCTTCACCGAGGCAGCCACACGCCCGCACCGGTACCGGCTAGCGGCGCCGGAGCCGGGCTTCTCGCTAACCACATTGTGAAAGGAGGACTCCCATGATTCGTATCTCCGAGCACCAACTTCACCACCTCATGGCACGTCTCAGCGAGCGCGCCATGACCGTCCTACGATTCCTCGCCCAGCAACGCTTCGCCACCACCAGCCACCTCGCCCGGCTGCTCAGACCCCACCACGCCAGCCCCGCCTCAGCCCTACGCCAAACCAGCCGCCTGACAAAACACCTAGCCACGCTTCACCTCATCCGCGCCCTCACCAGACGCATCGGCGGCATGCGCGCCGGCTCTGGGGCCACCATCTGGCACCTGACTGAACCCGGCCACCGCCTCATCACCCGCCACGACGCCACCACCGGCACCCCAACCCGACGACGCTGGCACGAACCATCCATGAACTTCCTCACCCACACCCTCGCCATCACCGAAACACGCATCACCATCGAAGAAACCGCCCGCCACGGCCCAATTACCATCCGCGACATCGAGCCAGAACCCGCCTGCTGGCGCAGTCACCTCGGCCCCTACGGCCAACCCGAATGGGTCAAACCCGACCTCAGCCTCATCACCGAAACCGACGGCTACCAAGACCACTGGTGGTGTGAAATCGACCTCGCCACCGAAAACCCCGCCCGCATCACCACCAAAGCCCGCGCCTACCACCGCCACTACCAAGCCGGCACCGAACAAGCCACCCGCGGCATCTTCCCCCGCGTGCTCTGGATCACCCCACACCCCACCCGCAAACAACAACTCCACCGCATCCTGACCAGCGACACCACACTACCGACCGGCATGCACAGCGCCATCACCCTAGAAGAGGTAAAAGACGTGCTGAACAACTAACCAGAAAGGAGAAGACCCCTATGAACCACCAACCACGACACACCCAAACCGGCAATCACCAGCCAGACAACACACCCGAAACCCCACCACACAACTACCCAGCAAGCGCCATCGCCGCTTGGCGTCAACTCACCGGACAACCGCCAAACCAACCCCTCGACCCAGACTGGCACCACAACTTCACCAACTGCTACCACGGCAGCTGGCCAAACCGCAGCGCCTACATCGAAACCCTCGTCGAAGACCTCTTCAGCCAACAACTCGAAACCATCACCAACACCATCGGCATCCCAACTAACTACATCCGCTGGAACTACCAAGCCATCTGGGAAGACACCACCCGCTGCTTCGACATCATCGAAAATGAGGACGGGGTGCATGTGTTTGAACAGTGAAAAACCTTATGTTACCTAACGGTGGTTTAGTCAGAATGTGATGCTTAATTGGTGCTGCGCGTGTCGCATGTGCACGTAAGGCTCTACATCCGGAACTATTGAAAATAGCCGCAAAATCAATCTGAAGTTGAGCCTTCACATATACTCTAAGGGAGCTTATTCATAGCCGGCGCCTCTGTCGGCAAAACCCCTAGTCGGGGAAAGGCTTGGGGATGACTGTGCATAAACCTCCTTGACGCCCATCCTTGGACAGGCCCTGCAAGATCTGCATCCCCACGGTCGACGACCTTGATGTCACCGACCCACTCATCGTCGATGGTACCCTACTGCCGACCTGGTCATAGCGCACCATGCCAGAACTGTACTCCGGCAAACACAAAACCATCGGCGTCAACGTCCGGGCCGCATGCGACCTGACAGGACGACTCACCTTCATCTCCGACCTGATGCCCGGCCGCACCCATGACAAGAAATGACAAGCGTAGATAAACGGCTATATGTTGTAGAAATGCGGTTGGGTCTCGTGGAAGTGGGATGGACTATTGGAGGGCATGGTTGTGGGGCTGAGCCACCTCTGCGATCAGCCAGATTGATGCTTATATCGTGCTATAGTAATAACCCCTCCTGGAATCAAAACGACTAGAGTGACGACCAGTATTGCTAGAGTAACATCACTGCGATATACGGCGAGGCTTGCCACAACAGTAGCAGCTCCTATCAACGCGCTAACAAGCCAGGACAAAAGAGTCAATGCCGGACTACTCTTCCTCTCTTTTCCGTGGTGCATAGGAATAGCTAGTCCAAGAGCTAGCAATGCGGCAAATAATATAACAGACTGGACAGGTCTGATATAAACTGAGGAGCTGCCAAACCAGATTGACAACCCCTCAGATGTCTGGCTGACCGGCGATAGCCAATCAGGAAAGAAGGCAACCTTTTCCGCTATCGCGCTCATTCTAATTTGAATCAACCACATCATGTATTAGAAGTATAAACTACACGATGATCCGAATCAAGTAGACGCGGGCGCCTGGCATTTTCTCCTGAATCCACCCATTTTGCTCAATAGACCAGGACCAATAACGGTCGCGCTGACCGGGGCTATGTTGCGATACAAATGGGCCATCCTTAGTGCCTCCAGTGATCATTGCCAAATGATCAATAACGCCATCTGCGCCATTATCCCAATCATAGGCAATGATATCTCCAGGCCATGCATTAGCAGGTTTCTCAGACCATGCAAGCTCTTGGACTTCAGCAATTCCGCTTCGCTTCATGTATTGAGTGAACTCATTTGCATTGATAGCCGCCTTTGTGTAGCCCGGAAGAAGATATCGCGAACCCCACTTACTCTTATCGGGAGATGAGCTAGTCCATTCATCAGTTTGTGGAAGACCGCCATGGTCCCACATAATACCAGAAAGGTATCGAGTGCAATCTGCATCAAGCAAAAGATGCGGGTCGAACGCGTCTCTAAGTGCAACGCGAGCTGCTTCAAAACGGTTGTATTTACCAATCTTAAGCTTCTGCTGGGTTTTACCCTCAACATCACACCTCGGCACTCCGGGCGTCCACCCATCTGCGCCGGAGTTGATGTAGGCATTAGGAATGTGCGTTCCATCGCTCAGACGCTCCCAGATCTTGGTAGCTGGCGTGGTGTTGTTGTCGACCAGCTCTCCTTCAAGTTCACAGGCCACATCCACGGATGACCCTTCAGGCAGCGCTGCGCCCGCATGCTGGCTGCTCATACTTGGCCCAGAACGCGGATACACCCCGATACCACCGGTGTAGGCGATCGTGAATCGCTGGCCAGCTGCCGCCCTCGGCGCCATGCATACTGCGGCTGCCAAGCAAGCGGCCAAGGCCATACACATGGCCAGAAAGCGCTTCACAATACTCATCTCGAGCCTCCTTGAGGTTCATCGGAGCCCTATCGCCCCGAATGAGCCAACGATATCTAACTTTTGACAGCCGAAGGGACGACACGACCATTTTCTTGGGAGATTTTTATGATCGCGCCCCGAAAGATGAAACCTAAACAAAATTGCTGAGTCTGAACTTTCCGCAAGAATCGGGAAGAATGCAGCTTTGACAAGGCCTTGTAGCCCTCGCGCGGCCCACTACGCTCCATTTCTCCTTCGCATCCTCACCCCGCGCCGCAGCAGGCAGCCCCGGACGGCGCCGACGCCGGTGCTGAAATGCTTGGCGATGGTCAAGAGGGATTTGCCCGAGGCGTACATCACTTCAGCCTCGTCGCCTTGCGGCTCATTGAGACCGCGCTCCCGTTGGGGAACGCCAGCCTGCTTGCGAAGGCGGATGACTGTGTTCTTCGTGATGTTAAAGCGCGCGCAGATGTCCGGCACCGACACGCCGATCGCGTAGAGACGAGCGACCTCAGCGCGCTGGGCCACGGAGAGCGAGGTGAACTTGACCCTATGAGGTAGGTGCGATAGGGCGGAACCCTGATCACGGGTAGTCAAGTCAGGCGGCAAGCTCGCGACCAGCTCAAGGAGCGGCTGCCATTGTTTCGAGAGGGTGTCGGTGAGGGCCACCGCAAGCGAATTTTCTCCCTTGTCCGAATTAATATGGGCAGGGGAGATTTTTTGGTAAAGACGATCGAAACAATACCGGCTTGGGTTTCTATCATTCTTGAGGGGGAAGGCCCAAGTCTTTCTGTTCTGACTTAGCCTCAGGATTTTTCGCTTCGGGTGAAAGGGGAGCCCCAGAAGCGGGTGCCTGGGTGAGTGATCTGAGCTCGAACCAGCCCGAAAAGAATACTGAAGCTGAAAGACCAGATGGTGCTCATGAATATATCAAAATGCCCTATGGCTAGCAGTACCAGCTGCGCGGCCAGGCAGGCCGAGAAGGCCAGTGCAAAGTGGCATAGGAATCGCCCAAAGAACGTGTCAGGATTTCTGAAATCCTTGATGGTGCTCATTGAGGCTTATTCACGCCTTCCTCAAGTGCGCCCTGACTAGGGGTTTTACTGGCCGCCACGCTGTCTGTGAATAAGTCTCCTTCTATAGAAAAATTCTTTTTGATAGTGAAGTGAAAGTTCTGCAGTACGCCGTTGAGCTGTGAATTGGCAGTATGCCGGGGTGGGATGATGCTCGGTGTCGAGCGAGCCCACTTGGCGCGTGCGGAGCATGTCGCGCCCAAATAACTCTCTCGGTAGATTGCCAGGCCATGAGGATTCGCGCCATCACCAACTGCTCGAATACCTCAGACCTGCCCGTAGCAGTATCGAAGCTAAGCTCCTGATACGCCCGTGAAATCGCATCCATGAGATACCCAGCACGTGTCCCGGTCGCCAGTGTAGGAGCTTTAAGATCAGAGCAACCACAGCAATGATGGTGGCCGATCACAGACGTCGTACGAGCATCATGCACTTCAAAATCTTGGGTAGGGAAGATGGCCTGTCAGTGGCCTCAACCTGCCAGCGCGACCCCGGCGTAAGCGATCACCGCCACGAGCAGTGTCGATGCGGTCGCCAAGACAAAGGGCCGCAGGCCGACCTTCAAGAGATTCCTGACCTTCACCCCGCACCCCAACCCGAACATGGCAGCCGCCAGCAGCAAGGTCTGCAACATCTCACCGGTACCCAGAACCGTCGCCGGCAACGCAACGAAGGAACGCAGCAGCACCATGGCCAGGAACCCGAGGATGAAAGGCGGCACGATCGGGGGAAGCTTCGTGCGCGACG
>ERZ773060.261-NODE-261-length-21646-cov-5.19522_pt1 | contig 21646 bp, 19 predicted proteins | sample MGYA00580628_ERZ773060 | MGnify/ENA primary metagenome ERZ773060 (study PRJEB29015, sample SAMEA2738019) | human oral metagenome | biome: human oral; feature: human-associated habitat; material: dental | place: China | collected 2045 ... | reverse complement strand
AATGTTAATACGGCTTAAAAGCGGCAAATTATAAGCATTGAAAGGCAGCCTGAAAGCCAAGTTAAACATTCATTTTTGCGATAAAAAGGAAACCAAGAAAAAAACCGTGTGGGTGAGAAGCGGCAAAAATGGCAAACAAGGTGATGATTTGTTTGATAAGTCAAACGGGAATGAAGCCTACCGCCACGGTTATATCGTGGACGGACTCAATTTTGATGAGCAGACGGTTGCATTTTCCAGCGGCCTGAAAATCAGCCGCGCCGACAATCAGGACGCGCTGCAAGACGAAGTGATGAAAGCGCAAATCCGCTGCACCATTGAAGAGCATTTGAAGCGCGAGAAAAAGCTCAAAGCGCAAGGGATTAAAGTGTTGTCGCTGTTTTTTATCGACAAGGTGGAACACTACCGCACGGCAGACGGCAGCGCGGGCAAGTTTGCGCAATGGTTTGACGAGCTTTACCGCGAGCTGGCGGGCGAAGATTCAGACGGCGTGCACAACGGCTATTTTTCGCAGGATAAAAACGGAAATTTCAAAGACACCAAAGAAAACAAACAGAATCAGGCGGATTACGATACCTACCATTTGATTATGCGCGACAAGGAAACGCTGCTTTCCTTTGCGAGCCCCTTGCGTTTTATCTTTTCCCATTCCGCACTGAAAGAGGGCTGGGACAATCCCAATGTATTCCAGATTTGTACGCTCAACGAAACCCGCTCTGCCATTAAAAAACGCCAGGAAATCGGGCGCGGGCTGCGGTTGGCGGTCAACCAAAACGGCGAACGCGTGCGCGATGAAAGCGTGAACGTGCTGACCGTGATTCCCAACGAAAGCTATGAGAGTTTTGCTAAAAACCTGCAACAGGAATACGAAGACGAATGCGGTATTAAATTTGTCGCCAGCAATATCAAAGACGGGCGCAAACGCAAAACGCAGACTTTCCGCAAAAACTTCCCGCTTGACCCCGAATTTCAGGCGATTTGGCAGAAACTCGACCGCAAACCGCGTTACCGCGTGCAATACGATACGGCGGAATTAGTCAAACAAGCCGCCGATGCCGTTTTCAGGCTGCCTGAAATCCACGCGCCGAAAATCCAAACGCGCAAGGCGAAAATTGAGCAAAGCATTACTTACGGAATCGAAGCCGTGGAAACCGCCAGCGGCAGCTTGAAAACCGAAACGGCGTTTGCGATTCCCGATATTTTAGGCGAAATCCAAAGCAAAACGGGTTTAACACGGCGCACGGTGTTTGACATTCTCAAAACATCAGGCCGTCTGAACGATGCGGCAAGCAATCCGCAACGCTTTATCGATTTGGCGGCGGAAAAAATCAACCGCTGCCTGCACGCGCTGATGAGCGAAGGCATTGTTTACGAGTTGACCGACAACGAACAATACCGCCAAGAACTGCTGCGCAACCTGCAAAAAATGGAAAACGAGGGCGAAGAGTTTTATTTTGACGACAAGACCACGTTTACCGTGCAAAACGGGCAAAAAACCATCGCCGAAAACTATATCCCGCTGGATTCGGAAACCGAGCAGAAATTTGCCGCCGATTGCGAAAACTACGAAAACGTGTCGCTCTATTTCAAACTGCCGCGCTGGTTCAAAATCCCTACGCCGTTGGGTAATTACAATCCCGATTGGGCGGTGGTGAAACAAAACGGCGAAAAAGCCTATTTTGTTGCCGAAACCAAAAACACCGGCCAAGGCATACAAAACGGCGTGGACGAGAGCAGACTGCGCGAAGACGAGCAGCTCAAAATCCAATGCGCCCGGGCGTGTTTTGAGAAGGTGCAGGAGGTGGAGTATCGGGTAGCTGAAAAGCTGGAAGAACTATAAAGACAAATAAAAATCGGATTTCCCCACACAGGAGAAATCCGATTTTCTATTTTCAGGCTGCCTTAAACAGCCCAAGTTGATTAACCCTTGCGAGCCGCTGTTACTTCAGCAGCCACGTTAGCAGGTGCTTCGGCGTATTTCGCAAACTCCATAGAGTAGGTGGCACGACCTTGGGTAGCCGAACGCAGGTCAGTTGAGTAACCGAACATTTCAGCCAAAGGCACTTCGGCGCGCACTTTTTTGCCGCCGATGCCGTCGTCGTCCATGCCCAACACGATGCCGCGGCGGCGGTTCAAGTCGCCCATCACGTCGCCCATGTAGTCTTCGGGTGTTTCCACCTCAACCGCCATAATGGGTTCAAGCAACACAGGCGATGCTTTGCGCATACCTTCTTTAAACGCTTGCGAAGCGGCCAATTCAAACGCCAGTTGCGAAGAGTCCACATCGTGGTAAGAACCGAATACCAAGCGGATACGCACGTCCACCACAGGGAAGCCTGCCACCACGCCGTTTGGCAGGGTGTCGCGGATACCTTTATCCACAGAGGGGATGAATTCGCGCGGAATCACACCGCCTTTAATCTCGTCGATAAATTCGTAGCCTGCGCCGCCCGGTTCCATCGGTTCCATTTTGATGACAACGTGGCCGTATTGACCTTTACCGCCTGATTGTTTCGCGTGTTTGTATTCTGCTTCCACTTCTTTGCGGATGGTCTCACGGTAAGCCACTTGGGGCGCACCGATATTGGCTTCCACCGCAAATTCGCGTTTCATACGGTCCACAATAATCTCCAAGTGCAATTCGCCCATACCAGAGATAATGGTTTGACCTGATTCTTCATCAGTACGCACGCGGAAAGAAGGGTCTTCTTTTGCCAAACGGTTCAAAGCGATACCCATTTTTTCTTGGTCGGCTTTGGTTTTTGGCTCAACGGCAACGTGAATCACAGGCTCAGGGAATTCCATGCGTTCCAAGATAATGGGCGCATCTTCGGCGCACAAAGTTTCGCCTGTGGTAACGTCTTTCAAGCCGATAGCCGCAGCGATGTCGCCTGCGCGCACTTCTTCAATCTCATCGCGGTCGTTTGCCGTCATTTGCACCAAGCGACCAATACGTTCGCGTGTGCCTTTTACTGAGTTGACAACCGTATCGCCAGATTTCAAAACGCCTGAATACACGCGGATAAAGGTTAAGTTACCCACATATTTGTCATTCATCATTTTGAATGCCAATGCGGAGAATTTCTCTTCATCGCTGGCTTGGCGCGTGGCTTTGTCGCCGTTAGGCAATTCGCCTGCCACAGGAGGAATGTCGGTAGGCGCGGGCAATAATTCTACAACCGCGTCCAACATACGTTGCACACCTTTGTTTTTGAAGGCAGAACCGCACAGCATAGGTTGGATTTCGCCGTTCAAAGTGCGGGTACGCAATGCGCCAACGATTTCTTCTTCGGTCAGCTCTTCGCCGCCCAAGTATTTATCCATCAGCTCTTCGCTGGCTTCGGCAGCGGCTTCAATCATGTTTTGACGCCATTCTTCGGCGGTTTCCACCAAGTCAGCAGGGATGTCGCCGTAAGTAAAGGTTACGCCTTTGTCTTCTTCGTTCCAAATGATGGCTTTCATTTTCAACAAATCCACCACGCCTTCAAACGCGTCTTCTGCGCCCACGGGAATCACGATAGGCACAGGGTTAGCGCGCAGACGGGTTTTCATTTGTTCTACCACGCGGAAGAAGTTGGCACCTTGGCGGTCCATTTTGTTTACAAATGCCAAGCGGGGCACTTTGTATTTGTTGGCTTGACGCCATACGGTTTCGGATTGGGGTTGCACGCCACCCACCGCGCAATAAACCATTACTGCGCCGTCCAATACACGCATAGAACGTTCTACCTCAACGGTGAAGTCCACGTGTCCCGGGGTGTCGATGATGTTGAAGCGGTGTTCCGGGAACTGTTTCGCCATACCTTTCCAGTATGAGGTTACTGCCGCAGAAGTAATGGTGATACCGCGTTCTTGTTCTTGTTCCATCCAGTCGGTGGTTGCCGCGCCGTCATGCACTTCGCCCAGTTTGTGGGTCAGGCCGGTGTAGAACAAAATACGTTCGGTAGTGGTGGTTTTGCCCGCGTCGATGTGGGCGGAAATACCGATGTTGCGGTACAGGTTAATAGGGGTTTTACGAGCCATTTTTTTATCCTCTCGATATTAGAAACGGAAGTGAGAGAACGCTTTGTTGGCTTCTGCCATGCGATGTACTTCTTCGCGTTTTTTCATTGCGCCGCCACGACCTTCGGCTGCGTCAATCAATTCGCCAGCAAGGCGCAAATCCATAGATTTTTCGCCACGTTTGCGGGCAGCATCGCGTACCCAACGCATTGCCAATGCCAAACGGCGTGCAGGGCGCACTTCAACAGGAACTTGGTAGTTTGCACCACCTACGCGGCGGCTTTTCACTTCTACAAGCGGTTTGGCATTATTGATGGCTTCGTTGAACACTTCAATTGCTTCTTTGCCTTGTACTTTTTTGGCAATTTGTTCCAATGCGCCGTATACGATGCGTTCTGCAACGGCTTTTTTGCCGTCAATCATCAATACGTTCATGAATTTTGATAATTCTACGCTGCCGAATTTTGGATCAGGCAGAATCTCGCGCTTGGGGACTTCTCTACGTCTTGGCATTTTAATTCCTTAATGTCTATTCAGTTGGGGCATTCCCATGAATGCTCATACGGGGCATTCACTTACTCGGCGGCTTTTTTCAGGCTGCCGATGTGCCAGTTGGTTTAACAAATTATTTAGGGCGTTTTGCACCGTATTTAGAACGAGCTTGTTTACGGTCTTTCACGCCTGCGGTATCCAAAGAGCCGCGAACGGTGTGGTAACGCACACCTGGCAAGTCTTTTACACGACCGCCGCGAATCAGCACAACGCTGTGTTCTTGCAGGTTATGACCTTCACCGCCGATGTATGAAATCACTTCAAAACCGTTGGTCAAACGCACTTTGCAGACTTTACGCAAGGCTGAGTTTGGTTTTTTAGGGGTTGTGGTGTAAACACGGGTGCACACGCCGCGTTTTTGCGGGCAGGCTTCCAGTGCGGGTACTTTGTTCACATAAACAGGTTTTTGACGACCTTTGCGAACTAATTGGTTGATAGTTGGCATATTTTTCTTTTCCTGTTGAATAAAAAATACTTGCTAGCACCATGCCAGCAAGCCGCGCATTATAGTATTTTTGCAAGATATTGGTCAATAAGGGATTTTGAGGCAGCCTGAAAATGAGATGGAGGAACTGGGCGGGAATGATTTTTCAGGCTGCCTTATGGGGCGGATGTGGCGGTTTGCTTTAAATGCTGTTCAATCACATCGGCGATGCGTTGGCTTGCGCCGCGATGTTGCGCCAAATAGACGGCGGCTTTGGCGGCTTGTTGGGCGTGGATTTCAGGCTGCATGAGCTGCTGGGTTACGGTTTGCACAAGCTCGGCTGTGCTGTGGATTTGTTGGGCAACGCCTGCGGCAAGGGCTTCTTGGCAGGCAGCCTGAAAATTATAGATGGATGGCCCAAACAGCACGGGTTTGCCGCATTGCAGTGGTTCAATGATGTTTTGGCAGCCCGTGTTTACAAGGCTGCCGCCGATGAAGACGATGTCGGCAGCCTGAAAATAGGCATACATTTCGCCCATGCTGTCGCCTATCCACACTTGGGTGTCGGGGCGGACGGGGGCGTTGTCGCTGCGTTTTTGGGTGTTGAAACCGCGTTGCCGGGCGAGCTCGTAGGCAGCCTGAAAACGCTCGGGGTGGCGCGGGATGAGCACGAGCAGGGTGTCGGTGTGCGGTTGCCATGCGTTCAGGATGAGTTCGGCTTCGTCTTGCCCGTCTTTTTCGCGCAGGCTGGCGGCGAGGAACACGCGGCGGTTGCCAATTTTTTGGCGAAATTGGGCGGCAAGTTCGCTGGATTGCGGCGGGATGGGAATATCGTATTTGGTGTTGCCGCAAACGATGGGGGCAGGCGCGCCGAGTTGTTGCAGGCGTTGGGCATCGACGGGGGTTTGGGCGCAGATGGCGGTGAGCTGGCGCAGGGCGGGACGGATGAGACCGGGGATTTTTTGGTAGTTGCGTTGGGATTTTTCGGATAAACGGGCGTTGGCAAGAAAGAGTGGAATGTGGTGGTTGAGGCAGCCTGAAATCAGGTTTGCCCACAGTTCGGTTTCCATAAGCACGCCGAATCGGGGGCGATGTTCACGCAAAAACTGTACTACCCAATCGCGGCGGTCATAGGGCAGATAGCGACATTGCGCTTGCGGATAGAGTTGGGCGGCAGTGGCGCGTCCTGTGGGGGTCATTTGGGTGAGCAGCAGCGGGGCGTTGGGGAAGCGGCGTTGCAGTTCGGCGATGAGCGGCTGCGCGGCGCGGGTTTCGCCCACGGAAACGGCGTGTATCCAGATGGGCTGTTGCACGGGATTGGGATGGGGCGCGCCGAAGCGTTCGCCCCAGTGTTCCAGATAAGCGGGGTTTTTGCGGGCGCGTTTGCGCAGATAGCGGCGGATAAATGGGGGGGCAATGTGCCAAAGGGTGTTGTAGAGAATAGAAAGCAGCATTGTGAATACGGTAAACAAAAAATTCAGGCTGCCTATTTTATGTTAGGCAGCCTGAAAATACGATGAACGATTAGTCAACCAAAGTGAGTTTGCCGTTCATAGTAGCGTAGTGGCCAGGGAATGAGCAGTAGTACTCGTATGCTTCGCCTTTTGCCAATTTGGATACGTCAAACGTTACGCTGTCTTGTTCGCCGCCGTTCAACAGTTTGGTGTGGGCAATCACGCGCTCGTCGCCAGCTTTAACGTAGTTATTTGCTTCGCCAGCAGTTTGACCATCAGCCAATACGCCGTCTTTGTCGGCAGCTTTGGACAATACGACGTTATGGCCCATGGCTGATTTAGGCATTTTGCCTTCGTGTTTCAGGGTGATTTTGTATTGTTTGCAGCTTGATTTAACTTGGATTTCTTTGGGGTCGAATTTCATTGCGTCGTCGCTTACAATCACGGCTTCGCATTCGCCGCCGGCGGCTGCGGGCGCGGCAGCGGCGGTTGAAGCAGCGGCAGGCGCAGCTCCTGATGCGGCAGTAGGGGCAGAAGCAGCAGGTGCAGAAGCAGCTTCAGATGCGGCAGCCATAGAAGCGGCTGCGGTTTCAGATGCGGCGGCAGTGGCAGCAGGAGAGGCTGATTCGGCAGGTTGCGCAGGTTTGTTATCGCCACAAGCGGTAAGTGTTAATGCTGCGGCTGCGATGAGACCTAGATAGATTTTCATAATGAGTCTTCCCTTAGAGTTTGATGATATTTAAGTTTGTTTTTGATTTAGAACAAACTTGCGTTTAACAAGGGGGCAATTATGCCCCCAGCTAAGGGGATTTTGTTTGATTTAAGTCAAGTTTTTCGTTAATTATTGTTAGTATTGCGGTTGTTTTTGACCAAATTTTGCAGCGCGGCAGCCAGTTTGGGGTGGTGGGCAACTTTTTCGGCGGTTTGTTCAAAGCTGTTTAGGGCGCGCTCGCTCAGGTGGAAATTTTTGCTTTTGGCGGCAGCGGGGTTGTGCGGGCGCGTTTTGATTTGGATGCGGGCGATGCCGGGGTCAAGCTCTTGCAGCTGCGGCAACAGGTTGGGCAGCAGCATTTTGAGACGGGTCGCCGCCATGGGCGCGCTCACGTGGATAATCAACGCGCCCTCTTCAATGCACGCCACGCGAAAATGCGGATGCAGGTTGGCGGGCAGCAGGCGTTTGGCGGCGGCGTCCAGCTGTTGCCAGTAGCGCGAGCGTTGCAGGAGGTTGGCAAGGGGGGAGTTGGCGGGGATAAGGGGGGTAAATTGCATGGTTTGGGTCGGGATTGCGCCGAACGGGTTTTCAGGCTGCCTATTCGCTTAGCGCGGGTTGGCTTTTGCGCAGTTCTTCCAATTCGTCCAGCAGGCGCATGATGAGCGCGGTAGCGGGGATGCTGGCTTCAAAGTCGCGGCCGATGCGTGCGGCGCGGCGGATGCGGGCCAATTGGAAACCGCTGTATTCCGAATGTTCAGGCTGCCCTTGCACCACAATTACTTCTTCTTCTATCAGCCCGAGCAACCATTCGCGTTGGCAGCCGCCTGCGGCCAGGGTTTGTTCAAAATTTAAAAAAATGTCGGTTTCGTGTTGCATGGCGGTTGTCCTTTAATGTGCGGATTGGGCATAGTGGTCGGCGAGTTGCTGCCACAGGGCGCGGTCGGCTTCGCTGTTGGCTTCGGGCACGGCGATGTGGATGACGAGATACAAGTCGCCCGCTTCTTTGGCGGGGATGCCTTGCCCTTTCAGGCGGATGGTTTTGCCGTTGTGGCTGTTGGCGGGCAGAGTAACTTGCAGGCGTCCTGATGCGGTGGCGACGGTGATTTTGCCGCCCAACACGGCTTGCCACGGCATCACGCTGATGGTCTGGTATACGTCTTTGCGGTTTTTGACATATAAATCGGGGCGGGCATGGAAGCGGATTTTTAAGTATAAATCGCCGTTTGCGCCGCCGTTGTAGCCCGCCAAGCCTTGCCCGGCCAGGCGGATTTGCTGCCCTTCGGCGATGCCTTTGGGGATTTTGACGTTGAGGGTTTTTTGCTGCACGGTGGGGCGGCCTGCAGCATCCAGCGCGGGGACGTTCAGCGTGAGCGTGCGTTCTGCGCCTGCGTAGGAGGCGTAAATATCAATCGCCAACTCGGCGTGTTGGTCTTCGCCGCGTTGCGGCTCTTGCGGGCGGCGGGCGTGCGCTTGCTGCCGGGCAAAGGCGGAAAACAGGTCTTCAAACTGGAAATCGTCTGCGCCAAACGGTGCGCCGCCTGTGTATTCGTAGCGGAAGCCCTGCTCGCCAAAATGATTTTCGCCAAACGGATTGCCGCCGCCCGCTGCGCCTTGGAACGGGTTGCCGCGTGGTTGGGCAAGCTCGGCATCGTATTGGGCGCGTTTTTCGGGGTTGGACAGGGTTTCGTAGGCAAGGTTGATTTCGGTGGTGCGCTCCGCTGCGTCGGGTTCTTTGCTCACATCGGGGTGGTATTTGCGCACCAGCTTGCGGTAGGCTTTTTTGATGGTTTCATCGTCGGCGGTTTTTTCTACGCCTAAAATTTCATAATAGTTTTTTGCCATGATGGTCTCTGGGATGGGTTTTCAGGCTGCCCATTGGTGTTGCGACAGCATTGAGGCAGCCTGAAACGAAGTTCAGCGGAGCTAAAACGGGGTTGCGCGGTTGGATGGCTTGCGTGTTACTCGGGGCGCATCTGCGGGAACAGAATCACGTCGCGGATGGTTTGCGCGTTGGTGAGCAGCATCACCAAGCGGTCGATGCCGATGCCGCAGCCGCCTGTGGGGGGCAAGCCGTATTCCATGGCGCGGATGTAGTCGGCGTCGTAGTGCATGGCTTCATCGTCGCCCGCGTCTTTTTGCGCCACTTGCGCTTTGAAGCGGGCGGCTTGGTCTTCGGGGTCGTTCAACTCGGAATAGCCGTTTGCCAGCTCGCGGCCCACCACAAACAATTCAAAGCGCTCGGTCAAACCTGCTTGGCTGTCGGATGCGCGCGCCAAGGGCGACACTTCCACAGGATAATCGACGATGAACGTGGGATTCCACAGTTTGCTCTCGGCGCAGCCTTCAAACAACGCCAGCTGCAAGCTGCCCAGTCCGCCTGCGTGCGGCAGGCTTTCGCCGTGTTTCACGATTTCTTTTTTCAGCCATTCGGCATCGTTCAGCTGCTCATCGGTGTAGTGCGGATTGTATTTTTTGATGGCTTGCAAAATGGTGAGGCGCTCGAACGGGCTTTCCAAATCCACTTCTTTGCCGTTGTATTCGATTTTCAGGCTGCCTGAAACGCTGCGGCAGGCGGCGCGGATGGTGTCTTCCGCCATTTGCATCATGCGGTTGTAGTCGCAAAAGGCTTCGTAGAATTCAATCATGGTGAATTCGGGGTTGTGGCGCACCGACATGCCTTCGTTGCGGAAGCTGCGGTTGATTTCAAACACGCGCTCCAAGCCGCCCACCACCAGCCGTTTCAGATACAACTCGGGCGCGATGCGCAGGTAAAGCGGGATGTCCAGCGCGTTGTGGTGGGTTATGAACGGTTTTGCCGTTGCGCCGCCGGGGATGGGGTGCATCATTGGGGTTTCCACTTCAAGGTATTGCTCGGAAACCATAAAGTTGCGCACGGCTTGGATGATTTTGCTGCGTTTGATGAACACGTCGCGGCTGTCGGCGTTGGCGATTAAATCCACATAACGCTGGCGGTATTTGGTTTCTTGGTCGCTCAAACCTTTGTGTTTGTCGGGCAGCGGGCGCAGCGATTTGCTCAGCAGGCGGATTTGCGACACGCGCACGGTGAGCTCGCCGTGGTTGGTTTTGAACAGCGTGCCTTCCGCGCCGATGATGTCGCCCATGTCCCAATGGTTGAACGCATCCAGCACCTCTTGGCTCACGCCTTTGTTGTTCAGATAAAGCTGGATTTGCCCCGTTGCGTCTTGGATGGTGGCGAAGCTGGCTTTGCCCATTTGGCGTTTGAGCATCATGCGCCCCGCGATTTTCACGGGCACGGCTTGCGGGTCCAGCTCTTCTTTGCTCATTTCGCCGTATTGCGCGTGCAAATCGGCGGCGAATGCGTCGCGGCGGAAATCGTTGGGGAAGGCGATGCCTTGTTGGCGGATTTCGTTCAGTTTTTCGCGGCGCAGGGCGATGATTTGGTTTTCGTCTAATTGAGGGATTTCGGGAGTTTGGGTTTGGTCGGTCATAATGGCTTCCGGTAAAAAAAGGGTTTGGCCGCATGGGCAGCCTGAAAATATCCATAAATAGCAAGCCGCGCATTTTACGCGGATTTACGTTTGCCCTGAATAACCGCGCGCGAAATTTTTGCAATCGGGCGTTTTTTTGCTTGTTTGCCGGATGGATACGCCGCCATTTGCCGTCGTGGGCAGCGCCACCGTGTGTTAAAATTGCGTTGGAAAATAAAGATGCTGCGGTCGTGAAATGATACGCGCCGATGCAGGAATGGATTTTAAGGAAACACCGCTGCGCATAACCGAAAAGAGGATTGCTTTCCTATGCTGAACCTATTGATTACCCCCGATTTTCCCCCCGAATTTTTTGCTAACTGGCATATGTTTAACACGCAGTTGCAACGCGCGTTGGACACCACCATCCATCTGCAAACGCCAGCGGGCTACCGCGAGCAGCAAGAATTGCTAGACAGCGAAACGGTTGCGCTGGTGTATGCCAACCCGTTTGACGCGGGCAGCTTGATGCGCGACAAGGGCTACATCCCGCTTGCCAAGCCCGATTTGCCCAGTGATCAAGTGTTGGTGGTGGCTAATGCACAAAGCGCGTTTGCCACGTTGGATGATTTGCCTGCCGATAGCCGCGTGTTGATTACCGCCAACCGCGATATGGAAAGCATTGGCTTGGACGTGTTGCAAGGCACGGCGATTACGGCGGATACGGTGCAATGGCTGCACGCGCGCACGTTCACAGAATTGGCGCGGCGGTTGATGGCAAACGAAGCCGAGGCGGGCTTGTTCCTTGCCAGCTCGTTTCGCAGCTTGAACGCCAGCACCCAAGGCAGCCTGAAAATCCTGTTTGAAACGGAATTTGAAGATTTCGGGCACGTTATGCTGCTGCATCCCGATTTTGCCGACCAAGCCGACAAGCTGCGCGCGGCATTGCTGAACATGGCGCAAGCGCCCGTAAGCCAAATGACGCTGGCGGATTTGGGCATGCCGAAAGGGTTTGTGGCGGCGGGCGGCGCAGGCGACGGCAAGCGGGATGACGGCGAGGTGCAGGACGGGCAAGCCGAAGCGGAAACCGTCGTCGAGCATCAAACGGCGGACACGGCGCAAGCTGCATCAACAGCCGAAGCTGAGCAAACAACGGCAGCCGAAGGGCAGCCTGAAAACGGTTAAATGAAACCATGCGCGAGCATGGGCATCGCCCGCCCTGTTTTCAGGCTGCCGCTGCCGCGCCAACCCGCCCCGTCCCCAAGGCAGCCTGAAACTCGTTTTGCCAATGGCGCGAATTTTCGCTAAACTCGCCCCGTTTTTATTTTTGCAACCACACAATGAACGAACCCGAGCAGAGATGCGGCAACCCTCGCCGCCACTGCACACCATAGCCCACAAGGCAGCCTGAAAACGTATTGGAAACGCCGCTTAGCTTTGCTCAAACGCGCTTTATCCGTTTTCAGGCTGCCTTTTGCGGTTTATCGGTTGGGCGGGCGGCACGCGCCTTATCGCAGGCAGCCTGAAACCGCTATCAACCCCATTCGTTCCCACCCAAAGGATTCTCGCCACAATGGACATCAGTTGGCTCGCCGAGCCGCAAACATGGATAGGTTTCGCCACGCTGCTTATATTAGAAGTGGTGCTGGGCATTGATAACTTGGTTTTCGTCGCCATTCTCGCCGGCAAGGTGAAGCCCGTGCTGCGCGACAAAGCCCGCATCACAGGGCTGGCGCTGGCGGTGGTTATCCGCATCATCATGCTGGGCTTTATGGCGCACATCATCACGCTCACCCAGCCCCTGTTTCACATGGGCGCGCACAGCGTGTCGGGCAAAGATTTAATCATGCTGTGTGGCGGCATTTTTCTGCTCTACAAAGCCACCACCGAGCTACACGAGCGGCTGGAAGGCGAAAACCATTTTCAGGTTGCCGATACGCATAAAAAACACGCCGCCTTTTGGAGTGTGGTGGCGCAGATTGTAGTGCTGGATGCCGTATTTTCTATTGATAGCGTGATTACTGCCGTTGCCATGGTGGAGCATATTGTGGTTGCCATGGCGGCGGTTGCCGTTGCCATGACCGTGATGATAACCGCCAGCAAAGTGCTGACCAATTTTGTGGACAAGCATCCCACCGTGGTGATGCTGTGCCTAGGCTTTTTGCTGATGATTGGTTTTAGCCTGATTGCCGAAGCCTTCCATTTCCACATCCCCAAAGGCTATCTCTACGCCGCCATCGGCTTCTCCATCCTGATAGAAGTGTTTAACCAAGTTTCGCAAAAAAACACCAAGAAAAACGACTACGCGGGTAGCTCATGGCGGCAGCGCACCGCCGAAAACGTGCTGGGCATGATGGGCATCCGCGAAACGCTGCTAGACAAAAACGGCAGCGACAACGGCGACAGCGAGCATTTTGAAGACAACGAAAAATCCATGATTCGCAGCGTGCTCACCCTTGCCGAACGCCCCATTTTCGGCGTGATGATACCGCGCAGCGACATTGAACGGCTGGACATCTCGCAAAGCAAAGACGAGCAAAAAGCCAAGCTGATTGAATGCCCCTATTCGCGGCTGTTGGTAGTAGGCAAAGCGGGCGTGGACGAACCCTTGGGCTACATCAACAAAAAAGACCTGCTCGCGCAAATCTTGGAAACAGGCGAAACCCATATTCAGGCTGCCTTAAAGCAACCCCTGATGTTGCCTGAAAGCGCGACCGCGCTGCAAGCCATTGAGCTGTTTCGCAAACACAGTGCCGACTACGCCCTAGTGGTGGACGAATTTGGCGCGGTGCTCGGCATGGTTACCATGAAAGACTTGCTGGAAACCATCGCAGGCGAGTTCCCCGAAGAATTTGAGCGCGAAGAAGAACCCAGCGTGCAAGAAAACACCGACGACAGCTTAACCGTGGATGGTGCGTTGGAATACGTAGAACTCGCCCCTCAGCTCAACCTGCCCCCGCCCGCCGAAGATGCCGATTTCCACACCGTGGCGGGCTTGATTATGGAGCAAATGCAAGACCTGCCCGAAGTGGGCGATAGCATCCAGTTTCATGGCTGGCAGTTTGAAGTGCTGGAAAAAGATGGGCATCGCGTAGAGCGCGTGAAGATTAGCCGCGTGCCCGAAGAAGAATAGGCAGCCTGAAAACGCAAAATGGAACGGCAACGGCTCGTTGCCAAACAGCGTGCAACCCAAACAGCGTTTACCAGCACACCACCGCCCCACCGTTTTTCAGGCTGCCTTTGCCCAACCGCATAGGCAGCCTGAAACGAAGTTCAGCGTAGCTAAAACCCTACCCAAGCCCAACCACACCAGCCATTTTTAACGCCAGAACACGGCTTGCAAGCAAGCCGTAGAAACGCGGGGACAGTTTTCATGCTGTCTCATATCGCGCCCGCGTGTAGGCAGCCTGAAAACCCACCCAACCAAAAAACCGTTTGGCACACACCAAACGGTTTTGCTTTTTCGGGCTGCCTTACTCCACCCCATAGGCAGCCTGAAACCTTTGCAAAACCCCAACAGCAGCCTGAAATCCAAAACGAAAAGGTGGGAGTTCACTGCAAAATATCTGATTAAACAGAGTGTTACTGATTTATCAAAATGTCGGCGAGTCGCCGACGTTCCATTGGTTGTAGGTTTTGCAAAGGTTTCAGCCTGAAAACCAATAAACACCATCACGCCCCACTCGCCCAAAAACCAAAAGGCAGCCTGAAAACGTCTAATCCCGTTTTCAGGCTGCCTTTGTATTCGCGCGAAGCCGCAATCAAATCACTTCTTCTTTTGCCTGCGCTTCATCTTTCGCATGGTTCAACAACGCGCTCAGGCTACGCCAATAATCATTGTTCAAATCCAGCATCATCACGCCGTTTTCTTGCGCCAGCGGCGACTGCGTGCGGCTCATCGCCACTTTACGCATCAGCGGTTCCGCCGTTATCGCGTCTTGCAGCGATTTCAGGCTCATATAAACATGGTTGGCATTGCTGGAAAGCAGCGTGTCTTGCGACGCTTGCGCCAAATTGGCTTCGGGCTGAACGGCTTGCGGCGCAGCATCATCATTAGCCGCCACCGTCATGCTGTCGCCCGCTTTCAGCGCTTCAATGCGCACATTGGTTGAACCTTGTTGAATAAAGCCCAACGCCTTTGCCGCGCCTTTGGACAAATCCAACACGCGCTTGCTGTGGAAGGGCCCGCGATCATTGATGCGCACCACAACGGTTTTGCCGTTGGCCAGATTGGTTACCCGCGCATAGCTGGGAATGGGCAGGGTGCGGTGGGCGGCGGTGAGGGCATTCATGTCAAATCGCTCGCCGCTGGAAGTTTTTTTGCCGTGAAAGCCTGGGCCATACCATGAAGCACGCCCTGTTTGGCTAAAATTTTTCTCTACGCTTTTTCGTGGGTAGTAGCGTTTGCCCGCCACCTTGTAGCTTAAATTGGCGGTGGAATGCAAAGCCTCCGCTTTAACCGTTTGAGCCGGCTCGCGCCCCGCGTGGGCGGATTGCTCCGTGCGCGTGGTGGAGCAGCCTGCCGCCAGTAATACAAAAACGCCCGTTAAAAGAGTATGCTGAATTTTAGTCAAAATGTGTTCCAGTTCTTGAGTTGAAGATATTTGCAAGCCTAAACAAGATGCCGCTTTCGCATGGCGATGGGCGCGCATCCGTTTTCAAATTTTATGAGCCGCCTGCGTAGCCCAGTTGCCGCCATGCTTCAAACACCGTAATCGCCACGGTATTGGATAAATTCATGCTGCGATTGTTCGGCATCATGGGGAAACGAATTTTCTGATTTTCAGGCAGCGTATCCAAAACCGCAGCGGGCAAGCCGCGCGTTTCGGGGCCAAATAAAAACACATCGCCCGCCTGAAAATCCACGCTATCGGGGCGGGTTTTGCCTTTGGTGGTGAGCGCGAAAATGCGTTTGCCTTGGAGTGCGTCCAAACATTCGGCAAGGTTTTCGTGCACAATCAGCGTGGAAAATTCGTGGTAATCCAAACCCGCGCGCTTCATTTTCGCGCTGTCCAGCGGAAACCCCAGCGGCTTGATTAACCGCAATTCGCAGCCGGTGTTGGCGCAAAGGCGGATAATGTTGCCCGTGTTGGGCGGGATTTCGGGTTCAAACAATACAACGGTAAACATCGTTTAGTCCTAATTTGTTGATTATAAACAATCTTTACAAAACTTGCGCCGTTGCAAGCCGTGCAATATGCGCCTTTTTGCAACAGTAAGTCAAATCTTTTTTCACTTGTTACACGCAACTACACAGGCGAAAACTTCGGCAGCCCCCGCTAAAAGCAGGGCGCGGGATAATTCGGCGATGCTGGAATGCGTGGTGCTAACATCATCAATTATCACAACTTTACAGTTCTTAACGTTCTCGCGCACGCGAAAGGCATCGCGTATGTTGCGGGCGCGCTCTGCGGCGGAAAGGGTGGATTGCGGCGGTTTGGGCGCGCGGTGCACGGAATCGGGCGGCAAAAGGGGGATTTTGTAGCGTTGTGTAACGGTTCGGGCGAGGCTGTCGCATTGGTTGAAGCCGCGTTGCAGGCGGCGTTCGCGGCTGATGGGCATGGCGAGCACGGCATCGAATGTTTGGTTGGCGAACCACGGCGGGGGATTTTCTTGGAGCAGCCATGCGAACACGGGGGTGAGGTGGCGGTTGCCGTGGTGTTTCCATGCGTGCAGCAGGGCGGGGATGGGGGCGGCGTATTCGGCGCACGCCCAAAAGGCGGAATAGGGCGGCGGATGGCGTTGGCAGTTGCCGCATAGGGCTTGGTGTAGGCTGGCTTCGCCGCAGCGCGGGCAAAGGTGTTGTGTGTTGGGGAAAAGCTGGCGCAAATCGCTTTGGCAGGCGGGGCAGAGCGGGGATGCGGGGATATGGTGGCAAATCAGGCAGCTTTGGGCGTGGGCGAACATGGTGGTTAATATTGGATGGTTTGGGATGCGGTTGGCGAACGATGGCGGCGTAATAGGCAGCCTGAAAACGAAGCTGAAAGGGAGAATGCGTCCGCCATACTTTTCAGGCTGCCTCTGCGCGGATGGTTTCTTAAGGGTTAAAACTACGTTGGCAAAATCGCGCTATTTTAAATTTTTGGTTACACCTATAATGCGCCATCTCATTATTCACACAGGAAAAAAAGTTATGTTTACTCGTTTACAAAATCTACAAGATGCAGCGTTGTGCTTGGTGCGCGTGGTTACGGGCTATATGTTTTTGCAACACGGTTTGGCGAAATTTTTTGAATTTCCCGTTTCTATGACAGGTGGGCATGGGGCTGTGCCGTTGTTTTCGCTGTTTGGCGCGGGCGGCGTGTTGGAGCTGGCGGGCGGCGCGTTGCTGATTTTGGGCTTGTTTACCCGCCCCGTGGCGTTTTTGCTGTCGGGTCAAATGGCGGTGGCGTATTTCTTTATCCACGGCGGCAATGTGCTGCTGCCGATGACCAACGGCGGCGAATTGGCGGCGTTGTATTCGCTGATGTTCTTGCTGCTGGTGTTTACGGGCGGCGGTAAGTATGCGCTGGATAGCGTGCTGCGCAAAAGCTAAGATTGTTTTGCCTTTTCAGGCTGCCTGAAAGCAAGCCGGATAAGCGTTAAGCGACACGTTTTGCCGATGCGGTGGCAAAACGTGTTTTTGTTTTGGCACAAGCTCGCAAACCTGTTCTCAGGCAAAGATTTTTGCAAACCATGAGGCAGCCTGAAACCTTTGTAAAACCGACAACCGATGGCGCATCGGCGGCTCGTTGCCATGTCGGCAAACCAATTTGTAAGCCATCTGGCAGCGAGACGCCGCCGTTCCATTTTGGTTTTCAGGCTGCCTCAATGGCAATTAATCCATATATTCGTCAGGCGCTGTGCCAAAGCGGTTGTCACCCGCCGTGCTTTTGAAGCAGAGCAGGGCAAACAGCGCCGCTTCGCCCACATACGGCACCAGCCTCACCAGCAGCCACCAGCCCGAGTAATCGCAATCATGCAAACGGCGCACGGTAACGGCGCAAGTGGGCACAATGGTTGCCAGCGCGTAGAGCATCATCACATAAAACGGCAGCCCAGCCGCGCTCAAATCGCGCAGGCGAATGCTGTCGCCCAACTCGCGGGGGAATGCCGCCGCCAGTCACATCGCCAGCGCAAAGGCGATGCCTATTTGCACCAGCGAAAACCGCCAATACTCCCTGCGCCCTGCGCGCCCGCTGAACACGGCGTATTGCTTTAATACGGCAAAATATTCGTCCATTTATCCCTCCTTGTGTTTCAGGCTGCCTTATTAGTATGAGGCAGCCTGAAAACGTTTTAACCGATAATCTTGTGCGCTATCAGCTCTTTTTTCAGATAAGCGTAGCACACAGGCGCAAGCACAATGCCGCCGATGCCAAACAAATGCTCAAAAATAATCATCACCAGCAGCAGTTCAAACGCTTTGGCGTTCACTTGCTCGCCGATGATTTTTGCGTTCAAAAAATACTCCGCTTTGTGAATCACCACCAAAAACACCAGCGACACCATCCCCGCCGTCAGCGAATTGCCCAAGCTAATAATCACCACCGCCGTGTTGGAAATCAAATTGCCAATCACAGGGATTAAGCCCGCAAAAAACACCAAGCAAGTGAGCGTGGTTTTAAACGGCAGCGAAATGCCCGCCGCAGGCAGCGCCACAAACAAATACAGCACGGTGAGCAAAGTGTTCACGGTGGAAATTTTCACCTGCGCCACAAACACATCTTTAAACGAGGTTTTAAAACCTACCAGCCGCTCCACCAGCGATGCCGACAAAAAGCCCGTGTATTGCGCCTGTTTGCTGTGCACCACATGCGTTTTGAGCATGATGCCGATGATGATACCGATTAAGATATACACAAACGAGGTAACGCCTTTTTTGCCAGCCTGCATAATGTTTGCGCTGTGGGCGGCGAAAAACGCGGAAATCTCCTCGCCGATATTGATGCCTTCGGGAAGGTATTTGTCCGCGCCGTAGGACGCGAGAATCTGCGGCAGGCGGTGATACATGGCTTCAAATTCGTCAATGTTGATTTTGGTGTAGCCCGCATACACCGCAATGCCCAGCATGGCGCACACCGCCAACACAATAGACAACGCCGAAATCAGATGAACGTGCTTGTGTTGCAGTCGCCCGCCCAATGTCTTGCCCAGCATCGCGTTCGCGCCTTCAATCAGGCAATACGTCATCAAAATGCTCACAAACAGCACCACAAAATGAAAATGCAGCACGCCAAACAACATCAACACGGCAATCGCCAGCGAGATTAAAAACGGCTTGCCTGTGTCGTTGCCCGCGGGAATGGGGGGATTGGCAGGTTGCGGCGCGGGGGGATTGTGGCTCATCTTGTTGCTCCGAAAGGAAAGGCGCAATCTTAACAGAAAGGAATGGGGCGGGGCATCAACGGCAAAGGCAGCCTGAAAACGCTATTTCACGTTTTCAGGCTGCCTTAAATCTATTTTCAGGCTGCCACAACCCTTGCAATCCACCCAATCTGCCCCATTTGATAAAACCTATTCTCAACCACATCACGAAAGCCCATTATGCAAAACAACATCTTGCTCAATCTGCAACACGAACCCGACTTCGCCGCCATCCGCGTGGAAGACATCAAGCCCGCCATGCAAACCGCGATGGCAGAAGCCCGCGAGCAGATTGCCGCGATTAAACAGCAGCCTGAAAACGCCGCCAACTGGCTCAACACTGTAGAACCGCTCACCGATTTAACCGAGCGCGTGGGGCGCATTTGGGGCGTGGTGGCACATTTGAACTCGGTGGTGGACGCGCCCGAGCTGCGTGCCGTGTACAATGAATTGATGCCCGAAGTAACCGTGTTCTTCACCGAAATCGGGCAGGATATTGAGCTTTACGAGCGCTTCAAAGCGATTAAACAATCGCCAGAATTTGCCACGCTCAGCCCCGCGCAGCAAACCAAATTGGCGCACGACTTGCGCGGTTTTGTGTTAAGCGGCGCGGAATTGCCGCCCGAGCAGCAAGCGGAACTCGCCGCCCTGCAAACCGAAGCCGCCCAGCTTTCCGCCCAATTTTCGCAAAATGTGTTGGATGCTACCGATGCCTTCGCACTTTATTTTGAAGACGACAGCAGCCTGAAAGGCTTGCCCGAAGACGCGCTGGCAATGTTTCAGGCTGCCGCAGCCGCCGAGCAAAAAACAGGCTATAAAATCGGCTTGCAAATGCCGCACTACATCGCCGTGATGCAATACGCCGACAACCGCGATTTGCGCGAACAGGTGTACCGCGCCTACGCCACCCGCGCCAGCGAGTTTGGCAAACCCGAATGGGACAACACCGAAAACATCAACCGCTGCCTTGCCATCGCTTTGCAAGAAGCGCGTTTGCTGGGCTATCAAAATTATGCCGAGCTATCGCTGGTAACCAAAATGGCGGAAACGCCTGCGCAAGTGCTGGCTTTCCTGCGCGATTTAGCCCAACGCGCCAAACCCTTTGCCGAGCGCGATTTAGCCGAAGTGCGCCAATACGCCGCCGAGCATCTGGGGCTGCCTGAAATCCAATCGTGGGATTTGGCGTATGCCAGCGAAAAACTGCGCGAAGCCAAATACGCATTTAGCGAAACCGAAGTGAAAAAATACTTCCCCGCCAGCAAAGTGTTGGCAGGCTTGTTCGCCCAAATTGAAGCCTTGTATGACGTGAAACTGCGCGAAAAAAGCGTGCCCGTTTGGCATGAAGACGTGCGCTATTTTGAGCTGGAAAAAGACGGCGCCATCATCGGCGCGGTGTATATGGATTTGTATGCCCGCGAAGGCAAGCGTGGCGGCGCATGGATGAACGATTACCGAGGCCGACGCCGCTATCTTTCAGGCAGCCTGAAAGGGCAAATCCAAACCCCCACCGCCTATTTGGTGTGCAATTTCACGCCGCCCGTGGCAGGCAAGGAAGCGCGGTTGAGTCACGACGAAATCATCACCCTGTTCCACGAAATGGGACACGGCTTGCACCATCTGCTCACCCGAATCGACGAATTGGGCGTGAGCGGCATCAACGGCGTGGAATGGGACGCGGTGGAACTGCCCAGCCAGTTTATGGAAAATTTTGTGTGGGAATACGCCGTGTTGCGCGAAATGTCGTCGCACGAAGACACGGGCGAGGCGCTGCCCGAAAGCCTGTTTGCCAAAATGCTGGCGGCAAAAAATTTCCAACGCGGGATGTTCCTTGTGCGCCAAATGGAGTTCGCGCTGTTTGATATGCTGATTTACAGCCAAAGCGATGCAGGCAGCCTGAAAAATTGGGCGCAAGTGTTGGCAGATGTGCGCCGCGAAGTCGCCGTGGTGCAACCGCCCGAATACAACCGCTTTGCCAACAGTTTCAGCCACATTTTCGCAGGCGGCTACTCGGCAGGCTATTACAGCTACGCATGGGCGGAAGTGTTGAGCGCCGATGCCTACGCCGCGTTTGAAGAAAGTGGCGACGTGCGCGCGATGGGCGCGAAGTTCTGGAACGAAATCATCAGCATGGGCGGCAGCCGCAGCGCGATGGAAAACTTTAAAGCGTTTCGCGGGCGCGAGCCCAGCATTGATGCGTTGCTGCGGCACAGCGGGTTTGTGGCGTAATTACGGATAAAAGGCAGCCTGAAAACGATATTTCCCGTTTCAGGCTGCCTATCGCCTACGCGCATAAACAATATTCCATTTAAATTAAATAAGATAGTATCCATACACGCCACGCCCTCTTGCCAACGCTTGACGGGATAACGCTGCCTCCCTATAATGCGCGTTTCTCGGGTCGTTAGCTCAGTCGGTAGAGCAGCGGACTTTTAATCCGTTGGTCGAGCGTTCGAATCGCTCACGACCCATAAGCCAAGTTTTCAGGACTTGGCTTTTTCTTTGCCTGCTGCATCAGGCAGCCTGAAAATAATCTGCTTGATTTTTTTATCAAAAACCGCGATAATCGCACGTTTTAATTTTCACGGAATGGCGCAACCGCGCTGTTTCATTTTTGTGTAAGATAAACTCTTACTCGTTCTTTATATAAGGATTTTAGCTCATGGCTAAGGAAAAATTTGAACGTAGCAAACCGCACGTAAACGTTGGC
>ERZ773060.258-NODE-258-length-21731-cov-5.21388_pt1 | contig 21731 bp, 25 predicted proteins | sample MGYA00580628_ERZ773060 | MGnify/ENA primary metagenome ERZ773060 (study PRJEB29015, sample SAMEA2738019) | human oral metagenome | biome: human oral; feature: human-associated habitat; material: dental | place: China | collected 2045 ... | reverse complement strand
CGTGCTGCCGCTGGCAGATACCGAAACGCTGAAACAATGGACGGGGTCGTGCGATGACGTCGTGCATTACACCCTCGAAGGAAACGTGGACAAAGACGGCCAATACCGCCTCGGCGGCAGCGTGCGTACTGTCCTGCATACCCAGTGCCAGCGCTGTCTGGAAACGATGACGCTGGAGGTTGCCCATTCCTTTGATTATGTGCTGATTCGGGATGAATCCCTTGAGGCCAATGTCACCGACGGCAGCGAAACCCTGATCTGCGCCGAAGACGAACTCAATCTGGCGTGGTTCATTGAAGAAGAAATCCTGCTGGCGATGCCGATGATTGCCAAGCATGAGGATTGCAGCCTGCCGCAGACCGGCGCGCGTGCCCCCCTGCCGCAGGCAGAAACGCAGAACCCGTTTGCGGCTTTGAAAGACTTACTGGAAACCAAGGAGAATTCTCATGGCCGTTCAACAGAATCGTAAAACCCCTTCCAAACGCGGTATGCGCCGCGCCCATGATGCCCTCAGCGGCAAAACCATCTCTACCGACCGTCAGAGCGGTGAACGCCACCTGCGCCACCACGTGACCAAAGACGGCTTCTACCGTGGACGCCTCGCGATTGTCCGCCCCCGTGTCGCCCAACAAATTGACATCGAAGAATAAAATCTGACACGCCATGAGCACGAGCAAGCCGCCAGTCATTGCCATTGACGCAATGGGCGGCGATATCGGTCTGGATGTTACGCTGGCCGCCATCGCCCATATTCAAAAACGCCACCACGACGTGCGCATGATTGTCGTGGGTGACGAGCAGGCGATTCGTGGCCACAAATCCTTTGGCGCAATTGACACACGCCGCATTGACATCCACCACACCACGCAGGTGGTGGCGATGGACGAAGCGCCCGCCAACGTACTGCGCCACAAGACCGATTCCTCCATGTGGAAAGCGATTGAACTGGTGCGCGACGGCAAGGCGCAGGCCTGTGTCAGCGCGGGCAATACCGGCGCACTGATGGCAAGCAGCCGCTACATTCTGAAGATGCTGCCCGGTATTTCCCGTCCGGCCATTTGCGCGGTCGTACCCTCACGCGGCGGTCATGTGCACTGGCTGGATTTGGGGGCCAACGTTGACGCCAAACCGGAGCAGCTGGTGCAGTTCGCGGTGATGGGTTCGGAGCTGGTCAAGGCGGTCGATGAAAAACCAAACCCGATAGTCGGCCTGCTCAACATCGGCGAAGAAGCGATCAAGGGCAACGACATGGTCAAAGAAACCAGCAAATTGCTGGAGAAAACTGACCTCAACTACTGCGGTTTCGTCGAAGGCAATGATATCTTCCTCAAGGAAAAACTGGATATCGTCGTCTGCGACGGCTTTGTCGGTAACGTCGCCCTGAAATCGGTGGAAGGCATCGCCAAATACATTCAGACCACGCTGGAGCAGGAATTTCGCCGCAGTATTTTCAGCAAAATTGCCGCGCTCTTTTCCCTGCCGGTATTGCACCGCACCAAGGCACGCATTGACCCGCGCCGCTATAACGGCGCGACCCTGCTCGGTTTGCAGGGCATTGTTATCAAAAGCCACGGCAACGCCGATATTTTCGCCTTTGCCAATGCCATCAACGTCGCCCGTCTGGAAATCACCAACGGCATCATTGACCACATCCGCTGCCAGCTTGACCGTCAGCAGAAGCGCAGTACAGCCGAAGAACCCACTGCATGATTTACAGCAAAATCCTCAGCACCGGCAGTTACCTGCCGCAGCGGATTATGACCAACCAGGAATTCGCCGAGCGGATGGACACCTCCGACGAGTGGATTCGCACCCGTACCGGTATTGAACAGCGCCATATTGCCGCGCCGGACGAAAGCAGTACCGATCTTGCCTTTTACGCGGCGCGTGATGCCCTTGAGAGCGCGGATATCGACCCGGCGACGATTGACCTGATTATCGTCGCCACCTCTACCCCGGAACACATCTTCCCCAGCAACGCCAGCCAGCTGCAAACCCGCCTCGGCTGCCCGGCCATTGTCGCCTTTGATATGCAGGCCGCCTGCTCCGGTTTTGTCTTCGCGTTGGCAACCGCTGACAATTTCATCCGCGCGGGCAACAGCAAGCGCGCGCTGGTCATCGGTGCGGAAGTCTTCAGCAACATCCTCGACTGGAGCGACCGCAGCACCGCTATCCTCTTTGGCGATGGTGCCGGTGCCGTTATCCTTGAAGCAACGGACAAACCCGGTATTCACGGCTCGGTGCTGCATAGCGACGGCCGTTACAAAGACTTGCTCTATGTGCCGCGTGGTAGCGGTTCGCCCGCGTCCACCCTCGGCGACCGTATGCCCTTCATCCACATGGAAGGGCGCGAAGTGTTCAAGGTGGCGGTACGCAGCCTGGCCGGACTCGTTACCGAACTGCTGGAGCAACAACAGATGCAGGCGGAAGAAATTGATTTCCTCATCCCGCACCAGGCCAACCTGCGCATCATCAAGGCGACTGCCGAACACCTCAACCTGCCGCTGGAAAAAGTCATCCTCACCGTCGCCGAACACGCCAACACCTCCGCTGCCTCCATCCCGCTGGCGTTGGATTACGGCATCAAAAACGGTACGATACAGCGCGGCCACAAACTGCTGCTGGAAGCCTTCGGTGGCGGATTCGTTTGGGGTGGCAGCATCATCACTTACTAAGAGGAGTTCAACATGGCGACCATCGCACTGATTTTCCCCGGACAGGGCTCACAAAGCCCCGGTATGCTCAAGGAACTGGCAGCAACTTACCCCGTCGTGCAGCGTCGCTTTCAGGAAGCCTCCGACGTACTCGGTCTTGACCTCTGGCAAATCGCCCAGAAAGACCCGAACAACCAACTTGACCAGACCGCGATTACCCAGCCCGCGCTACTTGCCGCTGGCATTGCCTGTGCCGATATCCTGCGCGACGAATGCGGTATCAACGCGCCTTATATGGCAGGCCACTCGCTGGGCGAATACACCGCCCTTTGTGCCGCAGGCGCCATGACCTTCGCCGAAGCCATCCAGCTCGTGCATATGCGCGGCAAAATCATGCAGGAAGCGGTCGCCCCCGGTGAAGGCGCCATGGCCGCCATCCTGGGCTTGGCCGATGAAGACGTCATCAGCGTTTGCAACCGCACCCCCGGCAAAGTCAGCGCCGCCAATTTCAACTCGCCCGGCCAGGTCGTGATTGCCGGTGAAGCCGCCGCAGTCGCCGCTGCGGTAGAAGCGGCGAAACAGGCGGGGGCAAAACGTGCCGTCCTCCTTGCTGTCAGCGTCCCCTCCCATTGCGCTCTGATGCGTGCCGCCGCCGGACAGCTCAGCCTGCACCTCGGCAAAGTCCATTGGCACCCCGCGAATGCGGTCATCATCCATAACGTGGATGCCAAAACCCATGAAAACACCAGCGGTATTGAAGCCGCGCTGGGTGCGCAACTGTACCAACCGGTGCGCTGGGTGGATTGCGTCAAGGCACTTGCCGCACGCGGCGTCAATCTCTTTATCGAAGTCGGGCCGGGCAAAGTCCTCACCGGACTGAACAAGCGTATCGACAAAACGCTGCGTACCATCGCCTTTGACCATCCCGACAGCGTCGCCGCTGTCCGCCAAGCCCTCACGGAGACCCCATGAACCTGCAAGAGCAAGTCGCCCTCGTTACCGGTGCCAGCCGTGGCATCGGACACGCCATCCTTGACGCCCTCGGCCGCGAAGGTGTAACCGTCATCGGCACCGCTACCAGCGACAATGGCGCGGATGCCATCAGCCAACACATTGCCGCAAGCGGCTTCAAGGGCTGCGGCAAAAAACTCTCCGTCAATGATAACGACGCGGTAGAAGCGCTGATTAAAGACATCGCCGGAGAATTTGCCCCGGTCGGCATCCTCGTCAACAACGCCGGTATCACCGACGACAACCTGCTGATGCGGATGAAACCGGAACAATGGGATCACGTCATTGATACCAACCTCAGCAGCGTTTACCGCCTGAGCAAGGCGGTATTGCGCGACATGATGAAAGCGCGCTGTGGCCGTATCATCAACATCACCTCGGTCGTCGGCATCATGGGCAATGCCGGGCAGACCAACTACGCCGCCACCAAGGCCGGACTTATCGGCTTCTCCAAATCGCTGGCGCGTGAAGTCGGCTCGCGCGGCATCACCGTCAACTGCGTTGCCCCCGGCTTCATCCAGACCGACATGACCGACAAACTGCCGGAAGAGCAGAAAAAAATGCTCGCCGAACAAATCCCGCTGGCCAAACTGGGGCGGGTGGAAGACGTCGCCGAAGCGGTCGTCTATCTGGCGCGCGCCGAATACATCACCGGCGAGACGCTGAATATCAACGGCGGAATGTATATGCTGTAAGGGCGCGCACCCGCCGCCGTGTGGCAATTGCCCCATAAACCTTTTACAATACGCCCCCTTCAATCACAACCCAGGAAAAACACACCATGAGTAATTCAATCGAAGAACGCGTCATCAAAGTGATCGCAGAGCAGTTGAGCGTTGATGAGGCGCAGGTCAAGCCTGAAGCCGCCTTCATTGACGACCTCGGCGCTGACTCACTCGATCTCGTTGAACTCGTCATGTCATTGGAAAAAGAATTTGACTGCGAAATTCCCGACGAAGACGCAGAAAAAATCACCACCGTGCAAACCGCTATCGACTACGTCAAAGCCAACAGCAACGGCTAAACGGGTCGGCAGGCAAGCCACGGTAGTTTAACGGACTGCTGTGGCTTTTTTGTATCCCCGCCCGCCACAAACCGGGCCAACCAACGGCAGGAACACATGACGCAAACAACCCGCAGCAGAGCCATACCTCGTGTCGTCGTAACCGGCATGGGCATCATCAGCCCGGTCGGCAGCAGCATCGCCAGCGCCTGGGAGAACATCCTCGCTGGCAAGAGCGGCATTACCCCCATCACCGATTATGACCCTTCGGACTTGCCCGTGCGTTTCCGTGGCGCCGTCCAGGGATTCGACCTTGCCCGCTACTTTGATGCCAAAGAAGCGCGCAAAATGGACGGCTTCATTCACTATGGTGTCGCCGCCGCAGTTGATGCCATCAGCGACAGTGGCCTCGAATTTACCAATCCCACCCTCGCCGAACGAACCGGCATCATCATTGGCTCCGGTATCGGTGGCCTGCCGGGAATGCTGGACGGCTACCGTGAATTTCTCGAACGTGGCGCGCGCCGCGTCTCGCCGTTCTATGTGCCGAAAAACATCGTCAACATGATCGCGGGCAACCTCTCCATCCGCTACGGCATCAAGGGGCCGACACTTGCGACCGTCACCGCCTGCGCCAGCGCCACCCACTCCATCGCCCAGGCCTACCGCATGATTCAAATGGGCGATGTGGACGTGATGATTGCCGGGGGCGCGGAAAGCGCGGGTAACGACATGGGCATCGCCGGATTTGCCGCTGCCAAAGCCCTCTCCACCCGCAACGACGACCCGCAGCGCGCCTCCCGCCCCTGGGACAAAGACCGCGACGGCTTCGTCCTGGGCGACGGCGCGGGCGTCATCATCCTCGAATCCCTCGAACACGCCCTGGCGCGCGGTGCCACCATCCACGGCGAAATCATCGGCATGGGCATGAGCTCGGACGCCTACCACATGACCGCACCGCTGGAAGACGGCTCCGGCGCGGCGCGCTGCATGACCCTCGCCCTCAAGGACGCGGGCATCACCCCGGACGCGGTGGACTACATCAACGCGCACGGCACCTCAACTCCTGCGGGTGACATCGCCGAAACCCGCGCCATCAAAAACAGCTTCGGCGAACACGCCTACCGCCTCGCCGTCAGCAGCACCAAATCCATGACCGGGCACGCCCTCGGCGCTGCCGGCGGTCTTGAAGCCATCTTCAGCCTGCTCGCCCTGCGCGACCAAATCGCACCGCCGACCATCAACCTCGACCAGCCCGGCGAAGGCTGCGACCTTGACTACGTCCCGCACAAAGCACGCCCGATGAAAATCGGCACCGCCCTGTCCAACTCCTTCGGCTTCGGCGGCACCAACGCCTGCATCCTCCTGCGACGGTACCAGCCATGAAACGCTTCCTCCTCAACCTCTTCCTTACCCTCATCCTTCTCGCCGCCTGGGCGGCGGGCGTCTTCTACCTGCAATACCAAAAAGCGCTGAACGAACCGCTCGTCACCGAAGGCGACGGCATCGTCACCGTCAAGCCTGGTGACACCCTCACCAGCCTCAACCGCGAACTGACCCGGCGCGGCATCATCCACAGCGACTGGGTACTGCCGATGTATGCCCGCCTCAACCCGCAAGCGGCGAACATCAAGGCGGGCGACTACCGCATTGACCCGAACGCCAGCCTGCCCTCGCTCATCAACGACATCACCAACGGCAAAGTGGTGGTGTACAACATCACCGTCGTTGAAGGCAAAACCTTCAAAGACCTGCGCGCGAGCCTCGAACAAACCGCCGGTATCGAACACACCCTGAACAACAAAACCGACGCGCAAATCGCCACCCTGCTCGGCATCGAAGGCAGCCCCGAAGGCTGGTTCATGCCTGAAACCTACCAGTTCCACCGGGGCACCAGCGACCTCGAACTGCTGAAACGGATGCACGGCGAAATGCAGCGCGTTCTGGAAGGCTCCTGGCCGACCCGCGCCGACGGCCTGCCGTTTACCACCCCCTACCAGGCGCTGATCCTCGCCTCCATCGTCGAAAAAGAAACCGGTGTCGCCAGCGAGCGTCCGCAAATCGCCGGCGTCTTCGTCCGCCGCCTCGAAAAAGATATGCTGCTGCAAACCGACCCCAGCGTCATCTACGGCGCGGCTGATTACCACGGCGACCTGACCCGCAAACACCTGCAAACCGACACCCCATACAACACCTACATCAACAAAGGCCTGCCGCCGACCCCGATCGCCCTGCCCGGCAAGGCGAGCATTGAAGCGGCGCTGCACCCGGCAGATGGCGACAGCTTCTACTTCGTCGCCGACGGCAAAGGCGGCCACACCTTCAGCGCCACCTACGAAGAACACCAACAGGCCGTTGCCCGCTACCTCAAACAACAACAACAGCCCAAACCATGAGCGGGCGCTTCATCACCCTGGATGGCAGCGAAGGCGTCGGCAAAAGCACCCAGCTCGCCAACATCCGGGCGTGGTGCGAAGCGCACGGCATCACCGCCCGCTACGGGCGCGAACCGGGCGGCACCCCGCTGGGCGAACGGCTGCGCGACATCCTTCTCGACCGCACGACCAACGCCGACCCGCTGACCGAACTGCTGCTGCTCCTCGCCGCCCGCCGCGCCCACCTGCAACAAACCATCCTGCCCGCCCTCGCCCGTGGCGAATGGTACATCTCTGACCGTTACCGCGACGCCACCCACGCCTACCAACACTACGGGCGTGGCATCCCGCAGGCGACTATCGCCGCGCTCGAAGCGGCGAGCGACACCGCCCGCGTCCCCGACCTCGCCCTCATCCTCGAATGCAGCCCCGCCACCGCCCGCGCCCGTCTCGCCCAACGCGGCGCCGACCAGGACCGCTTTGAGCGCGAACCCGCCGACTTCTTCGCCCGCGTCGCTGACGGCTACCGCGTCCGCGCGCAAGAACCACACTCTGTCCTCATCAACGCCGAAGATGACGCCGCAACCGTCTTCGCACGCATCCGCCCGCATCTGGACGCGCTGCGCCACCCCTGAACCGCCGCCATGCTCCCCTGGACCGACCTGCACTACCGTGGCCTTGACCGCCTCGCCGACCAACTGCCTGCGACCCTGCTCCTCATCGACCCGCAGCGCGGCAACGCTGACGACATGGCGCGCGCCATCATCGCCCGCGCGCTCTGCCTCAACGACACGCACCGCCCCTGCGGCCAGTGCAAATCCTGCCACCTGCTGACGCAAGGCACCCACCCCGACACCGCCAGCTACCTTGAACCCTGCAAAATCGAAGACATCCGCGCCATCGGCGACACCCTGCAAAACACCCCGGCGATTGGCGCGCTGCGCGTGACCTACCTCGGCGCCATTGACAACTACAACCCCTACGCGCTCAACGCCCTACTGAAAACCCTGGAAGAACCGCCGCAACACAGCCGCTTCATCCTGAGCGCCACCAACCGCCGCGCGGTCAAGGCGACTATCTTGAGCCGCAGCCACGTCGTCACCCTGCCGCAACCGACCGCCGAACAGGCACAACAGTGGCTGGTCAGCACCCACCAGTTCAGCGCCGAACAAGCCGCCGCCAGCCTCGCGCTGCACCACGGCAACCCGCATCAGGCGCTTGCCCACCCGGACGCGCCCGACCCGCTTGAGCACATCGATCTCCTCATCGCCTACCTCGCCCAACCGCAGCGGGCGACCGCCTACCTGCACCACCTCGACCGCCTCAAAGACAGCGACCTGAACGACTACCTGCAAAGCCAGCTGGAAACCCTCATCACCAGCCGCCAACTGGACAGCAGCGGCCAAACTTGGCACAATCGCCTGCGCCAACACGACGCAGACCTGCAAGGACTCGACCTGAACCGCCTGCATACCCTCTATGCACGCCTCAGCGAACTGCGCCGCCCGGACCGGCAACAAATCGGGCAAACCCTCAACATCAAAGCCCTGTTGCTGGAAACCTGCGACAAACGGAACCCCTAACCATGACAACCCCTGCTACCCCCCAATCCAAACTCAAACAAGGCGTTATCCGCCTCAACATCGAAGACCTGAAAGACCTCTACCAGGCATATATGCCCTTTGTGGACGGCTGCGGCATCTTCGTCGCCACCGAAGAACACTACGCGCTGGAGCAAGAAGTCTTCGTCTTCCTCAAACGGTAGGGCGACCTTGGCAAATTCGCCGCCTCCGGCCGCATCGTCTGGCTCAACCCGCCGAAAAAAATCTCGCGCCGCGTCCCCGGCGTCGGCGTCCAGCTACGCGGCAAAGAAGCACCGAAAATCCGTGAAGTCATCGAAGCCGGCCTCGGCAAAATGATGACCAGCGGCCTGCCATCCGCGACGATGTAACGCCCAAAACTGCCCTTTGCTTCTGACGGACATACTTTCGCGAAGCGGATGCTTCCGAAAATTCACACAAAACCCCGCCTTATGCGGGGTTTTCTGATAAAAATAAACACAAAAACACACAAAACCCACAACGGGGCGTACAATTATGCCCATTGCCACGCGATGACAATACCCGCAAACACACCCCGGAGATTCACATGAAAAAAACCCTCCTCCTCACCGCCCTCGCTGCCGCCTGCGCCGCCGCCCAGGCCGAAACCGCTTTGGCCGCAGCCACGCCCGAAGGCTACACCCTCGAAAAAATCACCATCCTGAGCCGCCACGGCATCCGCGCGCCGCTGATTGGCTACGGCAGTGCGCTGGCAGAAGCCACCCCGCAAACCTGGACACCGTGGAAAACCGAAGGCGGCCACCTCACCCCGCGCGGCGGCGAACTCGAAACCCGCCTCGCACACTACATGGACGAATGGTTCGACGACGTCGGCCTCGTCAAAAAAGACGCCTGCCCCGCCGCCGGAGAACTGCTCGTCTATACCAACAGCCTGCCGCGCACCATCGACACCGGCAAACACTTCGTCAAGGGCGCTTTCCCCGACTGCGACATCAAAGTCCATAACCTTGAAGAAGTGGGCAAAATGGACAACACCTTCAACCCCATCGTGCGCAGCCCGGTGGATGCCGCCTTCACCGAAAAAGCCGAAAAATCCATTGACCAAATGCTTGGCGACGGCGGCTTTGCCAAACTGAACGAACGCCTCGCCAAGAATTATCAAATCCTCGAAGACGTGCTGGATTACGACCACTCCGCCACCTGCGAAAAAGAAAAACAGTGCGACCTCGAAAAAATCCCGAACACCCTCACCTTCGCCCAGGACAAAGAGCCCGGCACCAAAGGCCCGCTGCGTAACGGCACCGGTGCGGCCGACAGCTTCATCCTTCAATACTACGAAGGCTACCCGGCGGGCGAAGTCGCCTGGGGCAAAATCCGGACACCGGAACAATGGCAGGCCATCGTTGACCTGAAAAACATCTACACCGACGTCCTCTTCACCTCGCCGGTACTCGCCAAAGAAACCGCCTCGCCGCTGCTCGCCTTCATCCAGAACAGCTTTGCCGACCACGGCTACCAGCACCCGCTGATCAAAGACGCGCAAAAGGCGAAAATCACCCTGCTCGTCGGCCACGACTCCAACGTCGCCTCGCTCTTGGCGCTGTTGCAGGCCGCACCGTATCAACTGCCCGACCAGTACGAAAAAACCCCGATTAGCGGCAAAGTGCTGTTTGAGCAATGGCGCGACAAAGACGGCAAGGCACTGCTGAAAATCGAGTACGTCTATCAGACCACGCAACAACTGCGCGAAGACCAGGAACTCAGCCTGAAAAACCCGCCGCAGCGCGTGACCCTCAAACTGGAAGGCTGCCCGACGGACGCCAACGGCTTCTGCCCGATGGACGACTTTAACCGCGTCGCCGATGCCGCGCTCAAGCCCTGAAGCCCCCGCCGCCCATTTGCGAAAAATCCCGCCCCGGCGGGATTTTTCATGCCATGCGATGCCTTGCCCGCTGTGGCAGAAGCTGCTACCTTCGCCAGCAGGCAAACCCATCAGAGGCAACCACAATGACCGCCCGCCAAAACCACCACGCCACCCGGCGCAACCGACAACCAGAACACCCAGCCAAACACCCCCACGGGCAAGCGCGTCCGTGGGGGTGTTTTGTTTTCATCCCTTGCCACGGATAAGCCATGATCACCCCACAGGACATCTTCCGCTTTATCTTCTTCGCCTTTTGGGGCGGGGTTCTTTTCCTGCTCGTCATCGTTTGGGGGGTGGTGTACAAATGCAGCGAACCCGGCAAGGCATGGCGCAACAACATCATTGCGACGGTTGTCGTTTTGGGGGGCGTTCTTGCCTGGATATTTATCCCCAGTGCAAATGAACGCAGGTTAAATCGTGAAGCAGAAATCCGCCGTCAAAATCGTCTGAAAAGTAGGGCAGTCTTTGAAGAGCTTTGCAAGACAGCAGGTGAGAAAATTTACCGGACAGCGGACAATGTGGAAGGCGTTACCTTATTGAAGGTGTGGGATAGAGAATCCATCCATAAAGAGGATAAGCTATGGAAGTATGCAGGGTTGCCAGAACAATATGGTAAAGATAGTTATATCGAAGGATTTTTGAAATGGAGAGTTAAAATAATAACAGAAGGAAATGAGAAATATGATGACGTGTTATTTTCGCCAGAAGATCAGAATCACCCTTATATCTTGCAAGGCAGATATTCTTATGTAGATGTCAAACAAAAAAATGGAACATTTTTACGCTATACATTAGGCGATAACCTTAATCAAAATTATAGAATGATTTCTAATTTTACTAAAAGTCCTGCCCGCTATACGGTTACTTTCGAGAATCCTGTTGTTCCGGAAGAACGGGAGCACTGGATTGCGCATACGCGCGCTACGGTAATAGATTTACAAGACAATACGGTGATGGCGACCAAAGACTGGTACAGTTTTGAAAGTCAGCAGGGCTATGGTAGTTATACCATGTGGGCAACCGCAGCCACCTGTCCGGATCCGGGCAAGTCATCAACCGCTTATCCTATCCGTCTCTTTATTGGAGATGTGCTTAAACCCAAACCAGAAGAGCGGCAATGAGCAATATAGCCACCCACCGAAAGTCTCATACGATGTTGCGTCGCCTCATCGGGAACCTTAAAAATAGCGGCGCTATTTTTAAGGGAAACCCGCGCCGTACAACTGCGTACTGCCTTCAGCATCGCTGTCGCATTCAATGATGGGGGGTACTGACTGAATGCTGCGCCCAAGATGACTGACTAGCATTGGCGGCCATGCCATGGACGCTACCCCCACCCCAGCCGTTTCTCTCGCTTCGCGAGCAAGGCTTACTGTCTTCGGCAGCGCGTCTTGTCTGAGACTTTGGGTGTATTGCTATGCTACGAATGACCGGGTCGTCGCGGAATTTTGTTAAAAATGGCCATATTGGCAATGGCAAACGGACAGGTGCGTAGGGCTTTCTTATCGTGCTGAATGGTGCACCATGTGCGCTGCATCTTTTGAAGCGACTTTCTTTTCTTATGACGTAAATTCGGACTGGAGGATTTCGCGTTTTATGCAGCAAGCCAGCCATAGAGCGCCATGCCCCAGAGGAGGGCGATGAAGGTGAGGCAGGTGTATTGTGCGGCGGAACCCGCGTCTTTGGCGCGTTTGGCGAGCGGGTGGATTTCGAGCGAGGTGTGGTCAACCGCCGCTTCCAGCGCGGTGTTGAGCAGTTCGGTGATGAGCGACATCCCGGAGGCGAGGACCAGCAGCATTTTTTCGGCAAGCGGGAAGGGCAGGAAGATGAGCAGGGCGAGCAGGATGCCGTGCAGGCAGAGCAGTTCGCGGAAGCCTGCTTCTTCGATTGCCGCCCTGATGCCGTCAATGGAGTAGCCGAGCGCCTTGCGGATGCGACCCAGGCTGCTTTTGCGGCCTTTGTATTGTTCGGATGGGTTGTTTTGCATGGTTTTCTCTTGTTTTGGGCAAAGAAAAACCCGCCGGGGCGGGTTGGTGTGCGTCAGGCGTTGTTTCAGGCGGCGGTGGCTGCCTTGATTTTGGCGCTGAGGCGGCTTTTCAGGCGGGCGGCCTTGTTTTTGTGAATGAGGCCTTTGCGCGCGGCGCGATCCAGTGCGGATGAGGCGCTGACGTAGATGGCTTGCAGGCCGCTTTTGTCGCTGCCTTCGAGGGCGCGCAGGACTTTTTTGACGGCGGTGCGCATACTGGAACGCTGGCTGGCGTTGCGGGCGCGGGCTTTTTCGGCTTGTCTGACGCGTTTTTTTGCTTGTGCTGTGTTAGCCAATGTATTTCTCCTGATTGGAATCCGGGTGTTTTTGAGGGCGCGGATAATGCCGTTTTTTGGCTTTGTTGTCAATGTGTTTCGCGGTTTTGGGGTGTGCTTGACCTGGGTGATTGTTTTCCGTCTGCCGGGCTTGGATAATGCAGCCTTTCCTGTTTTTCAGAGGTTTTTTTATGTTGTCGCAACAGGCTTTTCTGGCCGCGCAGAAGGTAATCCCCGGTGGGGTCAATTCACCGGTGCGCGCGTTTCGTGGGGTCGGCGGTACGCCGCGCTTTATTGCCCGTGCCGAGGGCGCTTTTATTTTTGATGTCGATGGCCGCCGTTATGTTGATTTTGTCGGCTCGTATGGCCCGGCGATTGTCGGCCACGCGCATCCGGGGATTGTCCACGCGGTGCAGCAGGCGGCGGAAAACGGCCTGAGCTTCGGCGCGCCGACAGTGGCAGAGACGCAGTTGGCGGAAGCCATTGTCGCCCGTATGCCGGGGGTGGAGATGGTGCGGATGTGCAATTCGGGGACGGAGGCGACGATGAGCGCCATCCGCCTCGCCCGCGCTTTTACCGGGCGCACGGATTTTTTGAAGTTCGCCGGCTGTTATCACGGCCATAGCGATGGCCTGCTGGTCGCTGCCGGCTCGGGTGCGCTGACCATCGGCGTGCCGGATTCGCCCGGCGTGCCGCCCGCTTATGCGCAGCACACGCTGACCGCGCCGTACAACGACATCGCCGCGCTGGAGCAGGTGTTTGCCGCGCACGGCGAACGGCTGGCGGCGGTGATTGTCGAGCCGGTCGCGGGCAATATGAGCTGCGTCCCGCCTGACCCGGCGTTTTTGCGCGCGCTGCGCCATTTGTGCAGCAAGTTCGGCACGGTGCTGATTTTTGACGAGGTGATGACCGGCTTCCGTGTTGCCCGTGGCGGGGCGCAGGAGCTGTTCGGCATTGAGGCCGATTTGGTGACGCTGGGCAAGATTATCGGCGGCGGGATGCCGGTCGGCGCCTTTGGCGGGCGGCGCGAGATAATGGAGCTGCTCGCCCCGCTCGGCGGCGTTTATCAGGCGGGGACGCTCTCCGGCAATCCGGTGTCCATGGCGGCGGGGCTGGTCAGCCTGCGTCTGACCGATGACCCGGTGTTTTACAAGAATCTGGCGGAAATCACCACTGCCCTTGCCGATGGCCTGCTTGACCGCGCCAGGGCGCACCGGATCCCGCTGGTGGTCAATCACGTCTGCGGGATGCTCGGCCTCTTTTTCACGAAAGAAGACCGCATCGACAATCTCGACGCGGTGAAACGCTGCGATGCCGCCCGCTTCGCCCGCTTCTTCCACCTGATGCTGGATGAGGGCGTGTACCTTGCGCCGTCGCCGTTTGAAGCCATCTTCACCGGCAGCCAGCACAACGCGGCGGTGCTGGACGACACCCTGCGCGCCGCCGACCACGTCTTCACCCGGCTGAAAGCGGAGGAACACTGATGGACATCGGCAACATCCGTCACGATTTCGACGCCCACCCGCCGCTCGAACGCGAAGACCTGCTCGACGACCCGATTGCGCAATTTGAGCGCTGGTTTAACGAAACCCTCGCCGCGAAAATCGCCGAGCCGAACGGCTTCGTTCTCTCCACCGTCGCCGCCGACGGCCTACCCTCGCAGCGCGCGGTACTGCTCAAATACTTCGACCGCGACGGCTTCGTCTTCTACACCAACTACGACAGCCGCAAGGCGCAAGAAATCGCGGGCAATCCCAAAGTCTCGATGCACTTCCCCTGGTTTGCCTTGCAGCGGCAAATCAAAATCGAAGGCGAAGTGGAAAAAGTCTCGCGCGAACAAACGCTCAAATACTTCCTCTCGCGCCCGAAAGGCAGCCAGCTCGGCGCGTGGTGCTCGACGCAGAGCAAAGTCATCAGCTCACGCCAACTGCTGCTGCAACAATGGGAGCGGATGAAGGCCAAATTCGCCGACGGCCACATCCCGCTGCCCGACTTCTGGGGCGGCTACCGCATCCGCCCGCAGGCAATCGAATTCTGGCAAGGCCAGCCGAACCGCCTGCACGACCGCTTCCTCTACCGCAAGAGCGGCGACGGCTGGACGATAGAGAGACTCGCGCCATGACCGTCCGTATCGAAGACCTGCAAGCGCTCATTCGCGGCTACAGCATCGAAATCACGCCGAAAGCGGCGCAAAAAATCGGCGACTTCCGCCCGTGGCTGGCGGCGGGTACCCAAGTCTATGTGCCGCACCTGCGCGGCAGCGACATCGGCGACACCCTCGCCGCCTGCGAACAGCTGCAAAGCCAACAAATGCAAGCCGTGCCGCACATCGTGCTGCGCAACTACCGCAGCGAAGCCGAACTGCGGCAAACGCTCGACCGCGTGCGCGCGCTCGGCATCGATCGCATCCTGCTGCTCGCCGGTGCGGCACCGCAGCCGCAAGGCCCCTACGACAGCGTGATGAGCATGCTCAAAACCGGGCTGCTGCAAGACTACCCCTTCGCCCACATCGGCTTTGCCGGTCATCCCGAAGGCGCGGCGGACATTCCCCGTGCCGAACAGGAAGCGGCGGAGGCGCAAAAACAGGGCTACGCCCTGACCTACCCGGCGGATTACGCCTTCATCACCCAGTTCTGCTTTGAAATGCCACCGATTGCCGCCTGGCTGGAACAATTACAGGCGCGGCAAATCACCCTGCCGGTACACATTGGCATCCCCGGCGTCGCCAGCCTGCAATCGCTCATCCGCCACGCGCAGGCCTGCGGCATCGGTTCCTCGATGAGCTTCCTCTGGAAAAACGCGCGCAACATCCGCAAACTGATGCGCCTCAGCACCCCGGACAAACTGCTGTGCGACCTCGCCGCCTACCGCCGCAACCACCCGGACAGCGCCCTGCGCCAACTGCACTTCTACCCGCTCGGCGGCTTTGAATCCACGATTCACTGGTTGCGCGCCATTGAAGCGGGCGACATCCGCCTCAGCGAAGACGGCTTTATCGCCTCATGACAGCTTATACCCTTAAAACCACAAACACCTACCGCAGCTGGTTGGCAAACCTGAAAGACCGGCAGGCCAGGGCCGGTATCGAACTGCGGATGCGCCGGGCAAAAGAAGGCAATTGGGCGACCATAAAAGCGTGGGACACGGCACCAGCGAAATGCGTGTACACATTGGCGCGGGCTACCGACTCTATTACACCGTGCGCGATAGACAAATCATCTTCCTGCTGCTTGGTGGCGACAAAAGCAGCCAGAAAGCCGACATCGCCGCCGCGCAAAAAATCAAAAAGGAGCTGTTTCCATGACCAAGACCAAAATTGTCCCCTACGACCCCACCTACTACTTTAAGGACGACGAAGACATCGCCGTTTACCTGCAAGTTGCGCTGCAAGAGTCCATCGCCGACAACGACTACAGCCTGCTTGCCCACGCCATCGAAACCTCCGCCAAGGCACGCGGCATGACCGCACTGGCAAACGCGGCAGGCATCCCGCGCAACGAACTCTATGACCTGCTCGAGGCTGATGCGCCGATGCCTTTTGCCACCCTGCACAAACTGCTGACTGCGCTGGGCGTACAAGTCTCGCTCACACCCGCCGCCCCCGGCAAAACTGAAGCCGCTACGGAAGCAACCACCAACGGCGCCGCCGCCGAAGCGGTGCATGAACCCGCCGAACTGGTAGCACCCGCCAAAAAAACGGGGAAAAAGCCCTTGCCCAAAACCGCCCGCGACAAAAAAGCCCCGGCGCGGGCAGAAGCCTGATTCACACCATAAACAAGGACACCCCATGCACAAACTCCCTGCCCTCGCCACCCTGCTCCTCGCCGCCTGCACCAGCCAAACCGCCTTCCTCACCGGCGTCCCCGAACTGCCCGCCGGGGATGACATCTTCTGGGCGTACTACTGCGACAGCGGCGCCGAACTCCAAATCAACTACGCCAACATGGGCGGCGAATACAGCGCCACCCCCAAACTCAAAGAAGGCAAGCGCGTGCTGCCGCGCCGCAGCGCATACGACTTTGACGACGGCGTATACCGCTGGACGAGCAACGACGGTGGCCGTTCCTTCCGCCTCAGCCACGGCGACCAGACCGTGTACGGACAATGCAGCGCGCGCCGCCAGCTCGACAAGGACGCGATGTATATCCGCTAACTACGCGTAAAAATACATACATCACCCCCGCTACCTTGTATGTAAACCGCGGCCCTCGCCTGCAAAAAAAACCAACCGTTGCCGCGCCACTGCACCCCGCCAGAGCGCGGCAACTTTGCTAAAATGCAGCCCTTTCCCCATACCAGCACACACACGGAGAACCCATGGCCCGCGTCACCATCGAAGACTGCCTCAAAGACGAAAACAACCGCTTCCGCCTCGTACTCGCCGCCTCCCGCCGCGCGCGACAAATTGCCGACGGCCACCAGGCCCTTGTTCCCGCAGAAGGCGACAAGGTCACGGTCATCGCCCTGCGCGAAATCGCCGAAGACAAAACCACCATCGACGCCCTGCTGCGCGGCCACAAGCCCGTCCCTGTCCCGCCCGTTGCCGAAGAAATCCCCGCTGCCGAAGGCGATGGCGATGCCGAAAATGACATTGACCTTGACGATGAAACCGATGACAGCGATGACATTGACGAAGCCGAAGACCATCCCGAAGACACCACCACGGAATAGCCATGAACCCTGCGCCGCTTGCCCTCGAATACCAACCGTTCGCCGTATTCAGCGGCGCCCAAACCCTGCAAGCGGCGTATGACGACCTCGCCGCCGAACTGAAAAAATACCTCGACCCCGAAGACATGGAAAAAATGCTGCGCTGTGCCGTCTATGGCGCCGCAGCCCATGAGGGGCAAAAACGCCAGAGCGGCGAACCCTACTTCATCCACCCCATCGCCGTCTGCCGCATCCTCGCCCGCCAGCGCTTTGACCTGCCGGTGTTGCAGGCGGGGCTTTTGCACGACGTCCTCGAAGACACCATCGTCAAAAAAACCGACATGGCGGCGGAATTTGGCGAAGAAGTCACCCGCCTCGTCGATGGCGTCAGCAAACTCGACCGCCTGAAAAAAACCGCGCCGCAAGCTGCCGTCGCCGACAGCTTCCGCAAAATGTTCCTCGCCACCTCGGACGACCCGCGCGTCCTCATCATCAAGCTGGCCGACCGCCTGCACAATATGCAAACCCTCGGCGTGATGCGGCGCGACAAGCAGTACCGCATCGCCAAGGAAACGATGGAAGTGTACGCGCCGATAGCGAGCCGCCTCGGCCTCTACTACTTCAGCATCCAGCTGCAAGACCTCGCTTTTTCCTACCTGCACCCGTGGCGGCACGCCGTGCTGCGCAAACGCTACCTCGAACACTTCGCCCGCAACGAAACCCTCGACCGCGTCAAGGGCGCGCTGCAACCGCGCCTGCAAGCGCTCGGCGTCAAGGCCTCCATCAACAAGCGCCAGCGCCACCTCTGGGGCGTGTACGAACGCATGGGGCGCAAACAAAGCTTCCGCGAAGCCATCCGCACCGTCCCCATCCGCATCATCACCGACAACGAAGACAACTGCTACCGCATCCTCGGCAGCCTGCACGGCCTCTACCGCCCGGTACACGGCAAATTTGAAGACTACATCGCAGCACCCAAAAGCAACGGCTACCGCTCGCTACACACCAGCGTCCTCATGCCGGACGGCATCATGCTCAACGTACAAATCCGCACGCGCGACATGCACACCCTGGCAGAGGCGGGCATCATCTCCGTCTGGCACCAATACGCCAAACAGCGCGCCGTGCAAATCGAAGCGCACAGCATCGAAGCCGAAAAAAATATGCGCGAATGGCTGTCGCGCCTCAAAGAAATCCAGAACCTCACCGACGACCCGCTCCAGTTCTACGACACCATCAAAAAAGAGCTCGTCTCCAACGACATCTCCGTTTACACCCCGCAGGGCGAAGTCATCGACCTGCCGCGCCACGCCACCCCGGTGGATTTTGCCTACGCCATCCACACCAAAATCGGTAACCACTGCATCGGTGCCACCGTCAACGGCAAGCCTTACCCCATCTACAAACCGCTGGAAATGGCGCAGACCGTCGAAATCCACACCAGCCCCGATGCCCGGCCACACGCGGGCTGGCTCCAGTTCGTCGTCTCCCGCCGCGCCCGCGAAGCCATCAACAAATACCTCAAAGAGCTGGCGCGCAAAGACGCGCGTACCCTCGGCCAGCGCCTGCTCGGCAACGCCCTGCGCCGCCTCGGCCACAACATCGACCACATCGACGACGCCCGCTGGCAACACTACCTCGAACAAAGCGGCACCGACCGCAACACCCTGCTCACCCAAATCGGTCAGGGACTGCAACAACCGGCACTCGTTGCCAGCGCGCTGATTGAAAACGGCGACCCGGCTGCCCCGGCGATGGCCGACGACAGCACCAACACCCGCCAGCTCGAAGTGCACAGCGCCTTTGAAAGCGGCATCACCCTCGCCGAATGCTGCCACCCGCTGCCGCAAGAGCCCATCATCGGCCAAATTGTGCCGGGCATCGGCATCCACATCCACCGCCGCGAATGCCCGATGCGCGGCATCGTTGGCGGCGAAGAATGGATCAGCGCCACCTGGGCGGCAGAGCGCAAAGGCCTCTTCCCTGCCGCCATCGAAATCGAAGCCTACGAACACCCGCGCCTGCTCGCCGACGTCTCCAGCGCCATCGCCGACGCCGACGCCAACATCACCGACTTCCAGATGAACCCGGCCGCGCACGACACCCACCGGCGCATCCTCACCGTGTGGATTGAAGTACGCGACCGCGAGCACCTGACGCAAATCACCCGGCATTTGCGCCTGCTGGAAGACACCATCGAAATCCGCCGGGTAGAAAGGAGCCAAAATCCATGACCAAACAAATCATCCACACTGACAAGGCACCGGCTGCCATCGGCCCGTACTCACAAGCCGTACGCACCGGCAACCTCGTCTTCCTCTCCGGGCAAATCCCGATAAACCCGGCCACCGGCGAACTCGAACACCACTTCGACGTCCAGGTTGAGCGCGTCTTCACCAACTTGCTCGCCGTCTGCCAGGCCGCCGGGGGCGATTTCAGCAACATCGTCAAACTCAACATCTTCCTCACCGACATGGAGCGCTTCGCCGAAGTAAACGAAGTGATGAAACGCTACTTCACCGCGCCCTTCCCGGCACGCGCGGCGATAGCCGTACGCGCCCTGCCCCGCGACGCCCAAATCGAAATCGAAGGCGTGATGGCGCTGTAAACCGCACCACATCGCACACACTCGCGCAGGGCTTGCCCTGCGCGAATGCCATCTGCCACCCACATATCGCGATACCAGCCAGGACAACAACCATGAACCCCGCATACCTCAGCATCCTCCTCGGCGTCCTCGCCCTCACTGGCGCGGGCATCCTCATCATCCGCGGCTACAACGCCAAGGGCATCCTGTTCAGCATCGGCATCACCCTGATGATCCTCGCCTACGCCCTCGGCCAGGACATCACCAAAACCCCCGGCGGCGACCCCGTGGCCGACCTCACCAACCACATCTACGGCCTCTTTGAAAACCGGGGCGGCGGCCTCGGCATGATCATCATGATCCTCATCGGCTTCTCCGCCTACATGAGCCACATCGGCGCGAACGACGTCGTCATCCGCGTCCTCTACAAACCGCTGCGCCACATCCGCTCGCCCTACATCCTCCTTGCCGGCGGCTTCCTCCTCGGTGCGCTGATGTCGCTCGCCATCAACTCCGCCACCGCCCTCGGCGTCTTCCTCATGGCGACCCTCTTTCCCATCATGGTGCGCCTTGGCATCAGCGCCCCCTCCGCCGCCGCCATCTGCTCCAGCACCACCCTGGTGAACCTCTCGCCGACCGCCGCCGACCTCATCCTTGCCGCCGAAAAAGCCGAGGCCGACTTCGTCCACTTCAGCTTTGAAATCATCATCCCGATGTCCATCGTCGCCCTCATCTGCGTCGCCATCGCCCACTACTACTGGCAACGCTACTGCGACCGCCGCGAAGGCCTCGGCCAAAACACGCATGACGCCCTCGAAACCGCCGAAGCCACCGCGCTCAAAACCGACGCGCCGGTGTACTACTTCATCCTGCCCTTCCTCCCCATCGCCGGACTCTTCCTCTACAACGGCAACATCCTGCCGGAAATCGAACTGGGCGGCCTGGTCGTCCTCACCATCCTCATCTCCGCGCTGATCGAATACCTGCGCAGCATGGACGCGCGCAAAGTCTATGACGGCCTCGAAATCTGCTACCGCGGCATGGCCGAAGGCTTCTCCAGCGTTGTCGTCCTCCTCGTCGCCGCCGGCATCTTCGCCCACGGCCTCGAAACCATCGGCTTCGTCAAGGCACTGCTCGGCGCCATCCAGGGCGACAGCGCCGCCACCATCATCATGCTGGCGCTGGTCGTCATCACCCTCGTCGTTGCCATCGCCGCCGGCTCCGGCAACGCCGCCTTCTTCGCCTTCGTCGAACTCGCCCCCAAACTCGCCGCACAAATGGGCATCAACCCCGCCTACCTCATCGCGCCGATGATGCAAGTCTCGAACATCGGCCGGGTTGTGTCGCCCATCTCCGGCGTCATCGTCGCCGTCTCCGGCGCGGGCAAAATCTCGCCGCTGCTGCTGGTCAAACGCAACGCCGTCCCGGCGCTGGTCGGCGTTATCGTCGTCGTCGCCTACACCATGCTGTTCGTGCCGAAAATAACCCCGTAACCGCGCAGCGAACACATCCAAAACCCACGACAAGACACCGGGGCTGTTTACCATTTGAATCCCCTGGGGTGTCCCGAAACGTATGCTGACAACCAGCAGAGCAGCAAACATCAGCTGTTGCCAATATTCCGCCGGTTCGCCCCCTCCCCTGCAGGGCGAAGCCCGCAGCGG
>ERZ773060.255-NODE-255-length-21942-cov-5.4118_pt1 | contig 21942 bp, 18 predicted proteins | sample MGYA00580628_ERZ773060 | MGnify/ENA primary metagenome ERZ773060 (study PRJEB29015, sample SAMEA2738019) | human oral metagenome | biome: human oral; feature: human-associated habitat; material: dental | place: China | collected 2045 ... | reverse complement strand
TCGAACGGTCCCGCCCCCTCGACATGGGCTTCGCCGATTTAATCGCCCAAGCCATGCAGCGCGCGCAAAAACAAAGCAACGAGCGCATCGTGCCCAGCAACCACAGCGACTTCCGCCAAAACCAAATCCGCGAAGCCCAACAACGCGCCACTTACCGCCGCTACCAACGCGATGCCCAATACGGCACGCCCGCCGAAAAAGCCGCCGCCATCGAATGGCTGCGGCAACACAAAGCGGAACAAGAAGCGCGCGAGGCCGCGAACCAACAGGCAGCCTGAAAACAGATTTGCAAGCCATTGCGCCCGCCCAACCATTTTCAGGCTGCCGCACCCGCCCGATGCAGCCTGAAACCCAAACCCACATCCCCAGCAAGGAATCATCTCATGTCCAAACCCAAAAGCGGTCTCGGCAGAGGCCTAGACTCCCTCATCGCCCTATCCGGCAACCTCCCGCCCGCCGAGCAAGACAACCGGCTCACCCACATCCCCATTGCCCAAATCCGCCCCAGCCGCTACCAAGCCCGCACCCAGTTTTACGACGACAGCCTGCAAGAACTCGCCGACAGCATCAAAGCCCAAGGCATCATCCAACCCATCACCGTGCGCGAATACGGGCTGGATAACTACGAACTCATCGCAGGCGAACGCCGCCTACGCGCCGCCCAGCTGGCAGGGCTTGCCGAAGTGCCCGTCGTCATCAAACACATCAACGACAAAACCGCCATGGCAATGGGCTTAATTGAAAACATCCAGCGCGAAAACCTGAATCCCATAGAAGAAGCCCAAGGCTTGCGCCGCCTGATTGACGAATTTGAGCTCACCCACGAAGCCATCGCCCAAGCCATCGGGCGCAGCCGCAGCACCATCAGCAACAGCCTGCGCCTGCTCAAACTGCCCGAGCCCATCCAAGACATGATGGCGCAACACCACCTAGAAATGGGACACGCCCGCGCCCTCATCAACCTCCCCGTGCAACAGCAGCTAGAACTGGCGCACAAAGCCGTTAAAAACGCATGGTCGGTGCGCGAAATGGAACGCCGCAGCCAAGAAATCCTAAAAGACAAACCCGCCCCCGCCCAGCCCCACCCCGACATCCAACACATCGCCGAACAGCTCACCGAAAAACTCGGCGTGCTGGTAGAAATCAAAACCCGCAATCAAAAATCAGGGCAAATCATCCTAAAATTCAACAGCCCCGAGCAATTTGAACAACTATTGGAACAGCTATAACCCCTTCATCTAACCCTAAGGAGCAAACATGAAAATTCTCGTAACAGGCGGCGCAGGCTTTATCGGCTCAGCCGTAGTGCGCCACATCATCAACCACACACAAGACAGCGTGATTAACCTAGACAAGCTCACCTACGCAGGCAATCTAGACAGCATCGCCAGCGTTGCCGACAACGAGCGCTATGCCTTCGTGCAAGCCGATATTTGCGACCGCGCCGCGCTGGATAAAATCTTCGCCGAGCATCAGCCCGATGCCATCATGCACCTTGCCGCCGAAAGTCATGTGGACCGCAGCATTGACAGCGCAGGCGAATTTATCCAAACCAATATCGTAGGCACGTTCACGCTGTTGGAAGCCGCCCGCGCCTACTACCAAACCCTGCCCAGCGAGCGCAAAGCCCAATTCCGCTTTCACCACATCTCCACTGATGAAGTGTATGGCGACCTGCACGGCACAGACGACTTGTTCACCGAAACCACGCCCTACGCCCCATCCAGCCCCTATTCCGCCAGCAAAGCCAGCAGCGACCACCTTGTGCGCGCATGGCGGCGCACCTACGGGCTGTCCACCATCGTAACCAATTGCTCCAACAACTACGGCTGCTATCACTTCCCCGAAAAACTCATCCCCCACATGATACTCAACGCCCTGGACGGCAAACCCCTGCCCGTGTACGGCGACGGCAAGCAAATCCGCGACTGGCTGTATGTGGAAGACCACGCCCGCGCGCTGTATTTGGTGGTAACGCAAGGCAAAATCGGCGAAACCTACAACATCGGTGGTTTCAACGAAAAACAAAACATTGAAGTCGTGCGCACCATCTGCGAACTTTTGGAAGAACTCGCGCCCAACAAACCACAAGGCGTTGCCCATTATGCCGACCTAATCACCCACGTTACCGACCGCGCAGGACACGACGTGCGCTACGCCATAGATGCTAGCAAAATCCAACGCGAGCTTGGCTGGACACCGCAAGAAACCTTTGAAAGCGGCATCCGCAAAACCGTGCAATGGTATTTAGACAATAAAGACTGGTGGCAGCGCGTGCTAGACGGCAGCTACAAGCTAGAACGCTTGGGCAAAGCCGAATAACGCCGCTATCGGCTGTTTACCCGTTTTCAGGCTGCCTATGCTGTTGAACCCATAGGCAGCCTGAAAACGTGCAGCGCACCATAAACACCCCAACCCTGCGGCAGCCTGAAAACCAGTTTTGCCGCCCCTTAACGCCATTTTCACAAGAGCCCAATATGACCGACACCCCACACAATCCCCCCCACCGCAGCATCAAATCCTACGTGCTCCGCCAAGGACACATGACCGCCGCCCAACAAAAAGCCATTGATGATAACTGGGCAACCTTTGGCATAGATTTTCAGGCAGCCCCGCTGGATTTAACCACCGCCTTTGGGCGCGCCAACCCCAAAGTGCTAGAAATCGGCTTTGGCATGGGCGTTGCCACCGCCGAAATCGCCCAAAGGCTGCCTGAAACCGACTTTCTCGCCATTGATGTGCACGGGCCGGGCGTCGGCAATTTGTGCAAACTCATCGCCGAGCAAGGCATCGCCAACATCCGCGTGATGCGCCACGATGCCGTAGAAGTGGTAGAAAATATGTTGCCAGACAACAGCCTAGACGGCATCCACATCTTCTTCCCCGACCCATGGCACAAAAAACGCCACAACAAACGCCGCCTGATTCAAGCCCCCTTTGTCGCCAAACTGCTGCCCAAGCTCAAAAGCGGCGGCTATATCCATCTGGCAACCGACTGGGAAGAATACGCGCAGCAAATGCTGGAAGTGCTGCAAAGTTTCCCCGAACAGCTTGCCAACACCGCCGTCGACTTCGCCCCCACCCCAGATTACCGCCCTGAAACCAAATTTGAAGCGCGCGGCAAACGCTTAGGGCACGGCGTTTGGGATTTAGTGTTCCGCAAAAAATAACGCGCAACGATGGTAGCCTGAAAAAGGATTTTTCCCTTTTCAGGCTGCCTTTGTATAGATTACCCCTATTCCGCGCCCTACCCCGCAGCAAATAACGCAGCAACCGATCGCCGCGCAAATATCCATCGCGCGTTAAAGCGATTACCCTGCCAGCGCACGGCTTGCCAGCAAGCCGTAAGAGGCGCGGGGCAAGCGTTTCAGGCTGCCCAACATTTGCACCCGCGTTCAATTATGATGCCGCACCTCGTTTCAGGCTGCCTCAATGGAGCGGCGACGGCTCGTCGCCAATCACGTATTTAAACAGTATTACGCTTGCAGCAAATAGACAGCCTGAAAACAAAAAACGCTTCGTGTTGCGCCAAACGGTTTTGTTGTTGAATAGTTTGTAGGTCGGGCATTTATGCCCGACAAATCCCATTCACAAAGGTCGGGCATAAATGCCCGACCTACCGCTCCACACCCAAAAGCCAGCCACAAAGCACTAACCCATTTCATTTTCAGGCTGCCTCATTCTCACGAAACAACACCCTATCCGCCCACCAAACCAACAGCAAAATCGGCACGCCCAGCGCGGCGGTAAACAAGAAAAACCCCGTGTAATCAATCTGCTTCACAATCGCGCCCGAATAGCCGCCGATGGTTTTGGGCAGCAGCGTCATCAGCGATGAAAACAGCGCGTATTGCACCGCCGTAAAGCGGATATTGGTGAGCGCGGATAAAAACGCCACAAACACCGTGCCCGCCAAGCCTGCGGCAAAATTGTCCAGCCCCACCGCCGTGTACATCAGCGGCACGTCATGCCCGCACAGCGCCAGCCACACAAACAGCAAATTGGTTGCCGCCGCCGCCACCGCGCCCAGCATCATCATATTCATCAAGCGGAAACGCTGCGCCAACACGCCGCCCGCAATGCCGCCCAAAATAGACATCGCCACGCCAAACGTTTTCACCGCGCCAGCAATCTCCACCTTGCTAAACCCCATATCGGCGTAAAACACGTTGGAAATCACGCCCGACACAATATCCGAAATGCGATACAGCCCAATCAACGCCAGCAACAGCGCGGCGCGTTTGCCATAGCGGGCAAAAAAATCCGCCAGCGGTGCCACCCACACACGGCGCACCACCTCGGCGCGCACCAGCTTGGCACGAACCGCCACAAAGCCCACCGCCACCGCCGCCAGCAGCGAACCCGCCAGCCGCAGCGTTTCCCACAGCAACGCCGCCACAGGCGAAGCCGCGTTTTCAGGCAGCAACCCATTGATTTGACGAAACGCCCACACAAACGCCAACACCGCCAGCACAAACATCGCCAGCAAGCGCAGATTATCATCCACGCCCTGCCCCGCCGTTTGCGCTTGCTGCCCCGCAGGCTCGCGCACCCACAGCGTTGCCGCCACGCCCACCAGCATCGTCGCCGCCATCGCCCAATAAGTCTGCTGCCACGCGCTGTACACATAATGCGCCTTGGTTGAACCCAGCCATTGCGCCAGCATCAGCGACCCCGCCCCCGCCACAATCATGCCCAGCCGATAGCCCGCCGTGTAGGTGGACGACATCACCGATTGCATCGCACTATCATCAGGTGCCGCCTCAATGCGATACGCATCAATCACCACATCTTGCGTGGCAGACGAAAAGCCCAACAACACCGCGCCCCAAGCCATCGCATTGAGGCCGCCTGAAAACTGCGGATTGATGGACGACATCAACACAATCGCCACAATAATCAACCCCTGCGCCAGCAACAACCAACTGCGCCGCTTGCCCAACACGCGCGACAGCAGCGGCACAGGCAGCGCATCAATCAACGGCGACCACACGAATTTAAACGAATAGCCCAACGCCGCCCAGCTGAACATGGTAACCGTTTCGCGCTGCACGCCCGCCTCCAACAGCCACAGCGATAGCGTGGAAAAAATCAGCAAAATGGGAATGCCGGCGGAAAAGCCAAGCAGCAGCAAGGCGATGGCACGGCGGTCTTGATAGCCTTTGAGCGAATGAGCGAACGTTTGCATGGGACGGATGATGGGATGGGGTGGAAAGAAAGCGCGGATTATAGCATTCGGGCGGGGCAGGCGTTTTCAGGCTGCCTATGCCCGCGCGGATGGATAATGGCGGCATAGAGGCAGCCTGAAACCTTTACAAAAGCCTTGGAGACGGTCTGCGTAGCGAAGCGGCGTTGCGAAACTAAAAGGCAGTACAACAGCAAGGGCAGCCTGAAAACAAGAAACGCCGTCATTCCCGCGCAGGCGGAAATCTTGTTTGATATTCGGAAACTATTGTAAAAACAAACTGTTGTCTCAGGTCGGGCATTGATGCCCGACAAACGCCGACCTATTTACTGAATACGCCGCAACCTAAAATGTCGGGCAAACGTCGGGCATCAATGCCCGACCTACGAACCAGCCAAGGTTTCAGCCTGCCTTGGTTGGAAACATCATTTACGGCACGAGCGGCAGGGGCAACAAATTGCCCGTTCTGCGGGCTTGCTTAAAGGCAGCCTGAAAACCGTTATGCCCGTTTCAGGCTGCCTTGATTTCAAATTTTGTATGCCGTTTCGCCCAACGCCATCGGCGCAGGATTTTGCGCCACCCATTGCGCGGCGAGTTCGCACAGGCGTTGGGATAACGCGCCGTCGTCGTCCAGAATGCCTTTTTGGATGGCGGCGATTTCGGCAAGCTGTTCGGCGGAAAGCGGGTTGCCGAGTTTGGTGTAGCGCGGGAAGGCATTGAGCATTTTGCGGTATTCGCTGTTCCAGTTGCCCATGGCGTTGCGCAGCAGTTCGTCGCGGATGCGCCCTGCGATGCGGATGATTTCGCCCTGCACGGTGGCGGCGTGTCCTGCGGGCGGCACAAGGGTGTCCCAGCCGCTGATGTATTGTTCCCACAGCGTGCCGCCTGCCAGCGCGATGGGCGTGGCAAGGTCGGGCTGTTGCGGCTCTTCGTGCACGGAGGCGGGGGAGACGCCGAACAGTTCGCACAGTTGGCGCAGGGCGGCGTAGCCTTCGGGGCTGTGGGGGATTTCAAAGCGTGCCATGTGTTCGTTGTAGTGGTCGCGCTGCCATGCCACTTTTTCGCGCTGCCATTCGGTGATGGCTATGCCTGCCTGCAAATAGAGTTCGACGCAAGCTATGGCTTCGGCGATGGTGCGGTCATCTGTCGCGTGGATTAAACGGTTGTCAAGCGGGGTTTCGCCGCGCTTGTTTTTGGCGGCAGGGTTTGCGCCGTGCGCCAGCAGCAGTTTGACCAGCGGCGCGGTGGCGGCGAAGTGGAGGATGCTGTTGCCGTATTCGTTGGTGTAATTGGCGTTTGCGCCGTTTCGCAGCAGCACGGCGGCGTGTTCGGCGTTGCCTGCTGTTACTTGGTGATAGAGGGGCGGGCTGTCGCCTGCATCGCGGCGGAAGTTGGCATCTGCGCCGTGGTCAAGCAGCCATTGCATGAAAGCGGGCGGGGTGTCGCGCATGGCCAGCGGGTGATATTTCCCGCCGCCGCGCTCGGTGGCGTTGATGTCGGTGTCGGCATAGATGGCTTGCAGCGCGGCGAGGTCGCCCACTTGGCAGAGTTCGCGGAAATTTTTGGGGAGAGTGGTTTTCTTTTTGGGCATGGGGGAGTCCTTTGTTGGCTGGGGTGGGTTTCAGGCTGCCTCGTCCATTCAATCATCCCCGCGCGTTCAATACCAATCCTGCGGCACATCCGCCAAGCCTTGCACCGCCGCCACCTGCGCCGCCCAGCCTGCCGCCTGCGGCAACACATGGGCAAAATACGCCTGCGCTGTGTGCTGTTGCGCGTGGTAAAACGCTGCACCGAACAGGTTTTCCTGCTTGCCTGCCAGCGCGTCCGCTGCGGCTAAATACGCTCGCGCCAGCTCAATCGCGCCGAGCGTTGCGCCCATTTGCTGCAAATAGGCATGGGCGGCGAAGCCGGTGTTTTCCCCAAAGGGACTTCCTTCGGTTGCAGGCTGCCTTTGGGAGTAATCCACAATATGCGCCACGCTTTGCTCTGCCAGCGCGATGGCTTGGCGCAGCGCGTGGGCAAGCGTGGGCGCGGTGGGGGCGAGTGCATCGGCAAGGGGTTTGCCCTCGGCGAGCAGCTTCAACGGCAATGCGCCTTGGTTGCCTGTGGTTTTGCGCCCTGCCAAATCGGCAGCCTGAATGCCGTTGGTGCCTTCGTAAATCGGGGTAATGCGCACATCGCGCATCAGCTGCGCCACGCCGCTTTCTTCCACATAGCCCGCGCCGCCATAGATTTGGATGGCAAGATTGGTGAGCAACACGCCGTTGTCGGTGTGCCATGCTTTGATGATGGGGATGAAAAAATCCAACTCGCGCTCGGCTTGTTTACGCGCCACGTTGTCCGCCAAGCCCTCCGCCAAGTCAAACAACGCCGCCGCGCGCAGATACAAGGCGCGTTGTGCCGCCAGCGTGGCTTTTTGCACAGCGAGCATGCGGCGCACATCGGGGTGGGCGATGATGGCAACGTCGCGCCCGTCCACCGCGCCTTGCACGCGCTCGGCGGCGTAGGCACGCGCGTTTTGGTAGGCGCGTTCGGCAACGGCGTGCCCCTCGATGCCCACGTTGAGCCGCGCGGCTTTCATCATGGTGAACATATACGCCAAGCCTTTGCCTGCGCGTCCGACCAAATAGCCTGTTGCGCCGTCAAACTGCATGGTGCAGGTGGGGCTGGCATGGATGCCGAGTTTGTGCTCCAAGCCCACCACCTGCACGGCGTTGCGCGCGTCCAAGCTGCCGTCGGCGTTGAGCAAAAATTTCGGCACGATAAACAACGAGATGCCCTGCACGCCCGCCGCCGCATCGGGCAGCCGCGCCAGCACCAGATGGACGATGTTTTCGGTGAGCTCTTGCTCGCCCCAAGTGATGAAGATTTTCTGCCCCGTGATGCGGTACGCGCCGTTGCCATCGGGCGCGGCTTGCGTGGCAACGTGCGCCAAGTCTGAACCTGCGTTGGGCTCGCTCAGATTCATCGTGCCGCTCCATTCGCCCGCGCACATTTTCGGCAAATAGGCGGCTTTTTGCTCTTCGCTGCCATGCTTATAAATGGCATCCACCGCGCCCAGCGTGAGCATCGGCAGCAGCGACAGCGACAAATTCGCCGCGCACCACATCTCTTCACACGCCGCCGACAGCACCGCAGGCAAGCCCTGCCCGCCAAACTCGGCAGGCGCGCGCAGCCCCGCCCAGCCCGCTTCACAAAATTGGCGATACGCCGCCGCCAAATCGTCGTGCGTGTGCACTTTGCCGTCTGCCAGCTTTGCGCCGTGCACATCGCCCGTGCGGTTGGTGTGCGCCCACGATTGTTCGGCAAACTTGGCGGCTTCGTCCAACACCGCCGCCACCGTATCGGCATCCAATGCCAAGTCTTGCGCGGCGGGCAGTTGCAAAACATCGGCAAGTTTGCCGTGGGTGCGCAGGGCGAAATTGAGTTCGTTTAAAGGGGCTTGATAGCGCATGGTTTTTCCTTTTTGTGTCGTAACGTAATGGCTGCATTTTAGCACGGCAAACCGCGCCACTTGGTTATTTGAGGCAGCCTGAAAACCCAGTTTGTAACATAGCAAAAGGCAGCCTGAAAATGCAAAAACCATTTTCAGGCTGCCTTAACAAGGGTGCAGCATTATGCCGATTTGCCGCCAAATTTTTGCCACGCCTTCTCGTGGAAATAAAAAGCCACCGTGTTCACCATCGGTTCAACCAACGCCACCGCGCTGGAAATCCCCAAGCTGCCCGTTAGCACATAAGCCACGCTAAACGCCACGCTAAAATGCAACACCGCAAAAGTAAACGTTTTTTTCATTTTGAGCACTCCAAATAAATGTTAAGTGCTCAAATGATAGACTTTCTTATTTAACGCGGCTACTGATTTTGCAAATCGCCGCCATAGTTCGCTTTCAGGCTGCCTATCTATTGCCTTTCCGCCGTCCACAAGGCAGCCTGAAAAATCGTTTTATGCTAAAATCCCGCCCTTTGCATAAATTAACAAATCAACAAGGATAAACCATGATTTCCACCAACGGCATCACCATGCAGTTCGGCGCCAAGCCGCTGTTTGAAAACGTATCCGTCAAATTCGGCGAAGGCAACCGCTACGGGCTTATCGGCGCGAACGGCTCGGGCAAGTCCACCTTTATGAAAATCCTCGGCGGCGATTTGGAGCAGACCAGCGGTGAAGTCGCCATAGAAAACGGCGTGCGGCTCGGCAAGCTGCGCCAAGACCAGTTTGCTTATGAGGATATGCGCGTGCTGGACGTGGTGATGATGGGGCACACCGAAATGTGGGCGGCGATGACCGAGCGCGATGCCATCTACGCCAACCCCGAAGCCAGCGAAGACGACTACATGCACGCTGCCGAACTGGAAGCCAAATTCGCCGAATACGACGGCTACACCGCCGAAGCCCGCGCGGCGGAATTATTAAGCGGCGTGGGCATCGACGAGAGCCTGCACAACGCCACGATGAGCGAAGTCGCCCCCGGCTTCAAACTGCGCGTGCTGCTCGCCCAAGCCCTGTTTTCCAAGCCCGACGTGCTGCTCTTGGACGAGCCGACCAACAACTTGGACATCAACACCATCCGCTGGCTGGAAGGTGTACTCAACGAATACGACAGCACCATGATCATCATCAGCCACGACCGCCACTTCCTCAACGAAGTCTGCACCCACATGGCGGATTTGGACTACAACACGATTACGATTTATCCAGGCAACTACGACGACTATATGCTCGCCTCCGCCCAATCGCGCGAACGCGCGCTGAAAGACAACGCCAAAGCCAAAGAAAAACTGCAAGAATTGCAAGAGTTTGTCGCCCGCTTCTCCGCCAACAAATCCAAAGCCCGCCAAGCCACCAGCCGCTTGAAACAGGCCGACAAAATCAAAGCCGAAATGGTGGAAGTGAAACCGTCCACCCGCCAAAACCCGTATATCCGCTTTGAAACCGACGAGAAAAACAAGCTGCACCGCCAAGCGGTTGAAGTGGAAAACCTCGCCAAATCGTTTGACAAAACCCTGTTTGAAAAACTGTCGTACATCTTGGAAGCAGGGCAGCGGCTGGCGATTATCGGCCCGAACGGTGCGGGCAAATCCACCCTGCTCAAACTCTTGGCAGGTGCGTTTGACGAGCAATATTCAGGCAGCCTGAAACCCGACGCGGGCAGCATCAAATGGGCGGAAAAAGCCACCATCGGCTACTACCCGCAAGACCACGAAGCCGATTTTGACTGCGACATGGATTTGAGCCAATGGATGCGCCAATGGGGGCAGGAAGGCGACGACGAACAAGTAATCCGCGGCACACTCGGGCGGCTGCTGTTCGGCAGCAACGACGTCGTCAAAAACGTGCGCGTGCTCTCCGGCGGCGAAAAAGGGCGCATGCTCTACGGCAAACTGCTGCTGTTAAAACCCAACGTGCTGATTATGGACGAACCCACCAACCACATGGACATGGAAAGCATCGAGTCGCTGAATATGGCGTTGGAAAAATACAACGGCACGCTGATTTTCGTCTCGCACGACCGCCAGTTTGTCTCCTCGCTCGCCACCCAAATCATCGAATTGGACGGCAACGGCGGGTATGAGCATTATCTGGGGGATTATGAAAGCTATTTGGAAAAGAAAGGGCTGGCGTAAAAAATAAGAACGCTGTTTGAATGATGAGGCAGCCTGAAAATGCGGGACACGGTTTTCAGGCTGCCTTTTGCATTTCCTATCGGGCAAGCCACCCGCCGCCGTCATTCCCGCGCAGGCGGGAATCTTCTCCGAACTGCAGCGCACGGCGGAGCGCAAACAGCAGTCCCGAAGCCGCAACAAGATTCCCGCCTGCGCGGGAATGACGGGAGAAATAGCGGGCGTGGCAGAAGAAATTGCGAAAGCAGTGGGAAAACCGCGTTTCAGGCTGCCTTGCTGCCTATTTCCCGCCTCCGCAGGTTTTCACTTCGTTGAAACCCTGTTTTCAGACGGCCTTGTCTCGGCGGATAATCCGCCTTTTCCCCGTTTTACAGGAGCCGCCATGCCCTCCTTGCGCTACCGCCCCGCCCGCTTCTTTATCCTGTGCGTGCTGATTCCGTGGCCGCTGTGGTTTGCCGCCGCCTATATCAGTCACCAAAATCCCTCTCCCGCCATGCTGCAAGCCGAAGCCACGCTGGGCATTGCGGGGCTGGTTGCCCCCGCGCTGATTGCCGCCCGCATGGTGCTGCCCAACCCGCAGCTGCGTGCCGATATGGCAGCGCGGCTGCTGCGGATAAACGGTTTTCCCAAACGCTATCTGTTTGCCGCGTTGTTGCTGCTGCCTGTTTCGCTGGTGCTGGCGCAACTGCTCTCGCTGCTGTTCGGGCACAGCCTCAGCCAGTTTCACATCTCCGTCCATCCCTCGTTTTCCTCCGCCGTGCTCTCGCCGTGGTTTGTGCTCACCTTCGCCGCCGCCGTCGAAGAGCTGGCGTGGCACGGCTACGGCACAGACGCGCTCCTGTCGCGCCTGAACCTGTTTGCCGCCTCGCTGCTGTTTACCGTGTATTGGGCGCTGTGGCACCTGCCGCTGGGCTTTATCCAAGGCTATTACCACAGCGAAGTGCTCACCGAAGGGCCGCTTTATACCGCCAATTTTGTGTTCAGCATGGTGGCGTTCGTGCTGCTGAGCAACTGGCTGTACCTGAAAAGCGGCCGCAGCATCCTGCTGGCGGTGCTGTTCCATCTCACGGCAAACGTGGGCAACGAAATCTTCGCCACCCACCCCGACAGCAAAGTCATCCAAACCGCCATGCTGCTGGTTTTGGTGGCATGGCTGGTGTGGCGCGAGCGCGCGCTGTTTTTCGCCAAGCCCGATAAGGCGGCGTGAAACCATTCCCTTCCAGCCCTGCCCAATACCAAAGGCAGCCTGAAAACCGATTTCGGACGTTTCAGGCTGCCTTTGGCTTGGATAATTCGGATAACGCACCTTGCTTGCACGTTGCCGTTTTTCAGGCTGCCTTAATCTGCATAAACTGCAAGACTGGCAAAGCCCAAACCCACCGGCAGGCATTCGCCCCGCCTTTTCCCCGTCCGCCCATTCCCGAGCCAAATAAAATCCGCTATCATCTGATTATCCGCCGTTATCGGGAGCCGCCCATGTCCAAGCCCCAAACCCCGTCGCCTTGGCGCATTATCCAGCCCGTCCGCGCGCAAATCCGCCGCGCAATGCTGTTTTCCGCCGCCGCCATCGTGCTCGGCACCGCCGCGCTGCTGCTGATGGCGCATATACTCCAAGGCTTGCTTAACAACCGTGCCGACTGGTTCTCCGCCGCCCTGCTCGCCGCGCTGGCCCTTGCCGCCTTTTTCCTGCGCGGCTATGCCTTCCGCGTTTCGCATCTGGCCGCCTTCCGCTTGGAAACCATCCTGCGCGGCGAGCTGGCCGACCGCCTTGCCCGCGTTTCGCTCGGCTATCTGCACGACCGTGGCGCCGCCGCACTCACCAAAGTGATGCAGGACGACGTGCGTGGCCTGCACGCCTTTGTTGCCGACAGCACCCCGCTGTACGCCCGCGCCTATGCCGCGCCGCTCATCAGCTTTGCCGTGCTGCTGTTTGTGGACTGGCGGCTCGCGATGGTTGCCGCCGCCGTGCTGGCGACAGGCATGGTGGTGTTCAGCCTCACCATGCGCAATGCCGGCGAATCCACCGCCGCCTACAACGCCGCGCGCGAACAGGTGAACACCGCCGTGGTGGAATTTGTGCAGGCGATGCCCGTGGTGCGCACCTTCGACGGCGGCGAAACCAGCTTCGGCCGCTACCAGCGCGCGCTCGACAACTACCTCGCCATGCTCATCGGCTGGTACCGCTCCGTCGGCGGCTCCGCCCGCACCGGCATGCTGATGCTCAACCCCGCGCCCACCCTTATCGCCCTGCTGTGGGCAGGCTTTTACTGGTTCTGCGCCGACGCGCTGCCTTTTGGCACATGGCTCGCCGTGCTGCTGCTGGGCACCGGCATGGCAGAAGCCCTCACCCCCTACATCTCGCTGTACCACCTCATCGAACAAGGCAAAATCAGCGCCGAGCGCATCATCGAAGTGCTGGATGCGCCCGTGCTCCCCGTGCTCGCCCCGCCGCAAACCCCGCAGGATGCCGGCGTGTGCTTCGAGCACGTCAGCTTCCGCTACCCCGGGCGCAGCGAAAACGCCCTCACCGACATCAGCTTCACCGCCCCCGCCGGCAGCTTCACCGCACTAGTCGGCGGCAGCGGCGCAGGCAAAACCACCGCCGCCCGCCTCATCCCCCGCTTTTGGGACGCCGACAGCGGCAGCATCCGCATCGGCGGCGCCGACATCCGCCACCTCGCCCCCGAAACCCTGATGGCGCAAGTCGCCTTCGTCTTCCAAGACAACTTCCTGTTCAGCGGCAGCATCGCCGACAACATCCGCCTCGGCACGCCTAACGCCAGCGATGCGGAAGTAGAAGCCGCCGCCCGCGCCGCCCAATGCCACGACTTCATCGCCGCCCTGCCGCAAGGCTACCAAACCCCCGTGGGCGAACGCGGCGCCACCCTTTCCGGCGGCGAACGCCAGCGCATCACCATCGCCCGCGCCATCCTGCAAAACCGCCCCATCCTCATCCTAGACGAAGCCACCGCCTTTGCCGACGCCGAAAACGAAGCCCTGCTCATGCGCGCCCTCGCCGCCCTGATACAAAACAAAACCGTGCTGATGATTGCCCACCGCCTCGCCACCATCCGCCACGCCGACCAAATCCTCGTTTTCGACCGCGGGCGTTTGGTTGAGCAGGGCGACCACGCGGCACTCATCGCCCAAAACGGCCGCTACGCCCGCCTGTGGCAGGCAGGACAAACCGCCCGACACTGGCGCATCGGCGGATAAAGCCGTTTCAGGCTGTCTCGGATGCCGTTTGCAAGACCACAGGCAGCCTGAAAGCCCGTAGGTCGTGCATTGATGCCCGACAAACCCCGCCCGCAAACGTTCAGGCATCCATGCACGACCGACCGCCGATGCCGCCTGAAAAGCCCGAAAGGCAGCCTGAAAACAAAAACCGTATGCGCAAGACAGCAGCGTTGCAAAGCCAACCCCTTTCAGGCTATGCCTTTGCTGCCGTAGGTCGGGCATTTATGCCCGACAAACCCCGCCTGCAATGTCGGGCATAAATGCCCGACCTACGGGCTACCGCATGCACGGTAAAGCCACATTCCCTACCCATGTTCAGACTGCCGATGTTGCCCGAAAAAACCACCACAGGCAGCCTGAAAACGGATTTCCCCCTGCGGGGCAACGTCGGATTCAAGAATCCGACCTACATACATAAAGACACTACCGCACGAAACAGCTTTCAGGCTGCCTCAAATGCCGTTGGAACACCCCAAAGGCAGCCTGAAAACCCCACCCAAAAGGAGCTTCCCATGAACCCCGTCCGCATTTACCGCACCATTCTCACCGCCGCCGGCGAACAGGCGGGGGTGCTCAAACGCTGTCTGCGCGACAGCATCGCCGCCGCGCTGTTGCAGGGCGCGGGGTTTGCCATGCTGCTGCCTGCCTTTCTGGCGCTGGGCGCGGGCAAAAACGGTCGTGCAGCGTTTTGGCTGGCGCTGCTCACCGTGCTGCTCGCGCTCTCCGCCCTGTTCCGCTGGCGCTCGCAGGATTATGATTACCAAGGCTACTGCGCCCGCGCGGGCGATGCGGCACGCCGCAAAATGGGCGAACACCTGCGCCGCATCCCGCTGCAAATCCTGTACCGCAAGCGCAGCGGCGAGCTGAACGCGCTGCTTGCGGGCACGATAGACGAAACCTACAACCACACCCTGATTGTCAGCAATATGCTGATTGCCGCCGTCTGCACGCCGCTGGCCACCGCGCTGCTGGCGATGCTGTGGGACTGGCGGCTCGGGCTGGCGCTGCTGTTCAGCTTTCCCCTGATTGTGCCCATCCAGCAGTGGACGCAGCCCTTCACCGAACGCGCCCGCGCCCGTTTGGCCGGCGCAAACGCGCGCCTGAACGCGGAACTGCTGGAATACAGCCAGGGGCTGCCCGTGCTCAAAGCCGCCAACAGCACCGGCAGCCGCCTGCCGCGCCTGCAACAGGCGGTAGGCGAGGTGGAAACCATCCAGCGCGAAGCCCTGCTCGCCGAAGCCCTACCCAACGCGCTGCTCGGCTCGGCGGTGGAACTGATTATGCTGCTGGCGCTGCTGGCGGGCATGGTGTGGGTAACGGGCGGCAGCCTGAACGGCTGGCTGCTCGCCGCGCTGATGGCCGCCTGCGTGCGCTTTGCCGAGCCGCTCGGGCAAATCCTCTCCGTCAGCGCCATTTACAGCATGGTGCAGCAAGGCTACGAAAGCCTGCGCGAACACATGGCCGTCGCCCCGCTGCCCCGCATCGGCGAAGCGGCCGCCCCCGAGCGGCACGACATCACATTTGAAAACGTGCATTACCACTACGACGCCAACCCCGAACCCATCCTGCGCGGCGTCAGCCTGCACATCCCCGAACGCGCCCTCACCGCGCTGGTCGGGCACAGCGGCTGCGGCAAAACCACCCTCATCCGCCTCATCATGCGCTACGCCGACCCGCAGCAGGGGCGCATCCTCATCGGCGGCAGCGACATCCGCGCCCTCACCCAAGAAGACCTGATGCGGCAGATTTCCGTCGTCTTCCAAGACGTTTACCTGTTTGACGACACCATCGCCAACAATATCCGCCTCGGCAAGGCAGACGCCACAGACGCAGAAATCGAAGCCGCCGCCCGCACCGCCCGCTGCCACGACTTCATCATGGCGATGCCCGAAGGCTACCAAACCCGCGTGGGCGACATCGGCGGCAAACTCTCCGGCGGCGAAAAACAGCGCATCAGCATCGCCCGCGCCCTGCTGAAAAACGCGCCCATCATCATCCTGGACGAACCCACCGCCGCGCTCGACACCGAAAGCGAAGTCGCCGTGCAGCAGGCCATCGACGCGCTGATGCAGGACAAAACCGTTATCGTCATCACCCACCGCCTTTCCACCGTCAGCGGCGCGCAGCAAATCATCGTGCTCTCCGGCGGACAAGTTGCCGAAAGCGGCACGCACAGCGAACTGCTCGCCCAAAACGGCGTGTACCGCAGGCTCTGGCAGGCAGGCGGATGGGAGGAGGATTGAGCAGGCGCGGAACGGATAACGAGGCAGCCTGAAACGCAGTTTGGCAGGCGGAAAATGGGGGAAAATTAAGCGGGGCGGATAAACGAAACACAAGGCAGCCTGAAAACCCATTTCACCGTTTTCAAGCTGCCTCTGCCGTGTCGGATTAATTGTTTTAACGGTGCAACTGCGCTTCGCTCCGCACGCTGCCATCATGCAAACCATTAGGCAGCCTGAAACCTTGGCAAAACTTGTAAACCAATGGAGCGTCTTGCTCATAATCGGCAACGAACCGCCGCCATTCCATTTGAGATTTCAGGCTGCCACTATGCTATGCCGCCGCAAACGCCCCGATAACCGCCCCAATCCTTTCCGACTGCTGCGCGTCCAGCCAAACCTGCACCAACCCAACCCCGCTTTCGCGCTGCGCATCAGGCGTAAGCCACAGCGTGAGCAAATCATTGCGCGCATCCAAGAATATCGCTTCCAAGCCGTTCGGCAGCCGCACCATGCGGCTGCCCTCATCCAGCGCAAGCGTTAGCTGCCCAAGCTCCAATTCCACAAAGCAACAATTCTGCATCAACGGCAGCGGGTCTTCGCTGAGCAGCACACGCAGCGGCTGCCGACTCATCTGCATCCCGCCGCAAGCCAATTCAAAAACATCCATCGTCTCAATCCCAAGGCAGCCTGAAAATATATTCCCGTTTGCGCTTCGCCCGTTTTCAGACTGCCTATCGTACAAACCAACGGGCAGCCAGCATAGCGTAGCGGAGTTGCAAAGCTAAAACCAAAAAACCGTGCCACAACAAAGTAACACGGTTTCTTTTCTATTCAATCTACTGCTTTGTGTTTTCCAAGCGAAAGCCCACCTTCGCAATCCCTGCGTCTTTCGCCGCTTCCAACACCTTGGCAACGTTCTCATACGGCGTATCTTTATCCGCATCAATCGCCAAAACCGCATCGGGATTGGTTTTCGCCAGTTCTTCCAGCTTAGTTTTCACTGCCGCCAAATCCAATTCCTCAGACGATTCCGCGCCCAACACATATTTGCCCGCCGCGTTCACCGCCAAATTAATCGGCTTCACATCCTGCTTCGGCTCTTCTTTGCTGTTGCTCGTAGTGGGCAAATTGATTTGAATGGAGTGCGTTAAAACAGGCATCGTAATCATAAACACAATCAGCAGCACCAACATCACGTCCACCAAGGGCGTAACGTTAATATCGCTCATCGGCGCGTCTTCGCCGCCTTCGTTTACATTGAAAGCCATCGCCTCATTCCTTCTCGTTAATCAGTTGGACATGAAAATCATGGGCAAAACCATGCAGTTCGCGGCTCAAATTCTTGTTGCCGCGCATAAACACGTTATACGCCAGCACCGCAGGAATCGCGGCAAACAAGCCAACCGCCGTTGCCACCAATGCTTCGCCAATCGGACCGGCCACCGCCGCAATGCTCATCTGCCCGCTGTTGCTGATGTTAATCAGCGCGTGGTAAATCCCCCACACTGTGCCCAGCAGCCCCACAAACGGCGCGGTTGAACCGATGGTCGCCAACGCCATCATGCCGCCTTCAAAACGGCTCAAAATCTTGCCTATGCTATGGCGCATCTCGCGTTCCAAGTAAGCGTTGCGCGGCAAGCTCGCCGACAGCATGGAGCTTTGCGTGGCATGGAACTGCTGGTTCGCCCGAATCGCATCCAACGCCAAATCACTAATCGGCGCGTCAATTTGCTTGGCTTGCTGCTCCGCCTGCGCCAAATCTTTTGCCGCCCAAATCGCCTCGGCAGCCACGCGGTTGGCACGCCGCGCCGCGCGATAACGCACGCCGCGCAGCAAAATCAGCACCCAAGTTGTGATGCTCATGGCAATCAAACACAAAAACACACCAATCAAAACAGCATCGCCGCTTTTAAAAACCAATCCTAAATTCATTCGTTTACTTTCACAAAGTGATTAAAAAACATTTGCTTTCAGGCAGCCTGAAAACTATCTATCCAGCTTAAAGGTAAATTGCGTATTAAACTCCGTTGAAACGGGTTCGCCATCAATTTTCTTGGGCTGATAACTTGCCGACTGCGCCGCCCGCTTGCCCGCGTTATCCAATGCCGCCGAGCCGCTAGACTTCGTTACCTTCACATTCATAACCTTGCCTGCCGCGCTAACCAGCACCGAAAGTTTCACCACGCCCTCTTCTTCATTCTCCGCCGCAGAGCGCGGATAAGGCGGATTGGGCAGGCTGATATAGCCGCCATTGGCTATTGTGCTCGTGTGGTTGGCATTAGACGGCTTGGGCGCATCGCCTTTTTTGCCGCCACCATCGCTGTTTTTATCCCCCGCTCCGTTTTGTGGCACCTTGCTGTTCGCAGAAGAACCGCCGCCGCCCATGCTATCGGGCGCACGGTTAGCCGCGTCTTTATTCGCCGTTGCGCTACTGTTGCTTGTGTTAGCTGGATTAGCGTTAGCAGGCGGAGTAACGGCAGGCTTCGGATGTTCAACTTTTACCGGCTGCGGTTTTTCAACGGGTTTTTCAGGCTGCTTGACAGGCTCGGGCTTGGGCTCATGCTTCTGCGGCTTCACCACCTTTTCAGGCTGCCTGAAATCAGCAGGTTTATCATTGCGCACCACCGCCGCAACTTTCGGTTGCTCCGCCACCTTGGGCTTCGGTTCAGGTTTCGGCTCGGGCTTGGGTTCAACTTTGGGTTCGGGCTTGGGCTGTTCAACAGGCGGCTGAGGCTGGGGCGGCTCGGGTTGCTCCAAAGGTGCAGGCGCGCCATCGCCCAACGGTTTGTCATCGCCCGTAACCGAACCCAAATCCACAAATGCTATCGCATCCGCCTGTTCAGGCTCGGGCGATTTAAAACCGTTCCACGACAAAGCAATTACGCCGGCGTGTAATAGCGTAACCAAACCAATTACCGCTGGCTTCAAAAAAGGATTATCTTTCATCATTGTCAAATTATAATGCAAACAATTAACATTTGACTAGCCAAAATGGCAACAAAAAATTACAAAACGCCCACAGGCAGCCTGAAAAAGCAACGCAGCTTAACCATTCTTTGCACAGCCCTACCCCATCGTTTATAATCAATCGCATTTCAACCCCACCCAACAAAGGAAAACCAAATGGCAGATTTCAACAAAATCTTAGACGCGGGCGACGTGGATAACGGCATCATCAACGTGGTGATTGAAATCCCCGAAGGCAGCGCGCACAAAATCGAATGGGACAGAAAAAACGCCGTGATGAAGCTAGACCGCGTAGAACCCCAAATCTTCGCCAAACCCACCAACTACGGCTTCATCCCCCAAACCTTAGACGAAGACGGCGATGAATTGGACGCGCTCATCATCACGCGCACCCCCCTGCCCACAGGCATCTATATGGAAGCGCGCGTAATCGGAGTAATGAAATTTGTGGACGACGGCGAAGTGGACGACAAAATCGTTGTTGTACCCGCAGACGACCGCGACACAGGCAACGCCATCCAAACCCTAACCGACCTGCCCGCGCAACTCATCAAGCAAATTGAATTTCACTTCAACCACTACAAAGACCTGAAAAAAGCAGGCACAACTAAAGTGGAACACTGGGGCGACATCGAAGAAGCCAAGCAAGTTATCCGCGAATCGCAAGAACGCTGGAAAAAACAATAAAACCATTTTCAGGCTGCCTAATACACGCTTTGATAGGCAGCCTGAAAACCAATATTCACATTTCAAATCAAATTTCTAGCAACACACGCAACATCAAAACCATTTAACAAAGTGCCAAAAAACGTTAGTTTTATTTAACCATGCCAGAAACCCCCATCCCAGATAACGACACAGAAGTCCGCAACATCGCCCTCCCGCCCCATTCCATAGAAGCCGAACAATCCCTGTTGGGCGGCTTGATGCTGGAAAACAATGCCTACGACCGCATCGCCGACATCCTCACCGAAAACGACTTCTACCGCCACGAACACAAACTCATCTACCGCGCCATCTCAACGCTGATTAACGAAAGCCGCCCCGCCGACATCATTACCGTCCAAGAAATATTAGAGCGCAGCGACCAACTTGACCACGCAGGCGGATTTGACTACCTGCTCAACCTAGCGCAAAGCACCCCATCCGCCGCCAATATCCGCCGCTACGCCGAAATCGTCCGCGAGCGTTCCATCATCCGCCAGCTTGCCGAGATTGGAACAGAAATTGCTAGAAAAGCCTATAATCCGCAAGGAAAAAGTGCAGAACAACTATTAGACGAAGCCGAAAATCAAGTTTTCCAAATCGCTGAAAGCACAGCAAAATCCAAACAAGGCTTCCTAGAAATGCCTGATTTGCTGCAACAAAATATCGAACGCATCGATATGCTGTACCAACGCGATAACCCTGATGAAGTAACAGGCATCGCCACAGGTTTCACCGATTTAGACAGAATGACATCAGGCTTGCAAGCAGGCGATTTGGTTATCGTAGCGGGCCGCCCCTCAATGGGAAAAACCGCATTTGCCATCAATATCGCCGAACACGTTGCCATTAGCGGAAAGCGTCCTGTTGCCGTGTTCTCAATGGAAATGGGCGGCACGCAACTAGTAATGCGGATGTTGAGCTCCGTAGGGCGGCTTGACCAAAGCGTCCTCAAAAACGGCAGCCTGAAAGACGAACATTGGGAACGATTAAACGAAGCCGTCGCCAAACTAACCGACGCACCTATTTTTATTGATGAAACCGCAGGATTAAGCGCATTAGAACTACGCGCCCGCGCAAGACGGCTCGCCCGAAGATTCAACAACCAATTGGGCTTGATTGTTATCGACTACCTGCAACTGATGTCAGGCTCAGGACGCAACGATAACCGCGCATCAGAACTAGGCGAAATTTCGCGCTCACTCAAAGCGCTCGCCAAAGAATTACAAGTTCCCGTTATCGCGCTATCACAATTATCACGAACCGTAGAACAACGCACAGATAAACGCCCGATGATGTCTGATTTGCGCGAATCAGGCGCAATTGAACAAGATGCTGATTTGATTATGTTTATGTTCCGCGATGAGTATTACACCAAAGAACAAAGCCAGTTCAAAGGGCTTGCCGAATGCATCATCGGCAAACACCGTAATGGACCGACAGGACGTGTATTCCTAACCTTTATGGGGCAATTTACCCGTTTTGAGAATGCCGCATATATCCCAGAAGCAGCAAACAGCAACGCAGAATAATTGATTAACCTATCCTTAATTTGAGTTAAAACTATGCCACACTATCAAAAAACACAAGGGTTTACCCTGCTAGAACTAATGGTTACGGTTGCCATTATGGCAATCATGGCGGCTATTGCTTTTCCCAGTATGCGCGATTTTGTTTCCAATTCACGATTGGTGAATCGCTCGGAACAGATTGCTAATGCTTTCCGCTTTGCGCGAACCGAAGCCGTCCGTATGAATACCCCTGTTTTGTTATGTGGCGTTACCATCAGAAAAGATGGCCGCCCTACTGGTGTTTGTGATGAAACAAAAATTAGCGATGGCATTTTGATTTTTGCTGATAAAGATAGAAATGGTAAATATGATGCCAAATTGGATTCCGCATTAAGAACCATTACGCTAAACGGTCCTAATATTTCAGCCAGCAATAAAATAAGCGTAACTACTGAAACATGCGATCTTGCAGGTACTGCTTGCCGCCCATC
>ERZ773060.254-NODE-254-length-22040-cov-5.08883_pt1 | contig 22040 bp, 18 predicted proteins | sample MGYA00580628_ERZ773060 | MGnify/ENA primary metagenome ERZ773060 (study PRJEB29015, sample SAMEA2738019) | human oral metagenome | biome: human oral; feature: human-associated habitat; material: dental | place: China | collected 2045 ... | reverse complement strand
CCCAAAGTCCTGCCCGCCATGCTGCTGCTGTCGAGCGTGTCGCTCTTGCTGGGCATCGGCGCGCACAACCATTGGTTTCACCTGCCCACCCCGCCCGTAGTCGGCTTCACCATCTTCGGCATCGTCCTCTCCCTATTTCTCGGCTTTCGCAACAACGCCAGCTACGACCGCTGGTGGGAAGGGCGCAAACTCTGGGGGCAACTCATCGCCACCCAACGCCACCTTATCCGCGAAAGCCAAATCCTGCCCAACGCCCGCCGCGAGCTGATTTTGCGCCAAGTCATCGTGTTCACCCACCTGCTGCGCGACCGCCTGCGCTACCAAACCGCCCACCCCGAGCTATTCCTAGAATACGGGCAAATGCAAGCCGACCAAATCGAAGCCTTCGCCACCCATATCAACCCGCCGCAATACGCGCTGGAACACATCCAATACGACCTTATCCAAGCCCACCGCCAACACGAAATCAGCGACATCACCTACACCCACCTTTCCGCCCACATCAACACGCTGGGCATGATACAAGCAGGGTGCGACCGCATCGCCAGCACCCCCGTGCCCTTTGCCTATTCCGTGCTGCTGCACCGCGCCATCCACAGCTTCTGCATCATGCTCCCCTTCGGGCTGGAAGCCGCGCTCGGGCTGTGGACACCGCTGATGGTGGCATGGCTGGTGTATATGTTTCTCGGGCTGGATATGCTCAGCGCCCAGCTGGAAGACCCGTTCGGCCGGCAAGACAACAACCTGCCGCTCGATTCGCTGGTGCGCCTCGTGGAGCGCGAAATTCTGACCGCGCTCAACGTCGCCCAAGTGCCGCCCGCCCTGCAACCGCACAACGGGCATTTGACTTAAGCCAGCAAAGCCAAAGGCAGCCTGAAAACGGGTTTATACGTTTTCAGGCTGCCTTAACATTCCCCCGCTCCGCCCCGCGCTATAATCCCCGCGCCAATCGGCAACCCAACCACCACGCTAAGGAGCGTTCCATGAAATCCGCATACGACATCCTCAATAACCCCTTTCTCAACAAAGGCACCGCTTTCACCGCAGAAGAACGCCAACGCCTCGGGCTCACAGGACTCCTGCCCCACGCCGTGCAAACCATAGACCAGCAATCGCAACAAGCCTACGCGCACTACAACCAAAAGCCCACGCTGCTGGAAAAACGCCAATTCCTGATGGAAATTTTCAACACCAACCGCACCCTGTTCTACCACCTGTTCGGGCAGCACATCGTAGAAATGATGCCGATTGTGTACGACCCTGTTATCGCCCAAAGCATTGAACAATATAGCGAATTATTCATCAATCCACAAAACGCCGTTTACCTATCCCCTGACAACCAAGACCAAATCGCCAATATCCTCACCCGCGCCGCCGACGGGCGCAACATTCGCCTCATCGTCGCCACCGATGCCGAAGGCATCTTAGGTATCGGCGACTGGGGCTGCAACGGCGTGGACATCGCCGTTGGCAAACTCATGGTCTATACCGCCGCCGCAGGCATACCCCCCGAAAGCGTGCTGCCCGTAGTGCTCGATGTCGGCACCGACCGCCAAGCCCTGCTGGATAATCCGCTCTATCTGGGCAACCGCCAAAAACGCCTGCGCGGCGAAGCGTATTACCAATTTGTCGATGCCTTTGTGAACGCCGCCGAGCGCGTGTTCCACCAACCCTATCTGCATTGGGAAGACTTCGGGCGCAGCAACGCCGCCAACGTGCTGCACACCTACCAAGACCGCATCGCCACCTTCAACGACGACATCCAAGGCACAGGCATCATCACGCTGGCCGGCATACTCGGCGCACTTGCCATCAGCAAAGAAAAACTTGCCGACCAAGTTTACGTTTGCTTTGGCGCAGGCACGGCAGGCTGCGGCATCGCCCACCGCGTGTACACCGAAATGCTGCACCAAGGGCTGCCTGAAAACGAAGCCCGCTCCCGCTTCTATCTGGTGGACAAACAAGGCTTGCTGTTTGACGACATGGATGATTTAACCCCCGAGCAACGCCCGTTTGCCCGCCGCCGCAGCGAATTTGCCAACGCCGCCGAGCTCACCAACCTCACCGCAGTGGTCAAAACCATCAAGCCCACTATCTTGGTCGGCACCTCCACCCGCCCCAACACCTTCACCCAAGAAATCGTAGAAACCATGACCGCGCACACCGCGCGCCCCATCATCTTCCCATTGAGCAACCCCACCAAGCTCGCCGAAGCCACCGCCGCCGACCTAATCACATGGTCGCAAGGCAAAGCCCTCGTGGCAACAGGCATCCCCGCCGACCCCGTGTTCTTCAACGGCGTGCACTACACCATCGGGCAAGCCAACAATGCGCTCATCTACCCCGGATTAGGCTTGGGCGTACTTGCCGCCAACGCACGGCGCGTGAGCGATGAAATGATTTCCCGCGCCGCCCATTCGCTCAGCGGCTTGGTAAACCCCGACGTGGCAGGCGCAGCCGTGCTGCCCCCCGTTGCCCAGCTTACCGAATTCTCGCAAACCGTGGCACACGCCGTAGCCCAATGCGCGATAGAACAAGGACTCAACCGCGAACCCGTTGCCGATATTGGCGCGGCGATTGATGCGATTCGCTGGACGGCGGAATATCGCTAATCGCGCTTAATGATTGATTAAAATAAAAAATAAGATAGGGCGACAACGTTCGCCGTGTACGAATCGTACATAAAATGCGTTTCAGGCTGCCCTTAGCGTGTTCTAGGGCAGCCTGAAATTTAAATAATGGAGCGGCAACGATTGATTGCCAGATGGTGTGCCCGACAGGGTTTTACGGGTTGGGAATATCGGTTGTCGGTTTTGCATAGATTTCAGGCTGCCTTGGCGATTGCTGAGGCAGCCTGAAATCTGTGCAAACAAAAATTAGGGCGCGCCGGTGTTGCTTGCGGCTTCGCTGGCGGCGGGGGATGCGCATTGCGCCAAATCGGTGCAGTAAAACGGGTAGGTGCCTGACAGGGCTTGGCGATAGACGGTGATTTCTTCGGGCGCGCTGCAGCTGTCGGCGAAAATGACGAGCTGGGGCAGGTCGGCGCGGTGTTCGGGGTTTGCCCAGATGTGGTAGGCGCTAGGTTGGTAGTCGCTGGGTTTGGGGGATTTGGCTTCGCACGATGTGGGTTTGATTTCTTCGGGCTGGCGGACGGCATCGGGCGGGGGAAAGCCCACGGGCAGGGCGTATTTGTTGCTGTCGCCGCCTAGGTTGTAGCGTTTGCCGCTGCTTTTGGCTATTTGGATTTGGTCGGTGTGGTTGTAGGTGAAGTCGTTGGGGCTGGGCGGCAGGCGTTTGATGTAGAGCGCGGTTTGGGTTTGGTCGTAGGCGAGCATTGCTTCAAACTGCGCGTCGCGCTGTTCTTCGCTTTGGTTGCGGTAGTCAAACACTTTCAAGCCCCACGCGGCTTCCAGCTCGGCGGCGGAGAGGTCAAACAGGCAGCTGCTGCCCAGTTCGCCGCGGATTTGCTGCAATAGCTCGTCGGCGGTTTGCACGGTTTTCAGGCTGCCGCAAGGTTTGTGGGCGCTTGCGGTGTTGCTGGCGATGGCGGCAGATGCGGCGTTGGGCGCGGGGGATTGGGCATGGCAGGCGGCTAGCGCGGTTAGAACGAGAAGGGCGAGGGGTGTTTTCATGGTGGGGTGGGGATGGTTTTTCAGGCTGCCTTTGGGAGGGTTCAATATTTGTGTTAAGGGCAGCCTGAAATGGTCATAAAGTTAACTCTTCTGGATAGACAATAAAATAACCAAATTTGCCTTTTTTAACGATGCCGCCTGCGGCTTTGCCTTTTTCCGTCAGATGGTACGATTTGCCTTGCAGTTCTTGCAAACCTGCTTCGCATAAGCGTTTGTTGCATTCGGTGGTGTCTATGCCCCATTTTTCGGCAAGTTTGGCAGCGGTTAGATGGTTGTATTGTTTATCGCTGGTGTCTTCTACGAATTCTTCTTTTTTCTCCACGACATCTAATGAAATTTTGACTTCTTCGCTAATACGGATGATGCGGTGTGCTTCGTCATGGGCTTCTTTGTAGGTGGCGGCATCGTCGCGGCGGATGAGCAGGATGCCCATTTCGTTATTGTTTATTTGGCTGAACTCGTAGAGGTTAAGGCTGGTAATGATGCACGCCCCTTCGCTGATGTAGCATTTGGCGTGCAAATTGGCGCAGTAGCTGGTACGAACGTAATCAAGAGTTTTCAACCAGTTGGCTTCGGCGGGTTGCAATTCGCTTTTGCCGTACACAATCCGTATGTCAATTTTCATACGGTTTTTGTCTTCCAACAGTTCTTTGATACGGTCGCTGAATTTGAGATAAGGGCTAATTAACCACAGGCGTTCTTTGGCTTGCTTGATTAACTCTTCTAAATAATAGGATGTGGCGCTGGTATTGAGAAATTTGGGCATTTGGTGTTCCTTTGTTTAATAAAGTGAGGCAGCCTGAAAACGAGCGAAGCTCAAACAAAAAGCGTTTTCAGGCTGCCTATCCCGTCAATCGTCGCCCTTGCGCGCCAAAATCTTGCGCTTGCCCGAATGGTCGGCGGCGGAGACGATGCCTTCGGCTTCCAGTTGGTCGATGATGGTGGCGGCTTTGTTGTAGCCGATGCGCAAATGGCGTTGCAGCGAGGAAATGGTGGCTTTTTGCGTGCGCACGATGACTTCGACGGCTTGGTCAAACAGCGGGTCTTTTTCGTTGCTGCTGCCGCTGTTGGGGCTGCCGTCAAAGTTGAACTCGGCCTGCTCGGGCGACAGGATTTCTTCCACGTAATCGGGTTCGCCAAATTGCTTCAAATAATCCACTACGCGGTGCACTTCTTCGTCTGCCACAAACGCGCCGTGCACGCGCTGCGGATAGCCTGTTCCGGGGGGCAGGAACAGCATGTCGCCTTGCCCCAACAGGTTTTCTGCGCCCATTTGGTCTAGCACGGTGCGGCTGTCGATTTTGCTGGATACTTGGAATGCGATGCGGGTGGGGATGTTGGCTTTGATTAAGCCTGTAATCACGTCCACGCTGGGGCGTTGCGTCGCCAAAATCAGGTGGATGCCGGCGGCGCGGGCTTTTTGCGCCAAGCGGGCAATCAACTGCTCAATTTGTTTGCCTGCCACCATCATCAAATCGGCAAACTCGTCCACCACCACCACGATAAACGGCAGTTTTTCCAGCGGTTCGGCATCATCGGGCGTGAAGCTAAATGGGTTGGCGATTTTTTCGCCCCGCGCGGCGGCTTCGGCGATTTTTTCGTTGTAGCCCGCAAGGTTGCGCACGCCCACATGGCTCATCAGGCGATAGCGTTTTTCCATTTCGTTCACGCACCAGTTAAGCGCGTTGGCGGCGTGTTTCATGTCGGTTACTACGGGGGCGAGCAGGTGCGGAATGTCTTGATACACCGAGAGTTCCAGCATTTTGGGGTCTATCATAATCAGGCGCACATCGTCGGGCGTGGCTTTGTAGAGCATGGACAAAATCATGCTGTTTACGCCCACGGATTTGCCCGAGCCTGTTGTGCCCGCTACCAGCAGGTGCGGGGCTTTGGCAAGGTCGGTTACCACGGGTTCGCCCGTGATGTCTTCGCCCAGCGCAAGGGTGAGTTTGCTGGGGCTGCCTGAAAAGGCGGGCGAGTCAAACACTTCGCGCAGGCGGATGGTTTGGCGTTTTGGGTTGGGTAGTTCCAGCCCCATGCAGGTTTTGCCTGGGATGGTTTCCACCACGCGGATGGCGGTTACGCCTAGGCTGCGTGCCAAATCTTTTTCCAAATTGGTTACCGAGCTGCCGCGCACGCCCACGTCGGGCTCGATTTCGTAGCGCGTAATCACAGGGCCCGCGTAGGCATCCAGCACTTTGACTTTCACGCGATACTCGCCCAGTTTTTCTTCGATGGTGATGCTGTTTTCCAGCAGTTCTTCTTGCGATTGCACGGCTTCGGGGTTGTGTTGCGCGGGGGAAAGCAGGCTGAGCGGGGGCAGCACATAGCCTTGGTCGGGGTCGATTTCAGGCTGCCCTTGTTGGGCGTAGTAGGCGGCGAAGTCGGCTTCGGTGAGGCTTGCTTCGCTTGGGTTTGCATGGCGGGCGGGGTGGTTGGCTGCATCGGACGCGAAGAAGCAGCCGGCGAATGCTTCGGGTTCTTCGGGCTTGCGGGTTGCGGCGGCTTGCGCTTGGTAAAAATTGGCGGGTTCTATGATTTCGGGCGCGGGCAGCGGGCTGGGCTCAACGATGGTGGGCGCGGGGATGGCAACGCTGGCGATGGGTGCAGAGGCAGCCTGAAATGCGACTTGGCTTTTTTCAGCAACAGGCAGCGGCAGGCGGTTGGCTTGGGTAGTGAAACGGGGGGCATTTTCGGCTTGATGTTTGCGCGCGGCGGGGGTGTCGGTGTGGGAGAGGTTTGCCCAGATTTCGCGCTCGGGGATGGTTTTCAGGCTGCGTTTGTCGTCAAACGTGCTTGCCCACGGTTGCGGCTCGGGCAGGGGGGCGAGGTTGCCGGCAAGGGCGTTTTGCTCGGCTTGTTGTTTTAACCGGCGGGCGGTTTGCTGTTTGGCGAGGCTGTCTTGGATGTCGCTGAAATCGATGGTTTCCAAATTGGCGGCGGGCAGGATGATTTCGGTTTCGCCGGGGTTCTGGTCGTGCGAAAGCGCGCTTTGTTCGTTTTCAGGCTGCGTTTGGCTGGCGGCGATAAAGTTGTTTTCCAGCAGGCGGTTCACTTCGTCTTGCGGGGTGCGGTTGTCTTCGATGACGGTTACATCGGGGGCGACGGGGTTTTCGCTTGCGCTTAGGGTGTGATGGTGCAGGCGGGTGGCTTCTTGCGGGGTGATGATTTCGGCGGCGCGGGCGGGCTGGGTTTCAGGCTGCGCGTGCGGTTGGGCATAGGTGTGCAGGGCGCTGAAATCTAGGTGGATTTCTTCGTCTTGCGGGTTTTCAGGCTGCGTTTGCGGTTCGTGCGGATGGTTGTGTTCGGCGGTTTCGTTGGGTTCGGCGTGCTGGAAGCGGTGGTCAATCAGGATTTCGGGCTGCTCGGCGGCTTGGGTGGCGGCGGCGCGCAGCATGTTGCGGGTGGCTTCTTCCAGTGTGATGACGTTTTCGGGCTGTTGCGCGGGGGGGGGTTGCTCGGCGGCGGGCGCGGAGGGTTCGGCGGCATCGTCGATAAGGGTGAAGGCGATGCCGTTGTTGGGGAGAGTGGGCGTGGGTTGGGCTTCCGGCTCGGGTTCGATTTCTACGGGGAGTTCCAGCTGTTCGGGCTGCGGTTCGGGTTGATAGCCATCGATGATTTTGTAGCGCGGTTGGGTTTTTTGGTGTTGTTCAAGCTCGGCTTGCCATTGGCGTTCGCTTTGGATTTGTTTGTAAACAAGATAGGCGAGGGCGGCAATTAAAATCAGGATGAGGATGAAGTACATGATATTTAAGAGAGTTGCGATGTGTGGAAAGGGCGGATTTTACAGGGTTTCGGGGGGATTTTGTAGGGGTTGGGGGGTGGGATGAGGCTGGGTGAAATGAAGTTTGACGAAGTTTGAATGGATTTTGTTGGAAAGGGCGTTGCTCCGCACATCATGCTTTGGTTTGGTGCTTTGTGGTTAGCATTCGTTTGGCTTTAACCATGCGTCTCATGCCGACGGGGCACTTCCTTTTCTTTGCTTCGCCAAAGAAAAGGAAGCAAAAGAAAGGCGACCCCGACGTGCAGGTTTGGCTGCGCCAAACTCCCCTCACTGCGCATCCTTTTTTCGGCGCGTGCGAACTAGCCGCGCTTTGCGCGTCGTCGGACAAGCGCATGCTTGTTCCCGAAAAAAGGATACTGCGTTCGGCTGGACGTAGGGGAGGGGCAGTAGCATCCAACATTTGCGATGGATTAGGCAGCCTGAAATTCAATCTATCTAGATTTAGTAAAAAACCGCATGGTAGAACACCAAGCGGTTTTGTTTTTTCAGGCTGCCTCATTCTCCAAAGGTAGCCTGAAAATCTAAATGGCGGATTGGGCGACGAGCCGTTGCCGTTTCATTGTGGGCGTGTTAGCGGCAGCCTGAAACGGTTGTTTGGATGCGGTTTGAACTTCGTTTCAGGCTGCCTTATTACCTTGCTGTGCCTGCGCCCAAGCCACGGCGGCGGTGATGGCGGCTTTGGTTTGCGGGCTGTTTTTCCAGCAGCTTGAACCTGTGATTGCCGCGCCCTGCTGCAAAATATCGGCGGGGTTTGCCGCAGCCAGCTTGGCTACATCGTCCAAGCCCATTTGTTGTAAGCGTTGCAGCACGGTTTTGCCTATGCCTTTGACGGCGAGCAGACCGGCGGTTTCGGTGTTGGTGAGGGGCATGGTTTTTCCTTTGTGGTGGCGGGTGGATGGGAGGGCAGCCTGAAAAGCTAAATGGCGATATTGTTTGGCGGATTGGGCGACGAGCCGTTGCCGCTCCATTGCGGGGATGTTAGCGGCAGCCTGAAACGCTGGTTTGGAAGCGGTTTTCGCTTCGCTAAACTGGGTTTCAGGCTGCCTTACCGCTGTTATTTGCTGTGCAAATTTTTATATTGATTTGCTGTGCAAATGGCGCACGGTTTTTTCCAAATCGCCTGCCATGATGTCGGGCATGGCTTGGAGCGATTTGGCGATGGCGTTGTCGATTAGTTCGCGCTCGGCGGCGGGCGGTTTGCTGAGCACGAAGCCGACCACCAGATTGCGCTCGCCGGGGTGTCCGATGCCGAGGCGCAGGCGGTAGAAGTTGGGGGTGCCCAGTTTGGCTTGGATGTCTTTTAAGCCGTTGTGCCCGCCGTTGCCGCCGCCGAGTTTGTAGCGGATTTGCCCGCAGGGGATGTCTAGTTCGTCGTGGACGACTAGGATTTCTTCGGGTTGGATTTTATAGAACTGGGCAAGCGCGGCGACAGCTTTGCCTGATAGGTTCATGTAGGTGTCGGGTTTGAGCAGCCACACGTCGCCTTGGGGCTGGGCGACGCGGGCGATGTCGCCGTGGAATTTTTTTTCGTTTTTAAACGTGGCGTGCCATTGGTAGGCGAGTTCGTCTAAAAACCAGAAGCCTGCGTTGTGGCGGGTGTGTTCGTATTCGGCGGTGGGGTTGCCGAGTCCGACGATGAGTTTGATGTTCATGGGTGTCCTTTGGGGGATGTTGGGGCAGCCTGAAATTGGTGTTTACTGCTTAGGTGGTTTTGTCGGCAAGCTGCCGATGCTTCATTTTTAGGTTTTCAGGCTGCCTTTGACGGCGTGCGCGACAAAGTTGCACACCCTACGGTTGGTTGGTTTCAGGCTGCCTTTGGTGTTTACAAAATCAACAATCAACAAAGCCTGCCCCCGCGCTATTTTGTCCCTGCCACGATGCGGTTCAGCTGCCATTCTAAAAACGGGCTGTTGGCAACGGCTTGTTGGATGATTTGCTGGTCGGCGGGGCTGGGGGTGCTGGGTTGCGGGTTGGCAATCAGGGTGTCGCCGTTTTGCCATGTGCGGTATTGCTGGTTTTTGGTGTTGTAAAAGCCGTGGTCGGTGAGGATGACTTCGGGGTTGTAGCCGTAGCCGCAGAACGGGTTGTCGGCGGTTTCGGCGGGGGCGGTGAGGTTGCAGCCTGTTTGGTAAAACTGAGCTTGCGACAGGCTGAGCGCGTACAGCGTGGGGACGATGTCTTTGTGTGAGCCTGCGCGATCGGGTTGGTATTGCGCCCCTGCGCGGTATTCTGGGGGAACGTACAGGTAAAACGGCACGCCGTGCCCCAGTGCGGTGTCTTGCAAGGCGGGATAGCTGATGGCGCGCATGTTGTGGTCGCCCGTGGCGGCGATGATGGTGTGCGGGCTGTTTTGTTTCACTTGGCTGACGAAGTTGCCCAGTTGGTCGTTGCTGTATTTGTAGGTGTTGAACACTTCGTTGAGGGTGTCGCCTTGGGCTAGGCTGGATAGGCGGCTTTGCTCTTGGGCGGTGAGGTGGAAGTTTTGCCGTTGGTGCGGGGCGGGCAGTTGGTAGGGCGGGTGGTTGGTGATGGAAAGCAGCATGATGAACACGGGCTTGCCGTCTTGTTCGGCGCGTTTGAGTTCGTCGGCGGCGTAGCGGAACATATATTCATCGGGGATGCCCCATGTGGCGGACACGGCTTGCGGATAGCGGGTTTTGATGCTGTTTTCGTCGATGATTTCGTCTGCGCCTAGATGGCGGATAAAGTTGTCAAAATCGCGCCAGCCGCCGTTGCCTGCGGTGATGTAGACAATGCGGTAGCCCGCTTTTTTGTAGGGCGTGAACAGGTTGGTGGGGAAGGGTTTGTTTTTGGCGAGCGATTGGCTGACGTTGTTGCGCGGCGAGCGGATAAAGAAGCGGTGCAGGCTGTCGCTGGTGCCGTCGCCCTCGGAGACAAATTTGTGGTACACCCAATCTTGCTGCCAATGGGTTTTCAGGCTGCCTAATAGGTTGCGCTCGGGGTTGTCGAACGCGAGCAGGTGCGCGCTCATGCTTTCCATCACGGCGAAGACCACATTGGGCTGATGTTGCTCTACGGCGGGGTTTTTCGGCGTGGTGTGGATAAATTGGTTTAAATCGGCGTTGGTGGTTTTGCCGATAAGCTGGCTGATGATTTGCGCGCCCTCGGCTTCGGACACAGGGGCGAAATGGTTGCTGTTGCGGTAGTCGTTCCACGCCCAGCTCAGCGAAGTGAGCGCGTTGGGTACGAGCTTGTTGACTTGCTGCACGGCGGAAATATACACGGCGGATTGGCGCAGCGGGAACTTGCCAAACGAGCCGCGGATGCCGATGGCCAGCGCGATAATCGGCAACAAAACGGCGGCAAACCATACGCCTTTGCCCGCGGCGGCTTGCGGGTTGATGCGGCGGATGCTGCGTTTGAGCAGCCATGCGAACAGCGCGATGGCGGCGGCTAAGCCGATGAAGCCGCGGATAACGGGGTAGTCCGACCACATGGTTTTGACCACGGCGCGGGTGTCTTCGTCAAACAAGCCGAAGATGAATACGTCAAACTGGCGGTCGTATACGATGAAATAAAACCAGTTGCCGATGGCAGCGGCAAAGGCGACGGCAAACAGCGCGGCTAAAAAGGCAGCCTGAAAACGCTGCCACAGGCGGCTGGCGGCGGGATGCAGCAGGCTCAACAGCCCCAGCAAAAAGGGCAGGGCAACGGTGATGCAGGCGACTTTGATGTCAAACAGCAAGCCTTTGGTAAACAGCGCGGCGGTTTCTAGATTGGGCTGGCTGCGGATGCTATCGGGCACGAAATGGCGGAACATCAGCGCGCGCTCGGCGGAGAACAGGATAACGATGCTTGCCCAAAGGATGAGCAGTTGGCGGATTTGGCTGCGGTAGTAAGCGAGACGGGTCATGGTTTCAGGCTGCTTTTGATGGTTAAGAGATGGGGGATGACGTTATGGGTGTTTTAGCTACGCTGAACTTCGTTTCAGGCTGCCTTAACATGCGAAATCATGTAAACAACCGCCGCACCGCTTCCCAGCCATGATGGCTGATGGCAATGGACACCGCCGCTTGGGTTTTGGGCTTGGCATGATACGCCACGCCAAAGCCTGCGGCTTGCAGCATCGGGATGTCGTTTGCGCCATCGCCAATCGCCAAAACTTGCTCGCGCGTGGCGCCGAGGGCTTGGCGGTGTTGGTTGAGCAAATCGGCTTTGGCTTGCGCATCAATCACGCTGCCCAGCACCTTGCCCGTGAGCTTGCCATCCACAATTTCAAGCTGGTTGGCAAACGCCCAATCCAGCCCCAAGCGGGTTTTCAGGCGGTCGGTGAAATAAGTGAAGCCGCCCGATACCAGCAAGAATTTGATGCCGTGTGCGTGGCAATCGCGGATAAATTCTTCCGCGCCTTGCGCCAGTTGCAGCTTGTGTTCATATACTTCGGCAAGCCGGTTTTCAGGCTGCCCTTGCAGCAGAGCGACGCGATGGCGCAGCGATTGTTCAAAGTCCAATTCGCCTTGCATGGCGCGTTCGGTGATTTCGGCGATTTGGTCTTTCAGCCCCGCGCTATCGGCGATTTCGTCAATACATTCTATGGTGATTAAGGTGCTGTCCATATCGCTCACCACCAGTTTCAACGCGGAAAACGGCGTGTCGGGAATCAGCGCGTAGTCAATTTTGTGGTGCGAAAATTCGGCGGCGGCAGCGGCGGGCACGCGCTCATAATCATGATTAACAGACAGACGCAAAACGGTGTCGGGCAGCGTATCGGGCAGGTCAAAATAATGTTCGCTAATCAGCAGCTGGGCGCTAGCAAGATGGGGCGATTGCAGGATAAGGGATTGGGACATGGTGGGATGTGTGTTGAAATGTTTTTAAAACAATAAGCAATAGGCAGCCTGAAAACAGGTTTTCATATGATTGCAGCGGTGTTTTCAGGCTGCCTTTGGGGATGCGAACCCGATAGGCGAATCCGATAAAAGCGGCGCAAATCAGGCAAATGATGGCAGCCTGAAAAGCCAAACGGGCAGGATGTTGCGCCTGCGCTTGGGTTTTCAGGCTGCCTTTGGGACAAGAAGCGCGTTTACGCCTGACTATCCAGCCAGCGCTCCGCATCCAACGCCGCTTGGCAACCGCTTGCCGCGCTGGTAATCGCTTGACGGTACACATGGTCTTTCACATCGCCCGCCGCCCAAACGCCTTCAATATTGGTGGCGCCTGTGTTGCCATCGTTGCCGCCGCGCGTAATCAAATAGCCCGTGGCATCCATATCCAGCTGCCCTTTGAAAATCTCGGTGTTAGGCTGGTGTCCAATAGCGATGAACACGCCTTGCACCGCGATGTCTTCGCTGCTGCCATCGTTGTGGTGCAAACGCGCACCTGTTACGCCCGCGTCGTCGCCCAAAATTTCACCCAACTGCGCGTTGGTTTTCAGGATGATTTTGCCTTCGTCCACGCGCTTCATCAGCTTATCCACCATGATTTTTTCGGCGCGGAAAGTGTCGCGGCGATGAATCAGGGTAACGGTGTTGGCGATGTTGGCAAGATACAAGGCTTCTTCCACTGCCGTATTACCGCCGCCCACCACGGCAACGTCTTGACCTTTATAGAAAAAGCCATCGCAAGTGGCGCAAGCCGATACGCCGCGCCCTGCAAACGCTTCTTCGCTGGGCAGCCCTAAATATTTGGCAGACGCGCCTGTTGCCACAATCAGCGCATCGCAAGTGTATTCGCCCATATCGCCTTTGAGGGTAAACGGGCGTTGCTGCAAGTCCACGCTGTTGATTTGGTCAAACACAATTTGCGTGCCAAAGCGTTCAGCGTGTTTCAAAAATTGCTCCATCAATTCAGGCCCTTGCACGCCATCGGGAAACGGCGGGTAGTTGTCCACTTCGGTGGTGGTCATCAGCTGCCCGCCTTGCGCCATGCCTGTGATAATCACGGGCTGCAAGTTAGCGCGTGCGGCGTAAATGGCGGCGGTGTAGCCAGCAGGGCCCGAGCCGAGAATGATGAGTTTGTGGTGTTGGGTCATTTGGGGTTTCCTTGTAAACGATTGGGTTTAAATGATTTTCGGTTTTCAGGCTGCCTTGATGGTGTGTGCAAAGGCAGCCTGAAAATGGGTTAAGCAACAATATAAAAGGCAGCCTGAAACCTATTTCAGCGTGCGAATGCCCACCGCGTCTTTGGCTTCTGCCAGCAGTTCTTTGGCTTCGGCGCGGGCTTTGGCTGCGCCCGCTTGCAAAATATCTTCAATGCGCGAGGGGTGGGCAATCAGGTCGTTGTACACATCGGTTTTGTCGTCCAACTCCGCGCCGATTTTGGCGGCGAGCAGTTTTTTCGCTTCGCCCCAAGCCAAGCCCTCGTTGAGCATTTTTTCAAATTCGCGCGTTTCTTCGGGTGTGCTAAACGCTTGATAAATTTCAAACAATGGGCTTTCGTCTTTTTGCTTGGGTTCGCCCGGCTCTTTCAGGTTGGTTACGATTTTGTTCACCGATTTTTGCCGTTGTTTGGGCGTTTGAAACAGCGGGATGGTGTTGCCGTAGGATTTGGACATTTTGCGCCCATCTAGCCCCACCAATAATTGCACGTTTTCATCAATCGCCGCTTCGGGCAACACGAAAATTTCTTTGCCAAAGCGGTGGTTAAAGCGTTGGGCGATGTCGCGCGCCATTTCAACGTGTTGGATTTGGTCGCGCCCCACGGGCACGCTGTTGGCTTTGAACATGAGGATGTCGGCGGTCATCAGGATGGGGTAGCTGTATAGCCCCATTTCAATTTCGTAGTCAGGGTCAATAAGAGAGGGAATTCTTGTTTCTTTGGTTAGAATATATAAGGAAGTAAGGATTTTTTCTATATAAGAGAAAATTTCCTTTCTACGTTCTTCTTTTTTGCTAGTAATCCATTCACTATCAACCAACATAGTTGTTGTTATTGCTCCTAGCAATGAATGCTCATCCCAAGAAAATAAATCATAAAATTTATCTTGTTCTAAATATGATAAAGAATCATGTAATTTCTTTACATTATCATCTATGATTTTTTTATCATAATCGTTGGTTTTTTTTTCCGTTGTTGTATTTTCTGATGTTGAAAATATGTTTTTTAAGTTTAAGTAAGATGCATTTGCTTCTTCAAACACATCTTTTAACTTATTTTGTAATGCTAAAACATTATTTTGTACGGCGGCCTTGTAAGCATGGGCGCGGTTCATCAGACCTTTGGCGGTGATGCAGGTTAAAATCCAGTTCAGTTCTAGGATTTCGGGGATGTCGGATTGGCGGTAAAACGTGGTGCGCTCGGTGTCTAAGCCGCAGGCAAGCCATGTGGCGGCAACGGCGCGGGTGGATTCGTCTATCATCGCGGGGTCGTGGCATTTGATGATGCCGTGGTAGTTGGCGAGAAAGAGGTAGGATTGAGCGTTGTCTTGCGCGGCGGCGCGGATGGCGGGGCGAATGGCGCCCACATAGTTGCCCAGATGGGGGATGCCTGTGGTGGTTACGCCTGTGAGAATGCGGTGGGTCATGGGGATGCTCGTTGTGTTAAAAAGAGGGGGCAAATCTTAACACAGGCAGCCTGAAAAATCGCTATAATCGCGGTTTTTTCACACCCTATCAAAGGACACAACAATGAGCATTCAAGAGCAAATTAAAGAAGTGGTTACCACGCATCCGATTGTTTTATTTATGAAAGGCACGAAGCAGTTTCCGCAATGCGAGTTTTCTTCTCGCGCGGTGCAAATTTTGAAAGCGGCAGGCTGCGAGAGCTTTGCCACGGTGAACGTGCTGGAAAACGATGAAGTGCGCCAAGGCATTAAGGAATTTAGCAACTGGCCTACGATTCCGCAGCTTTATGTGAAAGGCGAATTTATCGGCGGGGCGGATATTTTGGCGGAAATGTTTGAAGCGGGGGAATTGCAGGAATTGTTGCAAAGCGTTGAAGCGTAAGCGTTGACGGATGTTTTCAGGCTGCCTTTGGGTTTGTTCCATAAGGCAGCCTGAAATGTTTTTGTAACAGGGGGATGGGGTTTCAGGCTGCCTTTGTTTACTTAAAGGCAGCCTGAAAATGAGATGCGCGATGGAGCAGCGACGGCTCGTCGCCAAATGTGTATTCAATGGACTTTGCTGGTTGGCAAGATGTCGGCGAGCCGCCGACGGGCTATCGGTTACAGGTTTGGCAAAGGTTTCAGGCTGCCTTTTGCGGTGCAATCCAAAGGCAGCCTGAAAACAAACGAATGCGGCATCATAATGAACGCGGGCGAAAATATTGGCAGCCTGAAATGCTTGCCCCGCGCCTCTTACGGCTTGCTGGCAAGCCGTGCGCTGGCAAAGGATGGTGGGTGGGGTGGGGTTGATTGGGGGCGTGAGTGGGTGCTGCGCTATTTGGCTTGGATAAACGTTTCAGGCTGCCTTTGGGTTTGTTCCATAAGGCAGCCTGAAATGTTTTTGTAATAGGGGGATGGGTTTTCAGGCTGCCTATGTTGCCGTTGTATCCGCGCACGCAAAGGCAGCCTGAAACGCATTAGGGTTGCTCACCCATTCTTGCGCTGAAATTCGCGCATAAAGCCCGCCAGCGTTTCCACGCCTGCGAGCGGCATGGCGTTGTAGATGCTGGCGCGCATGCCGCCGATGGTTTTGTAGCCCGCCAGCGATTGCATGCCGTTGAGCGCGGCTTCTTGCACGAAGCGTGCGTCTAGTTCCGAGTTGCCCGTGCTGAAAATCACGTTCATACGCGAGCGGGCTTCTGGGGCGACGGGGTTGCGGTAGAAGCCGCCGCTTTGGTCGATGGTTTGGTAGAGCAGGGCGGCTTTGCGTTCGTTGATGGCTTCTATTTTTGCCACGCCGCCTTGTGTTTGCAGCCAGCGGAATACCAAGCCTGCGATGTAGATGGCGTAGGTGCAGGGGGTGTTGTACATGCCGTTGCGGTTTAGGTGGACTTGGTAGTTCCACACGTTGGGGATGCGGTCGGTGCAGCGTTGCAGCAGGTCTTCGCGGATGATGACCACGGTTGCGCCTGCCATGCCGATGTTTTTTTGTGCGCCTGCGTAGATGACGCCAAAGTCGGATACGTCAATCGGGCGCGATAGGATTTCGGATGAAAAATCGCACACCACAGGCGGCGCATCGCTGCCGAGCTTGGGAACGGGGTGGTATTGCACGCCGTTGACGGTTTCGTTAATCACATAATGCACAAAGGCGGATTGGGGGCTGATGTCCCATGTGTCGGGCGCGGGCAGGTTGGTGTAGTTGAACTGCTCGCCACCGTGCGCGGCGATGTGGACATTGAGATGCGGCGAGAGTTTGCCCATTTGCTCGGCGGCAATGCGCGACCAGTTGCCGGTAATCACGGCATCCACGCGCTGATGTCCCTGCGCAAGATTGAGCGCGACTTGGGTGAACTGCGCCAATGCGCCGCCTTGCAAAAATAGGATTTTGTAGTTGCTGGGAATGTTCATCAGGCTGCGCAGGTCTTGCTCGGTGTGGTGCAGGATGCTGAGAAAGGCATCGGAGCGGTGCGACATGGTCATCACGGATATGCCTGTGCCGTTGTAGTCCAGCATTTCTTGCTGGGCGGTGCGCAGCACGCTTTCGGGCAGGGTGGCGGGGCCTGATGAAAAATTGTAAACGGGCATGGGGCGTTCCTTGGGGTGGTTGCGGATGCGGGGGGATTGTAGGCGCGGTATGTTAAGTTTTGCAAGGATGGCGTGGTTGTGATTTTCAGGCTGCCTATCGTTCCAGCAACGCCGCTAAATTCTGTTCACACGCGCCCGCTAGTTCATCCAGCGCCATGCCGCGCAACTCGGCAACGATTTGGGCAACGCGCAACACGTTGGCAGGCGTGTTTTGGTTTTCAGGCTGCCCAAAGGGGCTGTCGGTTTCCAATAGTAAAGCGTCGAGCGGCAACTGCTGCGCGGCGATGCGGGCTTTTTTGGCGCGGGGATTGAGCAGCAGCGAGCCGATGCCGATTTTGAAGCCGCGTTGCATCAGCAGCCGCGCTTCTTCTAGGCTGCCTGAAAAGGCGTGGGCGATGCCGCCGCAGGTGAATTTTGTGGACTGGATGGCTTGGATAATGGCGGCGGTGGCGCGCAGATTGTGCAGAATAATCGGGCGACGATGCTGCTGGGCAAGCGCAAGCTGGGCTTGGAAGGCTTGGATTTGCGCGGCGCGGCGTGCGGGCGGCTCGGTTTTGTCGTAAAAATCCAAGCCGATTTCGCCCACCAGCAGCGCGGGCTGTTGATGCAGATGCTGCGCCAATTCGTGCAACACGCTGGCGTTTGCCTGCTCGGCATACCACGGATGGATGCCCAGCGCGATGGCGCGGATTTCAGGCTGCCTCAATAGCGCGAGGGCGTGCGCCCAATCGGCGTATTCGGCGGTGGGCACGATAAACTGGCTCACCTGCGCGGCGCGGGCTTGGGCGATGATTTGAGGCAGCCTGAAAAATAGGGCGGGGTGGGTGAGATGGGTGTGGGTGTCGGTGAACATGGCGAAGTTGGTGGGCATGGGTTAAGCAGCTTTTAACATATTTGAATGCAGATTAAAATTGCGAAAGTTCAGTTAAGCGTCAGGCATGGCTGCTGATGCCCGTTCAACACAGGCAGCCTGAAACGGATAAAACGGTTTCAGCCAAGCCCCAATCAACGGCGCAACACGTTTTCAGGCTGCCTTTTTAGGAATTTCCAATGCCCCATCCAACTCACGACTCCGCCCCTGTTCTCCAAGCCGCGCAGCAACAAGAACGCGCGCAACGCGCCCGGCAAGCCCGCCATTTGAAACGCTGGAAACAGGCAGCATTTGCCGTTGCCCTTTTTCCGCCGCTGTTGAGCCTGATTTTAGCGTGGCAACGCACGGGCGAATTACCCACATCGCTGCTGCTGTGGTTTGCTGTGATGCTTTTGATTGCTGTTAACGTGTTCAAAAAGCCCAAATAACCCCAAGCCGTTTTCAGGCTGCCTTTCCATTCCAACCGATAGCTCCTTATGACCCGAAACACCCTCACCCTGCAAAACCGCCAACTCACCGCCTACCTCCCCGCCCGCCACCGCCCCGACTCCCCCACGCTGCTGGTGTTCCCCGACAGCCCCGCCGAAGCCGACGCGCTCGCCGCCCTGCTGCCCGACTACATCGCACTACTTGCCCTGCCCGAAGCCCACTGGGAACATGCCTTCACCCCATGGCGCGCGCCCAAGCTGTTTGCCAAAGGCGCAGATTTTGGCGGCGGCGCAGACGAAACCCTGCGCCAATTAACCGAACAAATCCTGCCTGAAGCCGAGCGCGAACTGGGATTGCAGCCGCAATGGCGCGGCTTGCTCGGCTACTCGTTGGCGGGGCTGTTCGCGCTCTATGCCGCCTACTGCAGCGGTTATTTCCAACGCATCGCCAGCGTTTCAGGCAGCCTCTGGTTTGACGGCTGGAGCGATTTTGTTGCCACGCACACGCCCGCCACGCTGCCGCAAGCCGTGTATTTCTCGCTGGGCGACAAAGAAGCGCAAAGCCGCAACCCGCGCATGGCCGCCGTGCAAACCGCCACCGAAGCCGTGTTCGCCCGTTGGCAACAATACGCCTGCCCAACCACGCTGGAAATCAACGCAGGCGGGCATTTTGACAACGTGCCGCAGCGCTTGGCACAAGCCGCCCGTTGGTTGATTGAGGCAGCCTGAAAAGCGCATAATGGCGGCGGAACGAATGTTTTTGTGAAAGGACAACACCATGAGCGACAACAAAATCATCCCAGCGCTGATTCTGGCAGCGGGCATCGCATCAGGCGCAGGGCTGCTGGGGGCGCAATTCAAAAACCTGCGCCAACCCGGCACGATTACCGTGAAAGGGTTAGCCGAAGCGCAACACAACGCCACACTCGGCACATGGCGCGTGGGCGTGGAAGCATGGGGGCAGGATTATGCCGCCGCGCTTAAAGCCAACGAGAAAAACCTTGCCGTGCTCCAAGGCTTTTTGAAAAAGCAAGGGTTTCCCGACGATGCCTTGCAGCAGGGGGAAGTGGACGTATCCAGCCACAGCGAAAGCTATTACGATGACAACGGACGCGAGCGCACGCGCAAAAACGGCTACGATGCCGCGCGCTACATCACCGTAACCACCAAAGACCTTGCCGCGCTGCAAAAAGCCCTGTCCGCCATCCAAGGCTTGCGCGCCGAAAACGAAAACATCACCTTTGGCGAGCCCAAATATTTTTTGGACAACTTGGAAACCATCAAGCGCGATTTAATCGCCAAAGCCACGCAAGACGCGAAAGTGCGCGCCGATGAGTTCGCCAAAACAGGCAATGCCCGCGTGGGCGCAATGACTTCCGCCTCGCAAGGCTCGTTTGACATCAAAGCCGCCGGCGTAACCGATGAAGACGGCGACGACAGCTACGGCGGCAGTTACAGCACCAGCACGATTGAGAAAAAAGTGCGGCTGGTGGTAACGATTCAATACACAATTGAATAACGGCTAAAACCACGCTTTGCCGCGCTGTTTACAGCAAAATCAGGATGACTAAATATTTTAGTCATCCTTTTTTTGTAAAGCATTTGACACACACGCTTACACATCCTTAACATACGCGACTACATCTCACTACATACAGACTAAGGAGAAAATAAATGGATGTTTCTGTAAGCGCATTGGGCGCAATCGTGGCATTGGTGGTTGCCATTGGTTTGATTTTGCGAAAAGTGCCGCCTGTTTACGGCATGATGGTGGGCGCGCTGGTCGGCGGCTTGGTGGGCGGCGCAGATTTGGTGCAAACCGTTACCCTGATGATTGACGGCGCAAAAGGCATCACCACCGCCGTGATGCGGATTTTGGCGGCGGGCGTGTTGGCAGGCGTGTTGATTGAATCGGGCGCGGCAACCGTCATCGCCGAAACCATTGTGAAAAAGCTGGGCGAAACTCGTGCCTTGCTGGCATTAGCGGTTGCCACGCTGATTTTAACGGCGGTGGGTGTGTTTATTGACGTTGCCGTGATTACCGTGTCGCCGATTGCGTTGGCTTTGGCGCAGCGGGTGGATTTGTCCAAAATGGCGATTTTGGTGGCGATGATTGGCGGCGGCAAAGCGGGCAATCTGATGTCGCCCAACCCCAATGCGATTGCCGCTTCCGACACGTTTAAAATACCGCTTACCTCGGTGATGGTGGCGGGCATTATTCCCGCGGTTTTCGGGCTGGCGCTAACCTATTTGCTTGCCAAACGCCTAACCAAAACAGGCACGGCGGTCGCGCCCGAAGAAGCGATGGCGCACACGCCCGATGGGCACTATCCCTCTTTTGCCGCCGCGATTGCTGCGCCCGTGGTGGCTATTGTGTTGCTGGCGTTGCGCCCGATTGCCGATATTAAAATTGACCCGCTGATTGCCCTGCCCGTGGGTGGCTTGGTGGGCGCAATCGTGATGGGGCAGTTTCGCAAAATTAACGATTACGCCGTAAGCGGCTTGGGCAAAATGTCGGGCGTGGCGATTATGCTGCTGGGCACAGGCGCGCTGGCGGGGATTATCGGCAATTCAGGCTTGAAAGACGTGTTGATTGATTCGCTCACCGCCTTGGGCTTGCCCGCTTATCTGCTCGCACCCGTTTCAGGCAGCCTGATGTCGCTGGCAACCGCCTCCACCACCGCAGGCACAGCCGTTGCCTCCAAAGTATTCAGCGGCACGCTGCTGGATTTGGGCATCAGCAGCTTGGCGGGCGCAGCCATGATACACGCAGGCGCAACCGTGTTTGACCATATGCCACACGGCTCGTTCTTCCACGCCACAGGCGGCAGCGTGGGCATGGCGATTAAAGAGCGGCTGAAAGTCATCCCATACGAAACCGCGATTGGCTTGATTATGACCGTGGTCTCCACCTTGATTTTTGGCGTGTTTCGCTGGTTTGGCTAAGCGTTTTCAGGCTGCCCTAATGCGTAGAGACAGAGGCAGCCTGAAAACCGAAGGCTTCAACGAAGCTAAAACGGTATCGCCCATTTTCAGGCTGCCTCAGCTATGTTTGTTTAGCCGGTGCACGGCTTGCCGGCAAGCCGTAGGGGCGCGGGGACAGTTTTAGCTTCGCAACTCCGCTTCGCTACGCAGGCTGCCTAAACTGCTCAACCATCGCCCCGCCCAAACGCGGGCGCAACATTAAGAAGGCAGCCTGAAATACAATGGAGCGGCGACGGCTCGTCGCCAAACAGTTAATTCAACATGGTTTGTTGGTTAGCAAGATATCGGCGAGCCGCTGACGCTCCATCGGTTGCAGATTTTGCCAAAATTTCAGGCTGCCTCAAACGCAGGCGAAACGTTGAGGAGGCAGCCTGAAAATGCTGTTTCGCGCCCTAAACTGTTGGGTGATGTTCTAAAAAGTATGCTGCACTGCTGTTCCCTCCCCCGCCAGCGGGGGAGGGAACAGATTACAGAATGTTTAATCCATGCGGTTTGTTCATTAACAGCAATCAAGCCAACATAATTTTTTAGAACGCCAGCAGTTGATGTAGGGCGTGTGGCTAGGGCTGTTTGCAACAAGCACGTAGGGTGGACAACTTGCTTCCCCATCGTAGTCAACGGAAACATTTGGTGGACAACCCGTTGCCCACCCTACGCGCCCAAACCCTTTTCAGACTGCCTAAACCGCTCAACCATCGCCCCGCCCAAACGCGGGCGCAACGATTAGGCAGCCTGAAAACACCCCCCCCCC
>ERZ773060.250-NODE-250-length-22147-cov-5.98746_pt1 | contig 22147 bp, 21 predicted proteins | sample MGYA00580628_ERZ773060 | MGnify/ENA primary metagenome ERZ773060 (study PRJEB29015, sample SAMEA2738019) | human oral metagenome | biome: human oral; feature: human-associated habitat; material: dental | place: China | collected 2045 ... | reverse complement strand
TTCAAAGCCAACGAGGCTGCTGTGGGTCTCGCATTGTTCTTTGCCATCAACGGTCTCGCAGGTTTTGTCTTCGTGATAGACGGGCTTTTGGATGCCCTGCAGTTCCCACAGCGGGTTGGGCATGCTCGCCCCGGCGAAGACGGAGTTGTTGAAGCCAAGCGGGCGGCTGTCGTCCTGATAGAAGCCGCGCAGGTAGTTGTAGATGTAGGCGCCGCTTTTTGCCCGCGCGGTAAGCGAGAGGTCGGGCGGGGTCTGGCCGAACCATTTCAGGCCTTCTGCGCCACTCATCGCGGTGTGCATTTGTTCAACGTCTTTGGTACCGGTAAAGATGAGGTTCTTCGCCCCTATTTCCGGGTCAATTTGCAGGTCGCGGAACATCCGGTTGTAGCGCTGGTATTTGAGCGAGTGGCAGCCGGAGCAGTAGTTGATGAAGTATTTGGCACCGTTTTGCAGCGAGATTTTGTCGTTCAGGTCGGTCTGAAAGGTGTCGTTCGGATAGGTTGCCGCGCCGCCGGAGGCGAAGGTTTGGCTTATTGCCAGCGCTGCAACGAGCAGGATCAGGTTTTTGATGGCGTTCATTTGGTCACCCTGGTTGGTACTGGCTTGGTTTTGTCGAGTTTGCTGTAAATCGGCATCAGCAGGAAGAAGGCGAAGTAAACCGCCGTGAAGAACTGTGCCAGCAGGGTTACGGTGTTGGTCGGCTGCATGGTGCCGAGTTTGGTCAGGGTGAGGAAGGCGATGACGAACATTCCAAGGGCGACGCGCGAGATCCAGCCTTTGTAGCGGATGGATTTGACTGGTGAACGATCCAGCCACGGCAGGATGAAGATCATGCCGACAGCGGCAAACATGGCGATGACGCCCCACAGTTTGGCGGGGATGCCGAACCAGTCCCAGGTCATGGCGCGCAGGATGGAGTAGAAGGCGCCGAAGTACCACACCGGGGCGATGTGTTCGGGCGTTACCTGTGCGTTTGCCGGTTCAAAGTTGGCGAGTTCGAGGAAGTAGCCGCCAAATTCGGGCATATAGAAGATGATGCCGGCGAATATCATGAAGAAGAAGCCGAAGCCGACCAAGTCTTTGATGGTGAGGTAGGGGTGGAAGGGGATGCCGTCCAGCGGCACGCCGCGTTCGTCCAGGTGCTCCTTGATCTCAATGCCGTCCGGGTTGAGCGAGCCGACTTCGTGCAGCGCGATGATATGCGCCGCAACCAGCATCACCAGCACCAGCGGGATGAGGATAACGTGCAGCGAGAAGAAGCGGTTGAGCGTCGCGTCGGAGATGTAGAAGTCGCCCTGGATGAAGGTGACGATGGCGTCGCCGACAATCGGGATGGCGCTGAAGAGCGAGATGATGACGTTCGCGCCCCAGTAGGAGGTTTGTCCCCACGGCAGCAGGTAGCCCATGAAGGCTTCCGCCATCAGCGCGAGGAAGATGAGCGCGCCGAAGAGCCAGACGAGTTCGCGCGGTTTGCGGAAGGAGCCGTACATCAGGCCACGGAACATATGCATATAGACGCAGATGAAGAAGAACGACGCGCCGGTGGAGTGCATATAGCGGATGAGCCAGCCGTAATCAACGTCGCGCATGATATATTCAACGCTGCTGAAGGCTTCGGCGGCGCTGGGTTTGTAGAACATCGCCAGCCAGACACCGGTGAGGATTTGGTTCACCAGCACGACGAGGGCGAGCGAGCCAAAGTAGTACCAGAAGTTGAAGTTTTTCGCCGCGTAGTAGCGATCCATGTGGTCGTGCCACAGGACGGAGAGGGGGAAGCGGTTATCGACCCAGCCGAGCAGGCCGGTGGTTTTGTACGGATTACTGGCCATTTTATGCTCCTTCGCTGCTGGCGCCGACGACGACGAGGTTGTCGTTTTTGAAGTTGTACGGTGGGATGGTCAGGTTGGTCGGGGCAGGCACGCCTTTGTAAACGCGGCCGGCGTAGTCGAATTTTGAGCCGTGGCAGGGACAGAAGAAACCGCCTTCCCAGGTGGCATCACCGCGCACTTCGCGGCCTTCGGCGCGCGATTGCAGTTTCGGCGCGCAACCGAGGTGGGTGCAGATGCCCAGCATGACCAGCACATCCTTGCGCTCTGCCCGCCATTCGTTTTGCGCGTATTCGGGCTGGATGGATTCTTTGGATTCGGGGTCGCGCAGGTCGCCACCGACTTGCGGCAGGGTGGCGAGCATATCGTCGGTACGGCGCAGGACGTACACGACTTTACCCTGCCAGAGTACGGTCTGCATCGCGCCCGCTTCGAGTTTGGTGATGTCAACTTCTACCGGCGCGCCAACGGCTTTTGCCCGCTCGCTCGGCAGCCAGCTTTTAAGGAAGGGAACGGCGAGAAATCCCGCGCCGACTGCGGTCGCGCCGGTTGTCGCCGCGACCAGCATTTTGCGGCGGGCGGGGTTCTCCACCGGGTGCGCCGGAATGAAGACCGGCTTGAGGTTCGCTGCATTGCTCATGATTGTTCTCCGCGCATCGATTGTTTCCTATCAATACGGCGTTATTGCCTTGGGGTGAATAGTTTTTAGGAAGCGCTATCTTAGCAAAATCTTGCGCTTTTCGTCTGCTATTCATAAGGGATTTTCTTCATCAAAAAAGCGCTGTTGCAGGTCAAAGGTAGCGGCAAGATGTTCGCCCAGGGCGCGAATACCGGCGCGTTCGCTGGCGTGATGGCCGCAGGAGATGTACACCGTCCCCGTTTCCCGCGCTTCATGGTAGCTGCGCTCAGCGTATTCGCCGCTGATGAACACCTGCGCGCCCTCGCCCGCCGCCTGTTGCAAAAAGTCCTGCGCGGCGCCGCTGCACCAGGCGATGCGGGTAATGGCGGCGTCAGTCGCGCCAACCGCCTGCGGTTCACGCGCAAGACCGTCCGCCAGTTGCGCCAGCAATGCGGGCAACGGCGTCGGCGCAATGCGCGCGTGCCAGATGAGCGGTTCATCCGCCGACTGCCATACCGCTTCGCAGGCAAAATGGCGGGCAAAGAGCGCGTTGTTGCCCAGTTCGGGATGTTGGTCGAGCGGCAGGTGGTAGGCAAAGAGATTCAGGTCATGGGCGAGCAGCGCGGCGAGGCGACGCTTTTTCATACCCACCACCTGCGGCGCTTCGCCTTTCCAAAAGTAGCCGTGATGCACCAAAAGCGCGTCCGCCTGCCAGTCAATTGCCGCGTCAATCGCCGCCTGCGAGGCGGTGACGGCAGTGAGGATGCGGCGGATTTCCGCCCGCCCTTCCACTTGCAGGCCGTTGGGCGCGTAATCGCGGAAACGGGCGCATTGCAGCAGTTCGTGCAAATGGGTTTGCAGTTGGTTGCGGGTAATCATGTGGACTCCTGAAGGCTGAAAAACGGGTAACAGGGCGACAGCACGCATCCCCGCCATCCGGGCGAACGGTGCGCATTTACATACGGGTAGCGGGGGATGGTGTATGTAAAAGGACGGTCGGATTGGCAACTCATCACCGCAGGAGCTTGTTCGTGCGGACGCTATTCCGCCGCGCGCACCCGCTGGATATTCGCACCAACGGCGCTTAGTTTCTTCTCGATGGCGTCGTAGCCGCGATCGAGGTGGTAGATGCGGTCAATGGTGGTTTCGCCTTCGGCGGCAAGTGCGGCGAGGACGAGGCAGGCGGAGGCGCGCAGGTCGGTCGCCATTACCGGCGCGCCGCTCAGTTTGGCGACGCCGCGCACGGTGGCGGTATGGCCTTCGATGGCGATGTCCGCGCCCATCCGCGCCAGTTCGGGGACGTGCATGAAGCGGTTTTCAAAGATGGTTTCGATGACGGTCGCCGTGCCTTGTGCGACGGTGTTGAGCGCCATGATTTGTGCCTGCATATCAGTCGGGAAGGCGGGGAACGGCGCGGTGCGGATGCTCACCGCCTGTAATGGCCGTCCGCGCTGGTCGAGGCGGATGTAGTCCTGACCGCGCTCTATCGCCGCGCCTGCCGCTTCGAGTTTTTCCAGCACGGCTTCGAGCAGGGCGGCGCGGGTGCGGCGGGTGGTGATTTCCCCGCCGGTAATGGCGGCGGCGATGAGGTGGGTGCCGGTTTCGATGCGGTCAGGCAGGGTGGTGTAACGTGCCGGTTGGAGCGCACGCACGCCTTCGATGGTGAGCGTGGTCGTGCCGATGCCGCTGATTTTCGCGCCCATCGCGGTCAGGCAGTGGGCGAGGTCGGTCACTTCCGGCTCGCAGGCGGCGTTATCGAGGATGGTGGTGCCGTCGGCCAGTACTGCCGCCATCAGCAGGTTTTCGGTGCCGGTGACGGTGGTCATGTCCATGACGTAGCGCGCGCCGCGCAGTTTGCCGCGCGCGTCAATGTAGCCTTCGTGGATGTCAATGTGCGCGCCGAGCGCCTGCATTCCCTTGATGTGTTGATCGACGGGGCGCGCGCCGATGGCGCAACCGCCGGGCAGGGAGACGCGGCCTTCGCCAAAGCGGGCGAGCAATGGCCCCAAAACGAGGATGCTGGCGCGCATGGTTTTGACGAGTTCGTAGGGCGCTTCGGGGTGGGTGATGGTGGTGGCGTCCACCGTGACCTGGTTGTCGCCAGTGAAGGCGGCTTTGGCGCCCATCGCGTTCAGCACTTTGATGAAGGTGTGGACGTCGCGCAGGCGGGGGACGTTGTCGATGACGGTTTCGCCGGGGACGAGCAGGGTGGCGGCGAGGATGGGCAGCACGGCGTTTTTCGCGCCGCTGATGGTGATTTCGCCAGAGAGCGGCGTGCCGCCGGTGATTTTGAGTTGTTCCATGTTTTGAATTTGTTGGCTGTTGGTTGGAGGTTTCCCGGTGAGGCGGGAAAAGCGGGAAGGTGTGTGGAAATTTGTGGGTAGTGTCCAAAAATGTGTGCCGCTTCAGGGATGGCTAATTTGCGTCGGAGACAATGTCACGGACGCTACCCCCACCCCAGCCCTCCCCCGCTGCGGGTGCTGGCGCACCCTGCGAGGGAGGGGGCATATCGGTGGTTTTTGCCGCTTCAGCGCGAGAAGCGCCGTATGTCATTTACATACACTTGAGCACCCGATGTGTATGTAAACAGGGTTGGGTTTTGTCGCGCGGCGAGTAGTTTGCTGCCCCCACCCCAGCCCTCCCCCACGGGGGAGGGGGAGTTTGGTAGACAACCGCAGAGCGAAGCCCGCAACGGGCAGGGTTGAATTGCAATAGCCTCCAGTAACCCCGCCACCCCGGCTACCCCACGGAGGAGGATTTTTTAATTTGCCACTTCGGTTTTCAAGGCGAGCGCGTGGATTTCGTTGCTGCCGAGGATGTCGCCGAGGGCGTTCATCACGGTGCGGTGTTGTTCGAGGCGGCTTTTGCCCGCAAATCCGGCGGAGCGGATGTGGGCGCTGTAGTGGACGCCGTCGAAGGTGTGCAGGCTGATTTCGGCGTCGGGCAGGACGGCTTTGATGCGGGCGGTGATCAGTTCTTCTTGCATGGTTGGCTCATGGCGGGCAGGTCGATTTCGTAGAGGGCGAGGAGTTCGGTGAGGACGGGCGGCAGGTGTTGCCAGTTGAGTGTTTTTTGTTGCCGTGCGGCGAGGGCGGCGAGCCAGACCAGCGCGGCAACGCCGACGCTGTCGGCCTGTTGCAGGGTGCTTGCGTCAATGGCGAGGGTGTCGGGCAGGGGCTCGTCGCGCAGGCGTTTGCCGTCCAGCGCAGGAATGGTTAAGGCGGGGTGCAGTTGTAGCCCCCCGCCGTGGTGGGTTCCGAGGGCGGCGAGGCTCATTCGTCGCCTTTCATGGTTTTGATTTTGGCGATGAGTTTGTCAAGTCCGCCCTGGTTGATGTCGGTGTCGAAGCTGTTGCGGTAGCTGGAGAGGATGGAGACGTTTTCAAAGGAGACGTCGTACATTTTCCACTGTCCCGCCTTGTAGCGCAGGCTGAAGACGACGATGGCCTGTTTGCCGTTTTTGTCGCGCACCTGGATGCGGATGTCGCTGCGCTGGTATTTGTCCACCGGCGAGGCGCTCAGGATTTTCACCGCTTCATCGACCGGGGTTCCGGCGTAGTTCGTCCAGCCGCGCGAGTAAACGCGCACCAGCAGGTCGCGGAAGGCGGCGGTGAAGTCGGCTTTTTGTTGTGCGCTGGCATCGCGCCAGTGGCGGCCAAGGACGATTTGCGACATCAGCTCGAAGTCCATGTACGGCAGCACTTCGCTTTTGATGAGGTCGCTGAAGGCGCCGGGGTTGCTGCGGTAGCGGCTCTGGTTGGCGTTCAACTGGGTGAAGACGGTTTTCGCCTGTTGTTCGACCAGCGCCTTGGCATCGTCGGCGGTCGGCTGGGCGGCAAAGGTCACGGCGGATACGGCCGCGAGGGCGAGGCTCATGAGGATTTTTTTCATGGGGATGACTCCTGGGTTGTGGTTTTTGACGCATCGCCCTTGGCGGACATCTGCGTCACGAATTGCTGAATCAGCTTTTCCAATACCATAGACGAACCGGTGTACTGAATGGTATCGCCATTTTGTAACATCGCCGGATCGCCGCCGGGGACGACGCCGATGTATTTTTCGCCGAGCAGGCCTGCGGTGAGGATGTCGGCGCTGCTGTCCAGCGGCAGGCGGTCGTATTCGCCGGAGATTTCCAGCACGACTTTCGCCTTGTAGGTTTCCTGGTCGTAGCCGATGGATTTCACCTTGCCGATTTGCACGCCGGCCATCGTCACCTTGGCGTTTTTCGACAGGCCGCTAATGTCAGCAAAATCGGCATTGACCTGATACGGATGGCTCATGCGGAAGCCGCGCGCGTTGCTCGCCTGCAACGCCAAAAAAACCATCCCGGCGAGCGCCAGCAGGACAAACAGCCCCACGGCGACGGATATACTGCGATTCGATTGCACATCAACCTCCAAACAACATCGCGGTCAAAACAAAATTGAGGCCGAGGACGGCGAGCGAAGACATCACCACCGTCGTCGTCGTTGCCCGCGACATCCCGCTCGCGGTCGGCAGGCAACTGAAACCCTGATACACGGCAATCGCCGCGCACACCCAGCCGAAAACCAGACTTTTCAACAGCATCCCGCGTACGACATCGCTCCCGAAATCGACGCTGTTCTGCATTCCCGACCAAAAAACACCGTCATCGAGGCCGAGATAGACCACCCCGACCAGATGCGCGCCGATGATAGCGATGGCGACGAACAAAACCGTCAGCAGCGGCAGGGCGAACCAGGCGCCCAAAAAGCGCGGCACGCCGACCTGCGCCAGCGGCTCAATCGCCATCATCTCCATCGCCGCGAGCTGCTCGGTCGTCTTCATCAAACCGACCTCGGCGGTAATCGCCGACCCGGCGCGCCCGGCAAAGAGCAGCGCGCTCACCACCGGCCCCAGCTCACGCAACAGCGACAGCGCCACCATCGTGCCGAGCGACTGCTCTGCGCCGAAACGCACCATCGTCGTATAAGCCTGAAACGACAGCACCATGCCGACGAACAGCCCGGCAACCAAAATAATCGGCAGCGACAACACGCCCGCCGCATACGTCGCACGCAGCGTCAAGAGCGGCTTGCGCAACAAAATCGCCACATGACGCATTAGCGCCAGCGCGAACAACGAAAAATTGCCCAAAGCAGCGAGACAGGCGACCGTCGCCGCCCCTACCGCCGCCAACATATTGATAACCGCCTTCATCGCATCCGCTCCAGCAAACCCTGCGCATAATCGGCGGCCGGAAAATGAAACGCCACCGGGCCGTCCGCCTCGGCGTGCATAAACTGATGCACCAGCGGGTCAGAACTCGCATACAGCGCCGCCGGAGCGCCGTTGGCAATCAACTTGCCGCCGGAAAACAGCAGCACGCGGTCGGCAATCTTGCTCACCTCGGCAACATCATGCGACACCACAAAACTGGTCATGCGCAGGCCGTCATTCAAATCGCGCACCAGCCGCGTCAGCACACCAAGCGAAATCGGATCCTGCCCGGTGAACGGCTCGTCATAAATCATCAACTCCGGGTCAAAGGCAATCGCCCGCGCCAGCGCCACCCGCCGCGCCATGCCGCCGGACAACTCCGCCGGCATCAACGCCGCCGCGCCGCGCAGACCGACGCGCTGCAACTTCATCAGCGCCACCGCCTCAATCAGGCGGCGGTCCAGCCGCGTCTTCTCGCGCAGCGGAAACGCGACATTCTCCGCCACCGACATATCCGAAAACAGCGCGCCGGACTGGAACAACATACTCATCCGCCGCCGCAACCGCATCAACGCCGCGCGCGACAACTGCGGCACCTGCTCGCCCAGCACCTCGACCGTGCCCGCATCCGGGCGCAACTGCCCGGTCAAAAGGCGCATCAGCGTCGTCTTGCCGGTGCCGGATGGCCCCATCACCGCGACCACCTCGCCGCGCGCAATTTCAAAACTCACATCGTCAAAAATCTTGCGGCTGCCGCGCGCAAACGACAAATGCGCGACCCGCACCACATAATCAGTTGCCATCAAAAGCCTCCCCGGCCAGCGCCAGCACCGCCTGCCACTCGGCGGGCGACACCGGCGACACCGACAAACGGCTGCCCTTGCGCACCACCTCCATCCCGGCTAGCGCGGGAGCTTCCCGCAACAACGTCAGCGGCAAAATCGCCGCAAACGCACGGACAAACTGCACGATGACCAAATCCCAGCGCGGCGCATCCACCGACGCCTTCGCGTCAAAATAACGGCTTTCCGGGTCAAACTGCGTCGGGTCAGGCCGCGCCTCGCCGACGATTTCCACCACACCGACAATGCCGGAAGGCTTGGCGTTCGAGTGATAAAAAAACGCCTGGTCGCCGGTGCGCATCTGCCGCATAAAATTGCGCGCCTGAAAATTGCGCACACCGTCCCACGGCTCGCGCTGCTGCGGGCGGGCGCGCAAATCATCGAGCGAAAAATTGCCCGGCTCGGACTTCAACAACCAATAATTCATGAACCAAGAGGGTGAAAAAAGAAGGCGCGCATCATACCGACAAAGGTGCTGGTATGCCAATGGCAAAGCCCCTCACGGGGAGGGGCTGTTTGCATTTAGCGGTGAGGCTTTCCCGGCTAGGCTAGGCGCAGTCGACTGGAACAGCTCGCACCGCGACAAGTTATTGCTCGCGCCGAGAGAGAGACCCAACAAATCGAATGCTGAACAATCTTCCGTTATTGGGTTAGGCGCTAACCCAACCTATCAAAGGTTTACGGCTGAATTGTAAACGGCTCTTAGCGTTGCAGCGCGTCTTCATTCACCTTGATTTTTGCCTGGCGGTAGAGCCAGGCGCCGATGTTGGCGTAGGTGCCAGTCAGTTGCTGCATTTGCCATTGTTGGCTGAGGTTTTGGCGCACGTTGTCGGGCAGTTTGGCCGGGTCGCCGTCGGCAACGCTGTCGAGGCGGGCGACGAGCAGGTTGCCATCCGGGGTGTCGAGGGTGGTGAGGCGTTCGCTGTGGTTGTAGAGTTCGAGCACGAGCGGGTTATTGGTGTCGTAGCGGCTGGCCGGGGCGACGGTTTCGGTGGTCGCCTGGTATTCGCTGGCGAGTGCGGCGGCTTTGTCCGCGCTTTCGCCCAGTGCTTTTTTCAGCGCCTCGCCGCGTTCGTGCAGGGTGGCGTCGGCCTGCTCGTTGCGGTAATCGGTCTCTACTTGGGCGCGCACCTCGGCAAACGGGCGCGGCTGCGGTTTTTCGCGGTGGGTGATGGTGAAGAACAGGGTGCGCTGCGGTGCGATTTCGACCGGCTCGCCGGTTTTGTTGTCGGCGAGTGCCTTGGCGCCAAAGAGTTGCTCTTGCAGGGCGGGGTTGTGCAGCCAGTCGGTGTTGTCGCTCGCGGCGGTGATGCCGCTCAGGGTTTCGGTTTTGCCGCCGGTGATTTGGGTGATGGTACTGAGCGGTTTGCCGCTTTGTGCGGCGTCAAAGGCCTGGTTGGCGTGGTCGTTGTAGGCGGTTTCGTTTTCGGCGGCGGCGAGGCGGCGCAGTTCGTCGTCGCTGCGGTTGCCGCTGTCGATGGTGCCGAGTTCGACGAGGATGTTGCCGTATTCGCTGTTGATGACGGGCGAGGTGTCGCCGGTTTTTTCGAGGGCAAACAGCGCTTCGTCCACTTCGGGACTGACGCCTTTGCCTTTGGCGTTGGGCGAGAGTTCGCCGGTTTGGCCAGCGAGGGTTTTGTTTTCAACCGCCTGCCAGTAGTCGGCAAAGGTTTTTTCGCCCGCCTTGATGGTGGCGGCGGCGTCAGCGGCGGCTTTGGCGTCGTCGATGATGAGGTAGCGTCCGCCACGGCGTTCGCTGCTGCTGCGCGCCTTGGCGATTTGTTCGTCGCTCACCGGCAGGTCGGCGATGTCGTAGATGGTGTAGTTGATGTCCACGCTTTCCGGGGTGGCGTAGCGCTCGCCGTACGCTTCGTAGTATTTTTGCAGGTCGGCTTCGCTCACGCTGATGGCGGCGGCGATGGGCGCGCGCGGGAGGGTGTAGAGGGTGTAGCCGCGTTGTTGGGCGGCGCTTTGCAGGTAGTGCTGTTCGAGCGGGCTGTTGCCGTTGCCCGCTTGCAGCGCGGCGTAGTAGCCATTGATGCTTTGTTCGCGGCGGACGCTTTCCTGGAAGGTGTCGGCGCGCAGGCCGCGGCTGTTGAGGAATTGCTGGTAGGTTTTGTCGTCGCCGAATTGTTGTTTGATGATGCGGTAGAGGGCGCTGTCCGGCAGGCGGTAGCGGCTGTCCAGTGCGTGTTGTTCAAACAGGCTGCGTTCGATCAGGGCGCGCACGGTGCGCTGTTTGAGTTCGGTTTCGCTGAGGCCGGGGCTTTGTTGCTGGACGTCGCGGTAGGCGTTGTTGTAGGCGCTCAGCGGGATGTCCTGGCCGTTGACGGTGGCGACGGTCATGTCCGGGCCGTGGTTGAAGAAGGGAACGCCGATGAACAGCATACCGATACCGGCGATGATGACGAGCAGGTAGGTGATTCGGTTGGTTTTTTTTTCGCGGATGTCTTCGAGCATGGGAGCGGTTTTCCGTGGGATTGATGAAGGCGCGGATTGTATCGCCGCCGCCGCCAACTTGCCATACAGGCATGAAAAAAGCGCCCCTTGCGGAGCGCTTTTGGGCAGGTGCCGTTTATTCGACGACGACTTTTCCGCGCATCACGGCGTAGTGGCCGGGGAATGAGCAGAAGAAGTCGTAATCGCCACCGGCTTCGAGTTTGTCGGTCTTGAAGGTGACGCTGTCTTTTTCACCGCCGCCAACGACTTTGGTGTGGGCGATAACGCGCTCGTCACCGTCTTTGACGTAGTTGGTAGCGGCTGCGCCTGCACCTTCTTTGGCAACGGCATCAACGTCAGCGGTTTTGGTGATGACGACGTTGTGCCCCATCGCGGCAGCAGGCAGTTTGCCGATGTGATCGACTTCAACGGTAAATTCCGGGCAGCTTGCCTTGTTAATCTTGATTTCCTTGATGTCGAATTTCATCCCGTCATCGCCTTTAGCCACGGCCTTGCAGGCGCCGTCCGCAGCGGCTTCTGCCGGTTTGGCAGCGTCAGCGGCGGCAGCTTCGGCCGGTTTGGCGTCTTCGGCGAAGGCGGCAACGCTCATCAGGGCGACAATGGCAGGAATCATCAGTTTTTTCATGGGAGTACCTCTTGTGTTGTGGAAGGGAATTTCCGCGGCGCATGGTATGCGGGCGGCAGGCGAAAAGCAATGTGAAAGTTTCCTGATTGCAGGATTTTCACACGGCTTTCACATGGCGATTGGGTTATTGCGCCTGGCCGACGGCGACCAGCGTCGCGCGCAGCATCGCGCTGACGGTGTCCTGGCTGTAAGCGATGCCGGTGTGCAGGTGCTCGCCAATCATCAGTTGCACGTAGGCGACCGCCTGCGCGTCGGTGGATTTGCTCATTGCGTGTTCGGCGTAGTTGGCGACGCTGATGGTGAGGCCGGTGTGGCTTTGCAGGGCGTCGATGAAGGCGCTCATCGCGCCGTTGCCGTTGCCGCTGATGTTTACCGCGCGGCCGTGGTCGTGCAGGGTCGCTTCCAGATGGTCGTGTTGGCCTTGACGGCGCAGGGTGTAGTCGTCCAGATGCAGCGGGCTGTCGTGCAGGTAGCGCGCTTCAAAGAGGGCGATGATGTCCTGGCTGGTGAGTTCTTTTTGCGTGCGCTCGCTTTCATGCTGCACTTTTTGCGCGAAGTCGATTTGCAGCCAGCGCGGCACGTTCAGGCCGTGGTCGCGGGCGAGAATGTAGGCGACGCCGCCTTTACCGGACTGGCTGTTGATGCGCACCACGTCCTGATAGCTGCGGCCGATGTCGAGCGGGTCTATCGGCAGGTAGGCGATGTCCCAGATGCCGCCGCCGTCTTTTTCCAGCGATTTTTTGATGGCGTCTTGGTGCGAGCCGGAGAAGGCGGTGAAGACGAGTTCGCCGATGTAGGGATGGCGCGGGTGTACCGGCAGGTTGTTGCATTCGCTGACGATGTGGACGATGTCGTTCATGCGGCTGAAATCAAGGCCGGGATCAATGCCCTGCGAGTAGAGGTTCATGGCCATAATCATGATGTCCATGTTGCCAGTGCGTTCGCCGTTACCAAGCAGGGTGCCTTCAACGCGCTCCGCCCCCGCCATTACCGCAAGTTCGGAAGCTGCAACGGCGCAGCCCCGGTCGTTGTGGGTGTGGACGCTGATCACGACGTCTTTGCGGCAGGAGAGTTTGCGGCAGAAGTATTCGATTTGGTCAGCGTAGCAGTTCGGTGTGCAGGCTTCGACGGTATTCGGCAGGTTGAGGATGACTTTGCGCCCTGCCCACGGCTGCCAGATTTGGCAGACAGCTTCGCAAACGGCAACAGCAAAGTCGGGTTCAGTTTGCGAGAAGCTTTCCGGCGAGTATTCAAAAATCCATTCGCTATCCGGGTAACGCGCAGCCCGTTCTTGCAGCAGAGTCGCGCCCGCAACGGCGATAGCCGTAATGTCTTCTTTGCTTTTTTCATAGACTTTTTCCCGCTGTACGCGCGAGGTGGGGTTGTACAGGTGGACGATAGCGCGCTTGGCGCCGCGTAGGGACTCGAAGGTGCGGTCGATGAGGTGTTCGCGCGCTTGCACCAGCACTTGAATGGTGACGTCGTCCGGGATGTGGCCGCCTTCAATCAGCAGGCGGGTGAAGTCGTATTCGATTTGCGAGGCGGCGGGGAAGCCGATTTCGATTTCTTTGAAGCCGCAGGAGACCAGTAGCTTGAAAAAGCGCAGTTTTTGCTCGATGGTCATCGGGTCAATCAGCGCCTGGTTGCCGTCGCGCAAATCGACGCTGACCCAGACGGGCGCTTTGTCGATGATTTTATCCGGCCAGGTGCGGTCGGGCAGCTGCGGGGCGAAGGCGAAGGGGCGGTATTTGCGGTGGTCAAAGCGGCTCATGGTGGCTCCTGATAAATGGACTTGCGCATTATAGCTACGGTTTGTGCAAATTACCCGGCAAATACCGCGCGATTATGCAGTATAATGAGAGAAATTTACCAATTTGCACGCTTTTATGAGTGATATTCACCTGATGCTTGACGACACCGACAAGAAAATCCTGCGCATCCTCGCGGACGATGGCCGCATCAACAACCTGGCGCTGGCGGAGGCGATCAACCTCTCGCCCACCCCCTGCGCGCGCCGGGTGAAGCGGCTGGAAGAAGCCGGGATTATCGAAGGCTACCGCGCCATCATCAACCGCCGCGCGCTTGGCTACTCGCTCAGCGCCTTCATCGCCGTCACCCTCGACCACCACACGCCGGAGCGCTTTGCCGCCTTTGAAGAACAGGTGAGCAGCTTCCCGGAAGTCATCCGCATGAGCATCGTGACGGGGCGCGCCGAGGATTACCTGTTGCAGGTGCTGGTCAGCAATATGCAGGCGTTTGAAGAATTTCTGCTGGGCAAGCTGAACCGCATCCCCGGCGTGATTAACGTCCATTCCAGCTTTGAAATGCGCTGCGTTTTCGAGCGGCAACCGCAGCCGTAGCGCCTGTTCAATACAGCAGTTTGCGCGTATTATTCCCGGCAAATCAGACACAAAAAAGGAACCCGCTTGCTTATGGGCAACAAAAACAAACTGGGGCGTCTCGTGCAGGAAACCGCCGGATTTTCCTACGAATTTATCCGTCATCCGAAAAAAATGGGCAGCGTCATCCCCTCGTCGCGGATGCTGGCACGGGCGATGCGCCGCACCGCGCAGGATTACGGTGCGCCCGACAGCATCATCATCGAAGCGGGCGCGGGCACGGGCGCGATTACCCGCGAGCTGGTCGCCCATTTCCCCGCCGAACGCCTGCTGATTAACGAACTCAACCCGCGCCTGGCCCGCCGCCTGCGCGACCGCTTCCCCCACAACACCGTGCGCCGGGGCGGGGTGGAAGCGCTGGACGTGTGGACACAGCCCGCGCCGAAAACCATCGTCTCCTCACTGCCGTTCCGCTCGCTGCCGCCGGAGATTGGCGCAGAAATCGAGCGCGTCTTCTTCGCCGCGCTGCGCGAAAACCCGGCCAATGTCCTCGTCCAGTTCACCTACGGACAAAAATCGCCGCTGCACCTGCCGCCGGAATCGGACATCAGTGGCGAGCGCGTCACCTACGCCTGGCTCAACTTCCCGCCCGCGCGCATCTGGATTTACCGCTGCCGCAAATAGCCACCACCCCCGCCACCCCATGAACAAAAGACAAATCGCCAGCACCGTCGCCAAAGTCGAACAATATTGCATCAAACGCGGCGTGCGCCTCACTCCCATCCGCCGCCAGGTACTTGAGCTGTTGCTGACCTATCCCAACGTCGTCAAGGCTTACGAAATCCTCGACGAACTGAAAAAACAGCGCGAAAACGCCGCACCGCCGACCGTGTACCGCGCGCTGGACTTCTTCGTGGAAATCGGCGTGCTGCACCGCGCCGAATCGCTGAACGGCTTTGTCTTTTGCAGTCATTTTGACGAAGCGCACACCAGCGTCATCCTGAACTGCACCCACTGCGGCAAAACCGAAGAACTGGCGGCGCAGGAGCCAGTTGACATCCTGCTCGCCTTCTGCCGCGAGCGCGGCTTTGAAGTGCAGGAAGGGCCGCTGGTCTTGAGCGGCGAGTGCCGCGACTGCCAGCAGACCATCTGAAAAAACGCCTGCTTTTGCAGGCGTTACCTTTATATATGGCAAGCGTGGCGCGTTTCCATCCCCCTGCCGCCGCTATATAATGCCGCGCCCTTACTAACAGACTAATAAAACTATGGAACTCAACCTCACCTACGAACGCATCAAAGACCTGCAAGCGCGCGAAACCGCGCTTAGGGGGTATCTTTGACTACCCGCTGAAGGCCGAGCGCCTCGAAGAAGTCGAACGCGAGCTGGAGCGTCCCTCCATCTGGGACAACCCTGAAGAAGCGACCAAACTCGGCCAGGAACGCGCCTCGCTGGCAGGCGTCGTCCACGGCCTCGATGAAATCCGCCAGGGCCTGCAGGACGCCTTTGACCTTATCGAACTGGCCGAAGCCGAAAACGACGAAGCGACGGTAAATGCCGCACTGGAAGACGTCAGCCGCATCGAACGCCGCATTGAAGATTTGGAATTCCGCCGGATGTTCTCCGGCGAGCTTGACCCGAACAACGCCTTCCTTGACATCCAGGCCGGTTCCGGCGGTACCGAAGCGCAGGACTGGGCATCGATGCTGCTGCGGATGTATTTGCGCTGGGGCGAAGCGCGCGGTTTCAAGACCGAACTCATCGAAGAATCACCGGGCGACGTCGCCGGCATCAAGTCCGCCACCATCGAATTTACCGGCGAGTACGCCTACGGCTGGCTACGCACCGAAATCGGTGTGCACCGTCTGGTGCGCAAGTCGCCGTTTGATTCCGGCAACCGCCGCCACACCTCGTTTGCCGCCGTCTTCGTCTCGCCGGAAATTGACGACAACATCGAGATTGAAATCAACCCCGCCGATTTGCGCGTCGATGTTTACCGCGCGAGTGGCGCGGGCGGGCAGCACGTCAACCGTACCGAATCGGCGGTGCGCATCACCCACCTGCCGACCAACATCGTCGTGCAATCACAAAACAGCCGCAGCCAGCACGAAAACCGCAGCACCTGCATGAAGCAGTTGCGCGCCAAACTCTACGAACTGGAGCTCAGCAAACGCAGCGCCAGCGCACAAGCAATAGAAGACAGCAAATCCGACATCGGCTGGGGCAACCAAATCCGTTCCTACGTCCTCGACCAATCGCGCATCAAAGACCTGCGCACCGGCTACGAAACCAGCAACACCCAGGCCGTCCTTGACGGCGGACTCGATCCCTTCCTCCAGGCCAGCCTGAAACAAGGAGTAGAAGCATGACTACCCAACCGCAAGACGAAAACAAACTCATCGCCGAGCGCCGGCAAAAACTCGCCGCCATCCGCGCGCGTGGCGTCGCCTTCCCCAACCACGCCCGCCCCACCCACAAGGCCGCCGCGCTGCACGCCGCCTATGACGGCGTGGAAGATGCCGACCAACTCGCCGCCGCCGGCGAAATCCGCGTTGCCGGGCGGATGATGGGCAAGCGCGTCATGGGCAAGGCGAGCTTTACCGCCATCCAGGACGGTAGCGGCGCGCGCATCCAGCTCTATCTCAGCCGCGACGAACTGCCGGAAGGCCGCTACGCCGACTTCAAAACCTGGGACGTGGGCGACATCATCAGCGCGCGCGGCAAACTGTTCCGCACCCAGACCGGCGAGCTGACCATCCACGCCGACGACGTTGAGCTGCTGACCAAATCGCTGCGCCCGCTGCCGGAAAAATACCACGGCCTCTCCGACCAGGAAACGCGCTACCGCCAGCGCTACGTTGACCTCATCACCAACGAAGCGAGCCGCAACACCTTCATCACCCGCAACAAAATCGTGCGCTACATCCGCCACTTCTTTGAAGGCCGCGACTTCATGGAAGTGGAAACGCCGATGATGCACCCCATCCCCGGCGGCGCGACCGCCAAACCCTTCATCACCCACCATAACGCGCTCGATATGCCGCTTTACCTGCGCATCGCGCCGGAGCTGTACCTGAAGCGCCTCGTCGTCGGCGGCTTTGAACGCGTCTTTGAAATCAACCGCAGCTTCCGGAACGAAGGCGTCTCCACCCGGCACAACCCCGAATTCACCATGCTGGAGTTCTATCAGGCCTACGCCGACTACCGTGACCTGATGGACCTCACCGAAGCGCTCTTTCAGGGACTGGCGCGCGAAGTCCTCGGCAGCCCGCAAATTACCTATCAGGGCGTGGCCATTGACCTCGGCCAGCCGTTCGCACGCCTCGCCATGACCGACGCCATCCGCCAGTACGCGCCGCAGCACGCCGCGCTTCTCGATGACCCGGCCGCCCTCGCCGCCGTGCTGCGCGAGCAGTACAAACAAAAAGCCGATGCCAGCATGGCCATCGGCAGCCTGCACACCCTGCTCTTTGAAGAAGCCGTTGAACACCAACTGGTACAACCCACCTTCATCACCGCCTACCCGTCGGTGGTCTCGCCGCTGGCACGCCGCAACGATGACACCCCGGACATCTGCGACCGCTTCGAACTCTTCATCGGCGGGCGCGAAGTCGCCAACGGCTTCTCCGAACTCAACGACGCCGAAGACCAGGCCGAACGCTTCCGCGCCCAGGCTGCCGCCTTCGACGCGGGCGACGACGAAGCCATGCACTACGACGCCGACTACATCCGCGCCCTCGAATACGGAATGCCGCCGACCGCTGGCGAAGGCATCGGCATTGACCGCCTCGTCATGCTCCTCACCGACGCGCCCTCCATCCGCGACGTCCTCCTCTTCCCGCATATGCGCCCCGAATAAAACGGAGACCAACCATGCAACTGCACAAAATCGCCGCCCTCGCCGCCGCCCTCCTCGCCGCAAGCGCGCAGGCCGAAAAATACCAACTGCCGCCCGCCGACATCAGCGTCGTCGGCCAGGTCCAACAAATCAGCGCGCGCCAGGGCGAAACCTTCTACGACATAGGCCGCGAATACGGCATCGGCTACGACGCGATGGAACACGCCAACCAGGGGCGCGACCCGCTCTACCTCAAAGAAGGCGAACAAGTCCTCTTGCCGACCCGCTTCATCCTGCCGGACGCGCCGCGCGAAGGCATCGTCATCAACCTGCCGGAAATGCGCCTCTACTACTACCCGCCGGGCGAAAACGCCGTTTACGTCTATGCCATCGGCATCGGCCGCGAAGGCTGGGGTACGCCGAAAGGCATCCTCAGCATCGCCGACAAACGCGCCAACCCGACCTGGACACCGCCCGCCTCCATCCGCGCCGAACACGCGGCCAACGGCGACCCGCTGCCCGCCGTCGTTCCCGCAGGACCCGACAACCCGCTGGGACTCTTCGCCATGCGCCTCTCCAACCCGTCCTACCTGCTGCACGGCACCAACAAACCCGAAGGCGTGGGAATGCGCGTCTCGCACGGCTGCATCCGCCTCTACCCCGAAGGCATCGAAGAACTGTTCGGCATGGTCGCCGTCGGCACCAAAGTAAACATCGTCAATCAGCCGATGAAAGTCGGCTGGTTCGGCGACAGTATGTACCTCGAATTCCACGCGCCGCTGGGCGAAGACGCACGCACGCTGGAGCAGAACCTCGCCGAAGCCCGCGACACCGTACACCGCAGCATCGAAAGCCGCGGCCTGCAAGTCTCAAACGACCTGATTGACGCCGTGGTACGCGAAGAAAGCGGGATGCCGGTCGAAGTCGCCTACCGCTGACCAACCCGCCGCCAAAAACGCCGCCTCTGCGGCGTTTTTTACATAAAAACACCGCCTAACTCCATGAAACTCCCCTTCCTCCCCTACAACCTCGCCCGCCAACCCGACCACAAACACGTCCGCCTCCTCGTCGCCCCCGACGCGCGCACCGGCGAATACTGGTACGAAAACCTCAAATACTGGCTCGCCGACCCCGCCGCGCTTTACTGGTTCAGCGACTGGGAAACCCTGCCCTATGACCAGTACACGCCGCATCCCGACCTCGTTGCCGAACGCCTGCGCGTCTTGGCCGAACTGCCGACGCGCACCCACGGCACCGTTATCGCGAGCGCCGCCGCGCTGCGCCAGCGCCTCTGCCCGCAAACCCACCTCGACAAATACGGCATCTACCTTGCCGTCGGCGACCGCCTGGCGCGCGACGCCCTCATCCAGCGCCTCAATGACGCGGGCTATCAGCGCAGCGCGCACCACATCAGCGGCAAAGGCGAATACGCCGCGCGCGGCAACATCGTCGATCTCTACCCGATGAACGCCGCCGACCCCATCCGCCTCGAATGGTTCGACGACACCATCGACAGCATCCGCACCTTCGCCGTCGCCGACCAGCGCACCCTGGAAAAACTGGAGCGCATCAGCATCCTGCCGCGCAGCGAGCTGGATCTCTCCGACGCTGGCCGCACCTGCTACCGCCAGAACGCCCGCCTGCACTACGGCGAAAAAATCACGAACAGCCCGCTCTACCAACAAATCAGCGACGGCCAGACGCCGCAAGGCCTCGAATACTACCTGCCGCTGTTTTACGACGACACCGCGACCCTGTTTGACTACCTCCCCAAAAACAGCCAAATCCTCACCTGCGACGAACTGCCCGCGCTGCTGGAGCAACACGCCAACTGGTGCGAACAGCGCTATCAGCGCACCAACCCGCTGCGGGAAAACCGCCTGCTGCCGCCGGACGCCCTCTGGCTGACGCCCGCCGACACCCTCGCCCGCCTCGCCGCGCTGCCTTCCGTCCCCTACAAAGAATACGCCGCAGCCATCCCCTTCACGGGCGACGCGCGCGCGCGCGAACAATACTGGCAAGAAATCATCGACCAGGGCGGCGACCTCACCCTGCACTTTCCCAGCGAAGGCAGCCGCGAACAATGGCAGGAGCGCCTCGGCGCGCGCGGCCTCGGCCTCCGCCACACCGTCTCGCCCAACCGCGACAGCTTCCGCGACGGCGACGCCGTCCACCTCGCCGAAGCCGACCTGCACACCACCCCGGTCGCGCAAAACTACCGCCAGAGCCGCAGCCGCGACCCCGCCGCCCTCATCCGCAGCCTGCAAGACTTGAGCCCCGGCACCGCCGTCGTCCACGCCGACTTCGGCGTTGGCCGCTATCAGGGACTGGAAAAACTCGAAGCAGACGGCGACGAACTCATCGCCATCACCTACGCCAAAGGCGCCAAACTCTACGTTCCCACCGCCGACATCGACCTCATCACCCGCTACGGCGGCAGCGACCCCGACAGCGCGCCGCTGCACGAACTCGGCGGCAAAAGCTGGCAGACCGCGCGGCGCAAAATCCGCGCCAGCCTGCACGATACCGCCGCCGAACTGCTCGCCCTCTACGCCAAACGCGAAGCCACCGCCGGCATCACCATCGCCCACGACCCCGCCGCCCAAGCCGCCCTCGCCGCCGAATTCCCCTTCGCCACCACCCCCGACCAACAGGCGGCCATCGACGCGGTGCTGGCCGACCTCGCCCGGTCACAGCCGATGGACCGCATCATCTGCGGCGACGTCGGCTTTGGCAAAACCGAAGTAGCAGTGCGCGCCATCCACGCCGCCGCCAGCGCGGGCTACCAAATCGCCCTCATCGCGCCGACGACACTTCTCGCCGAGCAGCACTACCACAACCTGCAAGACCGCTTCGCCAACCACCCGCTCACCATCGACAGCCTCAGCCGCTTCAAAAGCGCGGCCGACGCCAAACGCGCGATAGAGCGCCTGAAAGCGGGCGGCACCGACCTCATCATCGGCACCCACCGCCTCTTGCAAAAAGACATCGCCTTCAAAAACCTCGGCCTCGTCATCATCGACGAAGAACAACGCTTCGGCGTGCGCCACAAAGAAAAACTGAAAAGCCTCAGAAGCGACACCAACCTGCTCACCCTCACCGCCACCCCCATCCCGCGCACCCTGAACCTCGCCCTCAGCGGCCTGCGCGACATCAGCATTATCGCCACCCCGCCCGCCGGACGACAAAACATCCAGACCATCCTCGCCGAATGGGACATCGACACCATCCGCGACGCCTGCGAACGCGAGCATCGCCGGGGCGGCCAGACCTACATCCTCCATAACGACATCGACAGCATCGAGCGCATCGCCCGCCTCTTGCAAGACGCCCTGCCGGAGCAGCGCATCGCCATCGGCCACGGGCAAATGCGCGAGCGCGAACTCGAACACCTGATGCAAAACTTCCAGAACCGCCACTACGACATCCTCATCGCCACCACCATCATTGAGTCGGGCATCGACATCCCCAACGCCAACACCATCATCATCAACCGCGCCGACAAACTCGGCCTGTCGCAACTGCACCAACTGCGCGGCCGCGTTGGCCGCAGCCACCACCAGGCGTATGCCTACCTCATCACCCCCCACTGGAACACCCTCGGCAAAGACCCGCAGCGGCGGCTCGAAGCCTTCACCACCCTTGACAGCCTTGGCGCGGGATTTCTGCTGGCGAGCCAGGACCTGGAAATCCGTGGCGCGGGCGAAATCCTCGGCGACGAACAAAGCGGGCAAATCCAGCAAATCGGCATCAGCTACTACCTTGACCTGCTGGAGCGCAGCATCGCCGCGCTGAAAAACGGCCAGACCGCCGACCTTGACCCGCCGCGCAGCACCATCGAACTGGGCGTCCCCGCGCTCCTGCCCGACGACTACATCTACGACCCGCAAGAGCGCCTCGTCCTCTACCAGCGCCTCGCACAAACCAAAACCGAAGCCGAACTGCAAGACCTTGCCGCCGAACTCATCGACCGCTTCGGCAAACTGCCCGCGCCCGCCAAAGCCCTCATCGCCCGCACCCGCCTCAAACAGCGCGCCGAACCACTTGCCGTTGAGCACATCAGCATGAGCGAACGCGAAACCCGCATCCGCTTCGCCGACCCGACGCGCATCAACCCCGAACCGCTGCTGACCCGCATCCAGAACGACCCCGCCCACTACCGCTTAAACGGCAACACCGCCATCAGCCTGCACTACCCCGCCGCCAGCGAAAAAGAACCGGCAGCGGATTGGGACAGCCGCCTCGCCGAGCTCGAAGCGCTGCTAACCGAAATCGCGCCATAACCCTACCCTAAGCGCTGTTTACAATTGGCCATAACATGATGATTTCATTCGCAGGTTTGGTTAAGGCCTGTTTACCATTCAGCGTAAACACGCCCAAGCCAATGCGGTTGCGTGGCGACGATTTTGTGAGCTACATC
>ERZ773060.249-NODE-249-length-22150-cov-4.28445_pt1 | contig 22150 bp, 16 predicted proteins | sample MGYA00580628_ERZ773060 | MGnify/ENA primary metagenome ERZ773060 (study PRJEB29015, sample SAMEA2738019) | human oral metagenome | biome: human oral; feature: human-associated habitat; material: dental | place: China | collected 2045 ... | reverse complement strand
TGGATTCGAGCCACAGCCGAGCATGCTGCACTGTCACTGACAGTACCTTTCCCTTTGCCCACTACCCCTATATTTACATAAGGAACACTTAAGCCCAAGCTATCTGTTATATATCCAGAGAGTACCTCCTGTGCTCCAGCGACTAAGGGAAAACATAAAAGAAAAATAAATTTTTTCATATAAAAATCGGTTTTTTAAAAATAATAGGCAAAGATAGTAAAAAAATCGTTGTCATTTATAATTTTTTGATTATCTTTGTACCTGTATAATTCATAACCATGGACACCATACAGAAGTGTATCACCGACATTAAGCAAATACTTCTTCAAGCACAACAGAAGGCCTACCAAGCCACTGCTTTTGCAATGATTGAAGGATTTTGGAGGATAGGAAGGCGTATTGTGGAAGAGGAACAGCAAGGGAGTATTCGTGCTAACTATGGGGAGCAAGTGATCGCACAACTCTCAAAAGAATTAGGAAAAGGGTTTAGCAAACGAACACTTTGGGACTATAAAAAGTTCTATCTTACTTTTCCTAATATTGAAGATTGTGCACACATGTGTGCACAATTGACTTGGTCTCATATTCGCTTGATAATGAGGGTAGAGAGCGATCAAGCAAGGACTTATTACCTACAAGAGACTGCACAACAACATTGGTCAGTTCGTACCTTAGAACGCAATATCAATACGCTTTATTACCAGCGTTTGCTTGCCTCACAGATGAAAGAGGTAGTCAAGGAAGAAATGCAGTTGAAAACAGCTGAATTTCAACAAGACCCTCACGAATTTATTAAAAACCCTACAGTGTTAGAGTTTTTAAACATTCCTACTCATTATGCTTATAATGAGAATGAATTGGAAACTAGTCTTATCAATAACTTACAACAATTCTTATTAGAATTAGGAAAAGGTTTTGCTTTTGTAGCCAGACAAAAGCATATTCGTACAGAGACACAAGATTTCTTTATAGATCTTGTTTTTTATAACTATATTTTGAAATGTTTTGTCATTGTGGAACTCAAGACAGATAAAATCACACATCAAGATATAGGACAATTGGATATGTATGTAAGAATGTTTGATGATTTAGAAAAATCAGAAACAGATAACCCTACACTTGGTATTCTGCTTTGTACAAAGACAGATGAAACTATTGCAAAATATTCTGTTTTAGCAGAGAACAAACATCTTTTTGCTACTAAGTATCTTCCTTTTTTACCTACGGAAGAAGAACTTGTTGCTGAAATAGAACGTGAAAAACAGATTTTAAGACTTTAAAGAAAATATAATAGCAGTGAATACAAACCTAAAACTCATAACCCATAACTTAAAACGAATGATACCCGCTATCGTTTGGGTGCAGCTTACAGCCTTGGGGATCTTCTTTTTATGCTTGTCAGGAGTCTATTGGCTGGATCCTTTCATTTGGTCTCTGACCAAAATAGAACCCTTTACTGCCCTTTCCAAGGTAGTGAACCCACCTTTGCTTTCCTTCTTGGATGCGCTTATAGGTCATAGGTTTCACTATTCTGTTATTGCGGCTTTCTTAGTAGGGGTGTTACTCATAGGGATAAGTATCCTCATAGGCGCGGTAGTGACGAAGATTCGTCAGCTGCTAAAGAAAGAGCCACTACCCCTGACCGAGTGGATGAAGGATATCCTTCTTTTTGAGGGAATCTTCTTGGGAGTCTTGGCTGTAGGAGCGCTCTTCTGGACACTCTTTACCTCTTTTGATGACGCCCGAGATAGGGACAATTCCAGCTATATATTCTTTGCCCTGCTACCCATAACAGCTGTATTGTTTCTCTTAGGACGCTTTCTCAGCAGAAAAGGGTATCGCCTTATGGGGATGAGTCTCTTAGGACTTTTTGGCGTAGGCCTATTTTATGGACTGGGGGTGAGTATCTATCTCTTTTTCAAGGGAGAACTCAATACGGATTACGATTATTTTGATCTGCTGCGCCGTCCCTCCGCCCAAGTGGTTGATGAGAGCCAGTATGACGGTAGCTATATAGGACAAGAGCGCAAGACCTTTAGCGATACAGATACTGAAGATACTTACCAAAGAGAAGAAGTAAAAGACCCTGAATGGGATTTTGTAGCATTTAATAAGGATTCCCTACAAAAGCTCCTAAATAATGAAATCTATAAAAAGGTAGAAGATCTACAAGAATTTTTCATCAAAGAGGACGGTCATCTTTATCCTATGTATATCTATGCGAAGGGGGATACCCTATCCAGAAAACAGCCTACGCTCTATCATCTCCAGCGCTATATAAGCAGAGATAATAATAAGCTCCTTGCCTTTTGGTACTATTTTGGGGGTAGTGTTATGGAGGCGATGTATCAAAGTGGACAGTTAGGGGAAAATACCTATATGCACCGTACGCTCAATGGACAAATAGCAGACCTGCTGAATGTCTATGAGTTACAAGGAGACAATGGCCAACTCTATAAGGACATTCTTGATGTGATGAATCGGTCTTCCTATATAGAAGACCATATAAAAGGGCTTAAAAAGGTATTCAAGGAGTACGAAATCCCCGAGTTTGAAAGAGACTTAACGGATAGTAACAGCCCCAGTGATGGTTACGTCCGCTGGGTCTATACCTTTTGGGCACGGCGCTTTGACGAAGGCAATACCGAAGCTGTCCTTACCATACTTAGATCTATGCAGGAGCAGTGAACAGTTGTCAGTGAGCAGTGAGCAGTGAACGGTGAACAGAGAGCGGTTGTCAGAAACTAATCACTTAGAATTAAAAAACTCAAAATTAAAAACTCAAAACTTATGAAGCGATTCTTACTTGGCTTAGTCCTTATCTTTTTGGCTTCTTGTTCTAAGCAGCCAGCCTCTTTGGCGTTAGTCCCCAGCGATGCCGCTTGGGTAGTCTCTATTGACTTTAAGTCACTCTACCAAAAAGCGGATATTGCTTCCACTGAGGACTCAGCGGAGTTCAAGCAGTGGATAGATAGTCTTTCCCTAACAGACAAGCAGCGGGATTTCCTTCGAGAGCTGCTCCGCAACCCAAGAAATTCAGGGATACGCTTTCGAGATCCCATCTATTTATTCCAGTATGGACAACAAGGGGGCAATGGTATGGAGAACTATATCGGGATAGCGTGTGTCCTTTCGGATAAGAAAAAGTTTGAAAACACCCTGAATCAACTTTTTGCCTTAGCTAAAGAGGAAAAGAACCTTACCGAGGAAGGTGGCTATAAGTTGCTGAACCTATCTGGGGGCAAGTATACATTGAGTTGGGATGATGATAAAGTGCTCTTTCTGGGGGCAGAGGACGACAAGGGAGAGTCCTCCTCAGGCTTGCAAACCTTCCTGAAGGCCAAGCAACTCCGTTCCTTGGAGGCTAAAAAGCAAATCACTGCACTTAGTGGTTTTGGAGACTTCCTTCACGATCAGAAAGACATTAGTGTATGGGTCAATGTAGCATCTGCTTATGCGACCTTAGATGAGAAACTACCCTCTACCACAGCCCTTTCCCCTTCGCTATTCAACCTACAACAGGGTACTTATCTCTATGCTACTTTGGATTTCCAAAAAGAGGCAATAGCCCTTTCAGCCCGTACCCTATACAACGAAAAGTACCAAAAACTTTTAGACAAACACCATATAGGAGATGCCTCTTTTAACAAAAAGCTTTTCAAGCATTTCCCAGAGAAAATGCCTATGGCAATCACAGGGGCGCTCAATGTGAAGCATTACTATGAGTTTCTCAAGGAAGCAGAACCCGAACTCGTCAAAGAAGCCGATATCAAGGAGTGGCTTGCTAAGAAAGACCTTCAGCTGGATAACCTCTTGAACCTCTTTGGGGGTAGTTTCGCCATAGCCTTGGAGGACTTCGAGACGGGTATGAGTATCCCTATCCCAGTAATAGGCGCTTGTTTTGAGGTCAATGATAAAAAAATCTTGGACAAGATGGTCGCTGAAGAGGGATCTTTTACCAAAGATGGTGACCGCTATAGCCTCAGTTTCTTCTTTGTAAATGTATATTTCGCCTACAACGACAAGGCCTTTTTCATAAGCAACTCCTCCGATGAGGTAGATGCCTTCCTCGCTGGGAAACGCAAAAATAACGCCTATAGTAGTTCCTTGGCCTCACAGGCAAGTAAGAATACCTTCTATGGCTTTTTTAACTTGAATATGGATGACTATCCCTCCGTGTTCAAGATGGCAATGAAGGCCGACGAACGTTCCCGCAACGAGGCGTCTCTTCAGTGGATGATAGACCATTCTAAGAACTTGGAAATCAAAGCTGATGCTAAGAAAAACACCGCTACCCTTATCTATCATATGAGGAATGTGAAGCGCAACAGCCTCTATAGCTTTCTTCAGTTTGCCAAGCAGGTCGATACAACTAAAGCCAACAAAGAGGATAAGACTGCCGAAGACGACAGCACATACGAAGATGATGGAGTATATGAAGAGGATTCCGCAACGGACGAAGATATCATAATCGAAAAAGATGAAGAATAAGCAATAATGGAACTCGTTCTACGCCATCTCAAGCCTACTTATATGGAAGAGGCCGAGCTACATCCCTCGGATATCTATCTGAGGGAGGAGGTCTTCTTTGCTCCAGCTAAGCGCTATCTTATTCGCGCTCAGTCGGGTAGGGGAAAGACCTCTCTTTTGAGTTTTATCTATGGGGATCGAGACACCTACGAGGGTACTATTACCTACGATGGAGTGGCTCGCCCCAAAGAACTCTTCTCGTACCGGAGCAACAAGCTAATTTCCCTCTTCCAAGACCTGCGTCTCTTCCCCTCGCTAACAGCCAAGGAGAATATACAGCTCAAGAACCGGTTGACGGGCTACTTTTCCTCTGAGCAAGTTAGCCAACTGCTGGAGCGGGTGGGGCTTGCTCATAAGGTGGATACCCCTTTAGCAGCTCTTTCCTTAGGACAGCGCCAGCGTGTGGCCTTCCTGCGTGCCTTAGCCCAGCCCTTCGAGGTGCTCCTCTTGGACGAACCTTTCAGCCATTTGGACGAGGTAAATACCCATCTGCTCTGTGAGCTCTTACAAGAAGAATGCTCCCAGAGAGGTGCTACCTTACTAATGACTTCCTTGGAAGTCAATGACTTACTTAATTATGACCAAGTATTACAGCTCTAAACTCCTAAAGTATGCTCCATAAGCTCCAACGAAAAACCCTCCCCAAGGGACAGCTCTTGGGCTATGCTTTCGCCCTGATGGTTGCTGTGGTATTGCTCGGAGGCATCTGGCAGCTCTATAGGGATGTAAAGCCCTTGCTGGAGGAGCAGACGGATATTTTCTCAAGCAACTATGCCGTGGTGACCAAGCCTATCTCCGCCATAGGCTCCCTCCAGAAGGAGATGATTTACTTTACCCCAACCGAGCAGGAATCCTTACGACAAGAACCTTTTGTCAAGAGTATGGCACCCTTCTCAGTGGCTACCTTCAAGATCATGGCCTACACTCGTGAGAGTGAGGAAGAGTTCCCTCTCTTCGCTACAGACCTTTTTTTTGAGAGTATCCCCGATAAGTATATCGATGTCAAGAGTGACCAATGGGAGTGGAATCCATCCCGCTCTTTTGTGCCTATTATCATCCCTGAGAATTACCTATCCCTTTATAACTTTGGCTTTGCTCAGAGCCAAGGCTTACCCGTACTCTCTAAGGGCTTGATAGACAAGTTCACCTTCGGATTGCGCCTCTCAGGCAATGGCAAGGAAGCAACCTTCTCCAGCCGTATTGTAGGTTTTTCCGCCAAGATCAATTCTATTCTTGTTCCTGAGGACTTTCTCTCTTGGGCAAATGCTACCTATGGGTCGCCTACCTCGCAGGTATCACGCCTCTTGGTAGAGTTTCATGATCCTTCCCAAAAGGAAATCTTAGCTTATTTCAAGGCTCATAACTACACCATAGCCAAGGACGAGCTGGAGCTAAGTAAGATGCGTTTCTTTTTCTCCTCTGCTCTCTGGGTAGTGGTAGGGATCGCTCTTTTGATCCTTATCCTTTCGGTAGGAGTCGTGGTACTGAGCCTGCATTTGGTCTTGCAGCGCAACAAGGAACAGATCCACTCACTGCTTTCCATAGGCTATACGCCCGCCCAAATCGCCCGCTATTACCAATGGGCAGTCAGTCTCTTCACCATCGGGGCGATAATTGCTGCCTTGTCTCTCTGCTATGGGTTGCGCAACCTCTATATGGCCAAGCTCTCCCAACTCTTTCCCTTCACTTCCACAGGTTTTACCTTGCCCTTAGCTGCTTTCGCTTTGGCTATAGTGCTATGTGTACTTTATAGTGTGATACTCGTTAGGGGAGTCAGAGGAGTGAAGAGAGAAGTGTAAAAAGAGAAATGTTTTTATTTGCTAATTATTTGTTAATATAGTTAAAATCTTAAGGAGAATATGCTACTTTTGTAACTTCCTATAAGGCTACATTATGAGAAGTAATTTTGAGTTTCTAAAAGATATTGAACCCCATATACTCTATCGCATTGCCCACTTGGCAGAGACCTACTTATATACAGACCCTAATGGCTGCTTGATGAAGTTACGCCAGTTTGCCGAGGTTATGGTCAATGAGGTGTTTCAGATAGAACATATCGTCCTGCCTTATGATAACAATCAGGCCAATAGAATCAGTGTGCTTAAGCGGGAAGGAATTATAGAACACCAGTTGGGTCGTATATTAAACGAGTTGAGACAAAGAGGTAACGAAGCCGTTCATGCTGGTTTTGACTCACTTACTTCAGCTAAAACCCTCTTGCAAATGGCCTATCACCTGGCTCAGTGGTATGCCCTAAGTTATGGTGAGGGAACCGGAGGGCATACCTTTGTCATGCCTCAAGAGGAGGATATTCCCAATGCCGCTGAGCTACAAGCAGAAAAAGAAGCGCAAGATCAGCAAATCAAAGCCCTTACGGAGCAACTCCTTGAACTACAAAAACAGCAAAGCTATTGGGAAGCCGCCCAGACCAAAGAGTTTATAAAAGCTCAAAAAGAGCGTGCACGCCGTACCCAACAGTATACAAAAAACCTTCAACTCTCAGAAGCCGAAACACGCCAGCTTATTGATGCACAACTGTGTGAAGCAGGGTGGCAGGCCGATACCGAACACCTACGCTATAGCAAAGGTACCCGCCCTGAGAAAGGGAAAAACCTTGCCATAGCCGAATGGCCGACAGATAAAGGTTTTGCCGATTATGCCCTTTTTTTTGGTCTACAACTGGTCGGTATTGTGGAGGCCAAAGCCAAACACAAAGATATTTCAAGTATACTCTCCAACCAATGCAAGGACTACGCTACCCATATCAAGAAAGAACATGCCTGCTATCTTATTGGGCAATGGGGAGACTATCAGGTACCCTTCCTTTTTGCTACCAATGGGCGAAAATACCTTAAGCAATTGGATACCAAAGCAGGGATTTGGTTCTTAGATGTACGAGATAGTGGCAATATCTCTAAAGCACTACAAGGCTGGAAAAGTCCTCAAGGACTCTTGGAGGATTTGGCTTTAGATATAGCCAAAGCCACCCAAGACCTCGCTAAGACCCCTTATGACCCACTGAGAGACCCTAACGGGCTGAACTTACATCCCTACCAAATCCGCGCCGTAGAAGCCACCGAAAAAGCCTTAGCCAACGGTCATCGTTCGGTACTCCTCTCTATGGCGACAGGAACAGGGAAGACACGCACCTTGCTTGCGATGATCTACCGATTTTTGGCTGCCAAGCGCTTTAAGCGTATCTTATTTTTGGTAGACCGTAATGTCTTAGGAAGGCAGGCTTTTAGGGATTTCGAAAAGCTAAAAGTAAAAGATCTATTTTCTCTCAATAATATCTACCACATCAATAAGTTGGAGGATAAAATATTAGAAGAAGGAATGGAATTGAAAATAAGTACAGTACAAGGCTTAGTTAGACGTATCATCTATCGAGAAGGGGAGCCTTTGCTTACACCTTCAGATTTTGATTTAGTAATTATAGATGAGGCACATCGTGGATATATACTTGACCAAGAAATGGATGACAATGAGCTTACATTCCGTAACCAAAATGATTTTATAAGCAAATATACAACAGTAGTCAACTATTTTGATGCCGTAAAAATAGCCGTTACAGCTACTCCTGCCTTACATACAAGAAGTCTCTTTGGGGATCCCATATTCGAATATACTTATCCCGAAGCAGTAATTGATGGACATTTAGTAGATTACAACCCTCCTTATGAAATTATTACTCATAATAGCAGTAAAGGTATTCACTATGGAAAGGGGGAAGTCATACAAATAATGGATATAGAAAACAATGAACATATAGACTTCTGTACCCTTGAAGATGAAATGAATTTTGAGGTAGAGCATTTTAATCGTAAGGTAATTGTAGAGAGCTTTAATCGAAGCGTATTAGAGTTAGTTGCTCAGCGAATAGACCCTACCGATGAGGTAAAAACACTTATTTTTGCGGTAGATGATGCCCATGCTGACCTTATTGTAAAAATACTTAAAGAGATATATGCTGCTCGTGGTATAGGAGATAGTTTCGTGCAGAAGATTACAGGAAGCATAGGAGATAGCAAACGTATAGAATCAGCCATTAAAAATTTCAGAAATGAACAAGAACCTAATATAGCTGTAACTGTTGATCTGCTTACTACTGGAGTAGATATTCCTAAAATAGGGAATTTAGTCTTTTTACGCCGTGTCAAATCACGTATTTTGTACGAACAGATGATGGGTAGGGCGACTCGCCCATGTCCTGAAATAGGCAAAGAAAGTTTCAATGTATATGATGCGGTAAAGATGTTTAGGAAGATACAAAAAGTAACTGAGATGCTTCCTGTAGTCTGCAATCCTAACACAAATATAGAAGATATCTTTACGGCTATTGAGCTTGCTACAGATAAAAACACACTACAGCACTATCTTAGACAATTAATAGCTAGATTACAACGAAGTGTAAAAGGTATCCATGAAAAAGCAGCTAAGGATTTTTGTACAAGAACAGAGGGAGTAACCCCTAAAGATTTTGTAGAAACACTTAAAAATACTTCTTTAGAGGCTATTAGAGAATCTGTAAGAAAAAATAGAGAAAATATACTAGAATTGCTTTTTGCTCTTCGTAAAAATAATTACAAATACATTAGCGACCGTCCTGATATGGTCAAAGAAGTGAATCAAATATATGGAAAAGAAGGATCTCATCCAGAGGATTATATTACAGAATTTAGAAAATATATCGCCGAAAATAAGGACAAACTTACAGCCCTAAATATACTTTATACCCAACCACGTTCGTTTACACATTCGGATCTCAGGCGATTACGCATAGACTTAGAGAAAGCAGGTTATCCACTCCGACAGCTTAATGAAGCTTGGAATGATATTCAAAAAGTAGATATGACCCTAGATATTATCAGTGCTGTACGTACTCTCGCCTTAGGTAATAATCCTATAGATTACAAAAAACGTCTCGAAAATGCTTTTGCAAAACTCAATGAAAATCACGATTTCGATGCTATTGAAAGAAAAATTCTAAAAAATATAGAAAAAATGCTTCTTCAAGAACAATTTATTGAGAAAGAAGATTTCAACAAAGGAGCTTTCCAAAACGAAGGAGGTTATCATGCTTTACAGAAAAAATTCAGAACTCCTCTAGACACCATAATTGAGGAACTGAGAGAATATTTGTTTGAAATAGCCTAATGACCTAATTAATTTATCACTATGAACAACCAAGAAATCGTAGCCAAACTATGGGCACTGTGCAATGTGCTCCGTGATGACGGCATTACCTACCACCAATATGTAACGGAACTGACCTATATCCTTTTTCTGAAAATGGCTAAGGAAACTGATGGAGTGGATCAAAGAATGAAAATACAGGGAAATATACCTGAAGGCTATCGCTGGGATGACCTCTTGAAAATAGGAGCAAATGATTTAAAAGAATATTATGATGAGCTACTAAAGACGCTTGAAAAAAAAGGGAATGGACTTGTAAAAGAAATATTTTTAGGAGCAGTATCGAATATCAGAGAACCTAAAAATCTTTACAAAATCATTCATACTATTGAGGGGTTGGACTGGTATTCTCAAGAGCGAGAAACCTTTGGAGATCTATACGAAGGTCTATTGGAGAAGAATGCCAATGAAAAGAAATCAGGGGCAGGGCAGTACTTTACCCCTCGTGTGCTCATTGATGTAATGACGGAACTTACAAACCCCAAAGCTGGCGAACGTTGTAATGACCCTGCTTGTGGTACTTTTGGCTTTATGATTGCTGCCGACCGGTATGTCAAAAAAAATACTGATAATCTTTATGATCTATCACAACAACAACAAGAATTTCAGATGTATGAAGCCTTTGTAGGGGCTGAATTAGTGCCTGAGACCCATCGTTTGGCACTAATGAATGCTATGTTACACAATATTAAGGGAAGGATAGAGCGTATAGATACCCTTTCCTCGGACGGAGCAAAGATGACCGGTTATGATGTGGTACTGACCAATCCGCCCTTTGGCACCAAGAAAGGAGGTGAACGCGCTACTCGTGACGACCTCACCTTTCCTACTTCTAACAAACAGCTGAATTTTTTACAACATATCTACCGCAGTCTTAAAAAAGGCGGTCGTGCTGCCGTAGTACTCCCTGACAATGTGCTCTTTGTAGATGGTGATGGCGAGCGTATCCGCAAAGACCTTATGGAAAAGTGTAACCTACATACCATCCTGCGCCTACCTACGGGAATTTTCTATGCCCAAGGGGTCAAGACCAATGTGCTCTTCTTCGAGCGAGGAATTTCGGACAAAGGCAATACCCAAGAGGTTTGGTTCTATGACCTCCGTAGTAATATGCCTAACTTCGGGAAAACCAATCCCCTCAAGCGGGAACACTTTGACGAGTTTGTACAGTGCTATCAGCGTGACGACCGTCATAAGCGCCAAGAAACGTATAGTGAGGAAAATCCACAGGGTAGATGGCGCCGATATACCTACGAAGAAATCTGTGCTCGTGACAAAACAAGCCTTGACCTAAGCTGGATACGTCAAGGAGAAGAAACCGAAAACATCCCATTGAGCGAACTCATAGCCACTATGGAGGAAAAAGCAGCCAAAATCACTGAAGCTATTACACAACTAAAAGCCATTATGGGAAATGAGTAGTCCAAAGAAACCTAAAGACATGCTAAGGGCTTCCGTAGCGGAGTATCTGACCTTTGTCACCGCTACCGGAGAGAGCAATATCCAAAGCCTCTATGCCAACGAGAATGTATGGCTTTCCCAAAAAATGATGGGACTACTCTATGGCGTAGATGTGAGAACCATCAATTATCATTTACAAAAGATATTCTCTGACAATGAATTAGCAGAAAATTCAGTTATCCAAGATTTTCGGATAACTGCCGATGATGGGAAAACCTATAATACGAAGCACTATAACCTATCGGCGATTATTGCGGTAGGCTACAAGGTCAATTCAGAAAGGGCGGTACAGTTCCGTAAATGGGCTACGCAAATCATAGAAGAATTTACTATCAAGGGCTTTGCCATGGATGATGAGCGGCTGAAAAACGATGGAACCCTGCTAGGAAAGAAGTATTTCGAGGAACAGCTACAGCGTATCCGAGAAATACGCCTCTCCGAACGCAAATTCTATCAGAAAATCACCGACATTTACGCTACTTCCATTGATTATGATTCCAAAGCCTCTGCTACCCAACGCTTTTTTGCTACTGTACAGAACAAACTACATTGGGCTATCCACGGACATACCGCTGCCGAGGTCATTTATGAGCGTGCCAATGCCGAAAAGCCCCACATGGGACTGACCTCTTGGAAGGATGCCCCTGAAGGGAAGATCTATCCCTTTGATGTGGTCGTAGCTAAGAACTACCTTACCGAAGATGAAATGGCACAGCTACAGCGCTTAGTCTCTGCCTACTTGGATATGGCAGAAGATATGGCACTGAGGCATATCCCGATGACCATGAGCGATTGGGAAGTACGCCTGAACCGCTTTTTAGAATTTGCCGACCGAGAGGTCTTACAAGACGCTGGTAAAATCACCGCCGAGATCGCCCATACGCATGCCTTAGCGGAGTTTGAAAAGTATCGTATCGTACAAGACCGCCTTTTCCAATCGGATTTTGATAAATTTCTTGAACCATGAACACTAAGCAAATACGACAAACCATATTAGACCTTGCCATACGAGGGGAGTTAGTCCCCCAAGACCCCACCGATGAGCCTGCCTCCGTGCTCTTGGAGCGTATTCGTGCAGAGAAAGAGCAGCTTATCAAAGACAAAAAACTCAAACGAGATAAAAAAAACAACGAACCGATTGATGAAGTCCCCTTTGAACTTCCAGAGGGATGGGAGTGGTGTAGGTTGGGGGAAGTGTGTGAGATTAATCCTAAGAACAAATTAGATGATGAATTAGAGGTTTCCTTTATACCTATGCCTCTTATTTCTGACGGCTTTTCTAATACTCATTCCTTTGAAATAAAAAAATGGAATGATATAAAAAAAGGATATACTCACTTCCGTAATGGAGATATAGGAGTAGCAAAGATAACCCCTTGTTTTGAAAATAGAAAATCAGTAATTTTCAATAATTTAAAAAATGGGGTAGGTGCTGGAACAACAGAATTATACATTTTGAGAAGTAATTTAGCTCTCAATAAATATCTTTTTTGGTTTGTAAAAACACAGGATTTTATAAATAAAGGTACCGAAAGTTTTACTGGAGCTGTAGGACAGCAAAGAGTTAGTAAAGACTTTATAGAAAATACCCTAATCCCCCTCCCTCCTCTTGCTGAACAACATCGTATTGCCCAAAAAGTAGAACAGCTGCTCGCCATTGTAGATACTATAGAGCAACTTCAAGAGCAGCTCAAATCCGATGTTAAGCAGGCTAGAAATCAGGTGCTCAACTATGCCATAGCGGGCAAACTTACCCACCAAGACCCTAACGATGAACCTGCAGAGGAACTTCTTAAGCGTATAGGCAAAACAACTGCCACTGATACTCCTTATGAGAAGTTGCCAAAAGGGTGGGCGTGGTGTAGGCTGGGGGATATCACGAAGACCATAGCTACAAAACCATATCAGATTTTGCAGTCTGAAATAGAAAAAAATGGGGATTTTCCTGTAATAAGTCAAAGTGCTAATTATATAGAAGGTTTTTCTTCTGATGAAACAAAGGTTCTAAAGGTAGAAGATTTTATCATTGTTTTTGGAGACCATACGAGAGTAGTAAAATATATAGATTTTGATTTTATTGTTGGTGCAGATGGGGTTAAAGTTATTCTACCTAACAATAATCTATCAAAATATCTCTATTATCTCATTCTCAATGCTTCTTACAAAATTGAAAACAGAGGATATAGTAGGCATTTTCAGTTCCTACAGAAAGAATTTTTCCCTCTCCCTCCCATTGCAGAGCAGCACCGTATAGTTAAAAAAATAGAGACTTATTTTTCTTTTTTAGATACCATAGAAAGTAATTTGTAAAAAGTTCGTTTATTATCATTTCTAAATTTTAAAGAAATGATAGAACAATTCAAGTCTTTTCTACAGAAAAGCAACTTAGCGCCCAATACGATAGACTCGTATGTGTGGACAGTGAGGTATTTCTTAGAAAAATACCCTATTATCAACAAGCCTAACCTAATGGCTTACAAGAATTTCCTGCTGGATAAGTACAAAGCTCAAACTGTCAACCTACGTTTGCAAGCTATCAACAAGTACTTAGACTTTGTCAAGAAAGGCTCTCTGAAGATGTCCTTTGTAAAGGTACAGCAAAAGAACTTTTTAGAGCATGTGATTAGTCATGCGGATTATCTGTTCCTAAAAGCACAGCTTAAAGAAGATGGCTATGAAGACTGGTATTTTCTCATATGGTTTCTTACTGCTACAGGAGCACGTGTGAGTGAGCTAATTCAGATAAAAGCAGAACACCTCTCTCAAGGCTATTTGGATCTTTATAGCAAGGGTGGGAAGGTACGCCGCCTATACATTCCAAAGCTCTTGCGCGAAGAAAGTAGCCAATGGCTTAAGGCAAAGGGAATTACTTCAGGCTATATCTTCCTCAATCGCTTTGGCAAACGTATCACCCCAAGAGGAATTGCCCAGCAGCTCAAGGTCTTTGCCCATAAGTATCAGCTTAATCCTAAAGTGGTATATCCTCACTCTTTCAGACATCGGTTTGCTAAGAACTTCTTAGAGCGTTTCAATGATCTTACACTCCTTGCCGACCTGATGGGGCATGAAAGTATTGAGACCACTCGTATCTATCTCAGGCGTACTGCCAGCGAGCAGCAAGCCATTGTAGATACCATTGTCAATTGGTAAGCTGTAGGGGCAAAGTTGCGCAAGCAAGTATGTGAGGCAATTTGCCCCTTATTGTATTTATGCTCTATGCTAATTCTTTTTCTATTTGGTCAAAGGAGGCAAAAAAACTTTCTATTTTTTCAACTATACGATGTTGCTCTGCAAGAGGGGGGAGAGGGAAAATAAAATTTGTTATATCTTCATTGTTAATTGAGGGTGAATTATCTCCTTTCATATGTTTATTCAGTCCCTGAACTACATAATCAGACACCATCAGATAAAATAAATACTTAGGAAACAGAGCTTCATTAGGACTACACACATAAAAGCCTGTTGAAGCTATACAGTTTGAGTATTCTTCATCTACAAAAGCTATATTTTTCAGATAAGGTCTAACCATAGAAAATAAGGTGTCACCAAATTTCACTTTCCTACTGGCTCTACTTGGGGCTTCAGTTACAGCTATAGTTTTTACCTCAGTAATTTTGTTTTGTCTATTATCTATAGAAGCAATGTCTATATAATTAAATTTTTCACCTGAAGGCTTTTGAGATTTCATTGTATTCAAAATTTGATTTCCTTGACACCACACCCACCCCTCAGGCAACTTCTCATAAGGAGTATTATGGCTACAAACGAAATCTGTTTGGTCATATTATGACCGAGTACTACTCGCTGATATTCTCAAAATCAGTCCAGAAGTTAGGGTAGGATTTTTCCACCACTTCTCCCTTTTCGATCGTAAGAGGTACCTTCAGGCAGAGGGGGGCAAAGGCCATGGCCATACGATGGTCTCCGTAGGTAGCTATGGAGACATTGCGGGCTATCTTGCGAGGAACCCCTATCCATATTTCCCCTTGGGAGATGTGTACCTCTCCGCCAAGTTTTGTAATCTCGTCTCGGAGCGCTTCTAATCGGTTGGTTTCCTTGATATTGAGAGTGTGTAAGCCACTAAGAAAACACTCTACCCCCAAGCCAAAGCAAGTGACAGCTATGGTCTGGGCTATATCTGGACAATCCATCAGGTTATAGGAGAAAATAGTAGAGAAGTCGTCTCGTTCCTTGATCAGCTGTATCTTATCCCTCCAGAAGATGGTCTTTACCCCAAAGCTCTGGTAGATGTCGGCCAAGATACGGTCTCCCTGTAGGCTTTCCTTCTTATAATGATTCAGGAATAGGGAAGTGCCTACCTCACTGAGAGCTATCATGCTATAGAAGTATGAGGCAGAGCTCCAGTCCGGCTCCACTACAATAGTTTGTGCCTCTACCTCAGGGGTGTGGTATACGGTGATGATATTATCCTCCAGTACTGCTTCTATCCCCAATTGGTTCAAGAGAGCGAGGGTCATCCTCAGGTAGGGTAGGGAAGTGATCTCTCCCTCCAAGTGTAGGGTGAGTCCCTTGGGGAAGGTGCTCCCTACCAAGAGCAGGGCGGAGAGGTATTGGCTGCTGACATTGGCTTTGATGGTCAACTCTCCACCTTCTATATGTTTTCCTGTTATGGATAGGGGAGGGAAGCCCTCTGTAGAAAGGTAGTTGATAGAAGCTCCTAACTGACGTAGTGCCTCCACCAGAATACCTATAGGACGCTGTTGCATACGCTCCGAGCCTGTCAGTACCACCTTGCGGTCAGTGCAGCAGGCATAGTAAGCCGTAAGGAAGCGCATAGCCGTACCGGCGTCTCCTACATTGATTTCCTCTCCCAGAAGGTGCAATCCTCGCGACATCATGTCTGTATCCTTCGAGGGGGAGATATTTTCTATTTCTAAGGAAGGAAAGAGTTGCTTGAGTAGTAGTAGACGGTTGCTCTCACTCTTTGAGCCTCCTATATTCAGGGTAAGTTGGTTGCTGTTTTTTAAGCGTTTTTTCTTTAGACGAATATCCATGTTATATCTTAGAGGGCGCAAAATTACAAAAACATTCTAAAAAAAGGGCGTTAAAAAAACAGTTTTTGGCTATAAATTAACTTTTTTAACGTGCGAGAGCGTTTTCCTGCATAAGAGGAGTGTTTTGAGTTGCTATTCAGAACATAGTTAGTGTAGATCGTAAGGCAATATCCCTTGACCTGAGGGCATATAAGGAGAGATTAAAAAAGATTCAGAGCGAAAGGAGTCATAAAGGATGAAAAATAAAATAAAAGCATAAAACATTTCTTTCTTTCTATTATTTTCCTTACCTTTACCCCCTCATTTGAGTGAGGGATGAAAAGTGAAAAATGTTATTGCTCACACAACTTTACCTAAATAATAAGCACAAGCTATAAAAAATGCACCAACTATAGGTAAATGACCATTCAACAATAAATCATTAATTATTGATCATTAATCATTAAAGTAGATGAAATGGCTTGAAAAATTATTCAAAGGAGCTTTTTCTGAAGCCCCTTCTGAAGTATACGAAGGAAAGAATAGCGATCTCCCTATTGACGAAGCGTTTGTAAACAACTTCAAGAATAAAGGAGGTATCTTTATCTACATAGAGAATCCAATAGAGCTCCCTAATATATTACAAACGATACTCTTGGACAAGGGCGCTGACAGCCTTGTCTTCTCGCACAATGAGCAGGTAGAAGCCTTGTTTTCGGCTGTGCCTCATACTTTTTTTACTGATGATGACCAAGAAGCTACCCACTTTCTCACCGATTGTGAGTACTTAGTGGCCGAGGAAGGCTCTCTGTTATTTTCTTCCCGACAGCTGGGGCAGAAGCACTTGGACGAACTTCCTCAGAACCTTGTGGTAGTGGCGAAAATAAGCCAGATTGTCGCTACGCTCTTCGATGCTATGGGAGGACTCAATAGGCAGACACAGCAGAACCGCCCCAACAATATCCGTACTCTTAGGGCTTTTTTGCCTCCTAAGGAAAAAGATTCCATTCTCTATGAGAATTGTTATCGAACCACTTACTTACTTCTCTTAGAAGATCTAAATACCAACGAATGAACGAACTATTAAAGCGTAGTATCACGGGAATCCTGTATGTATTCCTTCTTCTTACTGCCATTATGCTCTCCAATGCTGAGGCTTTTGGCTTTCTCTTCCTTGTCTTTGGACTTATTTGTCTTTACGAATTCAAGAGGTTGGTACGCCTCTCCAGTAGTGCCGTCTACTTGGCTTTTCTGTGCTTGTGGTGGTGCTTCAATTATCTGATCCCAATGGAGGGTTTCAGTAATAATTTTGTCGTATACCTGCTACTTTTGGCAGTGATTTCCACCGATGTATACTTAGGCTTCTACCTCTACAGGCATGAGGCGGTGAGCTATACCCAATGGCAGAAATTCCTCTTAGCCTTGCTCTATGTAGGGGGAGGATGTCTTTTTATCTCCCTACTCTATAAGGTGGAGATATACAAAAACGAACAAGAGATTACAGCCGCGTCTTTTGCTTTTTGGGAGTTTTCCCAATGGCAGTTCTCTGAGGCTTTTTCAGAGGCGCAACACACTATGATAGCCCTTTTGGCGATTATCTGGGCGAGTGATAGCTTTGCCTATGTATCAGGGAGGTTTTTGGGGCGCACCAAGCTCTTTCCTTCTGTCTCGCCTAAGAAGACCGTAGAGGGCTTCGTAGGAGGCTTTGTAGGGGCGCTATTGGTGGCAGCATGGCTTTCCCTTTATAGCAACAAAGAGCTGTGGAAGTGGTTGGTTATTGCGGCGGTACTGGTCGTGGCGGGTACTTTGGGCGACTTGGTCGAATCCAAGTTCAAGCGTGTAGCCGGCAAGAAGGACAGTGGCACCATCCTCCCTGGTCATGGAGGGTTGCTCGATAGGCTTGACAGCCTTATCTATGCCTCTCCTTTTGCATTTGTTACTATTTTGATACTCTCTTATTTCTAAGAGTCCCCTTTGAGAAAGACAAGGAAAGCAACGGGTATCACACTCTTTCTATGTCACAACCTTGCAGGAATAAAGGGAAAATGAAAATTGTTGTCTTTTTGCTTGTTTATTCTCATAAAAATACGTACCTTTGCTTGTCAGTTGTCAGTGAACAGTGAACAGAGGTTGCCTAATAACTAATGACTAACCTAAGCTATTTAAATAAAAAAAATAATAATGGACGTACAAAAGATTATGGCCTCATTGGAGGCAAAGCACCCAGGAGAAAAAGAGTACTTACAAGCAGTACATGAAGTGTTGGAATCAGTACACGATGTGTACAACCAGCACCCAGAATTTGCTAAGGCAAAAATCATCGAACGTATTGTAGAACCTGATCGCATCCATACCTTCCGTGTGGATTGGGTAGATGACAAGGGAGAGGTACAATCCAACCTTGGCTACCGTGTGCAGTTCAATGCTGCCATAGGTCCTTACAAAGGAGGTATCCGCTTCCACAAGGCAGTGAATCCTTCTATGCTTAAGTTCTTAGGCTTCGAACAAACCTTCAAGAATGCGCTTACTACCCTACCTATGGGAGGTGCTAAGGGAGGATCAGACTTCGATCCTACTGGCAAGTCCGATGCGGAAATCATGCGCTTCTGCCAGGCCTTCATGCTCGAATTGTGGAAATACATAGGTCCTGATACCGACGTACCTGCAGGCGACGTAGGGGTAGGAGGCCGTGAGATAGGCTATATGTACGGTATGTACAAAAAATTGGCACACGAATACAATACAGGGGTACTCACAGGAAAGGGTATCAACTGGGGAGGCTCCCTTATCCGTCCAGAAGCGACAGGGTATGGAGCTCTTTATTTTGTAGATCATATGCTCAAAAAGCTCGGTCGCGATATCAAGGGACAGCGTGTGGTAGTTTCTGGTTTCGGAAATGTGGCTTGGGGAGCTTCAGAAAAAGCAACCCAACTAGGGGCTAAAGTAATTGGTCTCTCTGGACCTGATGGTTGTGTAGAAGTACCTGGAGGTATGACTCAAGAGATGATCGACTACCTACTTGAGCTTCGCGCTTCTAACCGCAATATCGTAGCACCTTTCGCTGAAAAATTTGCGAAAGAAAGTAAGTTCACCGCAGGTAAAAAAGCATGGGTAATCCCTTGTGATATAGCCTTGCCTTGTGCTTTCCAAAACGAATTGGATGGAGACGATGCCAAGACGCTTATCGCTAATGGAGTAAAACTCGTAGCAGAGGTGTCCAACATGGGTTGTACTCCTGAGGCTATCAAAGCCTTCCAAGATGCTAAGTTGCCTTTTGCTCCAGGTAAGGCTGTCAATGCCGGTGGGGTAGCTACTTCTGGTTTGGAAATGACTCAGAACGCTGCTCACCTTTCTTGGACTTCCGAAGAGGTAGATGCTAAGCTACACCAGATCATGGAGTCTATCCACAATGCTTGCCTCAAGTACGGACAAGAAGAAGGATATATCAACTATGTAAAAGGAGCTAATATCGCTGGATTCATGAAAGTAGCCCATGCGATGCTCGACCAAGGGGTCATATAATTGTTTTTGTTAAATAAGCAGAGGCTGTCTCGACTATGAGACAGCCTCTTTTTTGTTTCTGACTATCGGAAGAGCGCCCACCATTCTTTCTGACTATATGAGACAAGCTGTCTTATTCTTCCCATTTGAAGAAGGGATATTTAGATTCTTTAAGATCTATACTATCTATCAACATATTATATAAATCTCCGCCATGATAATAGTTCCAAATAAGGGGAAACTTTATATTTTTTTCAATTTTACTATCTTTATACCATTCAATACACTAGTGTCCCGTTAAATTTCAGGGAGTTTAAAAATAAGTTAAAATAAAGTTGGCCAATAGGCTTCCATATGTTCTTTGTCATTTTTGAGTATCGTTTTGTTAAAAAGGTCTTTAATAGGAGTTTTGTCTATAAGCGATATACCTAATATTTGTAACACCTCATAAATGCTTCTTTTATTTAGTTGCATTTGTTGTTGCATTATAGCAACAAGACAATAGGTACAAATAGCGGTATATATTTGTATTCTAACAGCATTTTCTGTAATTCCCCAGAATTTTTTAATTTTTAAATGCTGTTTAAGCCATTTAAAAAATAATTCTATTTGCCATCTACTTTTGTAGAGATCAGCTACTTGTTCTGCTGTTAGGTGTGTTGCATTTGTTAGGAATACAAATTCTCGTTCTTGTTCCTCATCATAGAATTTTATAAGTCTCATATTTTCAGGATAGTCTTTTCGACTTCTATATACTGTAAATTCTATATCTGTATCTAAAAGTATGTTCTTAGAGGTGTTTTCTCGAACTTTAGTACTCTTGTATTGCAAATTAGACTTGGCTCTTACTACAAAATAGGAATCTATTTGATTTATATGATATAGTGTTTTAAAATTGTTATATCCTCTATCAAAAATATAATAAGCTCCTACTTCATAAGGGATCTCTTTCATAACCATAGCATCATGTACAGAAGCTGTTGCAATATGAAAAAATGTAGGAATTTGTGTTTCAACATTATATAAGGTATGTATTTTGACACCTCCTTTATCTTTACGGAACTTAGCCACCAAAAAACATCTAAACATAGAGAAATTGTTGTGGAATCAAAAGCATATACCTTTCCAGCTAATTTAAATATATCCTTTTGATGTATTTTCTGAGCTTTTTCTACAAGAAAATAAGCATATTCTTCAAAAATATGATAGTCTCTTGTTTGATTAGCTTTTGCTAAAGAAGTTTTTGATACATTTTTACCAAATCCAAGATGATAGCTCTTAGTATTATGAGCGTCTATAGAAATAATTAGGTCTCTAAGACTTTCTCGGTTGGATAATTGACCGAACATCATTACAAGAAGCTGATTCCAACATGTGAAATGTTTCACATACCTATCATCAGAATATTTGGTAACTATACGATTAAATTTATTCCTATCAAGCAGAGCTGTCAGTTGTGTAAATACATACTTAGATTGATTCATGAACGGATTTCTTAATATCTGCAAAGATAAAAATTAAACAAAATCAAATCCGTTCTATTTAAAAACCTTTATAACTATATATCAAATATTTAAAAGAACATTTTGTATTTTTAATGGGACACTAGTGATTTATAGTATTTCATATAATAAATTTGTATGTTTTATTTGTAAAAAAATAATTTCAAGCTATTTTTTTTGTGTATTTCAAATAATATAACTATATTTGCACTGTCAAAATAACTAATATTTATGAATATACTAAAAGTTAAAGAAATCTTGAGAGATAAAGGTATGACTATAAATGATTTAGCAAATGTTATGGGTATAAATAGAGTTACATTAAGCAATATCATTAAAGGAAATCCTACCTTAGAAACATTACAAAAAATAGCTAATAGCTTAGGTGTTAAAATAACCGAACTATTTATGGAAGTAAATGAAAATAGATATTCTATTTCAAAAAATGAATTTGGAAATTATTATAGCTATAATGATGAAAATGTCTTCCTAAATTCCTTTTTACCTCATTTGATAAGGAATGAAGTAGGTAGTTTTTCATTAGATATAAAGCGGAAGGAGTTTTCTATAGTGCCAAATCGTTCAGAAATTTATGAGTTGGTATCATCAGAGGAGAGCATTGAAGAAATTGTTTTCAAAGGAAATTCAAAAGGTCAAGTTTTGGTGAAATTATTTTCATCTTTCACATCATTAACTTTGGCTGAATATAGTAGTTTTTGTGAAGCATTGAGAATGTTCATATATTTTCACAAGCAGTGTGAAGATGAATTAGCGTCTCTTTTAGGAGCTTCTAATTTTAAAAAAGAGAACTATAATAGCGATTACTATTTATTAGGTACAGTAAATAGAATTATATGGAACAAATTAATAGCCCTTACTAAAGTATATGACTTAGATAGTGATAAAGATGAGTTGGGGAAATATAATTATACAGGGTATGATATAATGATGTATAATTTGGAAATA
>ERZ773060.248-NODE-248-length-22187-cov-6.05332_pt1 | contig 22187 bp, 20 predicted proteins | sample MGYA00580628_ERZ773060 | MGnify/ENA primary metagenome ERZ773060 (study PRJEB29015, sample SAMEA2738019) | human oral metagenome | biome: human oral; feature: human-associated habitat; material: dental | place: China | collected 2045 ... | reverse complement strand
AACTCGCGACCTCAACCTTGGCAAGGTTGCGCTCTACCAACTGAGCTATTCCCGCTTTGTCTTTGCGCTAAAAGCAAAGAAGCCGCCATTATAGCGACTTCTGTTTTTGTGTCAAGTTGGTTTGTAAAATTATTTGAATTCGTGCCAAGCCATTTTAAGGTAGTAACACATGGACCAAACGGTGAGCACGGAAGCGATAAACATTAACGCGTTGCCGATGAATGAAAGTTGCACGCCCCATAGCGGAATTTCGTGCAACAGCAGGGCGAAAATGGCGGCCATTTGGGCGGCGGTTTTCAGTTTGCCGATATAGGCGACGGCGACGCTGTTGCGTTTGCCCATTTGTGCCATCCATTCGCGCAGGGCGGAAATGGTGATTTCGCGTCCGATGATGATCATGGCGTAGATGGCGAGAGTGCGGTCTAGTTTGACCAATAAAATTAGGGCGACGGCGACCATGAGCTTGTCGGCAACGGGGTCTAAAAATGCGCCAAAATCGGAAGTTTGTTTGAGATAGCGGGCGAGAAAGCCGTCTAACCAGTCGGTGATGCCTGCGGCGGCGAAGGTGGCAGCGGCGGCGATGTTGATGGCTTGGGGGGTGAACCAGTTTGCGGGGAGATAAAACAGGGCGGTGAATATGGGGATAAGCAGTATGCGCGCCCATGTAAGGTATATTGGGATGTTTAGTGGCATGGCGTGTCCTTAGGGTGTTTTTCAGGCTGCCTTTGGATGGGCAGCCTGAATGCGGGGATTGTAAACTTTTGTTAGCGTGGGCAACAAGTTTATTTACATTGCGGCGTGGGATTGTGGGGATTTGCGCGACACAAGCGGTTGGGCAATAAAAAAGTCGGATGGGAATCCGACTGGATAAGGCAGCCTGAAAAAGGTGGCGTGGCAAGTGTTGGTGTTGCTTGGCTTGCAATGCTGTTTTAGCTTCGCAGAAGCTCGTAAACTCGCCTTCAGGCTGCCTTTGGGATAACGCGTATGCTGGGCTTATTTTTTGCGTTGTGTTTTGGCGGCAGGTTTTTCGTTTTTGGCTTTGTCTTTTTTGGCGACTTCGGGTTTGCGCGCGCTTTGTTTATTGTCGTTTTTGCTGTCCTTTTTGTTATCGGGCTTGATGTTTTTGTGGCGGCTGTCGCTTTCGCGGTTATCGTGTGCTTTGGTTTCGGCTTTGCCTTTGGCGACGGCTTTTACCAGCTGGGGCTTGCTGGCATGCGCGCTGCCAGCGACTTTCAGCGTTTGCCCTGTTTTGATGTTGTTGCCTTTGATTTTGTTGAGCGCGGCGAGCTCGTTTACATCCATGTTGTAGCGTTTGGCGATGCTGTATAAGGTGTCGCCGCTGCTAACTTTATGCGTGCTAACGGGGGCTTCGGCTTTGGCAACGGGCGCTTTAGCTTTTTCGGCGGCAAGTTGCTGCTGGCGTTGGCGCTCTTTGGCAGCACGCTGTTCGCTGGTGGCGCGGGCGCGGGCTTCTTGCGCTTCGGATTGCGCTAGGCTGGCTTTAACCGTTTCACTGGCGTGATTTGCCTTGGCGGCTTCGGCGGCGCGGATGCGCTCTTGCGAAGCACGGGCAAGCTGCATGAGTTCGTCTTCGGCGGCGTTGTCGGCATGATGGGCGGTTTCAGGCTGCTTTTCGTTGCTGGCAACAGTATGAGCCACATCGCTGGCGCTGGCTGGCGTTTCAGGCTGCGTGGCTGTGCTGGCGGCGATGGTGTTTTCAGGCTGCTTAACGCTGTTTTGTGTAACCACAATCGCGGGCGTTTCAGGCTGCTTACTGTTTTGGGCAACGCTGGTTGCTTTTTCAGGCTGTGCGTGCGGTTTGAAGACCACAACGGGCGTGGTGGGAATGGTGGTTTTTTCAGGCTGCTTGTTGTCTTGGGCGACCACGGTTGTGGTTGCAGTAGCTTTTTCAGGCTGCCTTATGCTGTTTTGTGTAACCACAATCGCAGGTTTTTCAGGCTGCTTGAAGGCATCGGGATGCGGCGTGGCAAGCACTACGGGCGTGGGCGCGGGGAAGCTGGCAGTGGTTGGCGCAGAAGTCGCCATATTGGTTGCGCCCTTGCCCAGCACAGGCGCTTGTTCTTTAAACGTATCGGGCACGGGATCCACATCGGCTTTGGCAAATTCGGATGCAGGCTTGATGCCCGATGCGCGGTTTTTGCTCACGAGAATAGTGCGCCCTGCTTCCAAATAAGTGGAGCGAATGCCGTTAAGGCGCTGAATTTCGCTGATGCTGCTGCCTGTTTGGGCGGCGATGTCTTGCAGGGAGATGCGGCTGTTGGGGGTGTAAACGTCCCACGATAGCAGCGTGTTCAGGTCGGAATTTTTGTAGTTGCTTTCAAAGGTTTTGGCAGCCTGAATCGGCAGCAGCATTTGGCGGCTGTTGCCTTTGGGGATGAACACGGGGGTTTTGAAGGCGGGGTTCAGGGCAAGGAATTCGCTCTCGGGAATGTTGGCGAGAAACGCGGCGGCGCGGATGTCCAGCGGGGCTTTCACGTTGACGGTTTTGAAATAGGGTTCGGATTTGATTTCGGGCAATTTTAGGCCGAATGCGCCGGGGTTGTTCACCAGATTGCGCACCGCGAGCAGCTTGGGCACATAGTTGCGCGTTTCGGCGGGCATTTTCAGGTTTTCGTAGGTGGGGGGAAGGCCTTGGGCGATGGCGCGGTTGACGGCGCGGGTTACGTTGCCTTCGCCCCAGTTGTAGGCGGCAAGGGCGAGCGACCAGTCGCCAAACAGCCCATAGAGGTATTGCAGGTAGTTGAGCGCGGCGTTGGTGGCGGCGTGTACGTCATGTCGCCCGTCGTAGAGCGGGGTTTGTTCCAGCCCGTAGTGCCGCCCTGTGGCGGGCATGAACTGCCACAAGCCCGATGCGCCGACGTGCGAACGCGCTTTGGTTACATACGCGCTTTCAATAAACGGCAGCAGCGCCACTTCGGCGGGCATATTGCGTTTTTTGACTTCGTCGGTGATGTAGTACATATAGGGGGTGCTGCGCTGGATGGTGCGGTTGAAATACGCGCTGTTTTGGGCGAATTTGCTTTCGTGGCTGCGCACCAGCCCTGAATTGACTTCTTGCATGCGGAAGTTTTTGCGCAAGTTGTCCCACACGCTGCCGCCTGATAGGAAGGTGGCGATGGGGTTTTTGCTGAACGGGGTGTTTTGCAGTTGCATCATTGCCGCGCCCGTTTGGGCTGGTTTGTAGGTTTCGCCGTGCGCTAGGGTGGGGAGAATGAACAGGCTGCTGACGGCTAGGGCAATGTTTTTTATGGTTTTCATATTGACGGGAGGGTGTTCGTGCGAAAAAATAGGTTCGCATCGTAATGATATTAGCGTGTTGTGTCAAGCTAAGTACTTGGCTTTAAAAGGTAAATATGTGCTTTACAGGGTTAGGAACCTATATTCACCATTCTCATAGGTATCTTATGCCCTAAAAACGCGGCTACCGCGTTAAAAATGCTGGCAAGGTGTCCAACCTTGCTACGCTTTTTGCCTTGTATCCACGCTTTTATGTCATAAAATCTACCTATGAAAATAATGAATACAGGTTCTAAAGATAATGAATTCGCGGAATTTATGCGCTTGGTTGGCGGGGGATGGCTTGGGGCGGTTTGTGTGGCAGGAGGAGTGGGGTTTTTTTCAGGCTGCCTTGGGGGAGCGGGTGTGGCGGGATGTGTTGTGTTTGGGCGACGGCGGGCGTTTGGCGGCGGCGGGGGTGAAGGCGTTGCCTGCGTTTTCAGGCTGCCATGTGGCGTTGCAGTGTGAGGCGTTGCCTGCGGATGTGGTGGCTTCGGCGGGGCGCTTGCCTTGGCGCGACGAGTCGTTTGATTGCGTGCTTGCGCCGCATTTGCCCGATGGCGACGCGCCGCTGTTGTTGGCGTTGGCGGAGTTGTTTCGGGTGGTGCAGCCGCTGGGGGCGGTGTTGGTTACAGGGTTGAATCCGCATTCGGTGTGGCGCTGGTGGCGGGACGACGGCTTGCCTGACGTGCGAAACGGGGTGTCTTTTAACCGGCTGCGGCGCTTGGCGCGGATGGTGGGCTGGCAGGTGGGCGGCGGGCGGTTTATGGTGCATTTGCCGCCTGTGGGGCAGCCTGAAAATTGGCAGCTGGTGGAGACGGCGGGGCAGCTTTTGTGGGCGAGAAACGCGGCGGTGTATGGGGTGGTGTTGAGCAAGCGGGTGGCGGGGGTGCGGCTGCGGGGGGATGTGGAATGGGCGGGGGATTTTGAGGGAATGGTGTTGCAGGGGGTGTAAATGGGGGTTTCAGGCTGCTTTGATGTAAGTGGAGTAGGCAGACTGAAAAAGGGTTGGGCTTTGTGATTGGCATTTAGATTGGGCAGCCTGAAAACCAATCTATCTAACAAAAAACCGTTTGGCGCAATACCAAGCGGTTTTTGTTTTTCAGGCTGCCTTCGGGGGATTGCGCTGCTGAGGCAGCCTGAAACGGGATGCGCGATGGCGCGTCGGCGGCTCGTCGATATTTTGCCAACCAGCAAAGTCTTGTTGAGTACACCATTTGGCGGCGAGCCGTCGCCGTGCTATTTTCAGGCTGCCTTGGATGATGGTTTGAGGCAGCCTGAAAACATGTAGCGATTGGGCAATGGGTATTTTGCAAGTGATGTTGCCATTTTTGGCAATGAGCCGTCGCCGTTCCATTTTGGGTTTCAGGCTACCTAAGCGCGGGGGCAACGGTTCGGCAGCCTGAAACGCTGCCCGCGTTCCTACGGCTTGCTTGCAAGCCGTGCTCTGGCTTGAAAAGGCGTTTCAGGCTGCCTTAGGGTTGGGCGTGAAGGGCTGCATCTGAATGCTTGCGCCGCCCTACTCTGCCTTGCAAAAAAAACACGCGCTGGGGCTGCCCTTGGCGCGTGTTTATGTTTACAAGATTGCGTTTAAACGCCTACGCGCTTATTTGCACCACACTTCTTCGGCGATTTCGCGGATAAATTCCAGCTTGCGCCATTGTTCTTCTTCGGTGAGCACGTTGCCTTCTTCGGTGGAGGCGAAGCCGCATTGGGGGCTGAGGCAAAGCTGGTTAATATCAACGTATTGGGTGGCTTCTTGGATGCGGTTGATGATGTCTTGCTTGTTTTCCAATTCGCCTGTTTTGCTGGTTACCAAGCCGAGCACGACTTGTTGGTCTTTGATGAAGCGCAGGGGTTTGAAGTCGCCTGCGCGGTCGCTGTCATATTCCAAATAAAAGCCGTCGATGTTGCAGCTGCCGAACAGAATTTCGGCAATCGGCTCGTAGCCGCCTGATGAGAACCATGTGGAGCGGAAGTTGCCGCGGCAGATGTGCATGGTGAGCGCCATGTCGGCTGGGGCGGCGGCACGGATGTCGTTGAGCATTTGCACATAGCGGCGGGCGGTGGCATCCACGTCCACGCCTTGCGATGCGTACAGCGCGCGTTTTTCTTCGGAGCAGAACTCGCCCCATGATGTGTCGTCTAATTGCAGGATGCGGCAGCCCAAGTCGTAGAACGCTTTAACGGCTTGGATGTAGGCGGCGGTGATGTCGGCGAATAATTGCTCTTGGTTATCGGCGTACACGGGCGGCAACTTGGGCTCGGCAGTGCGCACGCAGGTAATCAGGTGCAGCATGCTGGGCGAGGGGATGGTGAATTTAACGGGGTAGCCGCCTGCTTCGGCGTGGAGGCGTTGGTAGTGTTCCAAAAAGGGATGCACGTTGGGCCATTGGATTTTGCCGATGATTTCTAGGGTAACGGGGCGGTGCATATGGGCTTTGAATTGGGTGCTGTATGTTTCGGTGTCGCGCAGCTCCACGCCAATCAGTTCAAACAGAAAATCCAAATGCCACCATGTGCGGCGAAATTCGCCATCGCTCACGGCGGGCAAGCCGATGGCTTTTTGTTTTTCAACGATTTTGTGGATTTCAGCATCTTCAACCGCGTGCATGGCTTCCATGCTGCATTCGCCGCACGCGCATTGGCGGCGGGCTTGTTTCAAGGCTTCGGGGCGCAAAAAGCTGCCGACGATGTCAAAGCGATAGGGGGCGCGGTTGCGTAGGGTGGCGGTGGGGAACAGTTGGCTCATGGCATTTCCTTTGGTAGGGGTTAGTGAAACGTGAGATGCGGGGAGTATAGCAGTTTCAGGCTGCCTTATGCTTTGAGGCAGTCTGAAAATGGGTTGAGCGGTTAGGCAGATTTTGCAAACTACGCCATCGCTTGTAAACAGGAATTGCGCTCCGCCAAAGGCAGCCTAAAACCCATTTTCAAGCCAGCGCACGGCTTGCAAGCAAGCCGTAGGGACGCGGGGTAGCGTTTCAGGCTGCCCAACCATCCCGCCCGCGTTGAGGCAGCCTGAAACCCAATCTATCCAGCAAAAAAAATCGTTTGGCCCAACACCAAGCCATTTTATTTTTCAGGCTGCCCTATGGCGCAGAGGCAGCCTGAAAAGCGTTAAACGATTAGCTAGATTTCGCAAACCATGCCATCGCTTGTAAACAAGAATTGCGCCTTACCAAAGGCAACCTGAAACCCCATTCCACCCAAATAAAACCACTCTCATTTTTCAGGCTGCCTCCATCCGCCCCGCACCCCAAAGGCAGCCTAAAAGCGCAAAAAATGCTATGATACGCCCCTTTCAATTCTCCCGAAAAATCAAGCTCATGATGGAAATTATAATGACAGCTCTGCGTTTTCTTTCTCAAAGCGTCAGCGGTCTTGCCGTTGCCCTTTTAGCCGCCTGCGCTTCGCATCAAATCGCGCCCACCGTGCAAGAACAACCCTTGCCGCCCGTATCAGGCGATGCCGCCTTTGTGCATCCCAATCCCCGCCCCGCGCAATCGGCAGACCAAGCTCTGCAAACCTACGGCGTGTATGAAAGTGTGTTAGCCGCCGCCAAAAATGGCGATGACATCCAGCCCGCGCAATTTCTCGCCCAGCAAGGGCAAAGCGCAATGGGCGAAAGCGTGCGCAACGAATGGCTCAAAAGCCTTGCCAAACGCGGGCAAACCGCGCAATTTCAGCAGCAATACGCCCAGCTAGACCCCGAAGGGCGCAGCCAAGAAACCCGCTGCTACGCCAACCTATTGGGCGTAGAAAACGACAGCAAATTCATCAACGAGCTTGCCGAAGAAACAGGCAAACTGCCCGTAGGCTGCAACAGTCTCTTGCAAGCCCGCGCCAACCAGCTTAACCCCAGCCGCGCATGGCGGCGCGTGCGCGGCTTAATCAGTGCAGGGCAAACCACCGATGCCGCCAACCTGGCCGCCGCGCTCGGCAGCCCGCTAGACAGCCCCACAGGCTTTGGTGCGCAAGAAAATTCCCTGCGCGATGTCATCGGCGCGAACGCACAAAAATCGCCCGACACCGCCGCCGCCCGCCTGCAACAGCTTTCAGGCAGCCTGAACAGCGAGCAATCGGGCTTCGCATGGGGCGTGCTCGGTTTGGTGCACGCCAAAAATCTCAACATGGGCGGTGCATTGAATTACTACCGCAACGCCGACCGCAACCAGCTCAACAGCGAGCAATTTGAATGGTTTGCCCGCGCCGCGCTGCGCCAGCAAAATTGGACGGAGCTTGCCAACATCATCCAAACCATGCCGCCCAAGCTGCAAAACGACCCCACATGGCAATACTGGCTCGCCCGCGCATTCGCCGCGCAAGGCAAACGCAGCGAAGCCCAAGCGCTGTATCAAAAAGCCGCCGCCAGCGGGCGCAATTTCTATGCCGTGCTGGCAACCGAAGAACTTGGCGGCCGTGTTAACGCGCAAAACAACGCTCCAGCCGCGCAAGATGCCAACATCGCCCAACTGGGCAAAGACGGCGCCATCCAACGCGCCCTGCATCTTTTCCACACCAGCCAACAATCGGGCAACTGGAAAATGCGCCGCCAAGCTCAAAACGAATGGAAATACGCCACGCGCGGCATGAACGAAGGCACGCTCTTAACCGCCGCCCAGCTTGCGTCCAACCACCAGTTTTACGAAATGTCCATCCACAGCGCGGATAAAACCAACAAACTGCTGAACTACAACCTGCGCTACCCCACGCCCTTCCGCGACCTTGTTACCCAATACGGCAACGAAAACGGCGTAGACCCCGCATGGGTGTATGGCTTAATCCGCCAAGAAAGCCGCTTTGTGATGGGCGCGCAATCCAGCGTGGGCGCGCAAGGCTTGATGCAAGTGATGCCTGCCACCGCCAGCATGATCGCCCGCAAAATCGGCATGGATAACAGCGAGCTATATACCATGAACGGCAACATCCGCATGGGCACATGGTATATGGCAGACGCGCGCAACAGCCTGGGCAACAGCGACGTGCTCGCCACCGCAGGCTACAACGCAGGCCCTGGGCGCGCGCGCAAATGGCAAGGCGCAAGCATGGAAGGCGCCATCTACGCCGAAACCATCCCGTTTAACGAAACGCGCGATTATGTGAAAAAAGTGCTCACCAATTCGGTTTACTACGCCAGCATCTTGGGCGAACCCAAAACATCGTTGAAACAACGGCTGGGTATGATTCCCGCGCGGTAAACACGTTTTCACTTCGCACGAAGTTTGCAAACGTGTTTTCAGGCTGCCTATTGGGTAAACAAATAGGCAGCCTGAAAACCCCTTCTATCCTGTAAACACCCCACAAAGGACACCCCATGAAACTCTACATCTACGACCATTGCCCCTTTTGCGTGCGCGCCCGCATGGCATTCGGGCTCACCCAAACCCCCGTTGAACTCATCCCCCTAGCCAACGACGACGAAGCCACGCCCATCGGCTTAATCGGCGCAAAACAAGTGCCCATCCTGCAAAAACCCGATGGCAGCCACATGGGCGAAAGCCTAGACATCGTGCGCTACATCGCCGCCCAAGCCAACGCGCCCATCAACGAAACCATCCGCCCCAGCATCCAAGCATGGACCGACCAAGTGGGCGCGTATTACAACCAACTGCTCTTTCCGCGCAGTATCCAGCTTGGCTTGCCCGAATTTGCCACCCCCGCCGCCGTGGTGTATTTCATCCTGAAAAAAGAAGCCAGCATCGGCACAGGCATCGCCCAAATGCTAGAAAAAACCCCCGAGCTGCTTGCGCAAATCCACAGCGATTTGCAAACGCTCGCCAGCCAAATCCACGGCGACACCCTTAACGGCAGCGATCTCAGCATGGAAGACATCCTGATCTTCCCCATGCTGCGCAATCTCACTATGGTGCGCGGCATCCAGTTCCCCGCCGCCGTGCAAGACTACATCACCAATATGGCACAGCGCAGCCAAATCAATACTTACTTTGACCGCGCGTTGTGATGCGCCATAGCCTGTAAACAGAGGCAGCCTGAAAATGTATTTGGCAGGGCAAGCGCAAGTGCATACATATTGCTATTGCGATGGTTCAAGCTATTTTCAGGCTGCCTCATTATGGATAAACACAATCGGCAGCCTGAAACGCAACATGGCGCGGCAACGGCTCATCGCCAACTGGTATGCAAAATGGTTTGACTGCTTACCAAGATGCCCGCAAACCGCCAACGCACCATCGGTTGCAGATTTCACAACGGTTTCAGGCTGCCTACTACAAGCCGCAACAGAGGCAGCCTGAAAACCCACCCAACCCAATTTTCAGGCTGCCTCTAACCATCCCCCCAAACACCATGCCCTACTCCACCAAATACAGCCGCAGCCTGCACGCCTCCATCAGCCTCGGCACAACATCCGACGACCGCTTTATGCCCAAAGGCTACCTTGCCGCCTTCGCCGCCAAAGACGCGCTGGTGCTCACCGAAAAGCTGGACGGGCAGAACAACTGCCTCAGCCGCTACGGCGTATTCGCCCGCTCGCACGCCGCCCCCACGCAACACCCGTGGGACAAACCGCTCATCGAACGCTGGCAGCGCATCAAACACGACCTCGGCGACTTGGAACTCTTCGGCGAAAACCTCTACGGCATCCACTCCATCGCCTACCGCAGCCTCGAATCCTACTTCTACCTATTCGCCGTGCGCCAAGGCGGACGCTGGCTCGGCTGGGACGAAGTGCAGTTCTACGCCGCCCTGTTTGACTTCCCGACCGTGCCCGAGCTGCCCATCCACCAGCCGCTGCGTGATGTGTACCGCGACGGCATCGACGAAAACCGCCAACTTGCCGACTGGCTCACCACCAATCTCGGCATGAGCTGGCTGGATTACGTGGAAACCAGCGGCGCACTCGGTGGCTACGATCCGCAAACCAACGCCCCCTGCTGCGAAGGCTTGGTGATTCGCAACCGCGACGGCTTTGCCCCAACAACGGCGACTTGCCCGTGCAGCCCAACGAATTTGACAACCTGTTCAAACTCGTGCGCGCCAAACACGTCAAAACCGATGTGCATTGGACAAAAACATGGCAGCCCGCCACGCTGATTGACTACGACAAATACGGCTGGCACGGCTACCAATACCAAAGCAAACCATAAAGGTAGCCTGAAAATGAAACCGAGCACCCAACGCCGCTCCCTGCTCAACAACCTATTCCTCATCATCGTCTTTGGCGCGTTTGCCGTTTTCAGGCTGCTGCCCGTTATCAGCCAGCAGCATTTAGTAAGCACCGCCGCCCACCACGAAACCGTGCAGGCAATGCCCTATTCGGAAAACTACCAAAGCATCCGAGGAAGCACGGATAGCAACACCATTGTGGTTTTCCAAGACGCGCAAGGCAAAACCCACGCCGCCCAAACCCGCGTTTCTGCCGATGAGCAAGCGCAAATGCGCCGCCATATTCCCATCACCCGCGAATTTCTGATTACCCAAGACCATAAGGAAATCCTGCGCGACAAAGCCGCAGAAACCCTAGACATAACAGACTGGCTGATGATTGCCCTGCTGGCGGTTACACTGGTTGTCCACATGAAAATCCGCGCATTGCCCGCGCCCATCGCCCCCAACGATATGCCCCCAGCCGCCCGATACCCGCTGCAATCCGCAGAAAACCCGCGCCGCGTGCTGCGGGGCAACATCGTTACCCTGCTGGGCATCACGCTGGCAGCCCTTGCGCTGGGCAGCATATCTGGCTTTCTCGCCCTGACCACATGGCAGGAAAAACAAACCTTCCAACACGCGCCCATCGCCCACGCCGCGCCACACGGCGCATTTCGCCAAGGCAGCCTGAAAACCTACGCCGTAGATTTGCGCTTCACTACCCAAAACGGCAAAACCATCACCATCGCCGATTATCCCGTCAGCCCGATGGAGCGCGACCAACTGAACGCAGGCAAAACCATCCCCGTGCAATATCTGCCCGACAACCCCGATGTGTTCCGCTTTTTTAAAGCAGGGCAGGACAACGTTGCATGGTTTGCTACCGCTTTCTGCATCACCGTAGCAGCGGTGTGGCTGCTTGTGCTGTGGCTGTTTATCCGCCACCCCTACCGCCCGATGCAGCAAACGTAAAGGCAGCCTGAAAATCATCTTTCAGGCTGCCCATCCCAACCACACCAGCCCCAATCCAAACCATCCATCAGGAAACAACCATGTGAACATTCCCCCATTTCACCCCCAACCACGAACCCGATTGGCAAACCCTTGTTCACCGCTTCAACTGGCTCGCCGACATGGCCGCCGTCCCCCAAGACCCCGAATGGCACGGCGAAGGCGACGTGCTCACCCACACCAAAATGGTTGCCGACGCGCTTTTCAGGCTGCCCGAATACCAAGCCCTAGACGCGCAAGCCCAGCACATCCTATTCGCCTCCGCCCTGCTGCACGACGTAGAAAAACGCAGCACCACCACAAGCGAAGAGCGCGATGGGCGCACCCGCATCGTCTCCCCCCGCCACGCCAAAAAAGGCGAGCACACCGCCCGCCAAATCCTTTACTGCGACCTAGCCGCCCCCTTTGCCGTGCGCGAAGCTGTCGCCAAACTCGTACGCTGGCACGGGCTGCCGCTGTGGGCAATAGAAAAACCCCAGCCCGAACACGCCGCCATCGTCGCCGCCCTGCAAGTGAACACCCAATGGCTCGCCATCCTCGCCAAAGCCGACGCGCTCGGGCGCATCTGCCCCGACACCGCCAAGCTGTTAGACAAAATCGCCCTATTCCAAGCCCTGTGCGAAGAAAACCAAAGCTGGGGCGCGTGCTACCCCTTTTCAGGCTGCCACACCCGCTACCACTATCTCAACCACCCCGAAAGCAGCCCCGACTATCAGCCCTACGATGATTTCAGTTGCACCGTCCACATGATGAGCGCGCTACCGGGCAGCGGCAAAGACACCCACATCGCCCGCCACCTGCGCGACCTGCCCGTGCTGTCGCTTGACGACATCCGCCGCGCCCACCGCATCGACCCCGCCGACAAAAAAGCCACAGGGCGCGTGATACAGCTTGGCAAAGAACAAGCCCGCCAATACCTGCGCGACCAACAAGACTTCGTGTTCAACGCCACCAACCTCACCCGCGAGCTGCGCGGCAAATGGACGCAGCTTTTCGCCGACTACCGCGCCCGCATCTGCATCAGCTACCTAGAAGTGCCGTGGCAACAGCTCCTGCGCCAAAACAAACAGCGCGAACACAGCGTGCCCGAAGCCGTTATCCGCCGTCTGCTCGGCAAACTGGAAATCCCGTTTTACGACGAAGCGCATGAAGTGGCATACCACATCGTCGAAGCAGATTAGGCAGCCTGAAAACCAATAGGCAGCCTGAAAACAAAAAACCGTTTTCAGGCTGCCCTGCCCCATCCACCCCCACAAAACCCAACCCGCCCCATGAAAACCCCGCTTATTCTCGCCATCGCCCTATTCGCCCTGCTCACCGCCATCACCCTGCTCGCCAACTGGCACACCCAACGCCAAACCGCCGCCTATCTCTACGACAATGCCGCGCAAATCCCCGCGCACAAAGCCGCCTTGCTCTTGGGCACCTCCCCCGTCCTTGCCGACGGGCGCAGCAACCTCTACTTCACCCACCGCATCCGCGCCGCCGCCGAACTCTACCGCGCAGGCAAAGTGCGCTACATCATCGCCAGCGGCGACAACCGCAAACACGGCTACAACGAACCCGAAGCCATGAAAGCCGCCCTGATTGCCCAAGGCATCCCCGCCGAGCGCATCATCCCCGACTACGCAGGCATCCGCACCCTAGACTCCGTACTCCGCGCCCGCAGCGTGTTCGGGCAGACGGACTACATCGTCGTCTCGCAAAAATTCCACAACGAACGCGCCGTGTACCTCGCCCGCGCCCACGGCATCCGCGCCGTCGGCTACAACGCCGCCGACGTACACCTCTACGCCGGCGGCTTCAAAACCCGCGTGCGCGAATACGGCGCGCGCATGAAAATGTATCTGGACCTGCTCACTGGCAAACAGCCCAAACACGGCGGCGAAACCATCGCCCTGCCCGACTAGCTTTCAGGCTGCCTTCCCACACAAGGCAGCCTGAAACCTTGGTAAAGCCTCAGTAGGTCGGGCATTCATGCCCGACGTTTTAAATTTTTGGTGTATCTTAAAGATAAATAGGTCAGCGTTTGTCGGGCATGAATGCCCGACCTACAAACTGAAAACCAATCGGCAGCCTGAAAACCGTTTTTTGGTTTTCAGGCTGCCGTTTTCACTAAACTAAAACGAACGCCGCGCCCGCGCTACCTTCCGCCCCACTCAAACTGCTGCTCGCGGCTGCCGTTGCAGGTGCGGATGGCGAGATAGCTTTCGGACGCATCCAAGCATTTGCCCGAATCGGCGCTGCGGATGCGCGCGCCGTCGCGATACCAGCGCTGGTTGTCCCGGCCGTTGCAGGAAAACAGGATGACGCGGCTGCCGTCGCGGGTTTCGCCGCCGGCCACGTCGAGGCAGCGCTCGTTTTGGCGGATGGTGCCGCTCTTCGCATCCAAGCGGAACAACTGGTTCGCTTGCCCGTGGCAGCGGTGGCGAATCAGGCTGCGGCGGTCGTTGCCGTGGATGTCGAGGCATTCGCCGCGCTGGGTGCGAATCAGCCCGTCGGCATCGCGCTCGGGGCGGGGGCTGCGATGGCTCGGCCCGCGCGTGTCTATCGTTATCTGCTCGGGCAGGTAAATGCCGCAGGCGGCCAGCAGCAGCGGCATCAGAACGGCGGTTAAGATGGGTTTCATGTGTCTTCCTTTCGTCAAACAAGGGGTTTTCAGGCTGCCTTTGTTTCAGGCTGCCTCAATTTCAACTGTCTCAATCGGCGGGCGGCGGGCAGGGGCTGGTTTCCGTTCCGTGGCGCAGGCCGTATGCCTTGCCCCAGTCGCACAGCGTATAGAGCGCGGGCAGAAAGGTTTTGCCCTCCTCGCTCAGGCGGTATTCCACGCGCGGCGGCACTTCGGCGAACACTTCGCACGCCACCAGGCCGTCCGCTTCCAGCTGGCGCAGCTGCTCGGTGAGCACCTTCGGGCTGATGCCGCCGAGCCGTTCCAGCAAATCGCGCGTGCGCCGCGCCCCGCCGCCCAAATGGTAAAGAATCAGGCATTTCCATTTGCCGCCCACCAGTTTCATCGTCAGTTCAATTGCCGAAAGCATGCTCCGTTAAGCTCCTATTTTGTTGGAAAACTTACCAAAAAGTGCGTAGAGCACCTTTTAGTGCTTTGTTTTTATTTGATTTTAAAAGCGTTAGTATAACGGTTTTCCACTCAGAAGGAAGCCATGATGCCGCTTAACGACCTGCTGCAAAACCGCCGCTCCACCCGCCGTTTCCGCCCCGATGCCCCCATCGACCGCGCCGAATTAAACGCGCTCATCAGCCAAGCCAACCGCGCCCCCAGCAGCAACAACGCCCAGCCGTGGCGCATTATGGTGCTGACCGACCCCGTCCTGCGCCAGCGCCTGCTGCCCGAAGCCTACTGGCAGGAGCAAATCATCACCGCCTCCGCCGTGCTGGTGCTGTTGGGCGACCGCGCAGCCTACCGCGAGCCGAACCTGCGCCGCATCCACCAGCAGGAGTTTTCAGACGGCTGCTTTGATGCAAACGTGCGCGATTTCCTGATTCAGGCTGCCGTTCAGTTTTACCAACCCTTCGATGAAACCGACACCCAGCGCGGCCTCGCGCTCGACTGCGGGCTGTGGGCGATGGCGTTTATGCTCGCCGCCGAAGCAGCCGGCTGGCAAACCGTGCCGATGACCGGCTACCGCCGTGACGGGCTGCGCCGCGTGCTGAACCTGCCCGAGCGTTATCTGGACGTGATGCTGATTGCCCTCGGCAAGGGCGCCGAGCGCGGACACCGCACGCTGCGGCAAGACGCGGCGGCGGTGTCGGCGTGGGACGGGCTGCCCGAATAAGGCGCCAAGGCAGCCTGCGCAGCGTAGTGGCGGAGCCAAAACGGTTTGTGCTTTTTCAGGCTGCCGCAAGGTAACAATTTTTAATCCGCTATAAAAAAACGCCGGCGCACAACCAGCGTTTTCTGCCGTTTAGCTTTCGCCGCGCATCAGCTGCGCCGCATCCGCGTTAATCCCGCGCAACACCGCTGCAGGGTCGGCCGCCTGCGTAATCGGCCGCCCCATCACCAAATAACTCGCCCCCGCGTTCAGCGCATCCAGCGGGGTCATAATGCGCCGCTGGTCATCCGCATTATTCGCCACATCCAAGCGAATACCAGGGGTAACCAGCAAAAATTCATCGCCCAACTGCTGCCGCAGCAAATGCGCCTCCTGCGCCGAACACACCACGCCATCCAGCCCCGATGCCTGCGCCAATTTTGCCCATTGCAACACCAGCGTTTCAGGCTGCTGGTTCAAGCCAATCTCGCGCAAATCCTCCGCCGTCATGCTGGTGAGCACCGTTACGCCAATCAGTTTCGGGCGATACGCGCAATTTGCCACCGCCTCTGCTGCCGCTTCCATCATGCGCCGCCCGCCCGAAGCGTGCATATCCACCAGCCACACGCCCATTTCCGCCGCCACTTTGCACGCATTGGCCACCGTGTTGGGAATATCATGGTATTTCAAATCCAAAAACAGCTTAAAGCCTTGGTTGATGAGCTTTTCTGCCAGCGAACGCCCCGTTGCGGTAAACAATTCCTTGCCGATTTTTAACTGGCACAATTCGGGCGACAAGCGGCGCACAAATGCCAGCGTGTCGGCTTCGTTGGCAAAATCCAGTGCCACAATCACAGGCGTAGGCTGGGTGGAAAGCGGGTAATCGGTCATCAAAGGGTTCATGGCGCGGCCTCGTTTGGGTAAAAAAGGTTATTTTACACGTTTTAACACGGTTTCTCGCAAACCCGTGTTTTCAGGCTGCCCAACGGTTTTGCGTATCAAGTTGATTATCTATTCGTTTGTAAAGATTGCTTTTTTTCTCTACAATGTTTATTGCCTTTTACACTCTAAAGAATAAGGAAAATTTATGAACAGCTTGCGAACTCTTTCTGCTTTGGTATTAGCGGGGCTGCTGGCAGCGTGCGGTCAATCGGAAGACGTGCCGACATCAAGCGTCGGGGGCAGCAGCGGTCATTCCGCCGCCAACCAAGGCTATAAAAAAGCCAACAAAAAAGCCAAATTGGACGACCTGGAAAACGCCGATTTGCAAGCCATTCAAGATGTTTTTGCCGCTTCCAACATCAGCAATATGGAAGTGCGCCAAAACGCCAAAAACTGGAGCTATAAGGCAGGCTTTGAACCCAGTTGCAGCGCCTACCAATCGTTTTATAATTCCCAACGCCTGCTGTATGCAGACACCGCACCGCAAATCCAAGCCTTAAAATTGCAAACCGCTTTGGGTAAAGGCTTGGTGGAAACCCTAGCCCCCGCGCTGGAAAAAATCGCCGATGCTTCCGACCAAATGGTGCTGCTGGATTGGGACGCTTGCGGCACAGCCGAATTTGCGAAAAAACTCGCGCCCGCCGCCGCGCAAATGGCAGAAGCCAACCGCGTTTACGCCAAAGCCATCGTGCAATACAGCAACGCAATGAAAGCACACGATATGTTCACCCTAGCCGATGAAACCTCGGTGTTGCACACCGCCACCGACACCGAAAAAGCCTTGAAATATTTGCAAGGTCAGCCCAAAAAAGGCGATGTATCATCCGCCCCCGCCCAATAATCCAAAGGCAGCCTGAAAACATACTTTCAGGCTGCCTTTTGCTTTACCTGATTGCCCCGCAATCTTCCATGCCTTATTTCACATTCCGCCATGACCCACCCCATCCACGCATGGGCAAGCATCCCCAGCCTTGCCGAAATTCAAACCCATCTCGCCGCGCATCCCAACAGCCCACACCTTATCTTCTGCCTGCCCGCCAACCACATCATCCCCCAATGGCAGCCTGAAAACCCATCGCAGCAACCCCTTGCCCAAGCATGGCAAGAAGCCACCCGCTGCCTTGTGCACGATGCCGTGAACTACATCCGCCAATGGCAGCCTGAAACCGACCTTTGGCTGCTACCGCCCCACGCCGCCAGTCATTTGCACGAACACTTCCCGCAGCCCGAACACATCATCTGGCACACCCCGCCCGTCGCCCAACAGCCCGCGCCACCGCGCCAAGCATGGCAACAGCCCCCCACAAGGCAGCCTGAAACCGATACAACAGCCCCGCTCCATGTCATCATCATCGGCGCAGGCATCGCAGGCGCAGCCACCGCCCACGAATGCGCCACCCGCGGCGCGCGCGTAACCGTGCTGGAAGCGGGCGAGCCTGCCCAAGCCGCATCAGGCAATCAACAAGGGCTGCTCTACGCCAAAATCTCCCCCCATCTCACCGCGCAAACCGAATTGCTGCTCGCAGGCTACGGCTACACCCGCCGCCTACTGCAACGCCTGTTGCCACAACAGCAAAACTGGGGCGCAAGCGGCGTGCTGCATCTCAACCACAACGCCAGCGAAGCCCAGCGCAACGCCCAGCTCGCGCAAAACCAGCATTATCAACATCTCTATCGTCCCGTCTCCCCCGAGCAAGCCAGCCAAATCGCAGGCATCCCCATCGCCCAAAGCGGCTTATATTGGCAACAAGGCGCATGGCTCAACCCGCCCGCGCTTATCCACGCCCTGCTGCGCCACCCCAACATCACACTCCACCGCCACACGCCCGCCCAAAGCATCCACCACAGCGGCGAGCAATGGCACGTCCACACCCCCAACGGCATCTTTTCAGGCAGCCACATCGTCTTTTGCACAGGCGCAGACAACGCCCACACCCCCATCATCCAACACTACCCCTTCCAAATCATCCGCGGGCAAACCAGCATCGCCCCCGCCACCCAAGGCAGCCTGAAACTCAAAACCGCCCTATCCGCCGCCTCCTACATCTCCCCCGCATGGCAAGGCGAACACTGCTACGGCGCCACCTTCTCCCCCAACAACCCCAGCCGAGATTGGCAAGATGCCGACGAAGCCCACAACCGCCAAGCCCTCGCCCAGCTTTCCCCCTATCTCGCACAACAGTTTGCCGACTACTACGCCGCCCATCCCATTAGGCAGCCTGAAAACAAATGCAGCGAGTTTCGGCGAAATGTAAACGAACCAAGCCACTACTATTTAGGCAGCCTGAAAACCCAAAGGCAGCCTGAAAACGAGTACAACGAGTTCCAGTCCAACCAAAATGAGTACAACGAATTTACGCACAATTTAAACGAGCCAAGCCATGCCCACTTAGGCAGCCTGAAAACGAGTACAGCAAATCCCAGCGAAACCCAACTTCACCACCAAATGCAGCCTGAAAACCAATTTGAACCAAGTTCCAACCAAACTAACCATTCAGGCAGCCTGAAAACCCAAAGGCAGCCTGAAAACGAGTACAACAAATTTCCACGCAATCAAACCCCATGTGAACCCAATCAAGCCCAGGCCCAGCTATTAAGGCAGCCTGAAAACGATCACAACGAGTGCCACCCAAAAGGACACACCGCCACCCGCTGCGACTGCCACGACCACCTCTCCGCCGTCGGCGCAATCAGCGACCCCGCCGCCCTACGCACCACCTACGCCGCCTACGCCCTAGACAAAAACTACCGCATCGCCACCCCCTGCCCCTACCTGCCCAACGCCTACACCAACACCGCCCACGGCAGCCGCGGACTCGCCACCGCCCCCCTCTGCGCCGCCGAAATCGCCGCCCAAATCTGCTGCACCCCCCGCCCCCTCTCCGAACGCCTGCGCCAAGCCCTCAACCCCAATCGCCTGATTATTCGCCAAATCATCCGCAGCAAAACCAACCCCTAGCCCCACACCCAACCATGACCCAATACTTCCTCCTCAACACCAACCTCGCCCGCCATCCCCAAGACCACCGCTTTATGCTGGATAACCACGTCGCCGCCGCCTTTGAAGACGGCTACAAAGAAAAAATCACCCGCATCAGCCAAGGCGATTACGTCTTCCTCTACGCATCAAAGTGCGGCATCGTCGCCTACGGACGCGTCGACGGCAACGTCCACACCACCCACCACCTCGGCATCCCCAACCAAACCTTCTACCAAAAATTAGCCCCCTTTTTCACCCTAGAACACACTCCCTTGCCCGCCAGCGAAATCCAAACCGCGCTCGGACGTTCCATCGCCTTCGTGCAAACCCTCATCCGCCTTGCCGATGGCGAAAAACTGCTGGCGCATTTGCAAAACAGACAACAAAAAGGATAAACCCATCAGGCTTATCCCTTGTTGCTCGGCGGTTTTCAGGCTGCCTATTTGCCCAGCCTATATTGCATTGGCTTAACGATTGCCACTTGCCAATTTTGTCAGCATCGCTTGGTCAATATAAATCAAATTCACATTGGTGCGCGCAATCAACACATAGCCTTGCTGCTGCATAAACGCCGTCATGCGCTCGCCCTCGCCCGAAGCAAAATGCTCCGATGGTTCAAGCTGCACAAACAACGGTCGCCAGCGCGCAAAATCAATATCTTTAGCAATATCCAAATCTTTGCCTTCCACATCAATAGACAACAGCAAAATCTTTTTGTCCGCTGGAATATGGTTTTCAAACAAGCGATTGGGGCGTATCGCCGCCACTTGCACGCTGTTTTTAATCCCCACCTGCCCGCCATGCCAAATTTCAATAAACTCTTTGTGCAACGACGACAGCTCATGATGATTGGAAACAAATAATTCCACCGTTTCCACGTCTTCGTTGGTGATGGCGGCGTGGATAATTTGGTCGGCGGGGCGGCCTTTTTGCAAATCGGGCAGCAACGCAGGATTGGCTTCAACCAAAATACCCGTCATGCCCGTGCAAATATGCAGCAAATAGGTGTTATTGCCCGCAAAGGCGTGATTCCCACCGATTTCAACATACACATAATCCGCCCAATTCCCGATATGCCCTTGTGTTTGCAGGGCGCGGGCGATAGAAAAAATGATTAAATCTTCGCCACATTGCCCGTAATGCTGTTCCAGCATGGAAGGAATGGTGGCGCTTTTGATATCGGCTTCAAGCGTGCGTTGATAAACAAATGGATTGGGAAACAACATGGCAATCTCCTATGAGGTTGAACAAATGGAATACTCCGTGGGCATTATAGGGCTTTTTCAATGATTTAGCTGTCCTCTGCCTGCTTTTGCCCCTAAGCCATCGCATCGCAAACCCATTTTCAGGCTGCCTCTGCCCCAAATCAAACACCCCTACTAAAAAGAATAACGCCCCATGCTCAACACCCCCGCCCTACTCCTATCCAGCACCATTTGGTCGCTGCTGTGGATGATTTTTGTCGCGATAACCGTGCGCCATTTCCCGTGGACGATGGCACACGACTACCCACCCGATATGCAACAAGCCGCCGCCTTGCCCGCGCCCAGCCCCGTGCAAAAACGATGCGCCACCCTCTTTGCTGCAACCGCCTTTGCCATACTGTTTACCTTTGCCATCGCCACCACGCTACTGGCGTACGCAAAGCGCAGCGCATCGTTTGCCACCGTGTTTTGCCATCTGTGGCTAATGGGCATGGCGTGGAATGCAGTGGATTTATTGCTGGTGGATTGGCTGCTGATTTGCACGCTCGCCTCGCCGCTGTTTCTGCTCCCCAACACCGCCCATTGCGCAGGCAGGCGCGATTTTCGTTTCCACTTTGTCGGCTTTTTAAAAGGCTGCGTTGCCATGAGCGCCATCAGTGGCGTGCTGGCGGTTTTGACTTTTGGCTTGATGCACATCACGCGGTAAGCAAAGGCAGCCTGAAAACTTGGTACAAGCCAGTAGCGCGGGGTTTGTCCGCCAAATGTCGGCGAGCTGCCAACGCGCCATTTTGAGTTTCAGGCTGCCTCACTCTTGCCCAACCCTGCTCCACAAAAAACAGCCGCTCAACAATCAGCGGCTGTCCATTTTGCTTACTCTCTATTCAGCAAACTCATCCAACATATCCATACTCGGCACAAAAAACAGCGTGCCCGTGTGCGCGGTGCTGAAATCCAAAATGCGGTCATAATTGCCCGCGGGGTTGCCGATAAACATATTGTCCAGCATCTTTTTCACCGTGCTAAACGTGCGGGCATAGGCGATAAAATATGTGCCCATTTCGTTTGCCCCTGCGCGCCCAAACGGCATATTGTCGCGCACCACTTTCAACTCGTCGCCCACATTCGCCAACGCAATATGCGAATTGGCGGGCTTGGTATCATCGTCCATTTCAATATCGTCTTGCTTGCTGCGCCCAAACACTTTTTCCTGCTCGGCAACAGGCAGCTTGCGCCATGCGTTCATATCGTGCAGATATTTTTGCACAAACAAATAGCTGCCGCCTTGGTAGGCGGCGTCTTCCTCGCCAATAATTGCAAAATGCGCGCGCTCGGCGGGGTCGTGCGGGTTTTCCGTGCCATCTACAAAGCCCAAGATGGAACGCCCATCCCAATAGCGGAAACCGTGCACTTCTTCCGCGCAGTCCGCCGCAGGTGTGAGCAAATCGGTGAGCACCGCCATATCATATAACACGCTTTGCTGCTCGGCGCGCAAATGCAGATGCACATCGCCGCGCGTGGCAACGGCGGTGTGTTTCGCACCTTTAATCGGGGCGAACTCGGCTAATTCGCGCGGCAGCGGCTGCGGCAAGTCCAAGCGTTGCCATGCGCCGTGGCTGATGCCCAGCACCACGCTGGCTTTTTGCTGCGGAAAACGGTTGGTGGCGGAATTGTTTAAATTGCCCACCAGCGCGCACAGGCGTTTGAACACAGGGGCAACCTCCATGCCGTCTTTGAAATTCCACACCATAAAAATGGTGTTTTCGTTCGGTTCATCGGTTACTTTTTGAGATTGAATATCAGTCATTTTTATCCTATTTTTCGGCATAAGTAACAAATTTACTGCTAAAACCCGCTGCAAGCCTTATGCTGCAAGGC
>ERZ773060.247-NODE-247-length-22211-cov-3.96055_pt1 | contig 22211 bp, 21 predicted proteins | sample MGYA00580628_ERZ773060 | MGnify/ENA primary metagenome ERZ773060 (study PRJEB29015, sample SAMEA2738019) | human oral metagenome | biome: human oral; feature: human-associated habitat; material: dental | place: China | collected 2045 ... | reverse complement strand
CAATTTCTGTTTTAGAGGTTTACAGAATTACACTACTCTCAAACACTACTTTTCAACTTGAATATCAAGATAACGTTTTAGAGGTTTACAGAATTACACTACTCTCAAACCCCAAATTAAATTTGAGGCTCAAGAGTAACTCGGGCTACCACCAGGTGTAATTCTGTATACTCCTTAAATAACACAAAAATCATTATCTAAAATATACCCATTAATAAGGCTTTTATCAAGATTTTCTTTATCAAAAGATCCTGTCGTTAAACAAACTAATCGTAATTGTCTGCTCAACATGTTGTGATAAAATGCATTAATCTCATCATCATTTAAAACTAAATCTAGATTTACCATAATATATAACATGGGAGATAATAATGTATCCACCACTTCTATATAGGACATGAGATCCATGATATCCCCTGTACGATTAAACTCAAAGTTAAAGCTACCTAGCTTAATAAGTTCAGCAGTACCAATTTCAAGTTTATGTTGGATTGATAAAGGATATCCAAATTCTAAAGAATAATAAAAAGCATGAAGACGATTTACAATATCTGCCACCTCTTCTGTCATCAACAAGGCTTCTTTAGATAATTGATTTTGTAATTTGGTTAATAAGGCTTTACTATTTATATCTACATATAATGGATTAAGTATTATATGTCCATATTTATCTAAATTAAACGCCTTATTATTATCATTTAAAATCCAGGGGCCTTCCCCTCCATCGCATTGTATATCAAGCTCTGTAACCATACGTCGAAATACTTTACAATTCTCAAATGATATAACCGTTACTTTATCACTAGATACTTCAAAGTCTAATGTAGAATCTTGATACATCAATTTCATATCATAAGCACCCTCTCCGTTGAGTCTATAACCTCACTTTGCTTATCTCCTACTACAATCTCCATTCTTGAAAACTGCTTTTCTGTAACAGTTAACATAAACAAGCTACCACTAGGTGGCTTATTTTTACGTACATGTTCCATTATAATGTTGGCACTAGTTGTATTAAGAACTAATTTTGAGTACACAGATTCTTGTAGCATGAGGAATCCTGATACAATTAAATACTTCCTAAAATTCCTATATTCTTTTCTATCTTCCGAAGTCAACGTCGGTAGATCAAACATCACTAGTATTCTCATAAATCTATAGCTCATATTCTATAAACCTAATCTCTGAAGCATCTTGATTCCGCAATGCATCAAATACACTTTTACAGTAAATGCGAATAGCGGCACTAAATGTCTGAATAGTATCATTAATTTTTACATCTTCAGATAGTAATTCTATAAGTGACAATTTAACATCTCGATTGAATTCTGTAGGTATCGACTTGATAACAACCGCATCAACAAAGCCTCTCAACGGTTCCATCAAATCAGAACCTAAATTATACGGATTAAATTGATTACAGTGATTAAGACCTAGCTGAGTAATATAACCTAACGATAAAATCTCTCGATTTACCGCAGAAAGCAATATCGCATATCCATAATTCAGTGCTGCATTAATAGCATTATCCTGTTCACGAGAAAATGATTTTCCAAACAAAGCATTAAAATATACTTTTGCAGCATGCCCCTCACGTTGAGTTTCATCATTTAGAGTCAACTCATCAAGATATTGGTATAGTAAATCTGCTTCAACTAACTCCTGATGCTGTAATAGCTCTGCTTGATTCATAATCTTATGTCGTACAATTTCTGTCCATATAGAAGCTTGCAACTCTTTAGACCATTCAGCCTGTTCACGACATCGTTTACTACTATTGTGACTACCATGTAATGGAAGAACCTCACTGGCTGGATTCCGTTTCTCATCACAAAACACAATAGCCACTTTTTTCTTAATCAACTCGTTTAGTAGTACGGCGGTGAGGCTCACCGCCGTAGATTCAACAATTAGCATATATATTTCATCAATATACACCTTAGTCGTCTCAAAGTCTTTGCGAATAATCATGTAATTCATTTTAAAATCTAACTTAGAACGACTACCTATGACTACCGTACGCCAACTCATAATAACCCCTAATACTAACACACTCGTTTTAAACTATAGCTACTTCATTAGAATATAATCCTGTAATGGATTCATTGATCACTTTAAATTCATCTTGATTACTTATTTTACTCCCCACAGTTGATCTAGATGCTGTTATTCCTAAAGACTTAACTTCAAAAGTAGTTTTTTGATTTGTTAATAAGTTTAAAAGCTCTATCAAATGAATACTCTGTTCTTCTAAAGACATTTTTTTAAATAAACCATATCCCTTTTCTGATAGTTCAGCTGCTTTATTCCCTTTCATCTTTTGATATATAGGCATTTTAAGTTTACTTACCAAGTAATCAAAGAACTCTATATTTTTCTCTTCTACGATTCTAACCTCTATCGTATGTTTATTATCAAGAGTTCTTGTTGATACAACATTTGCCTTCAAATCCTTATTATCTTTTCTCATATTATTATACTTCTCAAGCACTTTGAGGTATGGAATCCATTCATTTGAAACAATGCCTTGAATCGCATTATCAATACAGAAGTTACTATTAGTTTTCCCACCCAAATAGTAATAGAATCCATTAACCTTAACTAATTGATTAATGCACAGTTTTCCATAAATGATAGAAATGTCTTTTGCTTGTGGAGTAATAGATGCTACATAGTTAATTAAATCCTGATCAGTTGTATTTCGATTTGTTAAATAGATTGGTAATGGCACGATTTCCTTAATCACTTCGCCTTTTTTACCTGTATATTGAACAATAATAGAATAGGCATTTTTAATTTTTGTCATGCCACCATACTTAGAAACATCTGCAAACACACTAGACTTGGTTTTCATCCCTATATAAGCACCATCTTTAGCTTTCCCTGCAACAGTAGCTTTATATACAGTTGCATCAGCTAATGCACCGGTTTGTTCTAATAAACGCTTTGTCACTCGAACATCGTTGCTGGCCATCATTTTCTTAACAGTATCCATGCTTGTTTTTACGTCCCAAGCTTTTCCATCTTTAGCATTTGTGCAATTTACATCATAATTGAACATCTTCGCTAAGTTATATGTACGATTAGCTCCATTCTTTTTAAAGAATGCACGGAAGTTACGAGTAAATCTTTCATGATATACATTACCAACAACAATATTTAAATAAGCATCTTTAGCATGGTGGTGATGATTCAATGAGCGAACCTTGATAAAGTTATTATCATGACGGAAGTCTGTTACATTTTCAGCCTTTACAAAGACTACATCAACACCTTGGTAAAGACGACGCAATAATGTTGTGGCTGCCTTAACTGATTGATTAGTTTCAACCAATTGACGAGCAATAAAACCACTTAAATCATCTTCTGTAAGAGGTGCAATACGTGTAAGACGCGCATATTTTCGCTCACTAATAAGACCTTGATGTTTCAAGAATGACCAGAATACCTTTTGGTTAGTTTGAATCGTATTGTCTATTGGATACGTATCCGACTTTTTAGCATTCGCAGTACGCTCACATAATACTAAATTATCAAAGCTATCATCTTTTGTAAGACTGCGAGGATAAATATGATCAATATCATAGTTATCTGTATTTAATAAATTTAAATCTATAATATTCCCTGTATAAGCACAACGCCCCATTTGAGTATAATATAAATATAACTTTTTACTTCTTAATGCCGCATCATCGTAGTTAGCTAATCCTAATTTCAGACCGTCAAACTCTGTGTCCTTTAGCCCACTTAATAAAGCTTCATCTTTTTTAATCGCAGCATATAAATCAGATAATCGTTTTTGACGAGAATCCTTTTTCTTTTTCTCTGTTTTATTAGACCGCGTTACCTCTACAAAGATACGAGATGGTAGCGCTTTTTTTATATGTATAACCTCATCAACGATACGCAAAGCTTGCCATACCGCACGTTTAACAGCAGGCGAAAGCGCCAATTCATCAATAATATCATGAGGATCTACTACTTGGCCTGCTGTTAATTTATCATTTATCTCTTGAATACGTTCCATAAATGAGAATTTATCGCCTAATAGTTCCATCAAGTTATAGCTAAAATCACGCATTGCTTCAATAATGGTTACAGAAGTACCGTCTCCAGCCTTATCACAGCCATCAATACCATTTAGTAATTTCTTAGAAAGGCGACCCCAATCTCGATATCTTAATTTTGTCAGCTTCTTGATAACCTCATCATCAAGGCACGAAGAAAATTTATTACGCAACGTTTCACGTAACATTTTCTTACTTTCACCAAAGATAGTAATATTCGTAATAATCTCTTCAGCCATAGATGTATCAAACCCAACACCAAGGATACGAACCATATCACGATAAGATGCTAGATCATTTTTAATTTCCCCATCTAGACCTGTAATCTCAGGTTTATGAGGTTTTGAGATATAACCGTTATCTTTTAAAAACTGCTCTATACGATTTTTAGTCATCTTCTTATGGTCTTGCTTAAACACAGCCTCAATAAGATGCTCTTTTATCTTTGTCTCGAATGGCTTTCCATCAATACGCACATTATTTAGTTCATTAAGCAACATAAATTCACTATATAAAAGAGATGATTTTGGTAATACATCTTCACCTAACAAATAAGTGCATTTATTGGTTAGGTTTTTAATAAAAGCAGCTGCTGATTTTTCTCTATCAATTTTATCTTCAAAATTCCATGGTGTAACTTGACCAGAGGCTTTACGTACAGCCCAAGCGAACCCGCCATTATCCACATTATGATGTGTATTTAAAGGCCCTACATAGTATGGAATACGGAATTCAAGCAGTTTAATAAGTTTCTCTGCTACAGAATATCCATCAGCCACTTCATTTAGAAATGGGAATTTGGATTTACATTTATCAAGAATAGTCTTAAGTTCCTCCAAATGTAATTGATAAGGAATAACCCCATTATCTTTAATACGTTGTAATGGCAATAAAGTTTGTAGATCAATTTCACTAAGAATATAGTCTTTCTCCTTAGAATCAGATAATCCCTCTACTATTTTCTTAGTGTATTTATAAAAATCTTCGCGGTTACAACTAGTTTCTTCCGTGCGGCCTTGTTTAATATAGTGAACATAGTTGTATAAACCTTTTTCATCAGCCTTGAACATCGCATTGTAAATACTTCTATCAGTCTTTAATAAAGATTTCAGTATAACTAAATCCTCTTTATGTTTGTTAAAAGCTTTTACCTTAGATTCAGAAATAGTAAGACCGGGTTCCTTGATGGACATCAAAATAATAGCATCATATACAGATTTACAATCATCAATACTATGAATCTCATCACCCCAAGCTTTAGCTAGGTCATCACGTCTCTCATCATATGTATCCCCTATAATTTGTAACTTTTTAAGATCTTCATCTAAATCCTCTACAGAGCCGAATAAGTCAGTAAGGCTCGCAGATAAACCTAATACCAAATTAGCAAATGATTTAAGTCTTTTTTTATCCTCCTTGACCTGTTCTTTTTGAGTTTTACCAGAAGTATCCACTTCATCAGTAATTATATATGTATCAACAAGACTTTCTATGGCCTTTGCTTTGTCAGATTTTGTTTTACCTGACTCCATAAGGATTTGACCGATAGAACCAATTGTAGCAGTAGAATCAAAACAATTGAAGGTGATATGTTCTAAGGCTTGTTTAAGAACATCATCAAGCGTTGAAGCATTTGAATCAAATGTTGCACCTTCATAGAGGAAGTTACCACGGTACTTTAAAATATGGTGTACTGCCAAGAATAACTTACGAATATCATCAGTACCATCTTTCATTAACTCTGCACGTAAATGATATATAGTAGGATACGCTTTGAAATAATCTTGATCAGTATAGTCCTCGTTAATAAATAGAATATGTTTTGAACTATGACCCGTCGTTTTATCTTCATAGTGGTATTTACTTTCACGAAGACGCATGAAGAATGTAGAATCCACCTGCGCCATAGCATCAGCAAACAATTCTTCTAATAGTTTTAAGCGTAATTTACGACGTTCTAAACGACGACGCATAGACCGGAATCCACGACGTGCTACAGCGGATTCCCCCTCATCAAACAAACGACTACCCCACATTTTATGAGAGCGAAATTTTAGTAGCTCATATGACTTATTTGTTACCGCCCAACCTACTGAGCTTGTTCCAATATCTAGTCCCACAAAATAATCTTTAATCGGATAATCTTTCAAATGACTTGAAATAAGTTGGTTCGATGCTTGCATTTCCATAAGCGCTCTCCTTCGGAAATTAATAATTGACATTCATCAAAAGCTTAACTATACTATAAGTAATCCAATTAGTTTTGGAGGTTTACAGAATTACATTACGAGTTCAAATACAAATTTATTTACAATGCCTTCGGGCCGCCCGACGTAGGGCACCTACTCTCAATTCTTCGGAATTGAGATTTTTTATTGCAAAAATTTACTGTTTAAACTGCATCTATAATCTATAAGTCGCCAATCACTATATAATTAACTTCATTCTAGCATAAAATAATAGAAAAGTTCATTATTTTCTCACAATACTTATGTTTATACAGAATTTTGTTAAATATTATATCTATATTAATGCAGCATAATATAATAGGTTTAATAACAATCGTACAAAAAAGTGCACCTCTATACTTAATGCATAAAGGTGCACTTTAACTATATCAAACTTAAAGATAGATTATAATTTTACTTACTTTATCCCCCTTGTGTTCAAAAAGTATCCCGTTCATCATATCAGTTCTATATTGTAATAATCCATAAAACCAACGATCATCATAATCAATGTAATCTGGACGCCCATACACTTTTAAGACTTTTCTCATAGAGTCTCCTACAGCAATTCCTCTATGAGTTATCGCATCACGATTCGTAATCGATATATACGTAACAGTATTATCCATACCACCCAATATAGTATTACCAAAGGTTACACCACCATAGGATAAACCATATCTTGTTTCCTTTGTTGGCTGGCCTAGACTGGCTTTCACCGCATCAAAAGTGCTACCTAATGGAACGCCAAGCACCATAAGTTCTTCTTGTGGCAATCTCTCACCTACATACTGACCAATACTATAATGTCTATATTGTTCGGCTTTCGGCCAATCATAAGATTGTTTAGCTGCATTTGTTTCTAGACGTTCCCAAGTTTTACTTAACCAACTCGCATCTGCAGTATAATTAAACACACTAACAAATTGTAAGGCTATCGTAAGCCCCATAACCATATGTTTTGCTTTCATATTTTCTCTCCTAAATTCTCTCTATAAAATAAGCACAACCTTGTTAACATAAGTATACTATGCAAATAAGGCTGTGCCTATTATTTATAACTTTATATTTCACTATGCATGAGGTTTGTTTTGATTTAATATATGAGGTTCATCTTAATTTGACGATATAACATAACCTTACTATAATATAGATAGATAGTCAGACGAGTCGTAACGTCAGGCTCATCTCTAAAAACAGAAAATCTTGAGAAATGGCCTTTCAGTTATCGAATCATCTAAGATAACGAAGGGCTATTTGTCTTTTCCAAGACAAATAAGTGCTATTAAAGCTCCAAAAATCCTGTTAATAACGGGCTTTTTTTATTCCCAATGTATATATATTCTCCAACAAGCAATAAAACTCCTCTTTGTATTTTCCCCAGTTTTTATGGATAATTAAACTATACTTGATATATGCACCGCAAGTAGTAAGGGTGATTTAGTATGAATCTCTAGATAGTGTAAATTTTTGGAGGTGTCATATGGATTCTCTGACTATTATTTGGGTTATTGTTTGCGCCTATTTATTACTGAATTTATTAGTCGGCGTGTATTGTCATATTCGTGTAAAAGATAGTACTGACTATCTACTCGCAGGTCGTCGTATTGGGGTTCTTATGACGGCAGGCACATTAGCAGCTACGGAAATCGGTGGTGGGAGCACCGTAGGTGTAGCAGCGAAAGCGTATGGTTCTTGGGGTTTATCTGCAGGTTGGTACGTAGTATCTGCAGGGATTGGTGTTATCCTCGTTGCTTTCATTGCACCACTCTTACGGCGTGCCATGGCAACCACAGTGCCAGAGATCATCGGCCGTCGTTTCGGCGCGTCTAGCCATCTCATTACTTCCATTCTGTCCATGCTGGCAACGATTACACTTGCAGGCGTACAGATTACAGCAACTGCAACCATTATTAGTGTTCTCACAGGACTTTCAACAGAGCTCGCCATCCTCATCTGCGGAGCGGTACTCGTAATTTACACCATGTCCGGCGGTATGTGGAGCGTTACGATGACGGACGTTATCCATTTCTTCGTCCTCGTTGGGGGCTTCTCCCTCGCGGTGCCATTCGTATTGCACAATGTGGGCGGCTGGGAATCGGTAGTGGCGAAATTGCCGCCTGAACAATTAGGATTTACGAAGGTTGGTTGGAAAACCATCATCGGCCTCATCATTATGTACTTCATGACCTTCTCCACCGGCCAAGAATCCGTTCAACGGTACTTTGCTGCGAAGAACGAAAGAACGGCCGTTCTCGGTTCTATCATTTGTGGGATTATCATGGCTCTATTCGCCTTTGTTCCTGCGATTTTAGGCCTCGTAGCATTGGCTGAATTCCCGAATATCGAAGCGAACAATGCGGTGGCAACGGTAGCGCTTAACCTCATGCCTCCTGTAATGGCAGGCTTCGTTATGGCTGCGGTCGTGTCGGCTACGCTTTCATCAGGCGCAGGCGACCTCTTAGGCGCCGCTACTGTATTTACCAAGGATATTGTGGAACATCATTTTGGTAAAAGCCTCACTGACGCTCAGCTCACAAATTACAGCCGTCTGTGCGTGCTATTCCTCGGCATCATCGCCATCATCATCTCCCTCGTAAGCAAAGCCATCATTCCGATGCTCGTATTTGCTTTCACCATGAGATCCGCCGGCCCATTCGCCGCATTCCTACTAGGTCTCACTTGGAAAAATGCAACAGCTGGCGCTGGCATTTGGTCCATCGTGCTCGGCTCCATCGCAGGCGTGTACTGGGAATTCGTTGGCAACCCATATGGCATCATGTCCATCATCTTCGGTTCCATCGTCAGCCTCATCGTCTTTGTGGCTGTGGTGTTCATTGAAAGATCCATGGGCAAACCACCGGCTCCACCGGCAATTCCGGATGATGTAAAAGAATAATGTGTTAGTATATTCTAAAAGAATACACTAACACTAAAGAGAAAACTCCTATCGGTTAAACCAATAGGAGTTTTCTTATGTTACAACGACATCATCAAACTGTGTACCATACACACATTCATCATAATTTGACGATATATCATAACCTTACTATAATATAAATAGATAGCCAGACGAGTAGCTACGTCAGGCTCATCTCGGAAAACATAAAATTTTGAGAAATGGCCTTTTCGTTTTATACTAATCTCCAGATTAGTGGAAATGAAGGGCTATTTGTCTTTTGTGAGACAAATAAGCGCTATTAATGCCCCAAAGGCAATAACAACCGTTATTACCTGTAATAAGAGCATGATTATTTCATAATCACTCATAGGCTTATCCCTCCCTTCAAAAACGAAGAGAGGCCCAACCTCATCTGACTATCCTAAGCCTATTATAGAACGAACTAATATGCGATACAATAAGGAACGAATAATAGAAATATATAGATAAATAAGGAACTCCTATCGGTCAAACCAATAGGAGTTTCTCTTATTTTACAACGACATCATCAAATTGTACGCCATATACACGTTCATATAAGCGGTTAGCAAAGAGGTATCCTCCAAACCCAAAGTCTACAGGAGCCAATGCCATCCGTCTGTCTCTTGCTTCACTTTGCGGATCATAGCGATTGCCATCTATATGGTACTGTTTAAAGTCAACAATACTAGATTCTATGCCTGAGTGCTTTTGTTTAGATAGCCACAGGTCTTTATACGATCCTAATTGGTGGACATCCAATTTCTTAATTAAATTAGCAAAGGACTGCTTTGTATCAAAGGTGTACAGAACTTGCTTTTCTTGAATCGTGTCCCCCGCAGGCATGAGCACATACTGTGTGACAGCGATTTCCTTGGTTCCATTCGGTCCGTTAGAGGATGTAATGGAATCTTTATCTATATAAGTACCATCACCATTACCGCTTTCACCAAAGCCATGAAGCATTTCATAACGGCTCGTATTTTGTAAATCCTGCATAGACATACTATGTGCTGGCACCACACAAGATAACCCCAATACCATTGCTATATATAGTACTTTCATCATCGGCCTCATTTCACTACCACATCTTCAAAATGCATACGATACGCTTCATAGAATAAGGTATCTGCTATCTCATAACGAGTCGTATTAGGTGCTGTGCGCAAAATAGCACGGCTCGAGGCTTTCACTTGAATTGGCAGAGACTGGCCGTCAAAAGAGAATTTACCCAATGGGTCCTCAGTGACCATCATACCTGTTTTCGTCTGTGCCGCATCAATAACCGTCGTCAACGAAGCATCCGCTTGTTTTGCACGATACACCTGACTAGCTAGAGACTGACGTGTATCATAAGACACAATCCAAGATTCGCTATAAATAACTTTTTTATTAGGCGATTGATATTCATTGTATACAGTAGCCTTGATTTTATACATCGGTGGTGCATACTCTAGTACCTCAATCGAGCTCGTGTCTAAATACCACGTAGTATTCTCATTAGCATTGGGAACATCAGGCGTCACCTCATAAATCACCTTAAACTGCGGTGATGACTTGAGTTCCTGTATTGAAATCGCTTGGCTAGGCATGGTGAAAGCTACCATGAGCACCATCATCATGAAAAATCGCTTTAACATACATCTCTCCTAAAGCCTCATAAACTATCATTAAAAACTATATTTATTATACACCATGCGAATCAATACAATGGCATATACTATTATGAATGCAAAATATATGCCGTCTTAACATATTCATTTAATTTGATTCTAAATCTTACTATTCATAATTCATTAAATATGTTTATATCTATTTTATTGCTATTATTAACAAAATAGATAATAATATAATTATGAATGAATTTTTCATGAATTTTGTTATATGGGGAGGCTATCTATGAAAAAGTGGTTATTATTAGTAGTAGCATTTTGTTGTTTTGTATTTGGTGGGTTTAATACAGCTAATGCCAATTATCCAGTGCATTTAAATGGAGATCCTAATTTTATATTAGTTGATGGTCATATGGGGACAGCTTGGTATCTAGATCGTAGCTCACTAAATGTACAAAAATATGCACCACCGCATTATATTATTGCAGTCAATATTGTAACTGTAAGGAATGCAGACAGAGGCAATACTGATATTAATTCAGTTACAACAAAACGCTTCCTATATAACTGGAATACACGTGATATGTACGTTGAACGTAATTTAAATGCCAGCGATTGGAGCTACTTAAGACCAAATGGTAGTTGGGCAGAAACTGGTATTACCATGCCTACTGGTGAAATGGCATTCTACATTGCCTATAGCATGAAATTCTATGGTTCAATGAGCTATTTCACGCCTAACTTCTACGCTAAAGCCTATTAATACTAAATAATTAACCCCTCTAGTACTCATGATATGTACCCCCTTTACTGGACAACCAGTAAAGGGGGTATTTTCATGAGATATAGTTATGAATTTAAAAAGAAAGCTATTGAATTATTCTACCAAGGTAAATGGCCGAAGACACCTGCCGGTGTATCAACACGTACATTTCATAATCAAATAAGGGAATGGGTTAAACTAGAGCAATTTCATGGTCCGGATATTAATAAATTTCGAGTTGCTAATCAGTATTGGTCTCCAGAGGAGAAATATAAGCTGGTATGCCAAGTTCTTTTAGGGCAATCTTTAAGAGCGATAGCTATTGTAGCTGATATTAATCCTGGACAACTTTATCAATGGGTTCATAAATACAAAACTTTGGGATACAATGGGCTTATCAATAAACCTAAAGGACGACGACCAAAGGATTACAAAATGAAAGTAACAAAAAATATTTCACCTCGAAAACTTGATGAGAGTGAATATGAGGAACTCATTCGCTTACGAGCTGAAAATGCTTATATTAAAGCTGAAAATGAAGTCATAAAAAAAGAGATTGCCTTGAGAGAAGAAAAGGAAGCTGCGCGTCTCAAGGCGAAAAAGCAGCGATTATTAAACGCTCCGAAAGCAAGGATACCAACTAAAATTTCTTCTAAAAGCTATGGAAATGGCCAAATCCACCTATTATTTTGAGCTATCTAAAGTGAATCTTGTGGATGAAAGAAATATAAAACCCAAAGAGGAAATTCAAAATATTTTTACAGAACATAAAGGGCGTTATGGTGTACGTCGCGTATATCAAGAGCTTCTTAATCGAGGTTTTGTAGTCAATCATAAACGAGTACAAAGGCTTATGAAAGTTATGGAGCTCGCTGGAAAGCGACCAAAAGAAAAATATCACTCTTATAAAGGCCAAGTAGGCAAAATAGCCGATAATATTATCAATAGAGATTTTAGTACAACAGCGCCATTACAAAAATGGACTACTGATGTATCTCAATTTAATTTTTCGTGGGGAAAGTGTTACTTATCACCTATCTTAGATATGAATACGAATGAGGTTATTTCCTATGACTTAGCATTAAGACCTAATTTAGAGCAGATTTCTCGTATGTTAGATAGAGCTTTCAAAAAATATTCTAATCTTTCAGGAGTGATTTTTCACTCTGATTAGGGATGGCAATACCAACATAGCTATTTTAGGAACGCACTTAAGGAACATGGAATTATTCAGTCTATGTCCAGAAAAGGAAACTGTTATGATAATTCTGTGATGAAAACATTTTTCGGTAGGTTGAAACCGGAAATATATTATGGTTGTGAAACAGAATATTCATCATTCAATACTTTTGCAGCAGCGATTAAAGTTTTGAGTATTTTTACATAAAAAACTGCACCTCCAAAAATTGTGTCCAATTTTTGGGGTGCAGTTCACTATCAAGGTAGAGCCTTTTTTTACCACATATTATAACTTATATCATTACGTATTATAAACAGTCAATGAGACCTCTTTGCCATTAAAGAATATGTATTCGCCATGACCAATGGAAAATGGTCCTTGGAATTTATCTTTAGAAAATTCGGATGGCATTTTATTAAATTGATAGAAGTTGTAATAATCAACCATAGAAGAATCAATCCCCAATCCAGACTTATCCAAACGAGCACCTTTACCAGTAAGTGTAATCTCTGTAACCATATTATACTCGGTCCTAATTTGAAACCCTAAGTCCGTATATTTTAATATCTCACGACCATATATTTTATCAATAGAATTTGGTATACCTAGCAAGTCAATGACCTGTTGTCGAGTCATACCCAAATACACTCCATGAACAGATTCATAATGCTCTTTTGGAAGTTTACTTGTTAGTTGATCCTTTTTATTCATGATTAAGGTCTTATGCTCATCAAACCCTAACCATTCTAAATGAATAGCCCTTCTGCCTTGTTTCTCTTGAATAATAAAAACACCTAACCCTGGATAATCCCCTACGAAATCAGTACCATCCACAATACGGCAACCATTGATATAACCATTAGAAATACTTAATACCTTATTCCCATTAGTATCATACCAATCACCTGCAAACTTTTGAGATGTGCGAATAACTAAATCTAATGGCATCTGAGCTGCTTCAACTGTTAGTGCAGAAAATAAACATATAATACTAAAACATATACAAACAAATAACTTCACTCTACATTTCATGTTATTCTCCCACCTACTCTCAACCTCAGATTGACAATTCCTACAGATTATTATAGCTACCAATCATTTTATTGTAACAAAATCATAGAAACCTAGTATGTTTTAACTATAAGTTTATCTAATCTATAGTTTAATAATTTATTCCCATTATTTATTCATACTACACAAAGAACATCAAAATCCATCTACTAAGAAAACAGTTTTTAAATTACCATATATACTTACTTATAAAAAACATAGCAATTAAAACAAATAGATTTTGCGCTCTACCACTTCGTCAAAATCTATACTACACTCATATTTATATCACTAATATACACTACAGAAGTAGATCTAACTTCTATTTAAATTAATATTGCGATTTAAATCTTTCTATATTTAAATATATCTCCTCACCACTTCTCATAAAGGAGTAATATGTCCACTTATATTAATAGATGTTTCAAAAATACCACAGCATTGTTCTTTTACGTTACAACTATTGCAGCTAACAGGATATGCTTTTTTCCAAGCGGAGATACTGTCTCTTGCTAAAAATCGCACACGTTCTGTCAGTAAACACAAAGGTATATTATAAATCGATGTCATCATACCTCGTCTATGTAATGATAATACCGCAGAATCAACTATCTCTTTATAATCAAAAGGATCAACCCAAAATTCCTCACTATTTTTAGCTGCATATCCACTGTATTCCATTCCCATAATAGCAACATGTCGTACAAATGGTAGGTTCCTAGATATATAATCAGCTAGTAACTTTATATTACCTATAGTTTTACTGAACAAAACAGTTCTAATCTCTACTAACTGCCTCATTCTAAATAAGTTGAAAATCCCTTTAATAGTATCAACAAATGCACCCTTACTACCAACTATATAATCATGCTGCTCATAATTTGCTGCGTATAAAGGAATACAAAAAAGCAATTTAGAATGACCAATACTCGTAATTCTTTCAACTAATTTCATATTTTTAAATGCACGTCCATTGGTTAAAAAAGAGACAGGAATATCTGGATAAATATCATGAACTCGGTCTAATAACTTAACAACTACATTGGGGAAGACTGTAGGTTCTCCACCAGTAATACCTATATGCTTTACATTCTCAGGCCTTAACTCAAGTATTTGCAAATTCATATCTAAAAAATGACCAGAATTATCACAGACTTGAGGACACATAATACAAGCACTATTACATTGATTTGTAATAAAAAGTGTTAAATCTTGCCAACTAGTACGATATAAAATAGACACAATCCCATCTGGCATAATAGAGATAATATCTCCTGATTCATAATTAAGGAAGTCATTTGGTGAAAGTGTTAATTTAAGTTGACCATTATTACAAGTAATTAAGTTATCTTCTATATACACTTTACCTATATAGGGTTGTTCGATATTAATACCTTCAATTTTTGTACTTAACATTATCAACCTCAATAATTAATCCATGACCAAAAGACTTTATTGATTCTATCATCATTTAGACTTAGTAAATAGAAAATATAGTCTAAAGCACCTTTAGTTTTCTGGCAGAAACTACTACTTGGTCTATGCCCTTCAAGAGTTCCATTTTCAGCATAATATCGTACAGGATCTGCACCACAATACAATTGATATGCACAGGTTGCGCATTCAGGTAAGCACTCAACACAGGAAGCTTTAACAACCTCTTTAGCAATATCACCTTTGAAGAGCTCATTCCAAGTATTATCTTTTACATGACCTAAACAGAACCGTTTATCTCCGCGTCGTGCTAACATGCGCCCTTCGTCCGAGGCATAAACATAACCATTATAATCGTAAATAACACCACTGATGATATTACCGCATGGAGATTGTAAATCGACAAAGCCAGTACTAAACGGTGTCAAAATACGTTCTAATAGTAATGCTGCATAATACTCAATAAAATGGTATCCTTCTATATTTTTTTGAATAATATAGTTCAAAACATTCTTATAAGCTTTAAGAAACTCTTCTGTTGAATAGCCTAACGTATTTACATTATCTACAGCATTACCATAAGGATTTAGCGCACGAATAAAAATCCCATGAAAGTCATGCTTAATATATTCATCCACAACAAGAGGCAAACTATTTAAATTAGTCTTACTAACAGTAAGCAATGGTGATGCACCATCTTGACCTAAAATGGATCTAGTCAGAGCTAATTTTTCTTCAAACACCTTATACCCATCAATAGGGCCTCGCGGCTTACGATTATAGTTTTGTATCTCTTGATTTCCATCAAGAGATGTAGAGATTGCAATATTATGACTTTTACAATATTCTAAGATATCTTTAGTAACCAGTGTTAAATTAGTACAAATAACAAATTCCAATCGCCTCTTAGCAATCCGGTTTACTATTTCTGCATATTCTACAATATCTTTAATTATAGGCCAGTTTAATAGTGGTTCACCACCTTGAAATTCTATTTTTATAATCGGCGATGGAGATTCAAAAATTTTATTCACAATATGCTTTGCAGTAGACCAGTCTAAATCTAAATCGTGCTCTTTTTCATTTGCACTACTAGCATGACAGTATCGACAATTAAAATTACACCGTGCTGTTACAACAATCATATGTAATGATGTAAAATCATCTAAATATGCTTTTCTACTCTTTAATTGGTTAGCTAATACATCAAGTTGAATCTCAAGGTCATAATCATCTGCTAAAAACTGTTTATCCTTTAACGCAAAATAAAAGTCTGATTTCCTATCAATATCGTTATCTAAAATATGATTGAAGTCATCACGATTTATAAATAAATGTTCGCCACCTTGATTAACTAAGAGCATTATCCCATTTGGTAACTCTGTAAACCCAAATGGTAAATAATGTAATTCAGGAAGTGCTGACACTAGTCTATCCCTCCTGCTTTATCAAAAGCTTTATGATAAATAATTTCTCTAAGCTTACCAAATCTATCATCTAAGTCAATTTGAACCTGTTTTTTTAATGCTTCATTACAAAAGTCGCCCAATAACTTTTCTAACTTGTCTTTATCAGCTTCTAATTTTAACTTAAACCAAACACCAACAGTATCAAAGTCTACTTCATCAACTTTAATATGGCACTGATCTGTAAACATATTTGCTGCATACATAACAGCTTTAGGCTCATAAAACTCTTTCTTCAATTCAACAAAATAAATGAAATCATTTTCTTTTCTAATAAAATAATTTGCCATACTAAACACCTAAGGCTTGTTTCATTTTTAAATATATCCGACCATTTTGTGGTAATCCATGTCTAGCTTGGAAATCATATATAGCTGCAACAACTTCTTGTGTACGACCACTACTAGATGAGAACTTATACCCATGTCGTTGTAGTCCAGCCCGAACAATATTAATATTAGTACTATTTAAATATGCCTCTGTTTGCCAATCCACAATACCAGATACAGGTAACCCATATTCTATTTGGAAATTCTTAATAGCTTGAACAGTATTAGGGCCCTTTTGTCCGTCTACAGTTCCAACAGAATAGCCTAAATCATTAAGTTGTTTTTGTATATCTGCAATCGGAAGAACATCTGTAGGTTGTGCAGGTGCAACATAGCCTTCATCTGAGGAGCTTGAGGAACTACTTGAATATCCGCCAGAATATCCGCCTCCACGCCCATAAGAACTAGAGTAATGAGAATAATGAGATCTATGGGAAGAATGAGATCTATGACTATAATGTGCCATCTCTACTAGATCATTAGAAAAAATACCATCAATACTATTAAATATTTGTTTTTGATATAAGCTATCTTTCGACTTAAATGTAGTCCCCTTAAACTTATTGAGATTAACTGCACCAGTATGATCTAGAGTTTGCAAATCATCAGAATAAGGTTCCCATGCTTGTGCAGCAGTAGGTAAGCCCAATTGTGCTAATACCCAAGAACTCACTGTAACAAATGTTAACCATGCTTTTTTTGACTTTTTCATAATAACCCTCACTTTTTATAACTATGAATATCAAATCAACTTAGAAGCCAATAAATAATTAGAACTATAAATATCATCATCAGACAGCCACAGCCTGTCTCTATTTTATTAGTATTAATTTCATTTTTCAGATTAGAATAATCCTTTTTCACATCATCCCAACTAGGTTCAGCAGGCTGATTTGTTTCCTGTTCAACATACAAAGATAATAAATTAAAACTACACTTAGGGCAGTTTACCCAAGCCTTTCGCATATTATGCCCACAATTAGGACAGACACGTGTATAAGGAACTCCTGTATTAACTGAATTATTATCAAACTTTTGATATGAGGTATAGGAAAGACCACTACCTGGAAATCCTATAGTATTCCGAACTCCTGATCCATTTATTGTCGTATGGATTCCTCTACGACCAATAGTGAGGCTAGTACTTTTCTTATTAAGGTTAATTTTAATTCCTGGTGCAATCTTTATGGATCGTCTAAATCTAAAAAAGCCCACACTAAAACCCCTGACTACAAACAACTTCACACTTTTTTCATTATCAATTATATTATCTGATTTTTGATGTCAAAATTCAATTAATTCATTATAAATACCTTTAATAATTATTAAATATATACAGATAATCAATGAATATCTATAAGATGACATGATAACTATTAATTTTTAGATTGATAATAACAAAATAGAACCACCCCTATCAGGGGTGGTTCTGCTAAGAATATATTTAACTATTTGAGGTGTATTATGTATCTCTAATTACCTTATTTCTTCCGTATTATATTTTCTCCCTATCTCCTCCTCCCTTTCTCTCCCCTCGCTTTATCCTACTTTCACCATCCAACGAATTATCTCGTTAGGTCTCTCCAGGCGATAAATAGTTCGGCCACGACTTGAGGGTTTTGGCTGAGTTTGATGCGGGCTAGCATTTTTCGCACATAGTTGCAGTGTTCTAGCATCGCTTCATTCAGTTTGTGTTTGACATGACGCGGGGATTGGTACACCAAGATCGGTGCAAAGTCCGCCACATGAATATAGCTCGTATCCGGTTCCGGACCTTCCGTAACGATATATTCATAGGGTATAGCCACGTTAAAGAGGCCGTACACCACGTCCTTGCCGATAGGGCGGCGACATTTAATATGCGCAAAGGTTAGATGCGGACCATAGGTCTTAGGCGCGGTATAGCTGCTACGTCGACCATCGCTGGTCATGATGTAGTTGGGTCTCAGCCCTTCCTGCATCGCCAGCTCTCTCGTAATCGTGCGCATCGGCAGATGGACCATTTCTTCGCGTCCATCCACAAAATAACACTTCGTACTGTCCCCACCACTAGGTTGATAGGTAGGAATAAAACAAACAATGTGATTCTTTGGATTCGTGTAGATCAAATCCAAATCTTCTCCCTTAGATAGCCGAGCGGCCATCAAATCTGTTGGTTTATCATCTATTGCCATGGAATCCTCTCCAATCTGATCAGGAACATTCCTTTCAACAATACAATGAACACGTGTTCTGTAAAAGCAGATTAGCATGCTTTAATCTGCTGCTGATTTAATTGTATATCAGCCTGTATAATTTGTAAATATATATACAAAACTATAGAAATTTACGTATAATTAAAGACTTTATGATCTTGTAAAAGTTAACTATACCTTGATGTGTCATTATTTTCTCATTTAGATTGAGAATTGCATATTTTATGTATATTTGTTAATCGAGATTAAAAGAAATATGCAATATATAGGATATAAATAAGAAATTAAATTATAATAACTAATGTATATGCAAGTCTTCAAAGTCCGTACTCAAATATCTCCGCAGCTTTCGAATGGCTCGTTCGTGGCGCCGTTGGATGGCTTGGCGGCTGCAGTTCAGTTCTTCACTAACCGATACCAAGCTTTGACACTCACCATAGACACGGCGCAGTAGGTCCCGTTGATCAGGAGACAGTCTGCCTAAAGCCCACACTAGACGAGCTCGCAGTCTATGCTCTTCGTCGGCACTCATCACCATATCCGCCACATTCTCGCCAGATGCGAAGATATCCATACCAAAGGCGACTTCTCCATCATCGGTGGTGCGATCTGGGATGTGAATTTCACGGCGATAACGCAATCGCTCCCGCTTCCAGTACCTCATGTAACCGTACATGATACCAGCTTTCACAAAGCCTGGGAACGGTACGGACCCATCTAAATCGAAGCTATAAATCGATTCTATGAGGATCGCCCAAAGATAGCTCTCTACGTCCTCGCGGAATTCACGGTTTCCCATGCGATTCGTATAGTGCAAGATGAGCGGTCGATACCTGCGACAGAGCTCGATTTGTGCCGCATCATGACGAAGCTCATCAACGGACCACGGTTGATATCCCACCGTCTGAATCCGCATATTCGGCTTTTGACAGATAGACACGAGGCTCTTGTCCGACAAGGACGATAAAACTTGATGACCACAGACGAGGGTCTGTAATTTCAATTCCTCTGGAATACTTTCCCTAGACTCATTAGCTTTCGATAGTAAAGAATGAGATGGTAATGCCTGTGTTTCTAACGTTTCTGACTGATAGTTGTCATGTTGTAAGTTTGCAGTTTTAATACTTGTTTTTTGTACTAAAGGTTCTTCGTTTGTGTATAACATAAATCCCCTTTCCTGCCATGGCATAGCGCTTATGTACACAATACCGCGGAAAGAGTGTTTTGACAAATCGGCAATTCCTTAGAATTTCCCTATATTCTGTTATATTTGAGCCTTAGTTTCCATCCATAGTACACCATAAGCATGCGATTCAAAGGGTAATTGCTGAAAATAGATAATTACTAAAAATGACACCACATACGCAATGTGGTGTCATTATAAGAGGAAATATATACTATCATTGGGTAATAGTATTCAATCTTTAGGTAGTAGTATTCAATCTGAGATTGTCTGATTAAATCGCAATACACGCGGCTTGGACAAAGTCCTTTAGCTGCGGTTTTACATGATTATAATATACATCGGCGCCATAACCGCGCACGATATCGCCCCAATATTTATATACATAGCGGTACCAGAAATGGAACATACTGTTCGTAAAATGGTAATCCGCGTACTTTGCGTTCCCACGGTTACTTGCCTGAATACGGCCCACGAGCCCCATGGACATGAGATCGTTCAAACGAGATGTAAAGGTGCCACTTTTAATTTGGCTTTCTTGTAAAAGCTCTACGTAGTACGGTCTTTCCAAGCTAGCAAGGCCCGTTAAAATGGCATTGGCGCCAGTTATATTTTTCATATCTCGATGCAAGATATATTGTGTTTCTTCAAAGAGAGCTCCCGTTACTGAGAAGAACAAGTTAATAATATTCGTATCGATGCTTTCACCATTATCAAAGTATTGCACATAGGCAGGTAACCCACCGGTTACGGCAAAGACGGTGCGCAAATCATCCTTTGCATAGTGAAGGCCCAAAGATTTCATATCAACTAAGGAAAATGGTTTCACCTCAAGATATTCGGACACGAAAGGAGCAATGAGGCTACGATCTCCAATGATGCGGCCATCAAGCTGTTCCAGACCATTCGCCATCAATATGATGTTCAAACGGCTCGTATCTTTATAGGTATCTAATAAATCGCGCAAGTGAATAGGAAACTGAGGAACTGCTTCCACCAAAGATGGATAATCGTCAATCACCACAGTTTGAGGTGTTTTCACACTGCTTTCAAAAAGTCTCACAAAAGCCTGCTGCAAACTCTCTACAGGCTCGAATGTATCTTGAGCATTAGCAGGAACAAAACGTGCCTCAAGAGCTCTATTTATATCAGCCACATGGACGGATTCATTAGCCATACGCCCCGCCAAATATATCGCCTTATGACGGCGTACAAGTTGCGAAGCCACATAGGATTTACCACTGCGATGAGGACCATATACAACACATAAACTCATTTGGCCCATTGCAATTCGGGACTGGATACGCTCTATAATTTCAGCACGTCCCACAAAATTCATATACTCACCTCCAACTATTTACGGAAATTATTATATCATAATTTTAAATCATTATTAAACTTTTTTTCATATAGTTAACATAGCTTTTTATTATGTTAATTTTTTTACGCATCAAATCAGAGCTTTTATGCGATACGTGTTGCCTTACCATCATAAAAGGCCTTATGATTACTTTATTTTCATATACCTTTGATATCAACATATCTTATAAGGCGTGGTTATATAAGTTATACATTATAAGCTATACATATTAAACTATAAATTTTAATCTATATAGTTTAAAAATGACGTGCTACCTAAAAGGTATAGCACGTCATTTGCATGTTAAGTATATTAAATTGTTACTGAATTTTCTTATACTAAGTTTATTAATGGTAAATTTCTAACTTGTAAATTTCTAACTTGTAAATATCTAATTCGTAAATTTCTGATTACAAAATCTAA
>ERZ773060.241-NODE-241-length-22857-cov-5.72954_pt1 | contig 22857 bp, 18 predicted proteins | sample MGYA00580628_ERZ773060 | MGnify/ENA primary metagenome ERZ773060 (study PRJEB29015, sample SAMEA2738019) | human oral metagenome | biome: human oral; feature: human-associated habitat; material: dental | place: China | collected 2045 ... | reverse complement strand
CTGGGCGCTGAACCGCCACAACGGCTTCCTCGCCCACTTCACGCCGAACACCTTCATCGGCAACCACGACGTGACCCGCATCGCCAGCGTCATCGGATCCGACGGGGCGGTCATGGCCCTGGCGATTCTGCTCACCCTCGGGGGGATTCCCTCGATCTACTACGGCGATGAGCAGGGATGCACCGGCATCAAGGAAGAACGAACCGGCGGGGACGACGCCATCCGGCCGGCCTTCCCCGACAGCCCCTCGGAGCTGGCCGATTGGGGCCAGAACATCTATCGCGCCCACCAGGACCTCATCGGGCTGCGGCGCCGCAATCCCTGGCTCGTCACCGCCACCACGACGCCCCTGCAGCTGGAGAACACCCGCTACACCTACCGCGCAGCCGCGAAGGACGGAAGCAACCACCTGGACGTCGCGATCGACATCGCCGGGACCCCCTCGCTCGTCATCAGGGACGCGAGCGGACACGTCCTGTGGGAATGGTGACGCTAGGTTCCTTGAGGGCGGGGTCGCCCCCTTGATGGCGTGAACTCATTGTCTGGGGCGAGACCGCCCCAGGCGTCGCCAAGGTTCACGCCCTCGCCCAAACCGGTCGTCTCTGATCCGGCTCGAGCCGGATTCAAGGTCCCGGTTCGAGGCGGAGCTGACCGATGACGTCGCACGAGATCGTTTCACCGCGGTGGGATGGGGTTCTCGGGGGGAAGCAGCTTCAGCACGTGCTGCAGCCTGTCTCCGGCTCCCGAGGTGTCGACGCTCCCGAAGATGGCCTCCTCCGCGAGCAATCCCAGCGTCATGCGCAGGAAGATCTCAGCGGTTACATCTGGGGGGCAGCTGACGGTTCCTTCCCGTGACCAGCGGGTTGCCAGGGCCAGCAGGTGGGTCCTGATGGTGAGGTAGAGGTTCCGTATTTCTTCGCGGAACTCGGGGTCGCGTGGCATCTCTGACCAGGCGTTCACGGCGATCCTCGCGGTGGTGTGGAAGTCAGTGCCGGTCTCGTTGTCGTGCAGGATTCCTAGGACCGAGGTGAACGCCTCGGCCACTCCCGGGATGGGCGTGGTCTCGGTCAGTCGGTCAAGGTGTTCCACCAGCCGCCCGATCCTCAGGGCGCGCACCTCGTGGATGATCTCCTGCTTGCCGCCGGGGAAGTGACGGTACACCGTCGCGGAGGACATGCCGGTCTCGCTGATGACGTCATCCATCGATGTGGCGTGGAAACCGATGCGGGCGAAGCAGCGGGCTGCCGCGACGCAGATGCGTGCTCGCTGCCGGTCGCGGAAGGCCTGGGTCACACGAGGCATGTCTCCACCCTGTCACAGGACTCACGATCGGGGTTGTGTTTGTGGCACGACGCGCACCCGCATACCCTTAAATAAAAATAATCGTTTTTGCTTGAGAAGGGAGCGGCTCGTGCAACGCACCTGGACCGTGAATGACTTCCCGCTCGGCTTCGAGCAGATCCACCCCGAGTCGAGCATCAATTTCCAGCTCAACCGCCTCTACCACTTCTCCGGCGACCCGGTGCTGCTCACCCAGCTTCGGAAGGCGGCACCGGGCATTCGTGATTTCACGTCTCTGGTCGCCGGGCTCATTCCCCTGGCCGAGTGGGCGGAGGAGGACGGGGAGCTCTTGCGAGCTGCCATGTGCTACCGAGGTGCCGCGTTCGTGACCCCCGCGTCGGACCCTCATCGGCATGCCTGGTGGAGGCGGTTCCGCGATCTCTCCAACGCCTGGTACGGCATTGGCCCGGAGGTCCGGCACGTGATTCCGTTCGGCGGCATCGACATTCCGGCCCTCCGGTTCCTCCCCGAGGGGAGGAGTCGGGGAACTGTCGTGCTGATGAACGGATTTGATGGTTACCTGGAAGAATTCACCCGCCTGATGCTGGTCCTGTGTGGCGCGGGATTCGAAGTCATCGCCTTTGACGGACCAGGACAGGGGGAGGTGCTGGAAACCAGTCGGGCTCCGATGATCCCCGAGTGGGAACGTCCGACAGCGGCTGTCCTGGATCACTTCGGGCTCGATGACGTGACCGTCCTCGGGTTCTCCCTCGGTGGCGGGTTGGCGGTGCGGGCCGCCGCCTTCGAACCCAGGATCGCGCGGGTCATCTGTTGTGACGTGCTGCCCGACCTCTTTGGCTCCCTCGCCGGGATTGCGCCTGCTCCGGTGCGGGAACTGCTCCGGCGAATGGTCCCGCTGGGCATCGGCAGACGAGCCGTCAACTCAGTGATGAACAGGATCGCCGCGAGGGATCCGTTGGTCGCCTGGGGGATCCAGCAGGGGATGCTGGTCATGGGAGCGGAAGATCCTTTCGACTTCATCCGCGCCACCCTCCGGTTCCGGACCGCTCGCTACAGCCATCGCCTGACCCAGGACGTGCTGCTCATGGCCGGAACCACCGACCACTATGTCCCGATCGAACACCTTCACGATCAGATAACCACCCTCACCGGGGTGCGCTCCCTGAGTGCCCGAATCTTCACTCCGGCTGAATCCGCCAGCAATCACTGCCAGCTCGGGAACCTGGGCCTCGCTGTGCGGACGGTGCTGAACTGGTTGGATCAGTTCGCCCCGGTGCGTGAGGAATGAGGTGCAGAACCAGGTAATCAGATTGACTTACTACCAGTAGCTAGTTAGGCTGATAACCATGTTCGATGGCTTCCGACAGCAGTGGATTCACGGTTTCCTCGACCTCTGTCTGCTCGGCATCCTCGCCCGGGGGCGCGAGTACGGGCGCGGGCTGGCTGCGGGGCTGGCTGAGGCGGGATTCGGGGAGATTCCCGGTGGGACGCTCTATCCGGCCTTGCTGCGTTTGGAGAAACAGGGATTCGTTCGGGTGACCCGGGTGCCGAGCACGCTGGGCCCAGTGCGCAAGTACTACGAGCTGACACCCCTCGGGGCGGAGGAGGCGTCGCGGCGTCGGGGTGAATGGCGGAGTTTCCGCGACGCCGTCGAACGGGTCGTCTCCGAGGCAACGGCGGATGCCGGCAGTGAGGAGTCGAATCGATGACTGGGGAATGGGAACGGACGCTGGTCGGACAGCTCGTCGAGGCCGGTCTGGGGCGCGCTGAGGCGGACGGACTGGCGCGCGACGCGGCGGAAGAGGCCCGGGATGCGAGCCGCGATCCGCAGGAACTGTACGGGCCGGCCGTCGCCTACGCCTCCACCCTGGTCAGGGCCCTTCACGTGGCCGAGACCGGGGTGCTCGGCGCGAGCCGTGGCGGGGGAGAGGTCGTGCTGCGGCTGCAATCCGTTTCGAAGAGTTACGGGAGACGCGAGATTTTCCGCGGCATCGATTTGGAGCTGCGGGCCGGCGAGATTGCCGCCGTGGTGGGTGCAAACGGCTCCGGGAAGTCCACGCTGCTCGGGATCTGCGCCGGCCTGATCCGCCCTTCGTCAGGTGTGGTCCAGCGGGTCCCGCGCATCGGTTACGCCCCGCAACTAGGCGGGGTTGCTCCGCTGCTGACCCCGGACGAACATTTCCGTCTCTTCGGGGCCGCCCACCCGCATGAGGGTCCGGAAAGCCCAGGGGACGGGACGCAGGCTCGCGTCCCTGCTTGGCTGGCGACCGCGTCGCGACATCGTGGCCTCGCGCCTGTCGGGTGGCACCTGGCAGAAACTCAACGTGGTGCTGGCCGAGCTGGACGGCCCCGATCTCCTCCTGCTCGATGAGCCCTACCAGGGATTCGACGATGACTCCTACCTGATCTTCCGCAGCCAACTGCTGCGCTGGCGCGACCGCGGGGCTGGGATCCTCATGATCACGCACATGCTGCACGACCTCGACGACATCGACCACGTCATCGAGTTTCACCCGAGGGAGGACCTGTGATGATCCGGGCCGTGTTCGTCACCAGCCTGCAGGAAATGAGCCGGCGCCTCACGGCCCTGGTGTTCATCCTGCTGCTCCCGCTGGCCTTCTACCTGGTGCGCATCGACGTGCACTGGCAGGCGATCCGGTTCCTGTCGATCGGGATCGGCTGGGCCGTGGCGACGCTGTCGCTGTTCACCTTCATCGCTGCACGCGACCTGGACAGAAGGCTGGTGGTGGCGGGTGCCTCGCCCTCGTCCCTCTTCGCCGGACGGCTGGCGGCCGTGCTCACCGTCGGGCTGGGCCTGGCCGTGATCTACTTCGGGGTCGTCGCTCTCACCCTGGATGACCTACCTCGGGTGTGGTCGGTGTTGCTGCTGCTGGTCGTGACCGTGCTCATCGGGGCGCCATTGGGTGCGGTGGTGAGCCTGGTGATCGTCAGGGAACTCGAGGGAGCCCTTGCGCTGTTGGCCCTGATGGCCGCTCAGCTGCTCGTTGACCCCGACAGCTCTTACGCCGGGCTCATGCCTTTGTGGTCCACCCGCGAGTTGACCGGTTACGCCCTCGACGCCCCCACCGCCAACAGCCTGTCAGGCGGGCTCGGGCATTTCGCCGTCACCATGGTGCTGTGCTCCCTGGCGGCGTGGGGGTTCAGCGTCCTCAGGCTGCGCACCAGGAGATTCGAGCCGATCCCGGGATTCCCGGGGACATCGTCGCGCTGAATCGTCGGGGTGCGACGCCGAGCGTGACGGCCTGTACAAAGCGGAGAACATCGGAACTGTAGGTGTGGGGCCGGCGTTGCCCTGTCTGGTTTCCTCGTGCCCCCAGCGGGGATCGAACCCGCGACCCATGGATTAAAAGTCCACTGCTCTGCCAACTGAGCTATAGGGGCAGACACAGTCTAGCCACACTGCCTCTGCCCGGTCCACATGGCAGTCTTGGGGACATGGGCGAACTGGGCGGGTTGTTGTGGGTATTGGCCATTGGACTACCGTTGCTGATTCTGGCCGTCTACCTGGATGTGCGACGACGACGTCAGGTGGAGGGGAAGCCTGTGCGGGACATGACTGAAGGGGCTCCCGGGTATCTGACCCAGTCGGAGATCGACGATCTACCTGCTCCGGGCGTCAAACGGTCGCTCCTCAGGAAGGAGCCGAAAGGGGAACGGCTGGATATCGGACTCGCCGACCCGGGGTTCGCCGACGTGAACGGTCGCGTCGACCTTGAGGACGCACACGTGCTCGTCATCGAGGGCACCGGGGTGAGCGTGCGGGAGTTGATGATCCCCATCGCCCTGTACCGACCACTCGTGGTGGTGACCCGAGGGATGGATGATGAGGTGCTGGCAACGCTGGTGGCCAACCGGAAGAGCCTGGCCATGCCGTTGGCAGCTGTGATCACCGACCTGATTCCGGAGGTCGCGGACCTGACCGGGGCGTCGCCGGTGTCGGTTGCGGACCTGAGGGCCGGATATCTGCCGGCCGAACATCTCGGGCATGCCACCCGATGGGTCACCGATGGCGCCCGCACCTGGATCGAACCCCATCCGCCCCTGGTGGGTACGACATAGGGAAGTCGAGCCTTCCAGGGGTTGATTCCGTCTCGCCAGACACCGAGCATGAGAGTGTGTCGCCACACCCTCAACGATCCTCCGAAACCCTGGACCTGAGTCGCTACGGCTGGTTGGCCGTGGCCACGGCCTTCGCCACCATCCTGCTGAAAGCGGGGGCTTGGCTGGTCACCGGTTCCGTCGGGCTGTTGGCCGATGCAGCCGAGTCCCTGGTGAACCTCGTCGCTGCCGCCGTGGCGTTGATCGTACTGAAGGTGGCTGCGAGGCCCGCAGATGCGAATCACAACTTCGGCCACACCAAGGCCGAATACTTCTCGGCGGCTGTGGAAGGCGTGATGATCTTCGTTGCCGCGATCTCCATCGTCGTTTTCGCGCTCCAGCGGCTTGTCTTCCCCCAGCCCATCGAATCGCTGGGGATCGGATTGATGATCTCCGTGATTGCTTCCGTACTCAACGGAGCCGTGGCACTCGTGCTGCTCAGGGCCGGGAAACGCCACCACTCCATCACACTCACAGCTGACGGCAAGCACCTGATGACCGACGTGTGGACCTCAGTCGGAGTGTTGGTGGGGATCGTACTGGTGTGGGTGAGCGGGTGGGACTGGCTCGATCCGGTGATTGCCATCGCGGTGGGAGTCAACATCCTGTTTACCGGCTACGGTTTGGTGAAAGAATCGACCGAGGGACTGATGGATGCGTCACTTCCAGAGCGGGACAACGACCGGCTGCGCATGATACTCACCCGTAGGGCCGATGCCGGGATCGCCTTCCACCAGATGCGCACCCGAGTCTCCGGGGCCCGGCAGTTCATGGATTTCCACCTGCTTGTCCCGGATGACTGGAGTGTCAAACAGGGTCACGATTTCCTGGAGGACCTCTCCGATGAGATCGTCGCCGAGTTTCCGCGGATGAACGTCACCGGACACATCGAGCCCATCAACGATCCTCGCAGCTACGCCCACGAGGGCATGTGACCGAGCCATCCCGCAGCCGCTCCGGACCCGTCCGAAGGCCTGCCAGGAAGGGCGGTGGTTGCGAAGCTGTCAGGGAGCGATGCGCAACTGTCCCGCAGGCTGGCGGAGATGGGAGTCCGCCCTCCGGGCGCGTTCGTCGACGATGTCGATGATCCGCGCCGCGGCCTCTTCCAAGGCGAGGCCGGTAGTGTCGACGATGGGTGCGCCCAGCCGTCGCTGAATGGCGCTTACTTCGTCCAGTTCATTGAGGATCTGCCCCAGGTCTGCGTAGCCGTCGTGGGTGCCGAACCCCCCCAGCCCCTGCACACGACGCGACCTGATCTGCAGCAGGCGTTCGGCGTCTATCGTCAATCCGACGATGCGCCAGCGGTCGATACCAAAAAGCTCTTCGGGCGGTCGGATACCGGGAATCAGAGGAATGTTGACCGTCTTGTAACCCAGATATCCCAAGTAGATCGACAGCGGGGTCTTGCCGGAACGTGAGGCCCCGATCAGGCAGATGTCGCATTCCCGAAGCGCAGCCGGTATGGCTCCGTCGTCGTTGCGGATCCCGAACTCCATCGCGGCGATCCGCACGAAGTAGTCGGCCTCCACACCCACGGGGCGCATGGGAACCTCGTCGGCGGCGTGACCGGAGATTCTCTCCAGAGCGCCCAGGGCATCGCCCATCAGGTCGGTGTAGGGGATCGCGAGATCTTCACAGGCGTTGATCACCAGGCTCCGCATCTCGGCGTTCACCAACGTGAAGAACACGGCCATCGGGCGGCCTGCCCGCTCCTTCAAGGTGCCCAAGGCCTTCATCATGGCGTCCAGTTTTCCCAGCCGGGGGTGCCTGATGATCTCGAAGTGCGCATCCGGAAACTGGGCGCGGGCTGCTCGGGCCAACCGCACAGCTGTCTCACCGGTCGAGTCGGCCAGCACATGGATCTCCAGGTCACCGTCGGTCATGGAGAAACCGTAGCGGACCGGTCGGGACCGCGCCCACGACGTCCCTCACCCCTGTTTGACGACGATCTCGTTCACGGTTCCCACGTAACGTCCCGACGAGACTTCCGGCAGTTTGGTGAGGTAAATCAGCACATAGCGGCTGGTGACCTCTTCAGTGGGCGTGAGGACGGCTTGCTCCGAGGTGTCCTCGGCGGTGGCCACAGTCCTCCACTGGGCCTGACGGTCCATGGGGGCCTTGTCCGTGGCCTCCTTTTCCGGGACCCGCAGCTCGACCGTCTCGCCGGCCCCGGCGAAGGTCACCTCGACTTCTCTTAGTTTGACTGGCTTTCCGAGATCGAGCACCAGTCCGACACCCGGTTTCTCCCCGCCCAACTTGGGGTTGTCCCGGTACTGCATGGTGGACCAGCCCGTGCTGGGGTCGCCGTCGATTGCGTTGTTCACCTGATCCGGGTGTTCATCGCCGCTGCCGTTGTCAGCCCGGGGATCGAAGTCGGTGACAGCGACCACGGGGATGACGGCGCCGGTGGCCGGTGCCTCTTGTGACTCGCTGGTCGTGGGCGTGGGGGAGCTGGACCCGGGAGCCTCGGGCCTGCCGATGCTGTTGATCGCGACCACGATCAAGGAGATCACGAGGGTGGCGATCGCTGCCACCAGCACCACCCACAACAGGGGCCTGCCCTCGTAGGTGGTCCTGGCGGATTTCACCTCCTCCACTGCACTGGTCTCCACCACCCGTTGGCGGGATTTCCGGGCCACTGCCGGCTGCACCTGCGTCGCGGTGGAGTCGGGAACCACGGGTGCCGGCATCGAGTCCAGTGGTGCGGGTCGCAGGTGGGTCGGAATGGGGTTCTGCGGCTGCCTGACCCGGGCTTCCAGGTCCGGGGAGGCATCTGCTGTTCCCAGCACCGCGGCGAGTTCCGAGGCCAATTGGGAGGCCGTTGTGATCCGCTGATCCGGTGCCAGCTCCTCTCCCGCCAGGGCTGCTGCACAGATGCGATCCAAGGCGGGGGAGATACCGGGGGTCACGGAGCTCATCAAGGCGATCTCTCCGTTGACGAGCGGGGCAGCGGGAAGATCCAACATGTCCCCACCCGGCCAGTGCAGCACCAGCATCGCGTACAGCAGACTGGCGAGCCCTCGCACATCGGCCGCCTCACGGTCGCTCCACTTCACCGATGTGTTCGGATGGAACCCGGCTTCGACCCCGAAACCGGCCAGTTTCACGGCGCCGAGGGTCGTGATCACGATGTTGTTGGGGGTCAGCTGCTCGTGAAACAGTCCTTGTCCGTGCAACGAGGTGAGGGCGTCCGCCAGTTCCCGGACTACCCAGGCTGCTTCCAGCGTGCTGAGTGGGCCGTGTTTCAGCAGGTTGGCAAGTGAACTGCCATGCGCGTACTCACAGACGATGTAGCCGCCGATCTCGCGTGGATCGTTATCCAGGCTGACGGCATCCAGCACCCGCAGGAAACGGGAATCGGTGGCGATCGCTCCCTTGCGGGCCGCCTGCAGCAGGTTGCTGGTGTGGGGACTGCCCTCCGGGATGATGTGCGCCATGACATCACGGGAAAGCACCAGGTCGTGGGAGCGCCACGTTTCAATGCCGTCCCGTACCGTGATTAGTTCCTCGATGCGGAATCGTGTGGAGAGCAGGTCGCCGGTGCTCATCAAGCGTTGGCCTGAGGTGATCTCATCGACTCCCTCGAACATGGAGGGCTCGTCCGGGCCGATGATCTGGGCCTGCATGCTTGTCTCGACCGGCGAGACCGAGGGTTCGGGGGTCGGGGTGTTCTGCACGGCGGGGGTTATCCGAGTGGCCAAGAGGTCATCGGTAGAATCCGGATCGACGTCTGCAGGATCTGGGATGAGTTTGCCCACCAGGCTTGGTAGTTCGAGAGCTGCAGCCATGGACTCCTCCGGTATGCGTGCCGCGTTCCAGCCGTTGAAAGTACCGTCGGCGATGATTGTGTGCAGGCCTGTCGGCATGAGGTCATCCACCAGAGCGGCCGCGGTGGCGGGCTCCGCACCAATGGTGGGGATGTGTGGCAGGGACGGTTCCTTCTGTGGTTTCTCGTCCTCGGTGGGAGCGGAGGGTGTTCCCCGTCCGAGCCGGGAACGGATCATGTCGCCGAGGCTCGCGAGCTCCCGGACTTTCAGCGCCTTGCCCACTACCAGGAAACCGGCCCCGATGATGCCGCCTCCCAGACCCAGCGCCAGCAGGGGGCCGAGAATTCCGCCGGGGAGTGCTTCCAGGATCAGGTTGGACAGGAACCACGCCACTAGGGCGCCGCTGCCCGCGCCGATACCCAAGCGGGCGACGTGCATCATGAGATCCCGACCGTTCAGGTGGGGTATCTTCCGCTTGAGTTGACGCCAGCTGAGCTGGACCCCCACCAGGTAGGCCAACGAATAGGCTCCTGCGAGTGCCGCTGCTGTCCACGAGGGATCGTCGATCAGATGGACCAACAGCAGGGCGCCTACTGCGTTCACGCCTCCTATCACGAGCTGCAGCCGGAACGGGGTGCGGGTGTCCTCCAGGGCGTAGAAGGTACGAAGGCAGATGAACTGCACGGTGAACGGAACCGTGCCCAGGGCGAAGGCCCCAAGAGCCCAGGCGATCAGGTTGGCGTCGCGGCTTCCCTGGCCATGGCCGAACAACAGGGTGGCCATGGGGTCGGAGAGCGCCAGGAAAACCATCGAGGCGGGCACCAGGGCCACCAGCGACAGTCGCATTGTTTTGCGAGCCTCGGCCGCGACGCCCTCGAGGTCCCCCTCGGCGGCCAGCCGGGATGCATTGGGCAACATTGCGGTTGCCAAGGAGACCGTGATCAGGGAATGTGGCATCATCCAGATCAGGCTGGCGTTTCCGTAGACGTTGGAGCCTCCACCGGATCCGGCGGCCGTCGCCGATGTGGCCAGACGGTTGACCAGCATCAGCACGGCCTGGTTGATGAGCACGAAACCCAAGGTCCACTTGGCCAGTTGGAAGGTCTTGCCCAGCCCTGCTCCCCGGAGATCGAAACGTGGCCTGAACCGGAAGCCGACTTTCTTCACGAACGGGATCAGCACGAGGGCCTGGGCCGCGATCCCCAGCGTGGAGCCGATGCCCAGCAACAGTATCTGCTCCGTGGTGAACGCACCCGAATGGTCCCCTCCGGTGCCCCAGATCACCAGGTAGAAACCCAGCACGAGGATCGAGATGACGTTGTTGGCGATCGGCGCCCACATCATGGGACCGAACTGGTCACGCGCATTGAGGATTTGCCCCAGCATCGTGTAGGCGCCGTAGAAGAAGATCTGAGGCAGGGTGCAGTAGGTCAGCGCCACCATCGAGGCGTACTGGGACTCGAGGTCTGGGGTGCGGTAGGCATCCGACGAGTAGAGGAACGTGATCAGGGGGGCCAGGAGGGTCAGGACCACCGTCACCACGCTGATGGCCAACATGAAAGCGGTCATGATCCGGTTCGTGAACGCTTCGCCGCCGTCCTCGTCATGACGGATGGCGCGCACGATCTGCGGTACCAGAACCGTGTTGACCGCGCCACCCACGAACAGGATGTACATGCCGTTGGAAATCGTGCTCGCCAACGACAGGATGTCGGCCTGTCGGGTGCCGTTGCCGAGGATGAAGGCCACCAGCATCGTCCTCAGGATCCCGAGACCCCGGGAAACGAGCGTCCCGGCCGCCATCAGGGCGCTCGCGGAAAGCAATTTGCGGGTGTTGCTCACACCGCTACCGGCACTACTGCTCACGACTCTCCCTGGCTCGTTCCCTCTGCACCGCCCTGATACGCAGGAATGTGCCCCCGACCACTACTGCACCCGAGATGACAATGATGATCCAGCCGACTCGCCCAAGGCCGGTGGCCGTGATCTCCACCGGCACCACCGAACCGAATGCCGTTCCCTGCTCCGTCGTGAGTTGGGCCCGCACCGTCACTACACCGTTGGACGTGGTGGACGGGGAGATGCTCACCGTTCGGTGCTCGCCAGGTCCGAGGGTCACCAGGTCGGAGGGGGCGACCCGGATCCGGTTGGGAGAGTCGCTGACGAACTGCACTCGCACTTTCACTGTGATGGGGAGCGGATTACTGATCGTGACAGGGAAGTTGTTGGTCTCGGATCCCATCACGAACTGGCTGGCGGCGCTCAATCGGATAGCGGACGGGGCCAGTTTCTCGCTCGGGGTTGCGCTAACGAAATCCATCGCCTCCTGCTCGGATTGGAAGGCACTGTTGAAGGCCCGCGCAGCGATGGTTGCGTTTAGGGCCGTGCGGTCGGTTCCTGTCAACTCTTCCAGGAGTTGGGTGGAATCAAAGATGCCCTGCACCTGGGAACGCAGCTTGGGCCACGATGTGGTCTGCTCCTTTGGTACCTCGTAGCGGGCCTGGCCGCTGGGTTCAGGGAGAGGGGCGGGGGTTTCGGAGCCTGTCAGGAGCTCTGCACGAGTGATGTCCTTGGCCTCTCGGATCATGTGGATCGTCGGGTTTCCTCCCAGCAGTCCCTCGGCCAAGCGACGTCCTGAGATCTGTGCGCCCGTGAAGGTGTTTCCAGGACTTATCCCAGGCAGGTCCATGGGGGAGATGCGTAGGGCGTGAGCCTTGAGGTCGTGGTTCGTGGTGCTTATCTCGCCGCTGGATATGAAGTTGTTTCCGAAAACTTTCTGGAAGCCGTGGAGGGCCAGCGTCAACGCCAGGTCTTGGGAATCGTTCTCATCTAGGTCGGCGACGAGGGGTGCATTGCTGATGGTCTGTTCAAGCCCCGATGCCTGTAAAGCGGTCTCGGACCATCCCAGGGCGGCCTCGAAACCGGACAGGTCCCCGGCGGCGTGCAAACGCGCTAGGTTGGGGTTTCCGAATGGCAGCCGCATCACTCGACCTGTACTGATCAAACTCTTGATGCGGCTTACGAAATTGCTGGCGGTCTCGCTCGGCGCAGCGGCCTGGCCAGCGACGGTGTGTTCCCCGGCCAATACCTGGGCCTCGACGACCAGGGAAGGGTCCAGCAGCGTGTAGGTTTCGGGTTTTTCAGCCGCCTCCAACAGCTTGGACAGTTCTCCCACGAGCCGGGATTCGAGGGAGTTGTCTTGGAAATCGGTGTTGTCGAGCAGGGTAGGGCGGGCGGTGAGTTTCACGACGGTCGAGACCTGCAAAGGCTTCTTTGTGGCGACGGCGAACGCCCTGCCACGTCCCACGTTCATGGGGCCCTGAGTGGACGAGTTGGAGCGGACCAGTGCCCCGAACAGGTAGGCGGCATCCGTCTTCGAGGACAGGGCCAGCTCCTTCGTGGTCGCGCTCACCGTGAACTTCACGGAGGCCCCCGGGGACAGCTCGCCGAGATCCTGGTAGTTTTCCTTGGAATTCGTGACCCGGCTCCCCTGGGGTTGCGTCGCGCCGGGGGTGAGAACTTGTTCGAGCTCGGCGTGTTCCGTGATCGGCTTGGTCGAATGCCAGAAGTGAACGCTGGCATTTTCGACGATCTGATCAGTGGTGTTGCGCACCGTCCCGGTGATGGTGATGAGCTGGTCCGGTTGTGAACGGTCCAACATTTGAGGAGTGAGGGACTCGATGCTCACCTCGACGGGCTCGTTAGCCCGGGAAGGGGTGGCGACGATGCCGACGGCGATGGCCGCCAGCAGCAGCATCCAGGTCATCAGCCTTCTCGTCACCGGGCCATCGTAATAGGAGGTTCCGTCCAATCGGGAGGGCGTGGTCGAGATGCGCCGGTGAAGCGCAGCAACTAGAGTTCGTTTCGATACGACAGGGGAGCGCAGCTGCGCTGAGAGTGCGGGTAACCGCAGACCCTCGAACCTGAACCGGTTAGCACCGGCGTAGGGAGTCGGGAATCTCCGGTCGCGACGGGTGTGCTCGCCGCGACCTCCCTGAGGAAACCGGGACATCCGGCGAACCATGGGAGTTGACATGACTGCAACCGCCAGTACAACGACCCCGAGGATACAGCTCGCGGTGGGGGGACCCGTCGCGTGGCGTTCCGTGGATCTTGTGACCACCGCCATTCTCGGAGTTGCGCTGGGCGTCGCCTTCTGGGGATGGGATCTGCTGCTCTACCCGGCGGTGTCGGCGCTGCTCAACACCGCCTTCCCACCCCTGGCGAGTCTGACTCTCGGAGTGTGGGTGTTGCCCGCGGTTGTGGGTGGGTTCGTGGTGCGCCGTCCCGGGGCTGCCCTGCTCTGCGAGATTGTGGCCGCCACTGTCGAGGCGCTGCTGGGAAATCAGTGGGGGCTGAACGTGATGATCTCGGGCGCTTTGCAGGCGCTCGGGGTCGAGATCATCCTCGCGGTCTTTGTGTGGAGGGGATTCTGTCTCGGGGTGGCGATGCTGGCAGGTGCGCTCTCCGCCATCCTCGAATTGTGTTGCTGGGAATGGTGGGGCTACCAGGGTGAGTACACCTTCAGCATGAAGCTGGTGGCCCTCGGCTGCGCAGTCGTTTCCTGCAGTGCGATCTCCGGTCTCGGAGGTTGGGGCCTGGTCAGGGCGATGGCCGCGACCGGGGCGTTGAATGCCTTCCCCGCAGGTCGGGAGCACCTGGTCCGGCGTGGCTGAACGGGGGATATTGCGGGCGGTCGCGCTCACTTGGCAGCCCCTGGGAACAGATCATCCGCTCCTGGATGACGTGAACATCGAGATCGGGGCGGGGGAGAAAGTCCTGTTGGCTGGTGTCAGTGGGGCGGGTAAATCCACCCTGCTGCGGGCCTTCGCAGGAGTGCTGGAGGATCACACCCCGGGGCAGCTTTCGGGTGAGGTGACGGTTGGGGGTCTTCCGGCGGTCGCGGGTCGCGGTGATGTCGTCCTGACCGGTCAACAACCTTTCGACTCGATCGTCGCCGAGACTGTGGAGCGTGACGTCGCCTTCGGGCCGGAGAACCTCGGCCTGCCGGTCATGGAGATTCACGACCGGATCGCCGAGGCATTGGAACTGGTCGATTTTCCCTTTCTTCCCGGACATCCGACGGCGGCGTTGTCGGGTGGGCAGGCCCAGCGGCTGGCGCTGGCGGGAGCACTGGCCATGAAACCCGACGTGCTTCTCCTTGATGAGCCGGGGGTGATGCTCGATGCTCCCTCGGCCGCCCGGCTGCGGGATGCAGTGAACGACGTGGTCGTCAGCACCGGTGCCACCCTGGTAGTCGCTGATCACGACATCGCTGGGTGGAACGGGATCGTGGAGCGGCTGGTGGTGATCGATGCAGGACGTGTTCTCGCAGATGGTCCCTTCGAGGAGGTTGTGGAGACTATGGGTGCCCGTCTCCTTGAGCTGGGGCTCTGGATTCCGGGGGCACCCGACCCGGAACCTGTCGCTGTCGAACTCGAAAGAAACGCGTCCCGGGACCTGGGGGATGTCATGGCTCAGGCCTGGGGAATCACGGTTGACCGGAGGCCGCCGCTCACCCTGGAGAGCACTCGGGAGGCGAAGCCGCGGCGGGTGCTGTGTGATGTCGACGTGGAGCTGCGGCAAGGAGAGCTGGTGGCCCTTAACGGCAACAGCGGGGCGGGTAAGTCCACCCTGCTGGCCGCTCTCCTGGGAACGCTACCCGTGACATCAGGAGAGGTGAGGGTCGGTGGTGACGATCCAGCACGCCTCACCTCACGGCAGCTCGCGGCGAGAGCAGGCTGGGTTCCGCAGTTCGCGGAGGGCCTGGTTGTGGGGAACACCGTATTGTCCTCCCTGACTGCCACCGCCCTGGTGCTGGGAGGTGACCGGGAGGATGTGGAGGTCCGGGCCCGGCGGCTCCTGGCGGCGGTGGGACTCGGCGACATGGAGGATCGTCATCCGTTGAGCCTGTCGGGCGGTGAACAGCGACGCCTGGCCGTTGTCTCCTCAGTGCTCCACACACCCGGTGTCCTCCTGGCAGACGAACCCACCGTGGGGTTGGACCGGGTGACCTGGGCTGCTGTGGCGGGTGTCCTGCTCTCGGCCCGGGAGGCCGGAATCGGGGTGTTAGTTGCTACCCACGATGCCGCTTTGACGCGCCTGGCCGACCGGCGGATTGGCCTGACCCCGCCACCCACGGCTGAGGAGGAGCGCTCTCCGACCGCGAAGGGAAAGGCAGGAGCCAGGGGGCTGCTGGGGAGGAGTGGGCCGCTCTCCCTGCTGCTCGGGGCGGTTTTCTTCACCGTATCTGGTGTCATCGCAGGGGGTTTGCTGCCACTGACGATTGGGGTGGCGGCCCTGGTTGCGGTGGGAATGGTGCTGTTGCGGTTCCGGTTCCCACTCGGACGGCTGGTAGCCCCCGGTATCGCCATTGCATCCATCGCATGGTCCAACTGGCTGGTCTCCGACCCCCGTGCCATCGAACCCGCGCTCGTGGCTGCCCTGCGGGTGGCATTCATCGTGCTGCCCGGTGTGGTGGCGGCTTCTTTCCTGGAACCCACCGCCCTTGGGGACCATCTCGGGGGTCGGTTGCGCTTGCCGTCGCGTCTTGTCTTGGCGGTGGTCGCGGCCCTCCGCCGGCTCGATGGGTTCGCTGAACTGTGGCAGGAGATCTCGCGGGCACGACGGGTCCGTGGTGTCGGTTCGGGTCGTTCCCCGCTCAGCAAGGCGCGTGAGTGGGGGGCGCTGTGTCTTGCGTTGCTGGTGGCTTCAGTCAGGCAAGCTGGGCGGCTGACGATCGCCATGGATTCGCGCGGTTACTCCGCCCCGGGCCCCAGAACCTGGTTGGGGGAAGCCGCATGGACTCGCGAGGACACCGTGCTGGTGGTGATCGCCGCTTCGCTGGCCATCCTGCCTCATCTGCTCGGAGTGGTCATCTGACCCTGTTCGGGGGCGGTTACCCGGCGTTGGATCGTTTGCGGTGGGTCCCTCGGCGGCAGGTGTGGAGGGCCTCTTGGATCATGCGTACCGAATCTGGCCCGAGGTCTCTTCCTGAGGCGCGCGCCTCACGTGTGAGCTGCAGCACCTGCTGGTCCACTCCAGCCCGGTCGCCGCGCTGAGCGAGCGAGCGAATCCGCCGTACGACCAAGGGCTCCACGTCCCCTGCGGCGCGGATTCCTTGGGAGATGGCCCAGTCGGCCAGTGCATGTTCCCCGCGGGCCGTGCAACGATCCGCCAGCACCGCCGCGGCGTCAACGATCATGTTCACCATGTCGCTGCGCAGTTGTTCTGCCCAGCTCCACTGGAATTCGAAACTTCCTAGTGGTGTTCCTCGGACCAGCGCGAGTGCCTCGGCCAGTGATGTTTCGCCAGCCCGGTTGACCCCGCCTGCGAGCAGTGACTGGAATCTCTCCCAGTCACTCGAAACGGAGGCAGCGAGCCGGATGCGTCCGGAATAGGCATCGGGCAGGTGTTCTCCCTCCGGTCCCTTTCCCAACCAGCCACGCAGCCTGGACATGTTCGAGCGTCTGGTGCTCTCGGCGACCATCAGTGATTCCCGCATCTGGGTGGGGGTTGCTCCCGGATTGGACAGCAGCCATGCGCAGCATTCGAGGCAGCGCCCGGCGGCCCGGGCCGGTCGCGAGCCGTCGCAGGCCACCAGGTCCACCTCCCCCAGGAGAAGCAGCGTCGGGGAGTGAGGTTCAGCGGCCATGGGTGGTTCCTTGACGGGGCCGCTGCTGGGCAGCGGGGTTTCTTTGGGGGGAAGAGGGTCATCGCACCACCAGGGGGCAGGCTCCGACTCCGGTGCGATCGAGGACGCGAACAACTCGACCAATGCGTGACGGGCAGGTCCCGGGATGAGCTGGGGCTCGAACTCCTCTCCGGAGTCCAGCCTCGCGATCCGAGCATCCTGCAACTCCAGATGGTTTCCTGGAACGGAGGGGCGTTGCCGAGTTGGGGCCATCACGCTGACCCCGACCTGGCCGAGTTCGAGTGCCCGGGCGATGCGGATCACCTGCTGGTGGGTCAGTGGATCGCAGAGGATGAATACCGTGGGGGCGAATCCGGTGGTCCGGTCCGGATCCGAACGCACTGCCGTGAGCGAAGCCGATCCGAGCGCCACGCGGCGACCGGCGCAGAGCTGTTCCAGGTGTGTCAGAGCGTCGTTGGTGGATGGTATGACCACGAGGCGGGGGTCGTCGATGGCTTCGGCCCAGGCTTCCCGAGGGTTGGCTGCAACCACATCGACCTCGGACGACCACTGCGCACACAGCAGACTTGTCCAGGTGCTGGCGGTCATGCCCAGGACCTCTGGGTGGGGGCCGGAGAGCCAGAGGCAACGGCTCTCCTCCAGAGTGATCCAGACTTCCTCCTCTCCGCGCCAACCCAACAGCACGGAGGTGGGGGAGGGGTTGACGGGGTCATCGGGTCGGGGTTGTGTTCCTCGGCGTCCCAGAGCCGTCCAGAAATGTTCCAGAGGGGATGGGACAGATATGGAGCGGTGCCCGAGGGGACGGGTTTGCAGGGCGCTTCGGCGGCGCAGCGAAAGGCCTGTGATGACCCCCGCCGCCAGGAGACCTCCGATCGGGCCGAGGTAACCCGACAGGTCGGGGTGCTCCTCCACGGAAGAGGTCTCGGATGCTGGGCCAGGGCTTTCAGTCGGGGACGGGAGGGGTGAGGGTGTGGGAGTCGTTTCCGGTGAGGGAGTGGGTGTGGGGACTGGCTCGCTGGCGGTGGGCGGGGCGGGATGTGACGGTGTGCCCGAGGCGGCAACGTCCGCCCCGGGCAGGGTGAGCACCCAACCGGTGTCGATCTCGTCGGGGTCGGTGATACGGTCCCGGTTGGCATCGTGGAGCTCGGGCCAGCGCTCGGGATCCCCGAGGTGCTGCTCAGCCAGGTGCCAGAGGGAATCTCCTGACTCCACGGTCACCGTCATGGGCAGCCGCAGGATCGTTCCCGGAGGAGGGGGATGATCCACGTCGATCCCTGGGTTCGCGGCAATCAGCTGGCGCCACCTTTCCCCTGCGCCGAGTTCGTGCTCGGCGATATCCCACAGCTCGTCACCTGGCTGCACCTCGTACTCCCGCCATGTGATGGGTTCCTGCCGAGTGGTGTGGGACGCCGTATCAATGGGGTCGGTGGGAGTGACCTCTGTCAGTGCTGCAACTGCTGCGGGAGTATCGAGCAGGGGTGAGGAAGCATTCGCCGCCAGCAGCGGTGACAGTGCGGCAGCCACCAGCAAAGCAACGACGGGGCGGAGCCAGCCCGCGCCGGGTACGTGGAATCTGATCCGACCCCGTGAAGTGGCGTGCAGCAGCTCGCCGATGGTGGTCAGGGCGAGTAATCCCCAGGCCAGCCAGCCAAGCAACGACAGCACTCCTAGGATGATTCGACCGTCGTCGGGACGTAGCAGAGCGTTTCCCCAGTCAACCGTCGCCAGGTCAGCCAGCCGGCCCCAGCAAAGCAGTGCCCAGGGCACGCCCAACAGCAGGACGGCGAGCAGAACAGCGGCGCCGGTGGCTTTCGCAACTCGTCTCACGCTGGAATTCCTTCCGGGCGGTTCCATTCGTCGGTTCACTTGGGAAGTTTCGCCTCCACGAATTTCGTGATGACGCTGACCACGAGTAGAGCGATGGTCACGGCTCCTGCCAGGAGGATGGCGTTTTCCGTCGACTGCGATAATCCGCGCTCGTCGCGGCGAGGCGGGATGAGCAGGGTCAGGTACTGCTGGAGGAGATTCAACAAGGGGGACATGGTTCCTTCTTCCCTATCTGGTTTTCACTTTGGGTGGTTGACTGGTGTGGTCTCCGTTTTCCACAGATCTTTTTCATGCCGGTTCTCACAAACCGATGAGGGTGAACAGCGGCGGGATGATGAAGCCCAGGCCGAGGAACAGAGCTGGCAGGGTCATCCAGATGGTGAGGGACTCGGTGTCCTCCTGGGCACGGGAGCGTTGCTGCGCCAGATGCCCTTCCCGGAGCTCCCGGACCCTGGCCTGCAAGGTTTCAGCGAGTGCTGCTCCTTGCTCCTCGAGACGCATGATGTCGGCGAAATCGCTCAATTCCGGCACGTCCCACTCTTCGGCGATCCGGTGCAGTTCCCGCCACGGCGTGGTTTGTTCCAGCCGACACCGCTCCAGACCGGTCGCCATGCGACGGAATAGCGGTGCGCCGGAAATGGTGGCCGCTTGGGTGACGGCCTGGGTTGCAGAGGCATTCGCCAGACGTTCAAGGGCGACGAGATCGAAGAAGGTGTGAACCGCCTCCGAAGTGCTTCTGCTCACCCGTCGGGATGTTCTTGCCAATCTCAGATCCGCCAGAAAATATCCGCCGATTCCGAGGACAGGACCCAGGAGTAGGGGGACAGGCGTCGTCGGGTTTCCGAGGACCGCCTGTATGACGAACCAGATTGCCGGGAGAAGCAGCCCCGTTGTGGCCAGCACCAGTTTTTCCGCGAAGAAATCGGCGACGCTTCGTCCCGACAACAGAAGGAGACGCTGCTGGTTGTGGGTGAGCGGTAGCTTGTGGGTAGCGTGTAACCAACCTCCGAGCGCTTCCAGACCTCTATGTTCCGAGCGTGTCTCCTGCGTTTCGGGAACGGAACCTTCCAGGGCTGCGAAGGCATCCGTGAGACGTATGGGGGATCGCAGGGTGCCCATGATGATCAGCAGAACACCGGCGCCGACCACCATTCCCGTCACCATGAAGGGACCCAGGATGTTCATCTCGGTTCCCCTCTGAGGAAACGGGCAGTCGGTTTCGGAAGGGTCTTGCGGCGCAGTATCAGCAATGCCCCCACGTAGAAAGCAGTCAATGTCAACGCTAGCAGCTGCCCGGTTGGCGTTCCGTAGGGACCGAAATATCCGGGCGACAGTAACCAGACCACGACCAGGATCGCGAGTGTGATGCCAACGACCTGACGCACCACGGCCCGGGGTTTGGCCCGTTCCGCGGCGATTTCGCGCATGGCGCGCAACCGCATCTGGGTGTTCTCGGCCAGCGCGGAGAGCATGGGACGCGCACCGACCCCGCCTCGTGAAGAGGCGATCGCCAAGGCAGCCAGTATCCCATCGGCGTCAGCGGAATTGAGCTCGTCCGCCATCGCGATCAGTGCGTTCCGGGTGGTCCACCCCAGGTCGAGTCGTGCGACAACCCGGGCCACCGGGGTCGTCAACACTGGAGGAACCTGGGAGCGGGTTGCGATAATCGCATCTCGAATTGATTTCCCCGTGGCTATCGAGGGTCCAAGGAAACGCAGCCAACGGTCCAGGGCGGCGAGGATCTCGACTTCCGGATTCGGTGGTTCGCTCAACAGGTGGGGTAAACCCAACAGCGCTACCGGAATCAGGACCACGGCGGCCAACCATCCGGTCCAGGTCCCGATCACGACACCAGCGATCAGACAGGAAACGACCCAGATGCGACGTCGTGCTTTCAACGCTTTCCAACGAGCTATCAACCGTGTCGACAGCGGTGTGGATGACGGCGCGACCGGAGCCTGATGTTGTAGTCCCGTCACTACGAGAATCACCCCTGCGACCAGCAGCGCGCCGCTTCCCGCGGCGATCAACGCTCCCATGACGCCTCCCGAAACGCCGAGAGTTCGGCCGACATCATCGCTTCCGGTTGGAACAGGGGGGTTGGGTCGGAGCGATAGACGAGGTGGGTGGTCGGGCGTTCGTTCTCGATGACCCCGGTCAGCTGTCGTACTTCACTGACAAAACGTCGTCTGAGACCGCCGCGCCAGGTGTCGTCGCGCAGGGTCACGTGGACGATGAAGTTGATGTTGTGGGCGATCTGCCGCATCGCTTCCCCGATGCTGAGGACCCCACCCAGCGCGACACGAGCCGCCAAGCGGTCGATGGTGGAGGTGGCGGAATGTGAGTGAGTGGTTGACAGGGTGCCGGCGCCCGCCTGCATCGCCTCGAACATGGCGCCGGCCTCGGCTCCACGGACCTCTCCGACGACCAACCGGGACAGGTTCTGCCGCAGGGCCTCGGGAATGAGATCGGCCACACTCCATTCCCCGACGTGCCGGTCACCCTGTTGTTCTCCGAGGCCCACTTTCGCCTGGAGCGCCAGCATGTTGCGTCGACCGGGTTGCAGATGGGTCAACAGTTCGTAATCGGTCTCTAGGGTTCCGAACCGTTCGTTCGGTGGGATTTCCGCGATCAAGGCACGCAGCAGGGTGGTCTTCCCCGCCCCCTGGTCACCGGAGATCACGATCGACTTGCGGGCCAGCACGGCCTGGGCGAGGAGGCGAGCCACGGGTAGAGGCAGCATGCCGCCGTCGGCCAGCTCCTTCAACGTCACTGAAGTCAGTGTGTGCTGGCGGATGATCACGGAGGGTCGGTGGCTCAACCCAAACCCGATGGCGTGCAGGCGGAAACGGCTACCGAGTGCGAGGGTCATCGTCGGGTGGGCGTCATCGAAGGGGCGTGGTGGGCTTGCGGTTTCGCCGAGAAACCGGATGGCCTCGATCAATTCTTCATCGGAGTCCGCCACGGGTGGATGGGGCTCTCGGTGCCCGTCGCCGTACTGGATCATCACCGAGTCCCAGCCTGTGATCTCGATGTTCTCGGCCTCCGGGATGCTCAGAACCGGGCTCAGGCGTCCGTACCCGAAGATGGCCTGCGCCACGGCATCGGCATAACTGGTCTCCATTTCCCTGGACCACAATGCCGCTCCCTCATCGCTGAGCTTTTCAGCGTGGGCGTGGACGACGGCGCGGATGATTGCCCTACCCTGGGCCTTCCTATCATCCTCGGGCATCACCGTGCCGTGTTCGGCCAACCAGCGTTCACTGGCCTGACCGATCTGCTCGGCGGCCTGCCTGCGAAGCGACACCACGAGCTGCCAGTCGACGTCGTGATTTGGCTGGTGTTCCTCCTCCAGGAACTGGTGACGGGGTGCCGCGGCCTGGGGGTGCCAATCGGAGGTTGCGAGGGCGGCGAACGCCCCGGACAGGGCGGGTGGTTTCGATGCGTCGCTGGTCACAGGGCGCCCCCTTGGAGCAGTTCACCTCTGAGAGTCCTGGCGTGCTCGAGCCTTTGTGTGAGACGCAGCGCGGCCACCCGGTATGAGCCGAGAAGAGGTGAGTTGTTGAACCTTTTAGGGGGTGTCAACCCGTGACTCAGCACCCCGGCTGGACGCGGATCCCACGGAATCCGACTCCAGCAGTCGACCCCGAACTGCGCAGTGATTTCATGGGCTGAATAGGGGCGTCCCGGACCCACCAGCAGCAGACCCAGTGGGCGATCCGTGGGAAGTTCATGGATCTGCTCCACCAGCAGGGGAAGGTACAGGCGCGAAGCGGCAAGGGATTTCAGGTTGCTCTGCAGCACGAACCCGATGGCGTCGGCGACCTCCAGCAGCGCGGTGGGCAATCCGTCGTGTCCCAGCCTCCCGGCATCGACGATGACGTCGATGCCTTGAGTGCCTAGGGCGGTGAAGGCCTCCGCGAGTTCCGGCCAGATGTGATCGAACAACCGCACCGCCCCCGGCTGGGCGAAACCGGGAAGGAAACGTCTGTTGGTGGTTTCCTCACGGGTTAAAGCGATGGTCTGTTTGATCAGTTCCGGGCCGATGCCCCGGGCTTCGCGATGCAGGCGTGCCAGGACGGCCAGCCCTCTGCCTCCGAGGTCGAGGCCGCGGAGGTATCCGGCAGGGATGGCCTGCGCCGGGTCACGGTCGCAGTCGGAGAGCATCACGTCGCCGGGCCAGCAGAG
>ERZ773060.238-NODE-238-length-23047-cov-3.65388_pt1 | contig 23047 bp, 29 predicted proteins | sample MGYA00580628_ERZ773060 | MGnify/ENA primary metagenome ERZ773060 (study PRJEB29015, sample SAMEA2738019) | human oral metagenome | biome: human oral; feature: human-associated habitat; material: dental | place: China | collected 2045 ... | reverse complement strand
GAACATTTCCGGGGCGACTTTGCACCGGCCGGAATTGATGCGCCTGCTCGACACCGCCAAACCCGGCGATACCCTGCTGGTGGAGAGTATTGACCGCCTGAGCCGTCTGGCGAATGAGGATTGGGAGAAACTGAAGCGGATGATTTCCGAGAACGGCATCAACATCGTCGCCATTGACCTGCCAACCACCTACATGGTGCTCGGTAACGACGAGCTGACCGCGTCCATCATGCGCGCCATCAATGTGCTGATCATCGACATCCTGGCGGCGGTAGCGCGCAAGGACTATGTGATGCGTCGCCAGCGGCAGGCACAGGGCATCGTCAAAGGAAAGAAAGAAGGGAAGTACCGGGGACGGCGGCCGAACACGGAGAAGCACAACGCCATTGTCGAGATGCTACGGCACGGTATCAGCTACTCCGCCATAGAACGGGCAATTGGCGTCTCTCGCGCGACGATTGCGCGGGTCAGAAATGCAAACAAAGATATTCTGGATCAGCCGGATATGTTTCCGGCGCGTAGCAATAACAGCAGCGCAAAAATGAGTCTAGTCTAGCCGCGACGCGCCATGAGTATTATTACTAAATTTTGTGCCAATGAATATCGGCAAATAATGATATTACTCACTTGCAGTGTATTAAAGACAAGAAACAAACAGGATTGCCAAGCATGAGCAAAATCACCCGCATCCATTTGGAAAATTTCACATCTTTTGCCAACCTGGAACAGGAATTTTCCCCCGGCATCAATGTCATTATTGGTGCCAATGGTACCGGCAAGACGCATCTGCTAAAAACATTATATGCAGCATGTGCCGTTACTACGGGTGAGGACCGGGAGAAAGGTTTCGCCTGGAAACTGCGCAATACTTTCAGTCCCTATGAAGGCCGGATTGGACGTCTGTCACGTCGGCAGGCTGGCAGTATCAGCACCAAAATTGCAGTTATCCGACAAAGCGGAAAATTGACGGCGGAATTTTCCAACCATACTGACAAACCGGAAACAGTAAAAATTACCGGTAATACTGGTTGGGGAAAAAAAGAATTGATTAGCGCCTATATACCGGTAAAAGAAATGCTGGCGCATGCGCCGGGTTTTTTGGCCACGGCATCACGGCGTGAAATAGCTTTTGAAGAAGTCTATCTGGATATTATCAAATTTGCCTTTTTACCAAAGCTCAAAGGCCCTGTTGACAAAGGGCGACAACGCTTGCTGGACTTGTTACAGAAAACCCTTGATGGCAAGGTCATCAACAAAGGAGAATATTTCTTTCTGAAAAACAAACAGGGAGAACTGGAATTTACCTTGTTGGCAGAAGGAATGCGTAAGCTCGCCCTGATTTGGTTACTTATTCAAAATGGAACATTGCTGTCCGGTTCCGTGCTTTTTTGGGATGAGCCGGAGGCAAACCTGAACCCGTCCCTGCTCGGTGAAGTCATTGAAATTCTGCTGGAATTGCAACGCATGGGAGTGCAGATATTTCTCTCGACACATAATTATGTTCTGTTGAAAGAATTTGACTTGCGGCAAAAAGATAGTGATAGCGTTCGTTATATTTCGTTATTTCGTGACGAGACTGACAGCGTGCAGGCAAGAACCAGTAACAGTTATATTGGGGTGGATCCCAACCTGATCACGGAGACTCTTGACACACTCTATGACCGCGAGCTGGAACGCAGCTTGGGTAAAATATTTGAATATCCTAAAGTAGATACCCATGAAGTAGCATCAGACGAAGTGGTAGAACCATGACCGTATTGACTGAGCGCAATTTGCAGCTTGTTTTACCAGCCAATGCGACAGGAAGAAAGTTTGATATACCTGCCATACACAAATTGCTGCATTGTATGAAAGCGGTAGATTTTATTATTGAATATTCCGCTTATACCTGTTTTGTTGAGTTCAAAGATCCGGAGGCTCCAGGCGCAGCGCCAGAGAATACAACAGAGTATATCAGGAAATTTAAAGCGGGCGAATTCGATCAAACTTTGAAAACCAAATTTCGTGACACCTGGCTATACGAATATGGGGAGAAAAGATGCGAAAAACCCATTTATTACCTGGTATTAGTTGCCATCAGTTCGCTTACCTCCGTAGATCTCATGCGGCGCACGGAAGCACTAAAACGTAATATTCCGTTACTTGGACCGGGCGGCAATAAATGGCCATTTGCAAAAGGTTGTGCTGTGATGAATATAGAGAGCTGGAACAAAAAAATTAAGCATATGCCAGTTTCTCGTCTGCCATAAAAATACTACGTTTTTTAAATTTCTTTCAGCCCGTGAAAATGTGTTTTAAAAAAACAAAATACAGTCGCTAAAATCAAGTTCATGGTCTGAACCGCTGTCACTAATTGGGATAGCGCGCGTAAAAAAGCGCCCCTTTCGGGGCGCAGCAGAGGCAGAAGGTTATTTTTGCAGCAGCTGTTTGGCCAACGCCTCGGTCAGCGAGGCTTCGCTTTCTTCCTCGTCGAAGACGTCGAGTCCCGTTTCCGGCATGACGCCCATCGTCGAGAGCGCGGTTTTGATTTTCTTCGCCATCAGCTCCAGGCAGTCCACCTGGGCGCTTTCTTCGTAGCAGGCGTAGTAAACCTTCACCGCGTCTTTTTGCCCGATGCGCCAGCTGCGTCTTGAGGCTTGCGCCACGGTATAGACGTTGTAGCCGGTCTGTGCAAAGTAGATGCTCGGGAATGCCAACAAATCCAGCCCGGTTTTCACCAGTTCGGGATTGGTGATGAGCACGTCAATACCATGCTCCACCTGGTCGGCAATCCAGTCTTCACGCGCGTCACTGTTCACCGTTGAACGCAGTACGGCCGCTTTCAATCCCGCCGCTTGCAACAGGTTGCGCAGGCGGCTTGAGGTGTCATGCCGACCGGTGTAGGTGGTATAGACGATAATCCGCCGCCCCAGCTGTTTTTCTTGCCTACAAACGTCGAGGATGTCCTGCTCTTTCGGTGTAGGCGTGTCGTCATCGCACAGTGACGGAGCTTCGGCGAGGATGATGCTGCGTTCACCCGGATGGGTCACCTGCTCCGCACGGAAGCAGGTATCCGGCCAGCGCAAGAGCGCATTGATCACCACCCCGGTGAGGCGGTTGTCACGGCGCGCCAGCGCGGCTTCGAGGGCGGCAGTCAGCTTCAGTTTCAGCACGCGGTAGTGTTGCAGCATGGCGCCGCTCATCATCACCATCCGTGTTTCTTCGCTGTACGCCGGCAGGATGCCTTCGCCCAGGTCGGTCAGACGCATGAAGACGGTATGCGGCAGGATGAACTGGGCAATACCCATCGGCCCGAATCCCGGTGCCTTCTTCACGTGCAACGTGGTCTTTTTGCCGCGCGCGGTTTGGAAGGATTCGCTTTGGTCGCCGCTGTAACTGAAGACGTCTATCAGGCAGCCGTGTTGGCGCATGAAGCGGGTTTCCGCTGCGGCGAAGGAGTTGTGCCGGTTGGCACCGTAGCCCATCTGCACCATCACCCCGGGCATCGCCCGGAACAGCAGGTAAAACAGGTCGGAGGCGTAACCGCCCATCAGCGTGCCGGTGAGGCAGAGCACCTTCTCGGCTTCGTTGCACAGTACCGCCATTGCCTGTCCCTGCGCGGAACCGGCATTCTTGTACTCGTGCGCCTCGTCGATGAGGGCCAGGCTGAAGGCTTTGCGCGGGAAGTAGCGTTTGACGTACTCCGACGGCTGATAGCTGATCATCCGCAGCGCGAATTCCAGCCGTCCCAGCGTTTTTTCCAGCGCGGCCGCGTGTTTGTCCTTGAAAACGAAGTTGCCTTCGCTGTCGCAGAGGTTCACGAAATCCTGCACGTTGTCGTCAATGATGCGGGTCAGCATCTCAACGCCGAAGGTTTCAACCAGGCGGTCGGCACTCACTTTGCCAATACCGGGCAGTTGCAGGAGGAATTTGCGTAGCTTGCGCTCCGCCGTTTCGTCTTCGCTTTCGCGGTGGCGCATGGTCCACAGCGGCTGCTGGCATTGCTGGCAGCTTTTGCGCTGCTCCGTTCCCCATTCCGGGGTGGCCAGTATCGGTTCGTCGGCGCTGTTGCGCTGGTATGCTCCGCAGCCAGGGCAGGCAACGGCATCGTAACCGCCAACGGTTCGCTCGCCTTTGTCATTGATCATGGTGAAGCGGTAGGGGCGCTTCCAGTAGGCGGGTCGCCAGTAGAAGCCCATGCGCATTCGCACCCGGCCAAAGATGAGGTAATGCACTCGTTTCGGGTCAAGGCGTCCCTCAACCAGCGCACGGCGGAAGCGAATCAACTCGCCGATGGCATTGCTGCCGTTGACGACATGCACCATTGCCTGCGGCACGGTGTCGAGGATTTCGCGGCGCCATTTGTAGACGAGATGCGGTGGTGAGATGACCAGGACGGGTTTGCGCGAGTATTCATGCTGCATCAGCGCCGAAACGCAGATGCCCATCAGGGTTTTGCCGGTACCCATTTCGCCGTTGAGAAATACCGCAGGCAGGCCGTGCGTGACCAGTCCGGCATAGCAGGCGTGGATGCGGTGTTTCTGCGCGGGGAAGGGCTGGCGTTTCAGCCCGGCGAGGACGTCGTCCTGCCAGTTGTCGTGCCGGCCGTCATAGACCACCGGCGTTTGCCGGTTGATTTGCGCCATCAGCGGTTCGCCGAACTCGGCAAGGAACTGGGCCAGCGGCATGACATCGCCGTCGTCCGTTTTGTCTGCATCAGCGATTGGTGCGTCGACGCCTGCATCAGCAATGGCCGTATTGCACATCACTGCATCAGCAATGGACACGTCGGTGGCTGCATCAGGAGCAGCCGTATTTGCGCCTGCTGGTACAGGGCTTGCCGTAGCGGTGTCCTCTGCATCCGGCCAGGGCGAAGGCGCGCCTTTCCAGGAGAGGACGATGCGCTGTGCGCGGCGTGCCTGTTCGGCATATTCGGACAGCGGCGCTACCGGCCGGAAGGCCAGATTGCAGCGCAGTTCCGCATTCACGGAATCGGCTGCCGCCAGCACTTCGCGCAAATCAACATAGCCAAGCTCCGGGAATCCGGCACCGAGGTCGCAGAGACCAAAAGCCACGTCATCGTGGGTATGGAGCTCGGTCAGCAGCCACTGGTGGCTGCTGCCGGGCAGGTAGAGATGCACGACCGGTTGCGGGTCATGGCCCTGTTTGTGGCAATGTTTGCTGTTTGCGCGCAGGGCGGCAAGGCGCGTCGCGCCAAGCAGGTTTTCGACATCGGCGCGGGTTATGTCGCCGTAGGGGGTGGTATTTGCCGCAGTAGCAGCAGGATTGAGGTTGTTCATGGTGTTCTCCGGTTTGGATAAACGGGGAACACCACCCCGGCGGGGAAGGGTTCCCCACGGGGTTGGGCGGCAAGGCCGCGATGAAAAAAACCGTAGCGGACGCTACGGTGTGTTCAGGTTAACGAATCAGATGGCAACGAGCTTTTGCAGCAGCATACTCATTCTGGCGACAGTCGCCTGATCTGCCTTTTCGACAAACTCGGCTTTGCGTTCACGATAATCCAGGGATTTGAGCTGGATGGAAATGGCCACACCGCTGATGATTTCGCCATCAATATCCACCTCCGCATTGTTGCCGCGACGGGTGGACGTAATCGGGCACACCAGGGCAAAGCCGGTCTGCCGGGAGAGCAGTTGCGAGCTGACCACCAAAGCCGGACGGCGCTTCTGGATTTCGCGTCCGCTGGCCGGGTCGAAGTCAATGTAGATGATGTCACCCCGTTCCGGAATATAGCGGCTCATAGCAATTCCTTCCCGACCGGACGCATATTCATCCAGTCTTGGTCTTCTGCCGTTTGGTAAGTCTCTGGTGTAATTCCTTCCAGGATTTGCTCCAGCGTCAGTTCCTCCACTTTGGACGGCTCAAGGATAATTTTGCCGTCCTGAAGGGTGGCATTGAAGCTGTCGCCAATGCCGATGCCGAGTTGTTCCAGCAGCAGCTTGGGCAGGGAAACAATGCTGGCATTGCCGCTTTTGCGGATGGTGAGGATTGTGGTTGACATGGTTATTCCCGGATTGGTTTTACTCCAGTATAACCCGATAAAACAAGATTCCATAGGTGTTCTCCGTTTGCTTGAAAGAAGGGGAACACCGCCACGGGACAGTATTCCCCGTGGGGTTGAAGTGAAATGTGGTGATGCGGCATCAGCCGGTCATGGCCTCGCACCAGTAATGAGGGTAGCGCCGGATGGGTGTTACCTCCTGGTAGCGCGGCACGAATTTGACTTCGATGCCTTGCGCACGTAGAGCCTCAACGAAGCGCGGCGCGTCGCAGTCTTCTTCGAGATAGGCAGTATCGCCATGGCGATAAGAGCAGGATGAAATGCTCCAGGCAATGCCGAGACGGCGCAATTCCGCCATCGGCACTTCGAGCCAGCCGTGGCCGGGATCGGTGTGGAGCATATAAGTACGGGAATTCATGGTGTTCTCCGGTTTGCGTAAAAGGACAGGAGAACACCGCCACAGGGGAAGTGTTCCCCTGTGGGAGGCGATGCAGCGGGCTGCATCAGGAATTGAGAAGGCGTGGCAGGTTATTCCGGCTCGTGTTCGAGTTCGCGCAAAAATTCAAGCGCGCTTTCTGCCTTTTCGCGGGTAGGGTAATACCCGCTTTCGCGGCAGAACGGGAATTCGTGGCCTTCTGGCATGATTTCAACACGGCCAACGTAGAAACCGGCGGCGCTTTGCAAGACGCGCAGCTCGCTGACGGTTTCGTCCTGGGTGCCCGGCAGGACACTCCATTTACGGTCAGCAAGGGCGCGGATTTCGGATGGGGTGAGGGACATGTTCGTGCTCCTGGTTGATGAAAGAAAAAATCAGGGGAACAGTCCCGGCAGGGGAACTGTGTTCCCCTGTGGGTGAGGTGCTATTTAAATAGCAGTGTATGAAGTAGTCTAGCGTTAGAAAAAGAAATCAGTGTTCTCTTTTCTCTTTTTCTTTCGCCTCCTTATGCCATTTATCTGCCAAGACAATTAATATGGCGAATATCAACAAGCCAATAGCAAATAAATTAAATAATGTGGTAAACATTTTAACCTCCTCAATCATCATTCTTTCGAACAATGATAATGCTAACAACCCAAAGAAGGGTAGATATAATCAACATTAAAACGGCTGAAAAACCACTACCTTGGATAGTGTAATTTACCATGACCAAGGCGGCCACGGTATTACATGAGGTTGCAACCTGCTTGCGCTGGTCATGGTCAAGGCCATGAAAGAAGGAAATGACCCACTTCTGCAATTTTTTTGGATCCATAGTGTCTCCTGTAAAGTTGAGGGACACCGACCCGTCAGGGAACTGTGTCCCCTGCGGGTGAAATGCTGCGTAACGCAGCGGCTTGAAAAAGGAGCCATCCGGTCTTGCGACCAGCCAGATTTTCAGATGGCGGCGGAATCTATATTCCGCACTGTCCGGCATTTGGTTGCGTGTATAGTTCGCCAACTTTCACGGGCAATATAGCCGCTTCTTCTTTTGTGGTCAATGGATTGCGCGCAGCAAAAACCCGGCTTGCGCCGGGTTGTGCGGGGTCAGGTTGCTGCTTCAATGCTGTCTCCTGTGCCATCGGCAAAGAGCGGTGGCGTGGCGGTATAGGGGCGGATATACCCCCGGTCGGCAAAATGCCGCTGTACCAAATCGCAGGCCCAGTGATACACCAGCCGCTGCCGTGCCTGGTGCGGCGCGTCGAGCAGCTCGTCAAGGCGGTAGTCCGCCTGTTCAAGGATGTCGATGGCGTTTGCATTCACCCAGCGGTGGATGCTGTCGCGGTGGCGGGTATAGAGCCATTCCGTGTCGGCATCTTCGAGTGTGTAGATGACGTCTTCGTAGTTGTCCGGGTTCAGGTCGAGGTGACGTAGCAGGTAGTGCAGGTCGCCGATGCCCGGCAATCCCGGATCGTCACGGATGACGAGAAAGTCACTGTCCACGCAGCCGTAGTTACGACAGAGGTCATTCAGCAGGGCGAAGTCGATGTCTTCCGCATCGTGCAACACCATGCTGAAGACGCGGCGTGCGGCTGCGCGCGGGACGTGATAATGGAAGTCCTCACGCTCGCAGAAGGCCAACCAACGTGCGCCGTCAAGCCGGCCGTCGTCGCCGTGGGCGAGATAGACCAGGGCGCGGTATTCGCGCGGCGGTATTGTCTCCCTGCGGTTGCGTTCACCGATGAAGTCGGTAGCGCTACGCACCGATAGCGCCCATTGGGGCGGATAGCCGTGGGCTTCCAGGTATTGCCGCACTGCCGCCAGCGGGTCGCGTGGTGCGTCTGCGGGGAAGATATGGGCGGAGAGCCGGGCGGCGATGGTCGCTGCCTGTTCGTGCCGGGTGTCGAAGTAAATCATCCAGGCGGAGAGGGTTTGCAGAGAGTTTTTCATGGGGAATCCTTAAAAAGTTACCCCGGTGGCGTGAGCCGTCCGGGGCATGGTGTGTGGAAGATGCAAGATGTGTTTGTGCGGTGTGCTCAGAGCCAGTCATCGTCATCCCAACGGGAGCGGTACCACGGTTTGCGGCCACGCTGCCAGCGGATGAGCAGGCTGACAAGGATCAGGGCAATCAGCACGCGAGCGCTAAAGACGTCACTCAACAGTTCGGCCAGCAGTTCAATGCTGATGGATGAGCAAAAGAGGGAAAGACCGTTCACTTTCATGCGGCCTCCCGCTTGGTGGTGAGGTTGTCGCTGCCGGACGTGGTATTTTGCGGCGCGACGCCCAGCTGACCTTCGCGGATGAGGCGGCAGAGCAGACGCTCGTATTCCCCCTGGCGGGAGAGGTCGAGCAGCACCGCATTGATGCCCATTGTGGTGAGCGGGCGGATGAAGTTTTCTGCGCGCAACTGCGGCAGCAATACATCCTGCCAGTGCGGCAGCAGGCCGAGTTCGGAGAGCTGGGACAGCTCCAGCCAGAGGCGGTTGTCGCAGGTGTCGCCGAGCAGTACGCGCTGTTGGCCGATGCTGTCGCTGACGATGTCGGCATGGAGCATGGCGTGTACCATCTCGTTGCCGTAGCGGCTGTCTTTCGGCAGGCGGCACTGCATTTTGTCGAGCGATTTGTTGACGCCGTAGTGTTCACCGGCGATTTGCAGCGAGTGCTGCGTGCCACTGGTAATCGCGCCGTAGAGTGCCATCATCCGGCTGGCATAACCCCAAAGCGAGACGAAAACCAGTTGCTGGTGGCAGGCGAAGGCGTCGCAGTAGATGCCGTCGAAGTTTTCCAGCTCAATCGGGGCTGGACGGTTGAAAGTAGTCATGGTTACTCCTGACATTTGATTGAGAAATGATGGGAGTAACCCCCGCAGGGGGTACTCCCTGCGGGGAAAGGGCGGCAAAATCCGTTATTTGATCTGGATGATGCTGCCGTAGTGGGGTGAGTCCGGCGTCATGTCGATCGCCTTGATTACGGTAGTGAAGCGGTCACGCTGTTCTTCACTGATGACGTTGCCGTCGTCGTTTTCACGGCGGCGGATGATTTTCGTCTTGCTCGTCCTGCCCTTGATGAGCAGGCAGCGCTGGCCGTTATCAACCAGACCGCTGACCACACCAGCGCTGATGAGCAGGCAGGTGTGCCATTCGGTGAGGTCATGTAGCGGGCGGATGGCAGCATGGTTGTCGCTGCGGCAGAAGTTCGCGGTGAAGTCATGCCACAGACCGGGACATTCGCGGGTGAGCGCGGCCATGCCCTGGGCGTCGAGCAGCCTGCTCTGCATCAGCAGCGCTTTGCTGTTGGCGGCAGGGTGATAGCGGTATGCCGCCGTCTCCGGCAGTGTGGGCCAGGGTTCCTTGCCCGTCTGCCAGGCGGCAAACTGCTCCAGTTGTGCCTGGTCCATTTGCGCACTCGCCGCCTTGCGCTTGCGTGCGATGATGACAATCTGGTCGAAACGGTCGGTTGCCGCCAGCCAGACGCCGATGCCATCGAAGCGGGCGAGCAGCCATTTCTGGCAGGCTTCACCAAAACTCGCCTTGGGGACGATGTAGATGAGCAGGCCGTCAGCGCGCAGGGCGGGGAAGAAGTGTTGCAGGAACTGGTGTTCCAGCCGCACCCGCTTGCCGCCGGCTTCCTTGTCACCGAGATTCCAGCCATAGGGCGGATTGAGAAAAAGGCAATCGACCGACTGCGGGGTGACGTGTGCTTCCAGGGCGTTGGCGTGCAGCAGCTTGTGCAGACGCGGTGTAGCTTGTGCGACACGCCCCCCGTCCAGCTCAATGCCGTAGCGTTGTCCGAAAGGGTAACGCTCATGGCTGGCAAAATGCGCCAGCGCACGGCCACAGCCACAACAGGGGTCAAGGCATTTCACCGCTTCGGTTGAAGGGGCGACGAGGAAACCGATGCCACGCAGGGTGGCATCGTCGGTCGGGTAATAGCCCATCGCCGCGTAGTTGGCGGCGACGCGGGGGTGCATCAGGTCAGCCATGCGCATACGCCTCCTGCTGCGGCAGGTAGAAACTTTGCGAGCGCATGTCGTATTGATAGCCAAAGGCGACCAGTATCTGGCGGCAGCGGATGAGGTTCTCCCGGCCAATGGTGGTGTCGGGATGATAAACATCGCCGTATTGCCAGTCGTCGCCGTCGGCGAGGAAGGAACGCAGGAATTGCACCTGTTCGTCAAACGACTCGTCATCCGGCGTCTCGTCGCGGCTGAAGGTTGGCGCAACGCCTTCTTCCTCCAGCGGATCGGGGACGGATTCCGGTTCGGTGTCGCCGCTTTCCTCGCCATAGCCGTCCAGCTCGAACTGTTCGACCATCGCGCGCAGGCAGACACGCAACTCGCCGTAGGCCTGATAGGTATAGAGGGTGATGGCGGAAACGGCAAAAATACCGTTGTAGTCGCCGTTGGCAAGGGTTTCCAGCCAGGCGTTGTCGCGCTGGTCGCGCACGGTGAAGGTACCGAGGGCGCAATGCAGCGTGCCAACCGGGAACGGGCCGTAACGTCCGTTGCGGTAGGTGACGTTCAGGCGGCCGCTGACGCTGACGAAATCAGCAGCGGCATCTGGCGGGGCGTGGGGGGAAGGTTGGGGATTCATGAGGGTTCTCCGGTTGCAAAAGAAAACGGAGAACCTCCCGTCGGGAAGATTCCCCGTGCGGGTGGGATGCTGGCCGTGGGTGGTCAGCGGGTTGATTTATGAACGGATGGCATCTTTGAGTTCCGCCATGACTGCATTCAGCCCCAATTCATCGGGGAAGTTGATGTAGTCATAGGCGAACAGCACGGCCGCCATCTCCTTCGGGTTTAGCGTAATCGTGAGTTTGCGCTCACGCGATGGGAGGATATGGGCGTATTGCTCCAGCAGCGAGGTGCCGGGGTCGCCCAGGACATGGATATCGGTTTTGGACATGGATTCTCCTGTTGCAGAAAGAAAAAGCAGGAGAACAGCCCGGCAGGGATGATTCCCCTGTGGGTAAAAACGGTGCATATGTCCTATGCGGAGTGGGACAGGGCTCGCGACAACCGCTATGCCGTTACAGACGCTGCAGCAGATTATCGCAACGCGCCTTTGCCCTGATCAGACAGCTCATGACATTGGCTCCGGCAAGATTGCCACGAATCAGGTATTTGACCCGATGTGCCTCAGGCGCTTGTTCTTCCGAAAACCAGTCTTCCGGCTCTCCGCCGTAAAGGGTATGCTCCAGATTAAAATCCAGTTCTTCATACAGGCGGGGATCAATGCGTTTTAGCAGTTTGAGCAAAAGAATGGAGAGAAGATTTCTCATGGTTTTTCTCCTGTTGATTAACAAAAAACAGGAGAACAGCCCGGTAGGGATGATTCCCCTGCGGGTTGAGATGGCGCTGCATGGCGCAGCAGATGGAAAGATGCCGTCCCAGCCTGGCGGCTGTAACCGGAATGGCGACGGCGGCGGGCAAGAATCCCGCGCTGTCCGGTCAGTGGTGGCGACAAGTTCGCCAACTTCAGCCGGGAATATAGCCCTTTCCCCCTGAAGCGTCAATGTGCTGGCGAGAAACCTGTCGCCGCAACAGATACGTCCGGTCGCCTGTTTACCCTTGCTCCTTCCTCCGGTGTCCGCCCGTCTTCATGCGCGGGTGTTTGCGCTCATACTCGCGCGCGAGGAACGGAAAATCGAAACTGGCGTACAACATTTGCGTGGTCACCAGTTTCTTGTGGCCGAGCAGTGCCTGCACCGCGCGCAGATCGCCAGTAGCTTGCAACAGATGGATGGCAAAAGTGTGGCGCAGCAGCTGCGGATGCACATTTATCCCCGGCAGGCGGATGGCGGCGTAATCCTTGACGTGTTTGGCGATACTGCGGTCGCTGAGACGGCCACCCTTTCCATTGAGAAAGAGCGCCGCTTCGTTTGCACTTCCCGGCAGATTGCCCCGTACTGACTGCCAGCGGGCGAGTGCTGCGCGCGCCTTGCTGCCGATAAAAACAGGGCGACCCGTACCGCCGCCTTTGCGGCGGATGAGGTAGCGGTCGCTGTCGGCTCCCAGGTCGCAATGATTGATGGCGGCCAGCTCGGTGAGGCGCATTCCGGTGGAGTAGAACAGCTCAAGTATGGCGTGGTCACGGATAAGCCAGGGATCATCGGTCTCCGGGGGTTCCAGCAGGGTGGTAATCTGCGCAAGGGTGAGCGTGCGGGGTGCCGCTGGTTGCGGCTGACATGGCAGTTCAAGCTCAAGGGCCGGGTTGGCAGACAGGATGCGCTGGCGGTATAACCATTCATAAAAACCGCGCAACACGGAGCGGTGCATTCTGAGGGTCGCGGGGCTGCGGTTGCCGCTGCCGAGATGGTTGACCAGGTAATGTTGCAGGGCTTCGTCGTCCAGCAGGCGCAGGTCACGACCAGAGTGCGCTTCTTCGAACCGGCGTAACAGGCGGCGGTAGGTGGAGAGGGTTTGTGCTGCCTTGCCGCGTTTGTCGCGTAGCCAGGCAAGGTAATCTTCAATGTCGCTAACCATTGATTTTTCCTTTTATGTTATGGGGTTGCGACAAATTATGTTCATGGGCATCATGCCCATGCACCCACACAAAAACCGGCCATGAAGGCCGGTTCGGGTTGATGGTCAGATTTTGACGATGTGCAGCAGGCGGTGGCTTTCAATGGTGACCATGTACGCTTCGTTCTGCCAGACAATGTGCAGGCAACGTTTGAAGCCCGATGTAGCCAGCGGCAGGGGAGCCGGCGGACAAAGAAATTCGATACCCACGCGCGGGAAGGCGTCCTCCGCCTCTGCACCGCTGCAAATGGCGGCCAGTATCGCTACCGCCGCACCCAAGCAGTCGCGCTGCCCAATGACGATGGTCTCCTGCACCGGTTCTACGGCTTCAACCTTGCCGTCCTGGATGCGCACGGCGTACCAGCCGGGTTCATCGGATAGCGCGGGACAGCATGCTTCGTGGTCGTACACCGTTTTCTGCGGCAGGGTCACCAGCGATACCATCTCATTGAGGCGGCGGCAATGCTGCTGACCGTGTTCAAGGTCGCAGCCGTTCCAGGCGGCTACCTGGGCATAGAATCCGGCACCGGCGTCATCGTAGAGCGGCATGGCGACAATATCGTCCAGCTCCCGTTTGCGGGTCACCGGATTTCTGGCAAGGCGCAAGGCGTAGTCGGCGTAACCATAACCGAAAAACCAGGCGGTACCGCTGCCGTCATCGAGCGGGACGATGTCAAAGATACGGCATTCGCTGTCGGCGACAAGCTGGCGTGCCAGTTCGGGATTGTCGGAATACTGCTCCAGTATGGCCGTAATGGCGGTGCGGACTTCGTTGATGTCGTCGTAGTTTTTTTCTTTGGGGAAAAACATGAAAAGCTCCTGTAGAAAAAAGAAAAAGCAGGAGCCTCTCGCAGGGAAGCCCCTGCGGGGGAGTGCCGGATAACCGGCGTATTTACGGGTTTTCGGCGATCTCAAACAATTCGAGAATGTCGCCATCCAACATGGTGACGCCGTAACTGCGTCCGTTCAGGTAAATGACGCGGTATTTGCTACCGTCGCCGTTTGTGCCGCCACCGGTGATGGTGCCATCCAGCGCGGTGATGGCGTGGTCAAGCTCGGCGTCATCTTCGCCATCCGCCTGCTGTTGCACGGCAACAGCGAGCAGGGCGATGAGGTCAAGCGCTTCGGGATACCAAAGAACCGGACGGGCGGGCAGGCGCACGATGCGCATGATCTGCCCCAGCACATGATGAACTGCATGGTAGGCAATATTGCCGTCATCACAGCCGCCAACCAGCAAGAGCTGTGTGTTGATGATACGGCCATACCAGTCCGTACTGCACGGGGCGGTCGTGATATGCCAGCAGGTCGTGAGTGCATAGAGCGCGACCTGGATTTCGTGCGGTTCCAGCTGATCCGGCAGTTGCACCAACTGCTCCAGTTTGAGCCTTTGCGTCTGCGGATCGCGGCTGACAAAGCAGAGATAATCCGTATCATCAAACGTCATGGCGGCAACCTGGGCGGCATGACCCGCTGCCGTTTCGCCACGGATGATTTCCGGGATCCAGGCACCCTGTACCCTGAACAGTTCGTACCAGTCGGCATGCCCTGCGTCGTCGCGCATGAGGCAGACGTTCAGCATCGCCTCTACGATGGTTTTCGGATGAATGTCGTTCATAAAAAGCTCCTGTTGTTGAAAAAAAGCAGGAGCCTCCCGCAGGGAAGCCCCTGCGGGGGAAATGAACCGGTCGGTGCGGTGAATCAGGCGGTCAGCGTTGTGGCGGACTGCATTCGCGCAACCCGGAAATCTCGCGTCGCTGCCGGATTTCGATGCGGAAATAGCGGCCGGCGTAACGGACGGCCAGCCATTCACGCCAGATGTCTGCACATTCAATTGGCGGTGTGGGCGGCTCCAGCAGGAAGCCGCCGAGTTCCTCAATGCTCTCCGGCAGCGCGGTGCCGTGGCGCTCGCGCAGTTTCAGCGCCATGCTGAGAATGGCGATAATTTCGGCAGCATCCGGATACCAGACGAGTGCTTTCGCCTGGATTTTGGCGACAGCGGTGATGACGCCGTAGCTGACGATGGCGCCGTACTGGCACACCCGCTCATCTTCGTCCGCACAGCGGACGGTCAGCAGGCGTTCATTGAGCCTGCACGTCGCACAAGGTGCTGCCGGGTCGTTTTCAAATTCCCAGAAACACAGCTGGGCGGCGAAGGCCACCCGGAGGTCATCTGCCGTGTCATAGGCGGGCAACCTGACCAGTTCGAACAGCCTCGCATCGCCCGGCCTGTCGTAGAGGATGGCAGCGGCATAACTGCTGCCGAGGTAATCGAGCAGCAGCCCGTGTGCGTCGCGGCCATCAATGAATTGCCGCCGCTCGGCGCGGCGGATGTGCAATCCCAACTGTTGATGCAGCAAGGCAAGCCAGTCGCCGTTGTCGTTGCAGTAGTGGGCAAGGCAGGCTTGCAGGATGTCTGCAACGTGTTTCGTATCAACGTCGTTCATAAAATGCTCCTGTTGTTGAAAAAAAGCAGGAGCCTCCGCAGGGGAAGCCCCTGCGGGGACGGGTAGCGGTGCTACCGGACAAGGTTGAGGGTCAGGCTACGGATGATGATAGCGCCCCAATACAATCAGGAAGGCGGCGCAGATTCAGGCGTGTCTTCATCGCCGTCTTCACAGTGGTCTTCATCGTCATCAATGTAATCGTCGTCGATGTGGCGGTAGTAGCCATTGCGCAGGACGTAATCCTCCGCGCAATCCCAGTGCTGAAAAGCCATCTCGAAGGCTTCGCATGATCCGTTTTTGAATTTGCGACTTGCCAACACTTTGCCGTTTTGCATGTCGTAAACACCAGTCCTACTACCGATATATTCATCCGCAAAGCTGGCGCAAAAAACTTCATCAGGAAACTGCCGCGACAGAGCTGCGATGACGGGATACGGATGCTCCCAGGCGGTGTGAAACCGCACCTCGCCATTATCCAGGTCAAGGCGGTATTCGCTGGCGTTCCATTTTGTCCCCCACTTGTCGCAACGCCACTCATGCCAAGTAAGGTAGCCGTACAGGCGGTAGCCCAGCCAGTAGCGGCGCGCCGCCTGTACGGCGGTGTAACGGGGTTCGAACGGATACCGTTTTTCTTCGGCGAAGGCGTCAAGAAATACGGGATTTTCAAGCAGATCGCGCCAGTTTTTACCCTGTTGGAACTGCTCCTCGACATAGTGCGAGATGCCGCCGCAGATGATGTCCAGCACCAGCGGCTGTGGCACGATGCGGTTGAAATCGCGCAGGCGCAGCAGTGCGTCGATGTTGTCGCATTTGACAATGTTGGATGCCCAGTTAGGCATGGTTTAACTCCTTAAGTTGTAAACAAAAAGAGGGATATCCACCCCACGGGCAGATACCCCCGTGGGTGAGCGCAGCGCGGTGCTGCGGATAGTTGAGATGCGACGTCAGTAACCAGGCGGCGCGACGGTGTTTAACGCCGTGCCGGATAATCAGGCAGACGGCGCAGATTTGGACGTGTCTTCGCGACCAGCTTCATCGTCGTCGCGGTGGTGATAGTTGCCGTCGCACAGGACGTAATCTTCTTCGCCACCCCAATGAAAAAAGGCGAGCTCAAAAGCCTCGCGCGAGCCGTCATCCGGCTCGCCGCCAGTCAACAGTTTGCCGTTTTGCATCTCGTAGGTGCCGGTATCGCTGCCAATGTCTTCATCGGCATAGCTGACCGAGAACACTTCGGCGGGAAACTGCCGTGACAACGCCTCAAGGACGGGCCAGGGGTGCATGAGTGCAGTTTCAAACCACACCTCACCGCCCTGGTGGCGGTAGTGGTACACGTTCCACTTGCTGCCCCAGTGCTCGCAACGCCAGTCGTACCAGTCCACGCAGCCGTGTACCTTGCAGTACAACAGATAGCGGCGTGCGGCGCGTTCGGGGGTGAGCCGGTGTTTTGCCGGCGTGTCCTTTTGCTCTTGGTCGAGGCTGGCAACAAAGGCGGGATCGGTGGCGACCGCCCGCCAGCTTTTGCCCTGTTGGTACAGCTGCGCTGCGTGTTGCGCGGCCAGGCCGGAGAGAAGGGCGATGGCCGGATGCTCCGGGATAATCAGGCTGAAATCCCGCAGCCGGGACAGCGCGTCGCTATTGGTGCATTGGACGTGGTTGGATACCCAGTTGGGCATGGATACCTCCTGTTTTCAGGGTTGAAAAAAGGGGTATCCGCCCCACGGGCAGATACCCCGTGGGTGATGTTTGGTGTAAAAGCGACGAACTAATCGCGGTAATAACCGGGATAGTTGCTTACCGGGTTATATTCCCGGTAAACCTTTTTGACAGCAACGGTTTCTCCCCGCGCTGCCTTGGCTTTACAAAACAGGTCGTAATCATCGTCTTCTTCCAGGTAAGCAACTTCGTCAAGGCGGGTAGAAAATCCCGATACCTTGTCAGCGATGCCGAGGCGACGCAGTTCCGCCATTGATACTTCAACCCAGCCGTGGGCAGGGTCAATGTGATAGATATAGTAAGTTTGCATGATGTTCTCCTGTTGAACGAAAAAGCAGGAGAAACAGCAATCCCGGTGGGGGAATCGTTTCCCCTGCGGGTTTGAGGTGCTGCCTGGAGCAGCGGATTGAAAGACGCCGACACCGTTTCCGGCCGGACGCGGGAAAATCGGCATGGCGTCCGTGATGCACCTTGAGCAAGTGCGGCTATGCGGTTCATTGCAGCAAAAACGCGGCAGGCTGTCAATGTTCCGGGATGGCGGGACGGCAATGCTGCCGTACAGGTTGATGGCAGCAGATTCCGGGCAAAAATGAAGGCGGACGCGTGGTACCCGCAGCCGCCTTCTCGTTAGAGTAAATCGCAAAAGGTCGTTGTCTCTGGCTTTTGCCACGCACCTTTTACGAAATGGCACCGGATTCCAGCCACTCACGTCCGGCAGGGTGGCTTCACACGATTAACGTTCGTGCAACGTTTAACCTCTGATTTTAGCAAAAACCGCATGTGCTGTCCGCAACCTTGGCGCAGGCAAAATAAAACCACCCATCATGGGGTGGTTTCATGCCGTCGCGCTTGGCGCAAAGGTGCAGCGATTTGGATACGCGGCTGCATCGCGTCTCGACACACTGCTGAATTTGTAGCCTCGATGACCGTGAGAGCGTCGGGAAGCTGCAAAAGCCAGCAGTGTGAAAATCCGCCCGAAAGACCGGAGTCTTTCGGGGCGGGGTGGTTCAAGCAGCGGTGTTCCTGCGACGGAAACCTTGTTGTCCCTGTTGGGGTTGGGCTTGGCGTTGCGGAGCGTTTTGACGCGCCTGGGGCTGGCGTTGCGCCTGTCCCTGGTTGCTGCGTTGTTGCTGCTGTTGAGGTTGCGGACGGGATTGTCCGCGCGGTTGGGGATTGTCTGGTTGCGGATGCGTTTCGTGTTCGACGTAATCGTCGGAACCGTAAGCGTCATCGACATATGGATCTTCCCCGTAGTTTTCGGCATCGGCAGATTCGGTACGCCATTCAGGCACCTCAATCTGTTCATCGCCGATTTCCAGCCATTTGATGGCGATGAGTCGTCCACCAAGGACGGCCTTCGGTTCACCCTTTTTGCTAAGGTAGGGTTTGGCATACAGGCTGCCAATACGCAGCCCCGCAAACCATGCGGAGCCGTTATTTTGGTAACCTTGTGGCCACTCATTTTCTAAAGCGAAAATAACTTCTTGCGCCTGTTTGCCGACCAATATGAGGTCGCAATAGGCTTTGTCACCATTGGCACCTTCAAGGATAGCAACCTTCAGGGCGATAAAGGGATTACCCCTGTTAGGTTTTACTCTTTTTACTTCGTTTACATACGCCACCGCGTCAGCAGTGAAGTTGAAGTAATTGATTTGGGCTTCTTGATTGGCTTGGTTTTTCATTGCGTTCTCCTGTTAAACGAAAAAAGCAGGAGAAACAGCAATCCCGGCAGGGAAATCGTTTCCCCTGCGGGTTTGAGGTGCTGCATTGCGCAGCAGGTTGAAAAGATGCCGACACCGTTTCCGGCTGGACGCCGAGGCCGGCATGGCGTCCGTTTGCACTTTGAGCAAGTGCGGCTTTGAACCCATTCAAGCACAATTGATGCCAAATGACAAGCCCTGTTTTTGGCAAATTATCGTGTATGGTGCTGCGATGCTGAATTGCGCAAGTTCATGTTTACACGAAGCATAAAAACGCCCTGGCAAAGCAGGGCGCGGGGACTGGGGCAGGCGTTTGGGTTCACGGGTTGTGGCAGACCATCGCCTTGAAGGTTTTGTACGGTGTTTTCCTGATTTTCTTTTTGTTGTTGCAGAATTTCTCGAACCCGCTGTCGTTGAAACCAGGTTGGTCATAGAGTGCTTCAACGCTACGATATGCCCATTGCGCTTTATTCTCATCGCAGTATTCTTCGCGATTTTTGTAGGCCTCCTTGCAGTCCTGTTCACTCAGATTTGCCTTTTTGCTGGCCTGCGAGGTGATGGTGATTTTGTTGCCGTCATAGCTCATGAAATAGCGCTTTTTCTCGCGGAGACCAAGATCCGAGATGAGTTTACCGTTTTTAACCTCGAACTTCTGATCCGGGATTGGTGGTCCCCAAAATTCATCGTCTATAAGGATGCGTGGTACTTTATTTTTCTCCAAAACAACCAATCCGTAATATTGCTCCATGTCGCTGTTTGCACCGGAATGCGAGCGGAAAATATAAATATCCTTTGTTCCCAACTGATAATGCTTTTCAGCAAATTGCGGATAACCATAGTTAGTAAATGAGCCGACTGGCTTGCCATCAAGTGCAATCTTGTCCATGTCCCCGGCAGGTGAATTATCCAGGATAAAGCTCAATGTGCCATACGGTGTTTTTAGGGTCTCGGCGGCGTTGGCAGTCAGGGTGATGGTCAGCAGAACAGGCAGTAGCAGTTTTTTCATGTTTTCCTCCATGCAGATACAAAAGAGGCTCCCGGAAGGGAGCCTGCGATGTTCATTTGAACAGGTTTAACAAGAGCTGGAACAGGGAAGTCGCATTTGGTGCAACCAGCACCAACGCACCCAAGACAATGAAGCCTAATCTCATATCCTTGCGAACATCTGATATTTCGTGGCGTACTTTGACAAACTCCATTTGGGTTTCCTTGCGGAGATCATCAATTCCCTGTTTGGTTTCCCGTCGCAGTTCATCAATTCCCTGTTTGGTTTCCCGTCGCAGTTCATCAATATCTCGCTTGGTTTCCCGTCGCAGTTCATCAATATCTCGCTTGGTTGCCAGACGCAAATCTTCTATATCGCCTTTGGTTGCGAGTTCAGTGATTTTTGCCTGTTGTTGCTCTTCGATGATAGCCATGAGGGTTTCACTCTGTGCTCTTGAAAATTTTACAGATTCGAGACGGTGAAGTATCTCGGAGTATTGTTGAGGATTATAATACATGGTTGTCTCCTAAATGAAAAACGGGAGACAACTTCCCCCGGGGAACGTGTCCCCCAAGGGTGAGATGCTGCCGGGGCAGCGGATTTAATAACCGGCGAGCCGGTGCGTTGGTCTTGCAGCCCGTCCCGCGAGGGATGACCAACAGGGGGCATTGTGGATGATGCGCTCATCCAGGCGTTGCCCGCACTATAGCGCGTTTTTTTCGTGTTACCCACATTTTTTGTGGATAATCGTGCCGTCCTGTGTTGACCCGCGTTCGGGAAGCAGAATAGGGGCGCGCAGGGGGCGCAGCTTGCGATGATGGTTTTTTCGGCAAAGGAGCATCACCATGTTTGAACAGGCGGACGAGTTCCTCGCAGCCCAGCGGATGCGGCGGAAGTTATCGAATCTTTCCATCCGTTGCTACCGTTCCGCGCTGACCCGCATCGCCAGATGGATGGCGCAGCACGGCGAAAGTGTGCTGAGCGAGGCGAACATTGAGGCCTATCTGCGCGAGATAATGGACAATCAATACTCGCGTTCGACCTTCGCCACGGCGACCGTCGTCCTCAACCGGTGGATCAAGTTTTACAAGTTGCCACTGCGGATGCCGGGGTTGACCATGCCGAGGCAGCGTCGCCAGGCGAATTACATCTCGCCGGAAGAAATCGGGGTCATCTTTGCCAATATTCCGCGCACAACGGCGCAGGGCATCACTGACTACGCCATCATCGACCTCGCCTACTCTACCGGGATGCGCCGCAGCGAAATCTGCAAATTGCAGTATTGCGACGTGAACTGGGAGCAGCGGTACATCTTCATCCGCTATGGCAAGCGCGGCAAACAGCGTTTTGTGCCCTTCATGGGCGTCCTCAGGAAAAGCCTGCGCGCCTACCTGAAAAAGGTGCGCCCCACAAAACTCTCAACCCAGTGCAGCAATTTTTTCTTCGTCTCGCCCAAGGGCGACCGTCCGCTAAACGACAACGATATGCAGGAGTTGAATGCGCGCATCAACAACGAATATTCCCCTTTCAGGAAGCACATTACCCTGCACCGCCTGCGCCATGCCTGTGCGACGCACCTGTCGGAGAACGGCGCGGATCTCCGGCTGATTGGCCTGATATTGGGGCATGGCTCGCCCGATATTACCTCCGAGTACATCGACTACAGCGAAGAATACCTCGCAAAAGTCTTCAAAAAAGGCCATCCGCGCGCGTAGCGATGGACGCTGCCGTCCGCCCTGCACCAATGCGACATAGGAGGTAAGCTTGACACTCTGATAAAATCAGGCGTAATATCATATACATACCTTAAACAAACAGGAGACTGTTATGGGCGCTTTGATTACATTAGTCGTTATTGGCATCTTTTTCGGCATTGGTGTTTTTATTCTGATGGTAGAAATGGGAGATTCTTCCAAAATATCTTCGTTAGAAGACGATTGCCCAAATTATAAAAACAACGATGATTTGCCACCTTATCATTACACTGTTGGTGGGTACGCAGCCGGAGGGATAACTTCTAACAATGCTTCAAATAATTATGGGTTATCCTCAAGAGATTAAAGGCTAAACAAGTTGTCATCAAATAGAAGGCTGTTATGGGCGCTTTGATTACATTGGTCGTTATTGGCATCTCTTTCGGCATTGGTGTCTTTATTCTGATGTTAGAAATGGGAGATGGCTCGCCAAGAAAAACGGCTGCTTCGGATGATTATGAGGGTTACAAGCCTATGCCCTTCAGGGAGGATGGAAACCATATTAATCCTGCTGAGTCTCTATATGTCATAGGATCTTGGGAAAAATACAACCCTAATTATTCTCCCTATATTGGAAAAAATGATGAATAACTAATTTCTTAATTAAAAAGCCGGAGATTTCTCCGGCTTTTATTATTTTAATAACGACTTCCTCCTGGCGGTAAATTGCCCTGGTCTTTTCGGTTGGCGCGCCACTGGCGGAATTTATCCATCCCTTTTCCGGCTCCCCGGCCAGCCATCCCGGCAGTGCCACTGGTTGCACCGCCAGCCATCCTTCCGCCAGTCCTACCAATATTTTCTGCCTGACCATTAGCAACAGCAAGGGCAGCCCCTGGTCTTCCCCCACCTGCTTCATTAACCAGATACATCAATATCAACGGGAAGATGATATTAAAGACAGTACTGGCAGCATCCAGCAGTAGCCGCTCCACATAGTTGCCGCTTTGCCGTTTGACCGCGACTGCCAATGAATCAACATCCGGGTATAGCGCGTGCCACAGGGTAGCATCAAGATACTGGGTGATTGCCCACAATCCGGGCAGCAGGCTGATGATAAAGATCAGAATCAGCCCTTTCAGTATCGTTTCCCAGCGGTAATCGGCGATAATCAAATAAACTCCCCAAAAGGCAAAGATGCCCATCAACAGCATCGGCTGCAACAGTTGCAACAATACCCGGAAGAAAAACATTTGTGCATAGAAATTCACCGCATTATCGGCGATTGCTCCCAGTACGTCTGCCTTGCCGGTGAAGACGGACAGTACCGCACCAACGACGCCTAGAGCACCGATAGTTTCTGCGTTTTTACGATCTTCACGGCTTAAAGCCAAAGTGTTGGCACGATTAACATTAGTAATACCATAATAAACAAGATCATCATAAAACTTTTTTCCATATGTTGTTTCTGCATTGGATATACATTTCTTTTTATCATAAATGTCACCACCTTTTATTCCCAATTTAGGAACAGCATATCCTTGTCTATTAAATGTTATTTGACTATAA
>ERZ773060.237-NODE-237-length-23158-cov-7.02684_pt1 | contig 23158 bp, 19 predicted proteins | sample MGYA00580628_ERZ773060 | MGnify/ENA primary metagenome ERZ773060 (study PRJEB29015, sample SAMEA2738019) | human oral metagenome | biome: human oral; feature: human-associated habitat; material: dental | place: China | collected 2045 ... | reverse complement strand
GGTTGCCGAGCTTCGCAAGATCAGTGAGATCGACTCCTATCAGGTGGCCGACGAGCCGGTGGACGTGGCGGAGGTGGTTGCCGAGGTGATCGAGACCGTGGTGCCCGGTGACCGCGAGGTGGTGGTGGCCTTTCCGCGAGCCCCACGTCCCCTGCCGCCGGTACGCGGTGACCGTGACCTGGTGTTCCTGGCCATCTACAACGTGGTGAGCAACGCTGTGAAGTACTCCTCGCCAGGGGCGACGCTGGAAGTGCGCGGTTTGGAGGAACGCGGGCGCGTGGTGGTGGACGTCTCTGACACGGGACGCGGCATCCCGGCCTCCGAGGTGGACCAAGTCTGGGGCGAGTTGGCGCGCTCCACAGAGGTCCGGCACATTCCTGGCAACGGTCTGGGGCTGCCGATGGTGGCGGCTGTGCTGCGCAGGCTCGGGGGTTCCTGCGAACTGAGCTCCATCCAGGGCCGGGGAACCACGGTCAGGATGCGGTTGCCGTTGTTGTAGATTTCCGGGCCCGAAGAAATCTGTCGATCTCGGGTGATCGGGATCCTCCCCGTCGTTGCTGAACAGTGGGGAGGATCCCGCGTCGCCGCCGTGGGTGTGCTTGTGTCTTGTTCAAGGGATCACCGTAGGCTGGAGTTAGGGAATCCACGGGCAGGGAGAAATAGCTCACGGGAAACCTTCTCTGCTGCTGGTGCGGATTGCCGGGGAAATTTCTCGACCAGGTACGCGACCCAGCCTGCTCTTCTCACCGTCTGTGCCAAGTTCAGGTCTAGGGCCATCAACCAGGAGCGCAGATCGTCATCCTGCTCCAAACGAGGCAGAAAGTAGGAGATCTTTTTCAGCTCGCAGGCGATGATCAGCAGCCCATCATCGGTCATGAGACGCCTCAACTCGCGCAGAGAATTCTCCAGGTAGGGCCAGTGGAAGTGGGTCTGGAAAGCGCATACCAAGTCGAAGGACTCTCCTGGATAGCCCGTGTCCTCGACGTCCTTCACATCGAAGAAGACGTTGGTGGTTCTTTTTCTCCTAGCTTCTGCGATGGCTTTTTCTGAGATGTCGATCCCGATGATTCTGCTCCTGGGGAACCGGCTGTGAAGCAGCGCCGTTGATGCGCCGTTGCCGACACCGGTGTCCAAGATGTTCTCGAAGGACCGGCGTGGCAGCTGAGAAAGCGCCCATTCGACCATGGGCAGATAGGCCCTGTTCCAGAGCCTCATCATCCATACACCAATCCGCCCCCTGGGGTGCTTGGATTGCGCTGCCAGATGCTTCAGGAGCAGCCGGCAGAGGATCAGAATGGCCACGATTGTGGACATGACAATCATCAAGGCACCTCGCCTTCAGCTGTTCTTGCTCACATGAGATGGGATGTCACCCTGACCAGGAGCAGTGGTCACGTCCGGATCACAGTTGCGTGCCGAGCACCTGCTTGTGGGACATGGGTGTAGTTTCTGGGACCACGCTTCTGGGAGTTGTGGGTTTGAAGGCCGAAGTGAACTAGCGAAATGCCGGCTTCCTGGATAGAACCCCCGCCGCGCATCCCACCTTGTCAAGCGCCATTGCGACGATATCATCAACCCCCCACTGTCTTTCTGCTGGAAATCGCAAGACCTCACAGACTTCATCTTCGCCACTCTTTCAGGGCATCCGGTCATAGCGACCGGTGAAGTCGGTTTATTCTATTAGGTCTTTCAGATTGTCCGCAAAATAAGTGCGTGTTGAGCCTGCCGAACTCCGGGGTCAATGATTTCCTTGCAAGGGTCTCTGATCCCTTTTCTTCCGGGGCTGTGGTGCATCCGTGCCAAAGAAACGGTGGGGCCTCGAGGTCCGGAGAACGTCACCGTCGCAGTTCTGTGTCTTTCTTGCCCCTCGCCTTCCTGGTCGGGTCACGGTGCTTCTCCAGGGCAGTGCTCAGCTGGGTCATCGACTCGTTTAACTCGCGATGGTGCCGAGAGGGTCGCTCGGTCAGGATGTCGGGGAGGAAAGTGGAGGTCCTCCGGGGACTTTTGTAGCGCGTTCTTCCCCTCCCGCGTGAAGGCCACGATGCTGCCCCACCGGTTGATGCGGCGGTCGCGGTGGGCCTGCTTCGGCTGGGGCTAGTCCGCGCTGGCCCGGGATCTCAGGTCGAGGAACAGTTCGAAGAGTCCTTTGGTGATTCTCGTCCCAGCGTTGTACTGGCTGGGGCATTCGCGGCTGGTGAACCGTCCTGGGCCTTTCCCGTAGGCGTGAATTCCTATCACGAGGGCCTTGTCAGGCATGTAGAGGGGGGATCCGCTCTGGGCGGAATGGGTGGACATCGAGTAGCAGAGCTGGTTTCCCCGGCTCACCGCCACCGTTCCGCTCATGCCCCAGAGTTCTCCCGGGTTCTTGTCATCTGGATATCCACGTAGTTCGGTCTTGACGTCCTTGTACTCTTCGGGACGCCAGGTAAAACCGAACCAGCCACTGCGCTCCCCGAGCTGTTTGTCGAGCTTGACCACTCCCCAGTCGAGCAGAGGGCTTCCTTTCTTCACCCAGGATGTGTCGGTCCAGGTCTGCGCTGCCTTCGCAGTCTCGAACGGGCGTTCTGAGCCGTTCGCTCCAGGGCTGAACTCCAGTCCTGAGAGCCACTCCTCGCGTTCGAAGCTGTACACGCAATGCCCAGCAGTGACCAGTGTGTCCGCCGAGATCATCCATCCCGTGCAGTGGGTCTTCCCGTCCTTGGTGATGTAGACGATGGCCGAGTTCGGATAGGAAGTGGTGTCGGTGAGCTGCATCCGACCGTCCCCTGTGATGACGCTGCTTGGTGCGGATTCTGCTGAATCTGACTCGTGTCCGGCAACGGAGTCCTCGGAATCCGCCGAGCTGGCGGCCTCGGAATTGTTGGGGTGCCATGACAGGGGATTTCCGGAGGAGTCGATACCGACTGGCGACACCTCCGTGGTTTCCAGATCTGTGTCGTCATCCGCCGCGGCGGGAAGGGCCAGGGACGACGTGGCTAGTAGGGTCGTGGTCACCACAAGTGTCCTAGCCACCGAAGTAATTGAATTTCGGAATTTTTTCACGTTGAACAACCTCGCGTCGGAATACGAACAGCGGTCTTAAGTTTTGACGCTAAGCCTTGACGAATGTTAAGTCAAGAAAGACTCTCCGGAGGAGAAGCTTGTGGTGCCTTTGGCGAGCGGATTCAGGCCGGTGGTCGGGGCGAATTGTCGACTGCGCAACGGTCTTCTGGAATTGCGACGTGGTCGAAGCGCGATCGAGAAAGACCTGCCTGATGCCATGGGGAGAGCCGGAACGTCGGTAGTGGAAAACGCAGCGTCGGATACGGGAAAACTCCACATCCAGCGCATCGGTTTGCTGTTGTGATCGTTGGGTGGTTGTGCGGATCTGGTCAGCGGCGGCGACCTGTCATGGCCAGGATGCGGGTTTGGCGGTCTGCGTCGTCTGGAACCTCGACGGGAGGTTTGCAGATTCCCTCCTGATACAGGACCTCATCCCATGACCGGATGCAGGTTTCCAGGAGATCCAGCTCTGCGGATGTGAGATTGAGGTCGTTTCCGGTCGCCTGGTGGATGTCCCAGGCGTGGATGATCAGGTCGAAGCAGTAGAAGCTCAGTAGCGTGTCGGTCAGGGTGGTCGGTCCGGAGAAGGAGTCGTAGGTGGCTAGGAGTGTTTCCTCGTCGTTTATCGCTGATCTCGGGGCGGCTGTGTGTGCGGGCCAGGTTTCCTGTGGTGTTCCGTCTGGGTGAGGTCCCAGTTCCAGGCGTTGGATCGCATCCAGAAGGTGTGTGTGATGGAACCTGGTCACAACGAGCGAGGCAGCCACGATTACGTCCGCCATGGTGCCAGCATCTTGTTCGCTGCCCTGGAGATCGTCACTGGGAAGGTGACCGGGCCCTGCAAGGACCGGCACCGCCACCAAGAGTTCCTCGGTTTCCTCACGCATGTGGCCCGTGCCTGCCCGGAAGCTGGAACTACACCTGGTGATGGACAACTACGCCGCGTGCAAGCGAGTCGAGGTCCGCAACTGGCATACCAGCAAACCCGTGTATCAAGGTCCACTTCACCCCGATGTCGGGGTCATGGTTGAACCTGGTCGAGGTCTGGTTCGGCATCATCGAACGCCAGGCCATCCGAGGCGGTACCTTCGTTTCAGTCCGCGAGTTGATCGGCAAGATCCGCGAATTCATCAACAGCTGGAAAAACCGGAAGTGCCCGTTCATCTGGACCAAAATCTCAGCCGAAATCCTCGCCAAAATCAACCACAAACGTAAACACACCTCAACGCCAGGTCACTAGGTCCGGGGGTTGCCAATCAATGGTCCCGCGGATCATGCTGCTGAGTTTGATCGGATAACTGTCGAGCTCGGCGGCCAGTAGGGAATCTCTCAGTATCGTTGTGCAGCCGATATACACCGAGTCGTGGTAGATCGGACATGCCGCGACAAAGCTGCGGTCGTGGGGCAGGATCATCAGCGGGCATTGCTGCACTAGTACAGGGAGATCGCGGGTAAGCCATGACAGTGGCTCGTGGATCAAAATAACATCCCGCGGGATGCCTGGAAGATCGCCTATGCTGTCCGGGGCCAACGACAGGTGACGCACGAGAGGCGGCACCCAAGCGGGCACGTCCAAGGGTGCGCTCGTCATGGTACTGTTCTCCCCGTGGCCCTTCCAGAGGGCGAAGTAGCATTCACCGTCCCGTCCCTGCGCAAGAGCATCAACGAGCATCGCTGCTGTCTGGTCGGACAAGTCCCCGTATGGAGCATCCATCAACTTCGGGGCTCTGTCGCAGATTTGTTCCCAATACACCTCCCCGTCAATCTCTACGGAATCGACGACGTCCTTCCAGAAATGCCACTGCCCCGCGGCGCCACGGACTGGGAGCAGGACTCGCACTGCGCACTCATATCCCTCGCCCACCAGATCACTTACCCGCACAATCGCACCTCCTCATACCCTGAAACCATAGGTCACAATGTCATATGGATACTCCGCATCCAGCGAATCGATATGGTAATAGACCTCCACCGTCACAAACACGGTAGCACTATCAATCTCCAGGGCGGCCGTCACTGATTCCCCATTTGATTCCAAGGTGCAAGTCTGTCCTTCTATTGCGCACCCGACCGTTGGCCGCTCACCAGACGGAATACCCTCAGCGTCATAGCCCGTGAACTCACGCACAAGAACCTGTGCGGGAACCACGGGAGAATCCACCATGATCCGTACTGAACCGCTCATAGGGATTGCGATGACTTCGTTCGGCTCGATCGTCGGTCGTGCAGTGTGAAAGGAACCGCTGGTAAACCAAATAGAAGACAGCGGTGGGATCGTAATCCCATTCACGATCGCGTCGGGCGCTGACTCTGGTGGGGCTTGCACGGCAGTCATCGTCTCCTCGGAGGATGACGAGGCGCTAGGACGAGAACCACTCCCTCCCGAGCTAGAACATCCTCCCACAACGAGCGCCACGAGAAGAACTATCGGAAGCAGAATCGAACGAGCGCCTTGCCCCAACATCAGCACTGGAAGCGACTTATTTCGGAATCCCAGTTCCTCGTCGTCGACTTATAGACGGTTCCCCCTTCAAGAGAGGCGTGCGCCGAGAACGCGCGGAACATGAACTCTCCCTCACCCCGGCAGGCGGAGTGCGGAGTAGCTCTACCGGACCAGGAGTCATTGTTATGACTGGAAGACCCTGACATCACATACTCTAGTCCCCACCAGCGGTCTCGCAAGACCATTGTGACCACCTCAACACGTTCCACAGTCTGTCCGCACTTGGTCACGGCATGGACCGAAACCATGTTTTCACCCCTGTGGGCCTTGTGAGGGTACGCCGTGGATCCCCGGCATCCGGCAGGCGATGGTTTCTCCCAGGGTGGAAAAATTTCAGGCTGACTCTCGGCCGCTTTCTCCTCGGCAGCTCCCTCCGACCCCTCCGACGGAACCACCGTAGTCGCCTCCGGCAATGTCTGCGTCTGATTTGTCGAGCCAGAGAGATCCGAAACCGTGACAAGCGAGGTGGACCCGCCGTCCTGATCTTCTGCCCTCGCTGCAGGAATTGCAGCCCCCACCGCTAGAAGAAAAGCTCCTGTTATACTGACTGCCGTGCGCCATCGAATCATCACAGTTAAACTCCTTCGCTGCGTCATCTAGCACATTCTGGAGTCTCGTGCAGCTCATGGGAGCTCACGAGCATGATGAGTAGGTACTCACTTCTCGGCGCTAGCGCTACAACACTTCATGGTCAACTCCCAACTCGCGGGACTTAATAATGAAGCACTACGGAGTTGTATGGATTTTGTGATGTGGTGACGTTGTTGCCACGCGATTGGGTAGAGGGCTGCTAGAGACCTAGAAACCTCGCTCGTCTATACCAGTCCTGCGAGCCTCGGATAATATTGATCTTTTAATCGGCAGGGGTTGCTAATGGCAAATTTCCTAGTCAATGAGGCTTATTCACAGGTGGGGCGTCGGTCAGCGCAATTCTCTGGCGAGGGGGTGTGGCCAAGGTCTCGAGGGACGGTAGCCGGTTGAACCGGCCTGCTCCTTCGTCGCGGTCCGGCTCAACCAGTTTCGGAGGAGCTGTGTACAAGCCTCCAAGTTTCGTGAGAACCACCCCGCCTGCTGGGGTCAGCGAATGCGATTCAATCTGTTTCCCGATGTGATCTTCCAAGTTCACGACTCGGCGCCTCGGGCGGAGTACGCGTCAGCGGCGGCGACCTGTCAGGGCCAGGACACGGGTTTGGCGGTCCGCGTTGTCTGGAACCCCGACGGGTCGTTGACAGATCCCGTCCTGATAGAAGACGTCTCCCCACGACGGAATAGTGGTTTCCAGGAAGGTGAGTTCCGTGTCGTTCAGTTCCAGATCTTTACCGACCGCCCGTTGGATGTCCCAGGCGTGGACGATCAGGTCGAAGCAGTAGAAGCTCAGTAGTGTGTCGGCCAGGGTGGTCGGTCCGAAGAAGGAGTCGTAGGTGGTCAGGAGCGTTTCCTCGTCGTTCACCGCCGACCTCACGGCGGCTGCGTGCGCGGCCCAGACATCGTGCGGTGCTCCGTCTGGGCGAGGCCCCAGTTCCAGACCTCGTTTGCCGAAGACGTCGCGCTGGGTGTCGATGACGTGGTCGAGGACATCTTTCGCGGTCCATCCCTCGCAGGGGCTTGGGTTCTCCCAACGGTCGGTGTGGAGGTTCGCGATTCTCTGGGTGAAGGTGTCGACGTGGCCGAGGAACTGCGTGATCCGGGTATCCATGGACGCTAGTGTGCTCGTGGGGAGGGAGGAAGTATTGAACGAATACGACACGTTCTTCCTGGAACGGGCCCATCTCGCCGACGACCGCGGTTTCAGCCCGCCGGTGTATCGCTTCGCGCCCCGGGCTGGCTTGGCGGACGTGGTGCGACGTTTTTGGGTGCCGGTGTGGGATCTCGCTCCCGGACGAGAGTCGGTCCAACGGGTCCTGCAATACCCGGTCTGTCTCATCACGGTCGCCGCCGATCACGCCAGCCTGGTCGGCCCCACTAGCGGACTTGCCACCAAGAGACTCACAGGTCGTGGCTGGACTGTCGGAGCGATGCTGCAACCTGCTGTGGGACGTCAGCTGATCGGGGCGGACGTCTCGACCCTGGTCGACGGGCAGATCGCGCTCCAGGACTCCACCCTGACGGAGGTTCCTCGACTGGTCGCTGACATCCGGGCCTGCATGACCAACCCCGATGATCCAGCAGCCAGGGAATCTGCCGTCGCGGTGATGGAGACCGCGCTGCGGAGGTTGACCCCGGTGGATCCTGAGGGCCTTGCGGTGAACACCATTGTCCGCACCGTCGAGAACGACCCCACCATCCAGCGGGTCTCCCAGATCTGTGAACGGTTTGGCATGAACGAACGCGCGCTGCAACGCCTAGCGGCGAGAAGAATCGGGCTGACACCGAAATGGCTGATCCGCCGCAGGCGACTTCACGAGGCCTCCTGGCAGCTGTTGGGGGATGCGGCCCTGGCCGATCTGGCCGCATCCCTCGGATACTCCGATCAGGCCCATTTCCAACGCGACTTCCGATCGGCCACCGGAATCACGCCTGCTACCTATGCCAGGCAACGAGGAGCCGAGTGACCCCACGATTCAACTGCCAAAAACCGTGTCCTGCTGGTCCTCGATCAGGTTGCCCGAGATGTCCTTCAGCGGTCCGGTTCCGCCGTCGGGAAGGATCTCGCCGTTGGTGGAGCATGGATAGGGGTCGGTTTTCTGGCCCTTCGGTTCGATGAACATCGGGTTGATCAGCCACTTGCCGTCCTCGTTGTCGTAGGCATTGCACATCAGCTCGGTCTTGTTCCGGTTGATGACCAGACGCAACCTTGTGGCGTCGATCAGGAACGAGACGTCGGTGTCGGAGTCCCCGGCGCTGAAGGCCTGGCGCTGCGCCTCCGGGGCGGGTTTGAAGGCATCGGGGCCGGTGATGCCGAGGACGTCCTGGTTCACCCGGCAGCGTTTCCCCTCGATGTAGGGCATGCTCGCTTCGTCGCCGCCGCAGGGCATCAGGGACGCGGTGATCCGGTCGCCATCATGGGCCATCGCCACGCCCATCACCTTGTTGTCGGTCAACCCCAGGGGTTCGGCCCACACCCGGGCAACAGGCTCGGCGGAAGCCGAGATGATCCTCACGTCGAAACTGTTCTCCATCAGCGTTTTGATCAGATCAGTGATCTGGTCGTAGTACCGAACCCAGCCCGTCACATCCTTGGACCCGATCCTCTGGGTGGTTCCCTCCTCGGCAGCCATGTTCTGTTCCCGGGCCTGGGACGCGAACCCGGCGACCTCCTCGTCGGTGTATCCGGCCTGCAGCTGGGCAGCGAAGGCGTATTGGGGTTCGATGCGTCTGGCGTTGAAACCTTCGAAGGCCTTCTCCCCGCGCGTGGTGGTGCCCTCGGAATAGACGGAGAGAATCGCGTCCGCACAGGCCGTTCCTGCCTCGGAACCGGTGGGCAGGGGCTGACCGGGGTCGGCAAGTGAACCGCAGGACGACGTCAGGTCCTCCACCGCTGCCTGTGTCAGGAAAGAACTGACCTGTGTCCAGTTGGAGGGTTGCAGAACCTTGCTGTTGGCCAGCAGCCAGAAGGTGGTGGCGTCACCTATGTCGTTCCTGACCACGGTGTTGTCCCAGTCAAACAGCGCGAGCGGGGCCCCATTCGCCATGTCCCCATCACCGGTGCACGTCCCGATCTCCTTGATCATGGCATCCAGTCGTTCACGGTTGTCGCCATACCATCCCTGAGTCACGGTCAAGGCCCCGCAGGTGGCGCTCACCGACTGATCCGGGGCGCTGGCTGATTGCGTTGCTGCATTCTGCGCCGATCCTCCGCACGCTGACAGCGCCATCGCCGAGACGGCAAGTGCCGTCACCACCGATCACGAGAACTTCGAGCTCATCTCAGACTTCCTTCGTCCATGCGTACCGAAACTCAGCCGGCGCGCGTCCCTCACCATCCCCTCTCAGGACGGACCCGGGACACGCTACCAACACGAGGCCGGTGTTTCTGGGGAAACGGAAAACCAGGGGGATTCCTCGTCGGGGCGGTCGTGACGATCTCAGTCGGGCAGCGATCGGGTGCCGTAGACCTTCTCCCAGTCGTCTATGAAGGTGTCGACGGCAGCCTCTATACCGGGAGCGGAGAGAGCGGCGCGAAGCAGCTTGGGCGACAGCGTGACGGCGTCGGCGCCCGCTTCGAGGGCGTGGGAGACCTGGGAGACGTTCTTGAAGCTCGCCGCCATGATCTTGCTGGGGGCGTCGAACCGGCGGATGAAGCCGGCGAGGGCCTCCAGGGTGCCACGGGTGTCGATGTCGAGCGACTGCATCCGGTTGTAGTAGGGCGCCAGATAGTCGACCCCGGTCGCGATTGCCAGGAATCCCTGGGTTGTGGAGTAGATCGCGGTAGCGGTTACCCTGACCCCCTCGGCCTTCAGATGTCGCATGGCAGCGATGCCGGTCTCGGTGGTGGGGATCTTGGGGTAGACCTTGTCGTCAATCCTGTCCAGCAGTTTGTGGGCGTCATCGATCATGCCGCGGGTGTCCTTCGCGAGAACCTGGACATGCAGGGTGCGGTCGGGGCCGATGATCTCGCGGATCCGGCGGAAGTGCGCGTAGAAGTCAACCCTGCCTTCGGCCTTGAGGATCGTGGGGTTGGTGGTCACACCGGTGACGGGGTAGATCGGGGTGAGCCGCTCGATGTCGTCGAGATTGGCCGTGTCGAACAGGATGTCCATGGCGCACACCCTAACGCCGGCCTCGTCACCGCTGCATCCACTGTTCAGCAGCGATGTGTGACCACACCGCTCACTCCTTCAGGGAATACAACCAGGCCAGCAGAAGGGAGCGGGAGAATCCGTCGTCAATGGGAACCGTATCCGCCAGCTCGATCGCCTGTTTCCGGGCCTCCGGTCCGGACAGGGCCCAGTAGGCCAGCAACAGGTCCCCGTAGGTGCGGTTGAAGGTGTCGGCCGTCAACGCCTTGTCGACATTGGTCGCCACCCGGGCCCGGTCCACCCCCAGGTAGGTGGAGGCGGGGGTTATGGGAAGAACCTGGATGGCCAGGCCTGCCTCCGGGTCGGGGGAGAACCAGGTGGCGAAATCCCGTTTGCCGCCGAAGTTCAGGGGTAGATAGCTGTACTCGAGGGGTGCGTACAGCGGGTCGTCGACGTTGAAATTCAGCCAGTACTTCAAAGCGGCATCGGCCTCGCTGGACTGCATCCAGGCGGCCTGGTCCGCCAACGCCTGATCGCCGCTGGTTTCCGCCCAGAGCCGCAGCCCCATCCAGGCCGCGACGGCCTCGCTGGTGGATTCCTGGTTGTTGGCGTCGGCGAACGGTGAGGTGCCGGAGGCCCACGAGTGGGAGGCGTAGACGTCGTAGACGCGCATGGCGGGGAAATTGTCCGAGGCCGTCGGGCGGGCGATGTCGGAGGCCAGCAGGGTCGCCACCGGCGACAATTCTGGGAGCAGGCTCGGGTCGTCCATGGCGGCGAGGGCCGCCGCGTGCAGGAAGTAGCCGTAGTGGAAGTGGTGGTCGTTGAACTCGTCGCTGCCGAAGGTGGACACCAGACCGACCATGCCGTGATTGGTCTGGTCGTAGAAGAAACAACGGTCGGCCTTCGAATCGGCGCATCCCGCCGGGCTCAGCCACGTCTTCAGTTCGGGTACCAGCCGGTTGCGGACCGTCGTCGCCAGGTCATCGCGCCCAAGCGTTTTCGCCAGGTGCATGAGCTGGGCGTCCCGGGCCATGGCCTTCCCGGCGAAGTAGGTGTCTGCGGGGTAGGCCGGAAGGCCCTGCACGTCCGCTTCGAGGTGTGTGATGAGTTTCGTTCGGGCGGTTTCGTCCAGACCCCCCAGGTCGTAGGTCGCCGGTGCCGGCTGCTTCGGGGTGTTCCAGGTCACTGAAGACGCCAGACACAGCCGGAGTTTGCCGTAGACGCTCTCGTAGGTTCCCAGTTGGCAGTCCTGGGCGGTGTCCGCCGCCTGATGGGGCATGGTGGCCACCAGGGTGGATGCCCCGTCGGTGGTTCGCCACTCGATGGTGGTGGAGACCTTCTCGTCGCTCACCTGCCACGACGCTTCGGACGATGCCACGGGATGGATCTTGTCGAGCAGGTCCGTCTTCGACATCCCGTCGGGAACGGCGATCCACGTCGCTGCCTGCCCCTCCGCCAGCTGCAACTGGGAGGCGCCGGAACCGGGGTCGGGGGTCAGGGCAAAGCGGTCGGGCAGCGGGGAGGTCTCCAGGGTCACCGACTTCAATGCGGTGAAGGTGATCTGGGGGGACCCCTGGGCCAGTGTGACACGGCCCACGGGTCCGGATGCGTCCCGTGCCTCCGCGACGACGGTGACCGTGTCGTAGGCCACCACCTGCCAGCCTTCAACACCCGGCAGGGTTACGGTGACCTCGGGTCGGTGGCCGCCAAACAGGGTCTTCTCGGTGGATTTCACCTCCGGCAGCCCGAAATCGAACCCGGTGGCCTTCAGCTGGAAGCTCAGCGGCAGGGGATACACCGGCAGGGGTTCGGGGCCGAAAACCATCCCCGAGAACCACCGGTTGGTGGGTGGCACGAGACCCGTCGCGAGTCGGGCGGGGTTGAGATCCTTGCCCTGGCGGTGGTTCACCGCTTCAAGGGCGGCCGCCTCACCGGACAACCCGTTCGTCGACGCGCCCGTTGAGGGCGGGGGTTCGGGCGAGGGTTCGTGAGAACACTGGCTGGACAGCAGCACGATCGCGATCGAGCAGGTGAACGTCAGGAAGGGTTTGAGAAATCGTTTCAACGCAGGCCGATCTTCACCAGGAATTCACGAAGAGTTTGGGTGGGTCCGGCCAGCGGGCCGTCGTCCCGCAGGCTCATGACCGCATTGACGGGCGTGTTTCGCCGGGTGAGCAACGTGAGGTCGTCGGCCTGGAGACCGTCGCTGGCGACCGTCACCTCAGTGATGGTTTTCTTCGAGGTCTCGTCGGTGCCGATGTTGACGCTCATGACCCGTCCCTCCACGAGCTGGCCGTCGGGCAGGTGAATCGCGACCTTGCCATCCTGCTCGATCCGTCCGTAGTCGGAGGGATTGAGCTGGAACGTCGCCACCACGGTCTTGTTCTTGTTGGAGACGATCTCGGCCAAACGCTCGCTGCCGTTGACATAACTGCCCTCGAAGGCCGTGAAACTCTCTAGGTAACCATCGATGGTGGCGTAGAAGATGATGGTGCCCAACTCCAGGTCCACCTTGTAGCCGTCGGTGCTGGTTGGTTTCATCCCGAGGGCCGCCATGTCTCGCAAGTTGGAGCTGATGACCGTGAAGAGCTGGTCGCCGGCCGATACGTGATCACCGGGATTGCGTTTCTGATCCGTGACTAGGCCCCCGTACGGGGAGGCGACGACCGTGCGGGGAGCATCGACGTGGGCCGCGATACTTGCCACCTGATTTTGCCGCTGGTTGAACAACAGCGTCAGCAGGCCGACGATGAGGACGATGACGACGATGCCGCTGAGGAGCTTGAGGCGATTCAGCCAGGACATGGATCAGCCCTTTCGATCTTGAAGTTCGGGATTTTCTGCGAGGGCGCCCTTGGCTGCCTGGGCGTCCAGGATGGCTTCGACGTCCAAGGCCTCGGACTGCCTGCCCACCGAGACCAGCTGCCTGTCGGCGTAGGGGGATTCAGCTGCCTCCAGATCACGCTGGGGCTGTGTCTTTTCCCGTTTCTTCTGTCGGTTCTCCAAGAATGCAGTCACGACGAATGCACCGAGGAAGAATGAGTTCAAAACGCACCAGAACGTGGCGATGTTGAGATGTCCCATCGAGTAGTCTCGGTAGATGGAGACGATCGAGGTGCCTACCATGAGGACGAACGCCCAGACCTGCATCATTATGAAGTTGAACGCGGAGGCCTTACCGCCGGTTGCTCCCGTGACCGACCATTTCGTATCCACCTTGAGTAGGGCATTAAAGAATGCCTTGATGTAGATCGGGAAGGAATTGGCAGCGAGCAGGAGAACCTCCCAACGGAATGTGCCTGCGATCACGGCTGCCAGCAAAATCTGCATGGCGTAGAAGCCGGGGTAGAACAAGGCCCACTCGTACCATTTGACGGCGAGTGTCACGGGTCGCAGGTCGAAGAACACCTCCAGCACAGGGACCAGCATGAGGAGGCCCGGTGCTATGCCCGTGAAGTAGAACGTGCATGTGGCGAAGTACATGAGCCGTTGGTCCATGTGGAGGCGACGACGTGGCCTGAGGGGGTTGTGCGTCAAAAGGATCTCGAACCCCCCGGTGGCCCAGCGGAGCTGCTGCTTGCTGTAGGACTCGATGGTGTCGGGGGTCTCGCCGATGGCGAGCTCCTTGGGCTGGAAGATCGAGCGCCAGCCTCGTTCGTGCAGGAGGATCGAGGTCCAGATGTCCTCCGACTTGGACTGGGTGTAGATCCCGCCGATGTCCTTTACGGCCGCGCGGCGGAACAGCACGTTGGTGCCGACGCAGAACGCCGCGTTGAACTCGTTGCGCCCTGGCTGGATGAACCGGTAGAAAACCATCTGGATGAACCCCGCGCCCCTGGAGACGATGTTGTTGAGGTTGCCGTAAACCTGAGGCGTCTGCACGAAGGCCACGTTCGGGTCCTCCATGAACGGAAGCGTCTCATAAAGGAAGTCGGGTTTGGCCACGAAGTCTGCATCGAAGATGACGAAGAACTCGGCCTTGGCCACCGACAGGGCGTTGTTGACGTTGCCGGCCTTGGCCCCGGAGCTGCCGAGGCGGCGCACGTAGCGGCAGCCGAGGGTCTTGGCCAGGTCCCGAACCTCATCCGAGTCCCCGTCGTCCAGGATCCAGGTGGTGTGGAGGCCGCGCATTGCCATGGCGGCCTTGACTGTGGTCCTGATGACGTCCAGTGATTCGCCGTAGACCGTGATCAGCACGTCCACGTTGGCCTGGCGGCCGTTCAGGTACATGGGCCATTTCGTGGGGTCGTTGCTGATTCTCAGGCGGGCGTTGAGCTGCGGGTCGAACATCTTGGCCTGGGCGACCTGGAAACTGTAGCTGGGCTGGCGGCCGTAGCCGGAAAGTATCGTCCACAGGGCCATGGCAGCCTGGAAAATGAGAATCAGTTCGCACGTGATGACGATGAGCCACGGGATGAGGTCACCCCTGAAAGCGGGGTTGAGGATGAAGCACGCGTATGCAAGAACGCCGATCGACGCGAGAATGGCGACCAAGAGCAGGGTGGGGGAGTAGCGACCTGAGGTCGTGGCCCGGCGTTCCTCGGGGGCGAGGCTGTCGACAAGCGCTAGTTCAGTATCGGCATTAACGATTGATAAATCAACTTTTTGGCGACGGCGCCGGGACTGGCGTGACGAGGGCACGGGGCCTCCTGGTTGAAATTGTCTTCTAGTGCTGCTTGAGGGGATCGGGGGACGCGAAAACCGAATGAGGTTAACCTTCGCCGCCAAAAGCATACCTTGGCCAATCTGAGTTTCGTGCATCGACGGGTTCGTGGGAGTTGCGCAAAGGATCGCCGGGGGTTCACGAACGGGGATTCATCGTTTTGTCGCTCTTCGTTTGATGGTCGAACCGAAACCAATTGATAGGGGTGGCTGTGGTGTGGTCCTGAGGGTGGAGCCGCCGTGATCATGCTAGTCAATGGCGAGAGCTGGGGTCTGGGATTGTCGAGTGCGTCGCCCTGAGGCTCGGCGGATGTGCGATCAACTTGTGCTACTGTTTCTTGACGTCCGAAAACGATGAAGTATCGTAGGGCTTACGAAAGGGTTTCGTAAGTGAACAGAAGGGTCCAGCGATGGTGGTGGAACGCACGGAACGTGAGAGCGCGATCCTCGCGAAGCTGGCCGACGACGGACGGCTGAGCGTCTCCGGCCTGGCCAGCGACTTCGGGGTCTCCGAGGTGACCATCCGCGGCCACCTGCGCACTCTTGAACAACAGGGCATGCTGGTGCGCACCCGTGGCGGGGCGCGGCCCATCACTCTTCAAGGAATCCTGCAGCGGCAGCAGGTCAACGTGGAGGCCAAGGAGAAGATCGCGCAGGTTGCGGCAGAGCTGATCGGCGACGACGACACCGTCATGATCGAGGCCGGCACCACTGCGGCGTTGATCGCCCGGCACCTGACCAACAGGCGAGGGGTGCAGATCGTCACCAACTCGACGCTGGTGTTCAACAACGCCCGCGTCAATCCTGCGTTGAACATCATCCTCGCAGGTGGGGTTTTTCGACCGGAATCGGAATCCCTCGTTGGCCCCCTCGCGGAACGCGCTATTGCTGATTTCAATACCCGCATCGCCTTCCTCGGCACCGACGGTTTCTCTCCGGAACGCGGGTTGACGACGCGTTTCGTTGAGGGCGCGCAGGTGGCCACCACCATGCGAGAGCGTGCCGAACAGACCTGGCTGGTGGCCGATTCCAGCAAGTTCGGGCAGGCAGGATTCGTTTCCTTCCTGCCGCTGGATGCCATCACCGGCATCATCACCGACTCCGGTCTCCCCGACGATGCCGTGGAGGCCCTCAAAGAACACACCAACGTTCGCATCGTCTAGGAGAAACCAAATGGCAACCGTCATAGTCATGCCGGCCCTCGGGAACAGCGTCGAGTCCTGTCTCATCGTGTCCTGGCTGGTCAAGGAGGGCGACACCATCGCCGAGAACGGCATCCTCTGCGAGGTGGAGACCGACAAGGCCTCCATGGAGGTGCCCAGCACCGCGTCCGGAACCGTGCTGAAGCTGCTGTGGGCCGAGGGCGACGATGTCCCCGTCATGCAGCCCCTCCTCGTGGTCGGGGAACCCGGCGAGGATCCCGCTCCTGTGCTCGCGGAGGTGGGTTTCGGCGCCGCGCAGGAGGAGACCCCCGAACAGGTCACCGTTGCGGTCGCTGAGCCTCCGGCGCAGGTGCCCACCGGCGCTTCCGTGGTCGGTGAAGACCGTGGTTCCAGTCCGCGCGCCCGCAACCTGGCCGCCGCCGAGGGGATTGACATCGCGACCGTTCCCGCGGGCACCGGCCCTGGAGGTCGCGTGATCGCACGCGACGTTGCCGCCGTCGCCGAGACCACCACCAGGGCGGCTGCCCGGGCCGGAGCGGTCGCAGGTGAGGGCACCGGGCTCGGTGGTCGCGTCAGCCAGGCCGACCTCACCGCCCCCGCTGCGTCGGCAGAGGAAACCCCCGCGCCGGTCCCCGCGGCGGTCGTGGGAGCAGACCTGGACTTCCCCGGACCCAGCACAAGCACTCCACTGAAGGGCATCCGCAAGGTGATCTCCGAGCGGATGATGCACTCCCTGGCCAGTTCCGCGCAGCTCACCTACACCACCACCGCGCGGGCCCAGGGTCTCCTCGACATGCGCAAGAAGCTGAAGAACTCCGACCCGGCGCTCGGCCTGAACAAGGTGACCATCGGCGACCTCGTCGGTTTCGCCGCCGTCAGGACCGCCGCCAAACACCCCGCCCACAACGCCCACCTCGAGGACGGGGTATTGACCACCTTCGAGCGGGTTCACCTCGGCTTCGCCTGCGACACCCCACGCGGCCTCCTCGTCCCGACGGTGCGCAACGCCTCGCAGCTCAGCCTCGGCCAATTCTCCGCGATCTGCAAAGACCTCGCCGCGCAGGCCATCGAGGGCACCATCAGCCCCGACCTGCTGGGCGGTGCGACCTTCACCGTCTCCAACCTGGGTGGTTTCGGCATCGAACACTTCACTCCGCTGCTGAACGTGCCCCAGACCGCGATCCTCGGCGTCGACGCCATCTTCCCGCGCGCCTACGCAGATGAGAAGGGCAAGGTCCGCGTCGAGCAGCGCATCGGGTTGTCGCTGACCGCCGACCACCGCGTCATCGACGGCGCCGACGCGGCCCGTTTCCTGCAGGACCTCGTGGCCTTCCTCGAGAACATCGAACTGGCCGCCCTGAGCTGAGAGGACGAACAATGACCGATCACGACGTCATCGTGCTGGGCGGCGGCCCCGGCGGCTACATCGCCGCCGAGCGGCTCGGCCACGCGGGGAAGAAGGTCCTTCTCATCGAGGCCTCCTCGCTGGGCGGCACCTGCCTGAACGTGGGATGCATCCCCACCAAAACCCTCCTCGGGGCTGCCAAGACCTACGACCATGCCCGCCACGGCGCCCAGTTCGGGGTGAAGGTCGACGGTGTCCATGTCGACTGGTCTGCCCTGCAGAAATGGAAGGACAAGGTGGTCTCCACCCTCGTCGGCGGGGTCGCCGCCACCGAGAAGAAGGCCGGGGTCACCGTCGTGCACGGCCACGGCACCTTCGACGGTCCCGGAAGGGTCACCGTCGACGGCACCACCCACACCGCCACCCACGTGATCCTCGCCACCGGATCGGTGCCCGTGATGCCCCCCATCCCCGGTGCCAAGGACAACCCGTTGGTCATCGACTCCACCGGCGCCCTCTCGCTGCCGGAGATCCCGGAACGCCTGGCCGTGATCGGCGGCGGCGTCATCGGGGTGGAGTTCGCCTCGCTGTACTCCATGCTCGGCACCCAGGTCACCGTCATCGAGATGCTGCCCGAGATCGTCCCCTTCGCCGACGACGACGTGGCCGCGCAGCTCCGCAAGGCCCTGAAGGACGTCACCTTCAAGCTCGGCTGCCGGGTCACCTCCATCGACGGCGGAAAGGTGAACTGGACCACCGCCGACGGCGCGGAGGAATCGGTGGAGGCCGATCACGTGTTGATGGCCGTCGGGCGCAGGCCCGCAGTCGACGGCTGGGGTGCGGAGAACACCGGCCTGGAGTACTCCGGTCGTGGAGTGGTCGTTGATGACCGGATGCGCACCAACCTGCCGAACGTGTGGGCGATCGGGGACGTCACTGGTCGCAGCCTGCTGGCCCACGCCGCCTACCGCATGGGCGAGGTGGCCTCCGCCAACATCCTCGACCCCGAGGCCCACCGCCGCGGCGAGGTGATGCGCTGGCACACCGTCCCGTGGGCCGTCTATACCGCCCCCGAGTGCGCCGGCATCGGACTCACCGAGACCGCGGCCAGGAAGGCGGACCGTGACGTCATCACCGCGAGCGTCCCCGGTTGCATGTCCGGTCGATTCGTCGCCGAGAACGGCCTCCAAGCCCCGGGACTGGCCAAGCTCATTCTCGACGCCGAGACCCGCCAGGTGCTGGGCATTCATGTGCTGGGCAGCTACGCGGCGGAGATGATCTGGGGCGTCTCCGCCGTGCTGGAAACCGAACTGGACCTCACCGACCTGCGCCAGCTCGTCTTCCCCCATCCCACAGTCAGTGAACTGATCCGCGAGGCCGCCTGGGCGACCAAGGCCTGATCGACAAGGAAAGAGACAACAAAACCATGACCCGCTCACTCATCGTCGATCCGACGAACGTGCGTGCCAAGGGCGTCATCACGGCGCCCGAGATCCCCGTCAACGCCTACGAACCCAACTTCAAGGCGGAACTGAAACGCTACGGCAAGCAGGGGCTCATCGACATCCTGCACGACATGATCGCCGTGCGCTCTTTCGAGACCATGCTCAATTCCATCAAGACCACCGGTGCCTGGAACGGTGTGGAGTACAACCACCGCGGCCCCGCGCACCTCAGCATCGGACAGGAATCCGCCGTGGTGGGGCAGGCCTCGCAGCTCGGTGCCGACGACTTCGTCTTCGGATCCCACCGCAGCCACGGCGAGATCCTCGCCAAGTGTTTCTCCGCCTCCCGCAAACTCGATGCCGCGGACCTGGAACGCATCATGAAGGAGTTCCTGGACGGCGAGACCCTCTCCTTCGCCGAGCAGGTCTCCGACGACGACCTGGCCGATGTCGCCGAGAACTTCATCCTCTACGGTGCCGTTGCCGAAACGTTCGCTCGCAAGGCTGGTTTCAACCGCGGCCTCGGCGGTTCCATGCACGCTTTCTTTACCCCGTTCGGGTCCATGCCGAACAACGCCATCGTCGGTGGCTCCGCGGACATCGCCACCGGTGCGGCCCTGTTCAAGCGCATCAACCGCCGGACCGGCATCGTGATTGCGAACATCGGTGACGCATCCATGGGCTGCGGTCCCGTCTGGGAATCCATGATGCTGGCCGCCATGGACCAGTACCGCACCCTGTGGAAGGACGGTGTAGAGGGCAACCCGCCGATCTGGTTCAACTTCTTCAACAACTTCTACGGCATGGGTGGCCAGACCTCCGGCGAAACCATGGGCTACGACATCCTGGCGCGCGTCGGTATGGGCGTGAACCCGGAGGCCATGCACGCCGAACGTGTCGATGGCCTCAACCCGCTCGCCGTCGCCGACGCCGTCGCCCGGAAACGTGAACTCCTCGACGCGGGCCGCGGACCGGTGCTCACCGACACCATCACCTACCGCTTCTCCGGGCACTCCCCGTCGGACGCCTCCTCCTACCGCACCCGCGAGGAGGTGGAGCTGTGGGAGAAACACGACGGCCTCAAGAACTACGCCGCCTATCTGATCAAGAACAAGGTGCTCACCCAGGCCGACGTGGACGCCATCCAGCAGAGGTTCGACGAGCGCCTCACCAAGGTGATCGCCCTGGCGACCAGGACCGAGGACCTCAGCCCGCGCGTGCACATGGACTTCATCGACACGGTGATGTACAGCAACGGCAACAAGGAGAAGCTGTCGGAGGAGGAACCGCAGCTGCTCACCCCGCTGGCCGAGAATCCGCGCGTCAAGGCGCTGAGGAACAAGATCCGCACCGCCCGCGACGAGAACGGCAAACCGGTCTCCAAGAACAAGGCCTTCGTCTACCGCGATGCGATCTTCGAGGCCGTGGCGCACCGCTTCGCCACCGACCCGACGCTCGCCGCGTGGGGTGAGGAGAACCGCGACTGGGGTGGCGCGTTCGCCGTCTACCGCGGCCTGACGGAGCTGCTGCCCTACCATCGCCTGTTCAACTCGCCCATCTCGGAGGCCGCGATCGTCGGTGCCGGTGTCGGTTACGCCCTCTCCGGGGGTCGCGCGCTGGTGGAGCTGATGTACTGCGACTTCCTGGGACGTGCGGGCGACGAGATCTTCAACCAGGCCGCGAAATGGCAGGCGATGTCCGCGGGTCTGCTGGAGATGCCGCTCGTGATCCGCGTCAGCGTCGGCAACAAGTACGGTGCCCAGCACTCCCAGGACTGGTCGGCGCTGTGTGCACACATGCCCGGTCTGAAGGTCTACTACCCGGCCACCCCCTACGACGCCAAGGGCATGATGAACCTGGCGTTGCGCGGCACCGACCCGGTGGTGTTCTTCGAGTCCCAGCTGCTCTACGACAAGGCTGAGGAGTTCCAGCCCGGCGGGGTCCCGGAGGGCTACTACGAGGTTCCGGAAGGGGAACCGGTGGTTCGTCGCGAGGGCTCCGACCTGACCATCGCCACCCTCGGCGCCACCTTGTACCGGGCCCTCGAGGCCGCCGACATCCTGCAGTCGAAGTACGGGCTGTCGGCTGAGGTCATCGACCTGCGATTCGTCGCCCCGCTGAACCTCGATCCGGTGGTCGAGTCGGTGAAGAAAACGGGTCGGCTGCTGCTCAGCTCCGACGCGGTGGAGCGCGGTTCCTTCCTGCAGGATGTCGCGGCCAAGGTGCAGAGCATCGCGTTCGATCACCTCGATGCGCCCGTCACGGTGGTGGGGTCGCGCAACGCCATCACCCCGGCGGCGGAGCTGGAGAAGGAGTTCTTCCCGCAGCCCGAGTGGCTGGTCGACGCGGTTCACGAACGGATCTTGCCGTTGCCGGGTCACGTGACCATCAGCAACCAGACCACCGCCGAACTGGCCCGCCGCACCCGCGAAGGGCTCTGACCCCACCTTTCGACGTTGGTTGAGCCGGCGTTCGTGGATCGGCTCAACCAGCTTCGAGAAAGGCAGAACCGGCTCGATGAGTTCTGGGGAAGCGATGGGGAAGAGGAGGAACAGGAAACACATGAATCAGATCAATGACCCGGGGATCTCACCTGAGGAACGGCTGGCGGTGTTGCGGATCGTCGCCGATCAGGAGACTTTCCCCGACTGGGTGGTGGAATCCAACAACCACATCCACACCTGCTACTCCTTCAGCCCCTACACCCCCTCCGGTGCGGCCCTGGGTGCCAGGCGCGCCGGGTTGCGCGTGGTCGGTTCCGTCGATCACGACTCCATCGCCGCCGCCGCCGAGATGACCGAGGCCACCCGCATCCTCGGGATGGGCAGCGTGACGGGGTTCGAGTGCCGCGCCTTCTTCGATCCCGGCGGCCCCTTCGCCACCAGGAAACTCAACAACCCCGACTCCGCGGGGATCGCCTACATGACCGTGCAGGCAATCCCCGCCCCGGCCAGGGCGGAGGTGGATGCGTGGCTCGCCCCGCGGCGAGCAGCGCGGCTGGAACGCACCCTCGTGATGGCGGAAGCCGCGAACTCCATCCTCACCGGCCTCGGCCTGGCGCCCTTCGACCCGCAGGCCGACATGGTGGCCCGCTCCCAGTACGCCACCGGCGGCGGCATCACCGAACGCCACCTCTTGGCGGCCATGGCCGACGCCCTCATCGACGGTTTCGGTCGCGGTGAAGCCCTGGTCACGGGGCTACAGGGCATGGGCATCGACGTCCCCGCGAAACTCGCCGGCGTCCTGGGCGATGCCGACAACCCGCACCTGACCTACGACCTGTTGGGCGTGCTGAAATCGGAATACCTGGTCAGCATCTACATCCAACCCACCGCCGACGAATGCCCGACCGCCGAGGAGGTGGTGGCCCTGGCTGACTCCGTCGGGGCGATCGCCACCTACGCCTACCTGGGCGATGTTTCTGCCTCGCCGACCGGCGACAAGAAGGCTGAGAAGTTCGAGGACGACTACCTCGACGAACTGTTCGACGCCATGACCGAACGCGGACTGCGGGCCGTCACCTACATGCCCCCCCGCAACACCCCCCAGCAGTTGCGGCGCATCCACGACCTCGCCACCCGCCACGGCATGTATGAGATCTCCGGGGTGGACATCAACCAGCCCCGGCAGTCGTTCACCTGCCCCGAGCTGCGGGATCCCGGGTTAGCGGCACTCAACGAGGCCACCTGGGCGCTCGTCGCCCACGAGGCCCTGACATCCATCGACCCGTCGCTGCACATCCTCGGCGAGGGCCGGCCACGACCCGAGTGGCTCGCCGCCCGCATCGCCGCGTTCGCGCCTCTTGGTCGCGCCCTGGCCGACGGTGCTGATGCCGCCGAACTCGCCGCCACCGCCCCCAGACTGTGAAACCTGAAACCGGGAGAACACCATGAGCAATGCCCCGAAAGTGAGGGGAGCGTTCCTCACCGCCTTGAACCGCCCCGTCCTGGTGCGCCCCAACGACGCCGAGGCCACCATCGTCCTCGACGAGACCGCCATCCCCGCGGACGTCTCATTGCCCGTGGTGGTGCGGCTGGGGGAGGAGACCTACGAGGTCACCGCCACCCCGCGCGGTGAACGCGAGATCAGCGGTCGCGTCGCCCTGGTCACCGGTGGCGCGCAGGGATTCGGTGCGGAAATCGCCAAGGGCCTTGTCGACCAGGGGTGTTTCGTTTTCATCGCCGACCTCAATGGCGACGGGGCCGCCGCCAAGTGTGCGGAGCTCGGCGCAGACCTCACCCATCCCATCACCGTGAACGTCGCCGATGAGGAATCCGTCGCCGCGATGACCGCCGAGGTGGAGCGGGTCGCGGGCGGGCTCG